>OGPP01000003.1_pt1 | contig 336403 bp, 293 predicted proteins | sample 1553021 | NCBI WGS metagenome assembly OGPP01 (sample SAMEA2580217, study PRJEB22360) | human gut metagenome | biome: human gut; feature: human-associated habitat; material: faeces | place: Denmark | collected 2008/2010
TCGTCACGCCGATGGTACTGCGTAACAGTGGAAGAGTAGGTAGCCGCCGTCTTGAAGAAGGCGATAGCCGATGGAGAGGAGTCAGTCCGTAAGGGGTGACTCCTTTTTCTGTTTTTATTTATTCGATTCTGATTGGATAAATAAAATAAGATGTATATATTCGCTCCCTATAACTTAATAATGTGTTGTATGGTTAAGAAGTGGATATTCCCTTTATTGATTGGGGTTTGTTTAATCAATACGTCTATGGCACAAGAAAATCCGATTTTATTATTCCCAAAAGGGGCGCCGGGAGAAACTATTAAATTAATAGAGAAAGCTGATACGGATGGTGGAAAAACCGGTGGTGAGAGTGTTTTGCGTATTACGAATGTGAGTGAGCCAACGATTACTATATATCATGCTCCGGATGAAGTGGCCTCGGGTGCCGCTATGATTGTCTGTCCCGGTGGTGGTTACAATATTTTAGCTTATGATTTGGAAGGTGATGAAGTCTGTGAATGGCTTAATAATCTTGGAATAACTGCGGTCTTACTTAAATACCGGGTTCCAAGACGAGAAGGACTGGAAAAACACGAAGCTCCTTTGCAAGATGTACAGCGTGCGATTGGTTATGTTCGAGCGAACGCTGAGAACTTGAATATAGATCCAAAGCGGATCGGTGTGATGGGATTCTCGGCTGGTGGCCATTTGGCTGCCATGGTTAGCAATAATTTTTTGAAACGTACTTATCCGGCTATTGATGCTACGGATAAAGTAAGTTGTCGTCCGGATTATTGTTTATTGGTTTATCCTGCTTATTTAGATGGAGAGAACTTCCAATTGGCACCAGAGTTAAAGGTTTCATCTGCCACACCTCCAACCATGTTAATTCAAGCGGAAGATGATAAATCTTATATTAACAGTAGTATTTTCTATTATTATGCCTTAAAGGAAGCTGGTGTTCCGGCATGGATGCATTTATATAGTCAAGGTGGCCATGGATACGGGTTACGAGATACGGGAGCGTCTGTAAATGAATGGCCGGATCGGGCTGAAGATTGGTTTCGTGAGATCGGTCTAATCGAATAGAACTCCAGATATCTTTTCTGGAGACTTGCGGAGTAGATTCTAAAATCGATTGCGCAATTTATTTATTACTAGTTTATTATTGATGGTAAACGTAGTAAAAGCGTAGTCTAGGAAAGCGTGTTCTATAGCATATCGTATCTTTGAAGTAGTGAGTTTATTGCTGTTTTCTGTTATTCGGGCTTTTTTTGAAGTAAAAAAGCTAAGTTATGAAATTCCTTAAAAGTTCAGTTTTATTTATTTCAATGGCATGTATAGTGCCTGTTTGTTCGATAGCGAGAGAAAAAAGTGAGAGAATCACAAGAGCTGAGATTGAACAGAAAAGTGCGGATGAATTTATAAATGGTCTGATGAGTCGAATGACCGTTGATGAGAAAATTGGCCAATTGAATCTTCCTAGTTATGGAAACGTAATGCCAAATCCTAAAAAGAGTGAGATAGCCAGTCGTATTGTACGAGGAGAGGTTGGTGGTATATTTAATATATTCGGTGTCGATGCGATCCGGCAGTTACAAGAAGTCGCGGTTAAAGAAAGTCGGTTGGGGATTCCTATAATTGTTGGCGCTGATATTTGTAATGGTTATAAAACTGTTTTTCCCATTCCTCTAGGTCTTTCGTGTAGTTGGAAACCGGAGAATATAGAAGAGGTCGCTCGAATTTCCGCAAAGGAAGTTGGTGCTGATGGTATCTGTTGGACATATAGCCCGATGGTCGATATATCTCATGATGCCCGGTGGGGACGAGTAAAGGAAGGAGCGGGCGAGGATCCGTTTCTTGGAGGTATAATGGCTCAAGCATGGGTGCGTGGTTATCAAGGCAATGATTTATCGGCTGATACGACTCTTATGGCATGTGTAAAGCATTATGCGCTTTATGGAGCGGCCGAGGCTGGTCGGGATTATAATACGGTAGATATGAGCCGTGTGACTGCCATGAATTATTACATGCGTCCTTATCAAGCTGCTGTAGAAGCAGGAGTAGGAAGTATCATGACTTCATTCAACGAATTTGAAAGTATCCCCGCGACCGGAAATACTTGGCTTCTTAATGACGTGTTGCGTAAACAATGGGGATTTAACGGCTTTGTCGTGTCTGATTTTACGGCAATAGCGGAGATGGTAAACCATGGAATAGGTAATAGTCAGGAAGTCGGAGTCAAGGCGCTAAAGGCGGGTGTCGATATGGATATGATAGCGGACTGTTATCATGCCGTATTAAAGAAATCATTGGAAGAAGGGAAAATAACAGAGGCTGAGATTGACTCTGCTTGCCGGAGAATACTAATCGCAAAATACCAATTGGGATTGTTCCATGATCCATATAAATATTGTAATCCGAAAAGAGCCGCCAAAGAGTTCTTGTCGGTAAATAACGTATCCGCGGCCCGTCGTATTGCGGCGGAGTCTTTCGTGTTACTTAAAAATGATAATAATCTGCTTCCACTTAAAGGATGTCGTAAGGTCGCTGTGGTCGGTCCTTTAGCGGATAGCAAGGCGAATATGGCTGGATCGTGGAAATATGATGAGCAGACTAAATCTTATCATGGATTGGTAGAGGATTTACAGGAATCTTTGGGAAATGGAGTAGAGGTTGTTTTTGCAAAAGGCAGCAATCTAGTCGATAATTCCGTCTATGAAGCAAACTTTACGGATCAAAATCGTTCAACCCGGGATGATAGAAGCGATGAACAATTAATCGCCGAGGCCCTAAAAGTGGCGGAAGGCGCTGATGTGATTATCGCTGCTTTGGGTGAATCGATAGATATGAGTGGAGAAGGCGCTAGTAGAGCCATCCTTGAAATGCCGCAAACGCAGAAAAAATTACTGGATGCTATCCAAAAGACAGGAAAGCCGATCGTAATGGTACTTTTTACCGGAAGACCTTTGGCATTACAATCCGAGGAAAAGCAGGTGAATGCGATCTTGAACGTATGGTTCGGTGGTACGGAAGCAGGAGCGGCTATTGCCGATGTCTTGACCGGAAAGGTTTCTCCGACGGGGAAGTTAACCATGTCTTTTCCTCGTGTAACAGGCCAATGTCCGATCTATTACAATCATAAGATGACAGGACGTCCTATGTCTCCCGATGCTTGGTACACTCGTTATGTCTCCAATTATATAGATGTGTTGAATGAGCCTCTTTATCCATTTGGTTACGGTTTGAGTTATACGACTTATACGTATGGCGATGTATCTTTGAATACGAATTCTATGGATGCAAATGGAAAAGTTCAAGCATCCGTGATTGTTACCAATACCGGGGCTCAGGATGGAGAGGAAATCGTACAGCTTTATTTACGTGATATCGTACGCAGCATAACCCCTCCGGTCCAAGAATTGAAAGGATTCAAGCGAGTTGCGTTAAAAGCGGGAGAAAGCAAGAAAGTAACCTTTGATATTGATGTGGATATGTTGAAATTCTACGATTCAACCTTAGATTATGTCGCTGAGCCGGGTGAGTTTCAGGTAATGATCGGTGGAAATAGTAAAGAGGTGAAAACAGCTTCGTTTACATTAAAATAATCCTAATCGTAAGGAATCAGTTATGGGGCTTTGCTAAATTCGAAATTATATGTATCTTTGCCAAAAGAAATATTACAAAACCATGGGGATGACCGGTTTTGACAGCGGGTAGAAGTGGTTTGTAAGCATGTAGTGCGTGGTTGGCTTGCACTTAAATCTCAGACAACGAACAATTAACTGGCGAAAATAATTACGCTCTCGCTGCTTAATCGAAGTATAGTAGATTCAAGCTTAATCCCTGCAAAAGTTGCGGGGACGTGACATCACCCGGATGCTGTGGCTCCGAAGCGTTCCGATCAGGTGGTGCAGCAATATCGGAGATAGTTTGAGATAAGCCTCGGGTCTCAGGCGAAACTTTAGAGGATAAGGGATGAGTGGGTGGCTTCGGTCTTGCTCTTCCCCGACAATGAAGGCGAAGATAAACATGTAGAAAGCAAATTAATTCCTCGTTTGGACGAGAGTTCGAATCTCTCCATCTCCACAACAGCCTTGGTAATCTGCTGATTGTCAAGGCTGTTTTTGTTACTACACGTAAAAATACACGTAAAAGGCGTTTTTTTATAGGATTTTTGATGTCTTAATTCTCCATCGTGACAAATATAACGTTTTTCCTTCTCAACTCCCAATTATGATCAATAACATATTTTATGGATACAGTGTAGCCGTCATGTATATTATTCATTATATTTGCGGGACAGGTGCGTAACTTAAAGTTACGAAAATATGTTTTCAAATATTTTTGAGCTCAAATCCATTCGTGAGCAAAAGTACAGACTCTCTGAGCGTGAATCGGAGATCGCTAAACCTGTGTTAACCGACTTGGGTATGATCGATACCCTATATGAGTGGTTCAAGGAGATAGCCCTCGGAGGAAAGCCAATCCCTAAAGGGAATGTACCGCAAAGGAAAAAATTCATATTCATAATATTATATCTTTATTCCCCTATGACCTTGGCTGGCGGTAAGATGAAGGCTGGGTTGAGAGAAAAACTAGGGAACGTGCTAGGGATTAAGGAGAAGACAGTCGTTTCCAATAATATCAATGGCATAGTTTTTTCTTATCAATTGTATAAGTACTTTAGGCAAGATATAGAGCGTATTTTCTCTGAGATATCGATTCGGCTGGGTAAGACCAAATAAATTTTGTGGTTTTTTAGGGGTAATTCGTGACATTCTACCTGTTGTCACGAATCGCCCTTTCTTTATTTATGACCATAAATATCGATGACATAACTTTGGTCTTGATCTTTATTCAAGGCAAAGGCATGAAATTGACAATCAAGCAAGAGAAGTTCTGTAATTATTACTTGGAATCAGGCAATGCTTCCGAGGCGTATAGGCGTGCTTATTCTTGCGAGAATATGAGACCCGAGACTATTAATATAAGGGCTTGCGAGCTTCTAGCCAACGGTAAGATAGCGGTAAGGGTAAAAGAGTTGCAAGCTGATTTACAAAGAAGATCGGATATAACCAAAGACGAGGCTATTGATATCCTTAAGAATATAGCACGGGCCAATGTCGTGGATATGTTGCAAATCAAGAGGGGAAAGAACTATGTGATCTTCTTGATAAAAGATTTGTCTAAACTGCCTTTGTCTTTCCAATTAGCTATCCAATCGGTCAAAAGTACGGATAAGGGCTTTGAGGTAAAGATGTATTCCAAGATAGACGCTTTGGATCGCCTTTCGAAGATGATGGGATGGGATGCGCCTGTCAAATCGGAGGTCAATATAGATGGCGAGGATAAATCCATAACTATTCAGGTTATTGACAAGAGGGAGGACGTTATCAATGGTGATACAGACGACTAGGATATATACGGAGGTACAGGGCGCTTTGGATAGCGGTTATAAGATCATATCTGCCCAAGGATCTTCAAGGAGCAGTAAAACTTATAACATATTGATATTCCTTATAGCGTATATCCTTCATAACCCTAAGCTGTCTCTATCTATCGTGAGGAAGACATTGCCGGCGCTGAAGGGATCTGTTTTCCGGGATTTCAAGGAAATCATGATCGATAAGTTCCGTATATGGGATAATAGGAGCATGAACAAGTCGGAGATGGTTTACTCGTTCCCAAATGGATCATTCGTGGAGTTCTTTTCCACGGATGATGAGCAGAAGATAAGAGGAAGGAAACGTGATATACTTTATTGTAACGAGGGAAATGAGATATCTTATCTTGAGTGGCAGCAACTGGTGATGCGTACCACTCTTTTCTCTGTCATTGATTATAACCCGTCGTTCAGTGACGAGCACTGGATTTGCGATCTAAACAATGACCCTAGGACGTATCATTTTATATCCACTTATAAGGACAATCCTTTTTTAGAGCAAACAATCATCGATGAGATAGAGTCATTGAAGAATAAGAATAAGGTGCTTTGGGCGGTTTATGGGTTAGGGCAGCGGGCGATGGCCGAAGGGTTGGTGTTCCCTGATTTCGAGATCGTGGACGAGTTCCCTTCCTATGCCAAGCATGTGGCGTTAGGGCTTGACTTTGGATATAGCTATGACCCTACCGCTATAGTTAGATGCGGACTGGTTGATGATAGGTTATATCTTGACGAGAAATGTTACCGTACCCATATGTTAACCAAGGAGATTATTAAGGTATTGAAAGACCTTGGCTTGGTGGTTTACGCTGACAGCGCCGATCCAAGGCTTATACAAGAAATATCAAATGCGGGGATAATCATATACCCTGCGGACAAGTACAAGGGATCTGTTATGGGAGGTATTATCAAGATGATGGAGTATAAGATTTGTGTCACCAAGAGATCTTTAAACTTGATAAAAGAGCTTAGGAACTATGTATACGCCCAAAACAAGGACGGTAAATTTATCAATGAGCCTATTGACGGGTATAACCATCTTATCGACGGGGCACGTTATTGGACGATAGGCAAGCTTCTAGGAAAAGTATTAACAACAAGACAGTACTCTAAGGAGGAGTTAGGATTTTAACATGAATTACATAGACGCTATATTTCAGGTTTTCCAAAACAAGATATTGAACTCGTTTGGAGTGGAGAGGGACTTGGTCAGCCTTATCAAGGATAGGGATATAAGCCGAGCCATGTCAATGATGCAATGCCGGGACAAGGATGTTTCCCAAGCGATCTTGGAATATAACCCGGAATCCCATGAGGTTAATAAACGTCCTAATAAGCACAGGAAAAATCAAGAACCATATATCACGGAGAAATTGCCACGAGGAAGGCAAGCGTATATAAATGAGGTGGAGCTGTTTTTTCTCCTCGGTCAGCCTATCTTGTGGAAAGCTGTATCGGATGATACGGATAAGGCTTTCAATGCATTCGGTGATTTTCTCCGTTATACTCGATTCAACACGACAATCCGGGAAGCCAAGCGTTTGGCCGGTGCGGAGACGGAGAGCGCTAAGGTTTATCATATATACAGGGAAAATGGTATGCCCCAAGTAAAGGTTAAGGTTATATCCAAGTCAAAAGGATATACATTGCGGCCTTTATTTGATCAATGGGATAACATGATAGCTTTTGGTTATGGATATACGCTACTTGAGGGCGATAAGTCCGTAGAGCATTTTGATATAGAGACCCCGGAATACATCTATCGATGCAAGAGAGCGGATATCGGATGGGATGTTACGCCATTGCTTAATCCTTCGGGTAAAATAAATGTTATCTACTATCGTCAAAACAAGGCATGGTATGGGGTGCAAAAGCGTATAGACAGAGAGGAAGCGGTTGATAGCAAGGCGGCGGATTCCAATAATTATTTCTCCGATCCAAAATTGAAATTAACCGCTGATGTCATTCAGAGCATAGTAGGGGGAGGATCTAATATGGTAGGAGAGGTTATCACCATGTCCGATAAGGACAAAAGCGCTGCCGAGTATCTCGTTCCGCCCGATTATTCCACGATGAAAGAGGCGGAGAAAAAAGACCTGTCATCAAGCATACTATTCGATACGTTCACCCCGGATTTCAGTTACGAGAACATGAAGGGGCTTGGGACATTATCCGGGGAGGCATTGAAAAGGGCCTTGGCTCTTGGATACATGAAAAGGGATAACTTGAAAGAGATATATGATATATTAATAGACCGTGAGAAGAATCTTATATTGGCTATCATGATGAACGTAACTCATATCGGCATGAGAGAGGAGTTAAGCAGGCTCGACCTGCAACATGAGTTCTCCGAGCCTTTCGCCGAGGATAAGGATAAGAGAATAGATATGATAGCGAAACTCTATGATTCAGGATTGGTGTCCCTTCAAACGGCGGTAGATATGCTGTCCTTGACTGATAAGCCGGAGGAGGAGATTCGACGGATATTAGAGGAGAAGGGGGAAAAGACGCAAGCTCCGGATGATTCCACTCAAGAATAAGACCGGTTTAAGTCGTACCTTGATATCATTAAATTTAATGGGCGTGGTTATTTTATAGCCATGCCCTATTGTTTTTGTGACAATCGGTCTATTGTCATGTATATAGCCTGTTTTTATTTTATTACAAGCTTATGTATCAATACTTTTATGCGAAAAATAAAAGTAATAGCATGAAAGAGAAGATTTTCCAGCAGTTAAAACAGAAGTACTCAAATCTTGGGTTAACGGAGGATGTTTTGAGGTCCGTGGCAGAATCATTGGGGTCCACTGGCCTGATTACGGACGATAATCTTGAAACTGCGGTAGCAGGGCAAGAATCAATGTTGAAATCTTACCAGAGTTCTTTGGATAAGGTGCGAACCGAAAGCGCAAATTACAAGAAGGAATTAGAGGAGTTGAGAGGCAAGGGGGGCGGCCAGCAACAGCAACCAGATAAAAACGAGGAGCCGGATTGGTTCAAGAAGTATCGTGAGGAGCAGGACGAGAAAATCCGGCTCTTGACCTCCGAGAATGATAAAGCTAAGGAGGAGAAAGCACGTGCTGAAAGACACAATCTGATCCTTGACAAGGCCAAGAGCCTTAAGATCTCAAAGGAACGGATAGAGGAGGGCTTCGCTATAACGGACGATATGGACGATAATGCGATTGATACTTATCTGTCCAAGGTGAGACAAAATGAGGTCGCAAAGGGATTAGAGGAAAAAGGTTCGGCGTTCTCTGTCTCTACGTCCAAGGAAAAGAGCAAGGAGCTCGCTAAGGATTGGGCCAAATCATTGCCGGACGCTAATTAAAGTAAAAGATTATGGGTATCGAATTTAACAAAACAAAGATTAAAGGATCGTTCCCCGTCTTTTGGCGCGGGGAATGCGCAGTCCTTCCCGGAGATTTCAAGTTAACCACTGAGTTGGCGGAAGGGACAATCGTGCGAAAGGGCACTCCTATCAAGCTGGACTTTGATCGCATGGAGTGCAAGATCTGTAAGGCCGTTAAGGTATTAACCGGAGGAACGACCACTAAGCCACGTATAGGGAAAGATAGCTTTGTCGCCAAGGGAGATTCTATTGGTGGGCAGAACGTGAGTTCCGTAGATTCAAGCAACTCTGATTATGACGTGGTTACATTGGCTGCCGCTGTAGAGTCTGCTACAGAAGGGGCGATTCTTGCCGTGGGAACGGATGAGCCTGACGCTGTGGTTGAGACAACGTTTGTCTATACGAAGAATATGTCTTTCCAGACGGTATCGGCGGGATATGAGGTCCTTATCCTTAAGGATGTGGCTTATCCAGTCCCTTCCTCATGGTTGACGGGATTCAGCATGAAGAATAATCCCACTATTAAGTATATTAGACAGTAAGGAGGTGAACGATGGATGTTTATAGTTCTATTTTTGGCGAACTGACAAAAGAGGTTCAGATTCGTATTGACGCTGCCACGGAGCTTCGCAAGCGCTTGTTTGACCAGAATATCTACGAGCGTTATCTTGATTGGGATGTCCCGACTATCGGCCTTAATTTTGAGGAGCTGATCGGGCAATATAACTTGAGCGTTGCGGCGGCTACCCTTGATTCCAAGGGAAAGGAACCGATCTTGGGTACGGAGGGGCTTGAGACCTTGAAGCAAAAGGTCCTTACCCACCAGATGAGTTACTCAATGCCGATCGAGGAGTATCGTAAGGTCTTGCAGATCCTAGACTCTAGGATGTTGACGGATGACCAGAAGACACAGCAGCTCATTAATCTGATGTGGAATAACGTGTCTACCGTTGTCAAATCCGTACAATCTAAGCTGGATATTATTTTCTTGGGTGCCTTGTCTAACAAGGGGGTATTTACATTTAATGCCAATAATAACCCTGAAGGAGGGGTACGTGGTATTATTGATTACAAGATGCCGCCCGAGAATATCGCTAGCGTTACCCTTGACTGGACGGATGCCAATAAGGACAACGTCGATCCTTTCGAGGATATCCAAGGTGTCGTGGATGCGGCCCAAGACAAGGTGACGTTTGATAAGATATTGATGTCTCCGGCCAGATTGTCTTATTTGCTTAAGAGCAGGAAGATGAAACAGGTCATTTTTGGGACCGACAAATCCGGCACTCCTCTTTTGATGTCCGGTTTGAATGAGTTCCTACGCTCTAATGACCTTCCTGTCATAGAGACAGTGAGACGTATCACCCGTATCCAAGACAACGGCAAGCTATCCGAGTACAAGCCTTGGAACGACAAGAATATCGTCTTTGTCCCGGCAGGTAAATTAGGTGTCATCAAGAACGCTTACGCCGATAATGAGTTGAGACAGGAACCGGGCGTTACTTACTCTAATTATGGCCGGATTCGTATCTCTCAATGGGGCAAGGGCGAGACGGACAATTCCAATGGCGTAGAGTTTACCAAGGCTCAATCGCTATCCTTGCCGGTCCTTACCGAGATTAATGGCATTTACTCATTGACGGTGGAGGCATGACGATAAGAGACTACATAGGGCAGAAATTCTCGGCTTATGGAGATCTATCCGAGGCGGATATGCTGGATTTCAGTATCAAATCGGGGCTATCCCCGGACGATGAGATGTCTAGTGAATCCATAGGCAAGGTAGAGACAGGGATGATAGAGATCATCCCGTCGCTGCTATTGCGCCCTGATAGCGTCAATGAGAGCGGCTTCTCTGTCTCTTGGGACAAGGACGGCCTCCGGCGGTATTATTTGTTCCTGTGCGAACGGAACGGTGTTAGCCCGGATGTGTCTTCCGGTCTTGGGGTAGTCTCATCTTATACGGATTATTGATATGTATTACGCTCCTCACATATTAGAACGAAAGGTTGTCAAGGAATATGATCACGATGACAATGGCAATCCTGTTCCCGGGACTGGTGGTGAGTTATGGGAGAGACTGGGACGATGTAAATGCTATGATAAGAGCGCCGATCGGGTATATACGGTAAATGGCGTAGCCTTTGATTACAAATATCGTGTCGTGACAGATAAGATCAAGATTGATGCCGGGGATATCGTGAGAGTATTGAATCAAGATGGGAGTATTCGCGGTAGTGGCGTTGTTATCAACCCGATGCTCACGGATTATCTAAATTACGGGCAAATATGGCTGGAATAATAAAGTTAAGTTATGATTTGTCCGATGTGGATGATTTCATCTTGGAGGCCTATCGTGAGGTGTTCGCCTTTCTAGCCCAACTAGGGCAATCCGCTTATGAGACCGCCGTTCAAGAAGGTAAATATAACAATATTACCGGAAACTTGAGGAGTTCATTGGGATATGTCATATCAATGGACGGTAAGATCGTAAAGGAAGGCGGGTTTAAGAGGATAGATGGACGTGGGGAAAATTATGAGAAGGTTTTTTTCACGACCAGATCCCAAAAGACGGTCCAGTTCTGGGCTAAAGGAAAGTCCGGGGATGGAAGCGAGGGGAGCAGGCAAGGGCTTAGTTACGCTAGGGATCTGGCTTCTAAGCATACAAAGGGAGTGACATTGATTGTCGTGGCGGGAATGGATTACGCTAGCTATGTGAATGATATCCATAAGCTAAACGTGATAGATACTGCCGAGGCTAAAGTAATAGCTATGTTACAATGATAGTAAGCACGGACATACAGACAATCTTATATAAGAAAGCCTTGGAACTTGGTGTTACCGGGGTGTACAAGGAGGATGATACGCCTACAGGTAAGCTTGAGGAGGAGAGGGTTACCGTACACTCGAATTCCTCGGAGCCGGGAATTACATGGAAGGTGGGATTCGTTCATGTCAATATAGCCGTCCCTGATCTGGACGAGAAAGGAACGCCTGATTTGGACAGGATGAATAAGCTGGAACGTATGTCCATGGAGGTGTTCAAGGACACCTCGGTGTTTGATGGCACTCCTTATACCTACGAGGTAGACACTACTAGAATTGAGGTTAACAGGGATCTTAAATGTCACTACGTTAATGTGAGAGTATTATTTAAAGTTTTAAATGTAATAGTATTGTAATATGGGAAGAACAATTTCTGCTATAGGCGTAAAAAGGATACTTTATGGGGAGCCTCTGGTTGCTGCACCCACATACGAGAGCTTGGAGACGTTATTTACGGCTTTCAAGGATGTTCAAATCGTCCATCAAGGGACTTATGAATATACCGAGGAGGACGGTACGTTAACAGAATTCAAGGATGAGTTGACCGGCCAGACATATCGGTCATCGTTTGAGGCAGGATCACAGAGCTTGAATTGGGTGATCGGGGCATATGACTTCGCTACCAAGGCCGAGCTTATGGGCGGTAAACCCTTGGATACGGATAAGGGATGGGAACGTGGCAACGCCGGCGAGCAACGATATAAATGTATCGTCGCTATTACCAATGATGACGTGGCTATCATTTTCCCTAAGGCGAATCTTGTGGGTCGTGGGGCTTCCACGGATGGGGCTGTTGGTTTGTCGATGTCCGCCACCCCACTGAAATCATCCACGACAATAGCTTCAGAGTATTGGTTTGACGTGGAAGGAAAATCCTTGAAGGATTGAATGTAATATGTCTTATAGGCACGGGGACGGCGGTATTTTCCGTTCGTCCCCGTTTTTGTTTAATTCTAATTTTTTTACGTGACATGAACAAGGGTGCTAGTTTAGTGGCTGACGCTGTCCTAGGTGAGGATTTCAAGGTCGTGGTCCTAGGGGGGAAGGCGTATAAGGTAAGTCCTCCTACAATAGCGACGATTTGCAAAGGTATACAATACCTATCTCTTATTGATAAGACAACATCGGGCAAGGAGGATCTTGAAAAGGTGAGGAACGAACTGGAAAATATACTAAAGGGTTTGTCAGTGTTTGTTTTGGGGAGCGCCGATAGATATGAGGAGATCGAGGGGGCGACCCTTCATGAGCTAAGGGAGGCGTTGGAGACTGTCGTTAAATTCATATCCGCAGAGGATTTTTTCGTCTGTGCCGCCTTAGCCGAGAGCGTGGCAAGAATGGCGGCGACACCAAAGTGACAGGTAATGAGACCATGCTAGGGCAAGTGGCCACATTCATGGAATCGTTAAGATTGTCTTATGAGGACGTGGTTTATAAAATACCTTATCGAAACCTTCTGATCATGCAGAAGGATATATTGCATAGCGTTACCGGTGATTTGATCGTGGAGAGAACCGGGCGTGATTTGTTGAACCGAAAGGGAAAGGAGGGTGATTAATGGCAAAACTAAATTTCGAGGTCGATGCCGATCTACAGAAACTTATAAATCTTCGAAAGGAGGTGGAGGAGTTGAAATCCGCCTTGAAGGATTTCGATGTATCTACAGATACCAAGGGATTTGACGATTTAAACCGGAAATACGAGGAGGCGACACGGAAACTAAAGGACTATGAGCAGCAGATGCAGAATTATCAAAGGGTAATAGAGCAGCTTAAGGTCTCTAATGGTATTATTGATGGGGCTCGTCAGATAACAGAAGAATTGAATAACGCTACCGATGTGTTTGTCGAGCAACAACTAAAGGTTAAAGGCCTAAGTGACGAGATCAAAAAACTCAATAAGTCTTACTTGTCTCTCTCGGATGCGGATAAAAATTCCCAGAAGGGATCTAATATATTAACCGACCTGAAGGAGAAGACCCGGCAGCACGCTTTAGAGAACGAGGCCCTGAAGAGGCTAAGGAAGGAATATTCGGACAATATCAAGATCGAGGGAGCCGCCTCGGATTCTCTTGTAGCGTTGAGAAAGCAATTGTCGTTGCTTAATGCCGAGTATGACCGCCTTTCCGCTACGGATAGGAAAGCGACCGTAGGGACTAACCTGCAAAAACAGATACAGGCCTTGAATACGGAGATTAGTTCGGCGGAGCAAGCTACCGGACGATATCAACGGAACGTCGGCAATTACGCCAGTAGTTGGAACGGATTGAGCGTGTCGGTTCAACAGGTCGCAAGGGAGTTGCCTTCCCTTGCTGTTGGCTGGAATACATTCTTTTTGGCTATATCCAATAACTTGCCGATGCTTGCCGATGAGCTGAAGAAAGCCGCTGCGGAGTATAAGGCGTTCAAGATGGCTGTAGCGGCAGGAAATAATGACGTGGCAAAAGTGGCTCCTGTCTGGAAGCAGTTGATAACATCTATTTTCAGTTGGCAAACGGCCTTGGTTGCGGCGATAACGCTTTTATCTGTCTATGGGAAGGATATTATCGAATGGACGAAAAAATTATTTGGAGCAGGCGAGGCTATAAAAAATACAAAGCAGCTACAAGATGAGCTAAACCAATCTTTTTCTAAAAATTCCGGAGAATTAAGCAAGTTGATTATTCAGTTTAAGTCATATCAAAGACAGTGGAAAGAACTTGCCGGTAATTTGCAGGAACAGCAGAAATTTATTGAGAAGAATAAAGATGCGTTTGATTCGATGGGGGTTTCGATTAAGTCTGTAAGAGATGCTGAGAATTTGTTTGTGGATAATACAGATAATTTCATAAACTCATTGAAATTGCGTGCTCAAGCTACTGCTGCTCAAGATTTAGCTGCCGAAGAATATAAAAAGGCTATCCAAAAAGAAATAGAGGCAGATAAAATTAGAGAAAAAGCAAGCGAAACTCGTAAAAAACAGGAAATTGACGCAACCGGAGTTATACAAGATACTCGTTTTGGTAATATAAAATCTCATCAACAATTAGTAGAAGATAGGGCAAAAAGTTTTGATCATGAAGCGGAAGCTGTAGATAGAGACGCGCAAGCCTTGAAGCGGAATGCGGACGCTTATTTTGAACTTGGTAAGGCAAAAGAACAGGCGGCTGATGATCTTCTTTCTAGTTCAGGCATTGAAAAGTACGATAAATACGAAGAAGATAGACTTAAAAAAGCTCAACAAGAAACAGAAAGACAAAAGAAAGAGGCTGAAAAACAAAAAGAAATACAAGAGCGTGTTAATCAGCAATTACTTGATCTCCAGAATAAGAACCAGCAATCTAGGATAAATCTTATGGAAGAAGGCTCCGATAAGCGCATCGCCCAAATAGAATATGATTACGATCGTGAAATAGAGGCTATCCGTAAGAGGGAGAAAGAGTGGCGTGAGGCTCAAGGGGGAAAACTCACGCAAGAACAAACGGTTGAAATAAAAACTGCCATTACGCAGGCTCAGGCTACCCGTATGCGGTCCACGCAAGAAGCAGAGAACGAGCAGATCGAGGCTCAACGTAAAGCCATGAATGATTATCTTAAGGAATATGGCACTTATCAAGACAAAAAAATGGCACTCGCCGCCGAATACGGGCAAAAAATAGCGTTTGCCGAGACCGAGGGGGAGAAATTGATACTCGGGAAGGAATGGGATAAGCAGCTTTCCGACCTTGAGATAAAAAGTGGCAATACCGCCAATGCCATAATCGCTCTTTTTGGAGACATGAAGGACAAGACTCTAAAGGAGTTGATAGAGATATCCACCAAGGGAAAGGAGGCCTTGGAGTTTCTTAAGTCCGGCGAATGGGATGAATCAAAAGGCAAGGGATTAGGCATAACGCAGGAACAATTCGATCTTTGGTCTGATATGCCTGAAATAATGGATAGGGCAGGGAAAAGCGTTGAGAGCACCAACGAGAAGGTCGATGAGTTGCGACCCGCTTTTGACAAGGTGACAGAAGGAGTGAGGCGATTCTTTGCCGCTGGTGACGACCCCAAAAAACTGACGGAATCATTACAGCTCATTAATGAGGGTGTAAATGAAGTTATGACCTCTGTTCAATTCTTGTCTACTTCATTTCGAAAACTAAGCGAGTCTATTGATATAAATGCTATTGAAGAAGTTGCGGATGGGTTTGAGACTATATTTGATTCTATATCATCAGGAATGGAGGGGGCTATTTCTGGGGAAAAGTTTGGTGAGCTAGCTGCTTCTATAGGAAAAAAACTGGGTGTTATAGGAGAAAAAGCTGCGTCTTTATTTGGCCCTATAGGAACCGCCGCTGGTGCTGCTATTGGGGTAGTGACCTCTCTAGCGTCCTCTATCGCTAAGATCCATGACAAAAAGAACGAGAAACGTATACAGAGATTGCAAGACCAGATCGATGTGTTGGATGCCTCGTATGAGAAACTAGGCCGTTCCATAGAAAAGGCTTATTCTACGGACGCTTCTAAGCTCATAAACCAGCAAAATAAATTGCTAGAGCAGCAAAAAGTGATCATCCAACAACAGATCGAGGAGGAAAGAAACAAGAAAAAGACCGACGATGACCGGATCAAGGATTGGCAAAAGCAATTGGAGGATATCAACGCTCAATTGCAGGACAATAAGGAGAAAGCTGTAGAGGCTATAACAGGAACCGATGTCATGTCCGCTATTGACGAGTTCGCCCAAGCGTATTCGGAGGCGTGGGCTACAGGAACTGATGCGGCAGAGGCTTCGACTAAGATTGTCCAAAATTTGATCAAGACGGCTATCATTGAGTTCTTGAAGAAGAAATTATCCCCTTCCGTAGAGGAATTCATGAAGAAACTGGCCGATTATATGTCCGATGGTATCGTTTCGCCTTGGGAAGAAGCGGAGTTGAACAAGTTGAAGGAAAAAATGGACGCTGAGGCCCAGAAGGTCTTCGACACGTCAAGCAAGTATTTCCAAGAGGATAAAAATGATAAATATGAGCAGACCGCTACATCCGGAGGTTTCGAGAAGATGTCTCAAGATAGCGCCGATGAGTTAAATGGCCGTTTCACCGCCCTGCAAATGACAGGGGAGGAGATACTGTTGTTCCTGCAAGGCTCCGAGCAATTCTTGAGCCTCTTGTATATAAAGGCCAGTATGGACGTGATATCTGTAAAGATAGCCTCGTTGTATGACGTGGCGGATGAGACTAGGACGATGATCGCCAGTATCTATATAGAGTTACAGCAGATCAATGATAATACCGCCAATACCGTGATACAATTGAAAAAAGCGGTGGATAAATTGACTAGTATAGAGACTAACACTAAAAACATGTAGTATGAATGTTGGAGATATAACGAGACGGGCTATTTCGCTAGGGGCTTGCAGTGAATCTGGCAAGGCCACTGACTGGAAGAGCCTATGTTGGCTGTTTTTTTCCCCGCAAGGGCGGGAGTTTTGCGAGGAGAATAATTATCCTTCGTTGGATTTATTTAGAGGCATGGCTAAAAACATAGCTCCCTACGGGATATACGTGGATCGTGATCTAATTGAGCTTCACAATAAAACAAACGTAGGTGTGATAGGTAATACCGTGGCGTATTTGAGTTATGACGATAACACGAGGGTGCATAAGGTGATCTTGATGCACGGGGGCAAGGCCAAGATAGAGGCCGGGAACTACTCCGTGATATTGCTTGTCAATATCGGGGGATGCGAGGTGGAGATTATTAACGACGGAACGGCAAGGATATTATGTTAGGGGATCTATATATTAACGGGAATGACGCATGGGGCACGTATCGTGTCGCCATGGGAGAGGGTTTTATCCAGACCTTGCTAACCCCAGCGGGAAACAAGGATTTCATAGAGAACGAGAGCCGGTTGGAAAACGGGAAGAGGGTCGTGTTCAATAATCCCAAGGTGGCTAGCCGGGATCTTACCCTTACGTTCAACATACACGGGGATACGCAAGAGGAATATATGCTGAATTATAAGGCGTTCGTGGCTGTCCTTCAACAAGGCAAGGTCGTATTGCGTGTTCCGGATCTTGATATGACATTTACCCTTGTCCATAAGAGATCATCAAGCTTCGCCTTGGATCGGAACAGGTTGAATAGTAGGCTATCCGTTAAGTTCGAGGAACCTGACCCAACGTCAAGGGGATAAGTGAAGAGCCGTCCGGCCCTTATTGGCTAGACGGCTCTTCGTCCTATTGCGCTAAAAGATGCGTATTTAAAGATCGGAGGTCGAATCTTCCCGGCTTTGACCTCCCGTTGTTGTATACCGACACGGTCATATGTGGCTTGGGCTTGGTGCCGCTAAATCCGCAAGCCCTCTCCAGCTCGTCGATAAGCCTCTCCATTTTCAAGGATTGCCGGTTGAATCGCTCCATCGCCTTCTTGTCCCTTTGGGACGTTAAAAGCATTTCGTTTAGTATCGTGTTTATGTCTTTCATATTCAATCAATCATTAGTCTTTTATCATTTGCTTTTACTTCACAATAAGTTAAAGTTTTGGCTGTACGCCTTATATCGTACCTTTTAATTTGGTATGTATATACAGTTATTCTATAACCACTATCTTCCCGTCAGATGGACTTCCTCCAAACAGGTGATTGATATAAGCCAAACCTTTTTGAGTGACAAGTATCTTCGTGACAACGAACCCCGGATGGTTATTACGCTCGATGAATTTTTCCTTCATCTCGAAATACCCGGCATTGACAAACCGTTGCTTCGGCTCGTTCCGGTTAGAGAAGAATACGCCTACCTGCCTTAGCTTTTGGAACAGGGTATTGCGCCCGAATCCCAGCTTTAGGATTTTTGCGGCCATCCCGATATCAACTTTGTCGTCGGTGGTGAAGGCTGTTTTAGCGAATGATACATAAGGTTCTTGTTCGGCAGTCTTTTTTTCGAGATGCTTATTTTTTAATTCCAAGCGTTGCTTTTCCTCACGCTCATTCTTTAGTTGTGTGGCAAGACTGATAACAAGGTCTGGGTTATTAATCATTTGCTCCAAAGTAGGCTGTGTGGCAGTCATGCCGTATCGCATTAATTCGTCAAGTTTCTCAGTACACCATAATTTTAAATCAATGTCTAACCATTGGCAAAAATCGACTACTATTAATCTGTGCATCCAAGTACCCCCTCCGTTATGTGATGAACCTGCCTTTGATATAACTAATTGATTTTCAGAAATACCATATTTTCTTGTAATTGCATTAATTAATTGATTTGTAGTAGGTAAAGACAAATAATCATTAGGACGCTTCCCGTATATTTTAGCGAGTTGTGTAGCGTTAACCATAACATCATCTTTGATGTCAAAAAGAACATCGTTCCCATTATAAGAGAAAGTCTTGCTCGTGTCGTGAGCTAACGTTACTTGTACGGTACTATTATTCCCGTTCAAATAGTTTTCATTTGTCTGTAGCATGAAATGAAATTATTTGTTATTAATAAAAAAAGAGAAGTCATATCCAATCTTGCTACAGACTATCATTCGCCAAAGGCTATGATACACGGATACAACTTCTCTATATATTTTTAATATAGATGCTTCTAGGGCATAAAAAATGCCTTGGGCGTAATAAATAATAATCTGTAGCACTGCAAAGCTACGTAAACTTTTTATATCACCAAACGAAAATCGTATTTTTTTCAAGGCGGCATCCGCAAAGTCGGCTTTACGACTATCTAGATATTGAGCGTATTCAAGAACTACGTGCTTAATACCGTAAGTACCACCACCTTTACCTCTCTTGGATTTTATAATGTGTGAAAATCCCACATTTAAAATCTTACTTACAGACTTTAAATATTCTTCTGCTTGAGGAAGTCTTTGCCATTGTCTAGGATCTTTATTTTGTGGGCTTCCTGCCAATATCCACAAGTCGTTCAGAGAAAACTTGTCCTCGTCTCTACCGATTTTTTCTAAAATATTAGCATCATATTTTGCTAATTCATTTTTATTTTTCATAACTTTGTCCCGTTAAAGGATTAATACTATCCTCATTGGTAGCTCGGTCAAGCACTACCTTTGAGGATTTTATTTTGACCGAAGTGGTAGCCGGGGACTTGAACCCCGGTGTATGCCGTCCTACCTGCTTATTACCAGTCTCGCTTGACAAGGTAAAAAGCGAAGGGCAAAGATTGAAGTTGCCTATTGTGACGGTCTGCAACTGGAATCAATGCCCTTAAATATCTTCTTTCGCTACCGTCACATGAGCGATCATTTTCATATCACAAAATTATATATGACAAAATCCGTGGCCTATTTTTTCAAGGCTCGAAAAACCACAATGGAGCTATTGTTGTAAAATCCCTCCGGCCGTATTACCGGAGGGGCATCTACTTCCGATCCTCTCCCCGTCGTTCGAGTTATCCCGCAAGCCTGCAAGTCATGTCGCTAATTACGCCCATGAATCTATCGTAGGTCTTTTTATTCCATTCCTTGTGATCCGGCATCCAGTCATTGAATATCTCCATGTAGACCACCTCGTGAAGTCTGTCCTGTACGGTGACGCATAAACCGCCCGTCTCCGGCATAACGCCTACATTTATATGTACCGGTTTCCTTCCGATCATACACTCCAACGCAATCCTTTGCACGTTCTTCAATACCTCTATCGTTTCCATATTTCTTATATCATTAATGTATAGTTATCAATCTCCCGAATAAACCCTGTTACCGTAAAGGCTAGCCATACCGACATGAGATAAGACAACATGCTTGCGATACTCGATGCGTCTAGCTTCTTCCTCTGCCAATCTCTTGGCTTTGGCCTCATTATTTTTTATCTCTATCTTGGCATTATCCCATGCTATAGAAAGGCACTTGCCAAAAGACCAAGAGAATTTTCGGTAAAGTCTGAATAATCTCCATGCGTCTTTCATGATCTCACTCTTGTTGTATTTCTGTGTTGCCATTGTACTGTTGTTTTATTTTGATGATGCAAATGTAAGTCTATCATATTACATATGCAAGAAAAAGAAATACTATCATTTTAAATTTAACATCATTTAGTAATATGATCGTTTTACATTTGATTATTCTGTGTAGTTTTGCATAAACTTAATACAGATCATTATGATAGATAGATTAATAATTAAAGAAGCTATTAAACATTACGGTACATCTGTTAATGAAGTAGCAGAGAAAATGGGTATATCAAGAGTTACTTTAAGCACGCACATTAACGGAAACCCATCTACAGAAATTCTTTTAAGAATAGCGGACGCAATAGGATGTCCAGTTACAGAGTTATTCGAGCAACCAAAGAAAGACTCTCTATCTATCACGTGTCCTAATTGCGGGCACCCATTGAAGATAAAGGTGGAATGATGTTATCTTCAATGATCTCAAAATAAAAATCATGAAAGTTTGTTTTCTGCATACAATGCATTACCTTTGCGATACAATATAATACATAAGTAATATGGAAGCAGTAATAAGAAAGCAAACCTCGTTCCGTTTACGTGAGGACTTGTTGCAAATATTGCAGGAACAAGCCAAGAAAGCGAACAGGAGCCTGAATAATTTCGTAGAGAGCACCTTGATGGACGCTGTATACTCCGAGCCAAACGAGGAAACGATAGCGGCTATAAGGGAAGCACGTACGACCAAGAATAAAGAAACGTTCGACAGCGTGGATAGCTTGATGGAGGAATTAATGAAGTGAAAAAGAAATTACACCCAACAAGCCAGTTTAAGAAAGATTTCAAACGTATTCAGAAATTCCCCAAAAAAATCGCAGCTTTTGAATATATCGCAAATCTACTTATAAATGACCATCCGATTCCACAAGAATACAAACCTCACATGTTGAAAGGTGAGTATAAAGGGTGTATGGAATGCCATATAGAAGGGGATTTTCTTCTTATTTGGATTGACGGAGAAATAATCGACTTGCTTAGAATTGGTAGTCATTCCGAGTTGTTCGGAAAAAAGAGATAGACAAGTACAAATATGAATACATTGACTTACAAAGGCTATATCGGGTCTGTATCTTTTAGCGAGAAGGACAATGTTTTCTTTGGAAAGATAGAAGGCATTGATGGTCTTGTTAATTTTGAGGGGGAAAGCGTGCGGGAACTTACAACGGCTTTCCACGAGGCTGTAGATGATTATCTGGCGTATTGCGAGGAAGAGGGGATTGAACCGCATAAGAGCTATTCTGGTTCATTGAACGTTCGTTTATCACCGGAACTTCATAGTAGAGTGGCTGTTCTGGCAAAGCAAGCAGGCGTTTCTATTAACGCTTTCATAAAAAAAGCCGTGGAAAAGCAAGTTGCTGTAATGTTGTGATTTGGATTGAAATGATAATGTAAATGTATTAAAAATGAGCGTTTTATTTTTAATTTTGGCGACGCTGCTACCTTTCTTTCTTTTTACATCTTGTACTAACGAAGATGAAAAGGAAGTGATTGAGTTGAAAAGCATAGGATTGAACGTTAAAACTTTAAAACTAGAGGTTGGAGACACATATCAGTTCGAAGCCATAACGTCCCCGTCAAACTATCCGCAGGATGATTTTGTCTGGACTGTCGTAACTGAAGATAATAAAACTGGCGGTGGGCGTATTGACAGTACTGGATTATTTGTGGCCACTAAATCAGGAACGGTGATTGTAGAAGTAGTCAACCACGGGATAAAAGATAACAGTTCCCGGCTCATATGGGCTAATGCAATGGTTACCATTATTGGCGAAGATGGTGATAAAGAAGACGATGATAAACCAGATGAAGAGGGGCAAACACAGGTATCTAACATATCTTTTGAGGAACAAAACATAAGTCTGAAAAAAGGCGAAACCACTTACATTGATTATACAATACAGCCAAGTTATGCGGATGTCTCCGGAGTTAAATGGTATGTTTCGGACAATTCTGTCGTGTCTATAACGTCCATTTCAAACGGACGAATAGGGATTAATGCACTGAAAGAAGGGAAGGCAGAAGTCTATACGACTGTGAATGGGAAACGGTATGCGTGCCAGATTACGGTGGAGACGATAGCGGTGGAAAGTATAATACTAAATCCTTCTAATATTACTATAAATCAAGGTGAATCGTTTACATTGGATGTTTCTGTATATCCATATAACGCAGATAACTCAGAATTGAAATTTGAATTTTCCGATAAAAGTATTGCCTATTTTGCTAACGAAGAGCAACGAATAATAAATACATCAAATCCGGGAGAATGCACGGTTACTGTGTCTACGAAGGACGGGACGGTGAAAGCGGAATGTATAATAACCGTTTTGGAAATACCTCTTGAAGAAAAAATAACTGCGTCTACACGTTTGAATGGACTTTACAACAATGGTTTTATCACGGGGACTATGTATATTAAATTTCATAATGGTTCAAACAAAAATGTTACGATTAATCGGTTCTATGTATATGATTCTTTTTCAAATCAGATTGTCTATGAAGAAAAAGATTGTGGCAAATTAATGGGGGGAGATGACTGGAGTTCCGCCCTCATGTTCAAGATGGTTTATAAACCTTTGTATGTATGGGAATATGAATGCGAAGGCGAAAGTTATAGATTAAACTATCAATAAACATTTAAAATCAAGAAAATAAAAGAAAAAGTTCCGTACCATACCAGTGGCTCGGGGCTTTTTTTATTTCCTCCTACAACAAAATTACAACAATCCCGCCATTGTTTTTTTTAGGTCCGCTTGATTTTTTGCCATCCCCCTTATATGCGTGAACTTTGAGTTCATGATCGAGATTAAGGACATATCTGGTAGAGTCAAGTTGTCGGTATCGATAGAAACGGGTTCGGTACGTCGGTTTGAGTTGATGAAAGAGGACTATGTGAACCTCGTGTTCTCGTTGTCCGACCCGGTACAACTGGAGATCGGAGACAATATCGATTATGAAGGTAGCGTTTTCTACGTAACTGGCAAGACATATCCGACATTCAACGCATCCACAGGCGGATACGACTATAGCGTGCGATTCGACTCGCATTATTACCGATGGAAGAATCATATCCTATTTTACGATAGGCAAGGTAACAAGGAAGCGTCATGGAGCCTTACACGTGCTCCGGAGGCCCACCTAAGCATTGTCGTATCCAATTTGCGATCTCTGGGATTCAGGTATAACGGTAAGGAGTACCAAGCCGTTGTCGATAGCTCCGTTGACGCTGTCGCCAAGCTCGTGCAATACGACAGCACGAATATCGTGGATGCCCTTACCAAGATTGCCGAGGCGTGGGAGTGCGAGTGGTGGGTAGAGGGTGACAAGATATATATAGGCAGGATAGAGCGTGGCGATCCCGTAGATCTGGAGATAGGTAGGCAGGTAGCGTCCATGTCAAGGAGCCAAAGCCAAGACCTGTTCGCCACACGCCTGTACGCTTTCGGCTCAACGAGAAATATCCCCTCGGGCTATCGCAAGGGGGAATCCGGTACGGTGGTGCAAGGGGTGGTGCAAAAACGCCTCATGCTTCCTAATGGAACCCCCTACGTGGACGTGGTACAGGGATTGACCGAGGATCAAATAGTGGAGGCGGTCGTTATATTCGACGATATATACCCTCGTAAGATAGGTACGATAACCGAGGTGATACCGAAGGAGGTCACGGAGGAGGGCGAGGACGGGACATCGGAGACATTCACCGTCTATCGGTTCAAGGACTCGGGATTGTCCTTCTCCGAGGAATACGTGCTTCCCGGCAAAGAGCTTCGTGTGGTATTCCAGACGGGGCCGTTGTCAGGCATGGATTTCGCCTTGCGATTCAATCCGGAAGGACTGCCGGAGGATGATCCGGAGGCTCAGGTGTTCGAGATAGTCCGTAATGACTCCTATGGCCAGACATTGCCGGAAAGCCCTCTTATACCGGGGACGGGGAACAAATATATCCTATACAATTTTGACACGCAATACGTAAGTGACACCCTTATCCCGCAGGCGGAAGAGGAATTGCTGAGAAGGACGATAGAGTATAAGGCCAAGGTCGTGTCGGACCCTTCCACTTACACATGCGTCCTTAACTCATACTACGCTTCCGGCTACGATGAGAATAATGGTATATTGAACCCGGAAAAGGCGATTGATCTATCCGTAGGACAGCGTGTCAGGCTTATCAATAAGGCCTATTTTGAGAATGGGCGGGAATCTAGGGTATTGGGTTTCGAGAAAAAACTTGATATCCCATATGATTCGCCTTCCTATACGGTAGGAGAGAGCGCTGCTTACTCCCGGTTGGGGGAATTGGAGCGTAAGTTGGAGAATATCCAATATAAGGATAACACGTACGTCAACCAAGGTAGCGGTTCTTTCGGGGTGTATATCATAAAGAAAGAGGATACTACCGCCGCCTCGGACGAGAATGTTTTCTCCGCTCTGCGGACATTATATGAGATAAACAAGGTAAAACAGGATAACGACAAACGTTACCTTCGTAAGGACATACCCGATATCGCCCATGAGGATATTTTATTCGACAAAAAGATAGGCTCCTCCATCTTCCTCGACGGCATGGACGGCAAGGGCTGGGAGATCAAGGCCGATGGTCGTGCCATATTTGATGAGTCATGGTTCCGTGGGAATGTTTTATTCAAGAAACGAGTGGGTTCCCATACGTTTATATCCGGTTTCCCTAATGGCTTCGGTTGGGATATTGCTCCATATAAACGGGTTAACTCGGCTGGTGTAGAGGAACAGAAATTCCGTTTAGAGATAGACGATATAAATGTGAGAGGCAGTCTCCGGGTCTATGAGTTCATCGTCTCTCAGCTTCGTGGCGAAAACGACAACGTGATATTCTCAGGGATGATGAAGGTGGAGTATTACGACCATGCGACCGGAAGGATTTACTTGGACACGGGGAACGGCGTGCTCTACAATCCGTTCCGTTCGGGGGATATATTGATGGTCCAACATTTTGGGGGAATGCCGACAGGGGAGAATGATTACAATATCATCAAGCAATACGAACTTCGGGTTGATCAAGTCGGCATCGGTAATTTATCGGACGGTGAAGATCGCTTGGACTGGATTACGTTTGTCAACTTTGCCGGTGATAAAGCCGACATTGCGCAAGGAGATGTATTAACCCGTATAGATAGCGTGGCTGATTCTACCAGAAAGGGTATTGTCAAGATTACTACGATCGACGAGATCGGCGCTCCATATATGGATGTCGTGTATGGGATGAAGACAGACCCCGATAACGCGACCAAGGCACGTATCGGAAATCTTTCCGGGATAAGAACCAAAAACGGTATAGATTTGACCGGTGTTTGGGGGATTTACGGTAACGGGGCTTACTTTGAAAATTCGACCTACATCCTTGATACAGGTAATACGATCGAGCAGGAATTTTCCATAATGAACGGGAAATTCGAGAGTTCAATCGAAGGCATCAGGAACGATATATCATTAGAGCCGGGCAATATATTGAAAAATAGCTCATTCTCCCAAAATACGGACTATTGGGTGACAGAGAACTCAATAAGTTTTTGGGGACATGACGGATCGTTTATTTACGCCAATGATTCTTTCCTGTCAGAGAAGAGGGGAGTTTCAGATATTTATCAAGACGGCAACAGAAATGTCTTACGTATCAGTGACTCGTATATCCTCCAGCGGAATGACGTTATAAACATACCGTCACATGAGACCGAGGCGACCGAGTATGACTATTCCTTCTCATTACATTACCGGGTTGTTAAGGCGGGGATATTGACCGCAGGTTTCGAGGGATCAAGCCTTTATGTCTCCATGTCCTTGGAACCATCATCCTCGTATCGTAAGATTTCGAAAGCGGGGAAATGGGACGAACGTGGCGATTTCCGTATATCTTTCGATGGGGAAATACTGATTTATGGTGTTTCCTTGTTTATCGATAACTTGGCGGATGCCATTATCAGGTTGGAGACAAGGATAGAGCAAACAGAAGAGTCTATCAAGCTGGCGGCAACGAAGGATTATGTGGATGAGGAAACAGGTAAGGTGTATACCAAGTATGATTCTCAATTGAATATTACCGCAGGGCAAATATCGGCCATATCAACGAGGGTGGATAATATAAGGAATGAGATAGACACGGCGGGATGGATCAACACTACGCAGGGAAATACGTTGTTCGCCGCCAAGAGCTTGGAGAACGGCGATAATATCATATCGTATATCAACCAGACGGCAACCACCATCACGATCAAGGCGGAGAGGATCAATCTTGTAGGGGCGGTGACATTCAATATGTTCAATACGGATGTCAAAAATACGATCAATAACGCTAGCAGTAATGCTAGTTCGGCTCTATCGAAAGCTAACGAAGCCTTGTCTGACGCTTCTAGCGCATGGAGTAAGGCTTCGTCTGCCGAATCGACTGCCAGTACAGCATATTCAAACGCTTCCAAGGCTATTCAAGACGCAGCTACGGCCATATCAAATGCCGCTAAAGCCGTAACTACAGCCGGATCAGCGCAAGAAGCTATTAACAATCTTCCTGCATGGAGTAAGGAGGCTAGCATAATAAAGGCCTTAACTTCTGCCACTGTGATAGTTAATGGATATTTCAAGACATCTATGATCGACGTAGATAATCTATACGCAACCAGTTTGGACGCAGTAAGGGGTACAATTGGAGGATTTGCGATTAACAATAATCAGCTTTATGGAACAACGAATAATGAATATTACGGGAGTTATAAGATGTACATGGACTCAAGCAGATGTGAGATCGGGATATCTGATAGCAATGAGTCAACGTATAAACTGAGCGTAGGATATAATTATAGGACAACGAATGATGCGGGGACAGCGTCCTTGTTCATCAAAAAATCACTGGCGATAAGAACTATGGTCGAAGTCCCGAGAACCGCCATAAAAGTAGCGGTCACTAACGCAGACGATTCTAATATGGTAAAATTAGAATGTGAGTCTACCAGAAATGATAGTGGGTTCATGAATTTTTTGTATTGCGAGCATGGGATAAGAGAGATACAGCTTGGGACCAAGAAGTTCTCAAACGACTCGCCAGGAATATGGCGTACCGTTTTACGTATGGATCTTATGCCTTCGGTAACACAAGTAAACACTGAATCCACATCAGGGACTAGATATAATGTCAAATGGGATTCCGCTACGGGACTTTTATATATAGAATAATTATTAACAACTAAAATACAGTAAATCATGAAAGTAAATTTCAACAAACCCCTAAAGACCTTTAAGGGGGAAGACATGAAGGACGAGTTCGGAAAAGTACAGATTATCAAAGATATAGTATGCGCTAGGCTTTACTCTTCCGGCGATGAGATGAACGAGGACGAGAAATATGAGTCCTACAAGCTAATGACAAGGATCAACGCCGCCGATGGCGATATGGACATCAGCGACAAGGAATCCCTATTGATAAAGAAATGCTGCAACAAGACATTGACCGCCGGCGCTTTCGGGCAGATCTTCGACCTTTTAAACGTGTAAGACCATGGAGATAACGAGCGACACAAGGACAATAAACGGCTACTCGGACGTGGCCGGTATCAAGATACAGTATTTCGCCTCGGTCAAGACCGATGAGCGGATAGACCGGATAACAGGCTCTTTTATCAAGGACGGGGTACGTGTGGGATCTCTGGCCTACGAGTGTAACGGGCAAATTTATAACATTATAGAAAGGGGAAATTAACATGGCACTATCAACATTATCATCTGTATTGAGAAGCAAATACAAAAACACGGTAGGAGATTATGATATCTCCTATGAGACAACACGGAATGCGGGCGAAAAGGTAACAGAGGTATTGGCCTCGGTCAAAAAAGGAGAGCTTAGGTTCGGTTATGTAAACATTGTGGACAAAGGCAGGAAATCGATAGTCTTGGAAGATGGAGTCTCGGACGAAGACTGCAAGGCTATATTGTCAACCGTGATAGACGATGCGGCAAATATTTTCCTTAAACAAGAATAACATACGATAATATGGCTGTAGGGGATCTTACATTGTCTTCCGGCTTTACTCTAACGCCCGAGGATTTACGTGCGATCGCCGCTGAGAGTAAAAAGATCTTAGCGGAGGAGTCCAAGGATTTAAGTCAGTTCAAGGAGATTGACTCTATATCCTCCGTGTCATCTTTGCCCGGTATTTCCGCTAAGGAGGAATTAGTGAGAGTCCCCATGGCTATACTTAAGGGACTTGACGGTAGGGAGATAGAACTAGCCTCTTCGTCTACGGATATCCAATGGAGGTATGTTGGAAATCCCGGATGGAATGTGTTGGTGGAATTATCCTTGCTAACCGGTCCGAAGGGAACTCCGGGAGATCCTCCGGTCGTCTCTATCGGTACGGTCTCCACCCTTCCTTTTAATAGCTCGGCAACGGCTGGCTTTGTCTTGAGAGGGGAGACCCCAGAAGGTGTACCTATTTATGCTTTGGATTTAGGTATCCCACAAGGCAAGCCCGGCCAAGACGGAAATGGGGCGGGGAACGTGTTTGTCCCTACGGATAATATCATAGCCGATAGATATTATATTTTTAAATCCTCCGTTGATAAAAGCGCAAACGGGGATTTTATCGAATTGGACAGCCTTGCCTTTGGTGTAGGTCAAAACTACTCGGGTTACAAGAACGCCGAGATATTCAATGACTATGAGAATAACAAGGCGGCAGGAAATTACGCCCACGCAGAGGGTATGAATACCAACGCTACCGGTCCTAGGGCGCATGCGGAGGGTTACGAAACGAATGTGTTCGCTAGCGAGGGTCACGCCGAGGGCAGGGGAACATGGTGCTTAGGAGCGCAATCGCATGTAGAGGGATTATATTCTTATTGTTTAGGAGATGGTTCGCATGTAGAAGGAGGATCAATAGGCACCCAGCCTTATTTTATTGAAAATACCGTAGGAGGCATAGCGGATCGGCCTATTTTTGATACGAGTGGAGAGTCTTTAAGGACTTTCATAGAAGATTACGGAGTCTATAACTCTGAAAATATTGAGCACTCATTATTTTTTGACGCTGTATCTATACGAGAGAAGTTCGCTCTGAACATTTCAATTGGCACCCGAAGCCACCTCGAGGGATGTAACAATTTTATTTGTGATAACACAAGCCACGTAGAAGGATATAATAATATATGCGGTGATTTATATTATTCACATAGTGCCCCAATAGTACATAAGGCAAATCATGTGGAAGGATACAATAATGTTCTGTTTTCGGGGAGAGAATATACAGACCAAAACTTCTGTGTTCATGTGGAAGGATATAGTAATGAGGTTTATCCGGGATGCTCTTTTTCACATGTAGGAGGAGAGTATTGCACTATAGGTAATATAGCCCCTGCAAGGTTGGCGTTTTGTCATGGGAAGTGGCTGCTTGTAAATTCGGATTATGGCGTTTCTTTTGGTCGTTTTAATAAGCCAACACTAAATAATAAAAATGTGCTGTTTTCCTATGGGATAGGACGTGATGATAACTCGCGAGAAAACGCTTTGTCTATATTGGAAGATGGAACTGTATTAATCCCTAGCTTGGAAGATAGGATAAATGATGCTACAGATTCGAAAGTTATAGGTTTAAACAATAAATTTAATAATAATAACGAAGAGCTTAAGGCTATTATAGATGAGCAATCTAATCAGATAAAGGATTTGTTAGCCTTGTTACAGTCCGGAGTTGGGATAACAAAGGCTTTTGTTTCAGGTAGTGTTTTGGTTTTTACTAAAAATATACAAGCGGAAGTGTCGGGTGAAACCTTTTTTATTTCCGATTCGCAAACAACGGTTGCTGATGGAGTATTAACAATCAAATAAATAAAAATATGGGAACAATCAGAAAAATAAATGTAAATGGGCAAGAATATGATTTGGCTGGTTCTGGCGGCTCAACAATGATTTCTGTAACCTATCAGGAGATAGTATCTTTGATTCAGGCAAGCTCTCTTGTCGCAGGGAACAAGTACAGGATCACAGATTATGTAACTAAAGTAAATGATAAATACAAGGCTGTTTCAGCGGAGAAACCTTTTGACATTATCGTCACGGCTAAATCTTCCAATAAACTAGAACGTAAAGCATCTGCCATAATGCGTGAAGGTGATGATTACTTCGCCGGATCAGACCTAGGATCTTGGGAAATATGGTATGATATCAATAATGATACTAAATCGTATCCAATCGCTCATGAGAGTGGGAAAGGATATATTTATAGGCTTATAGACGAATATGGAAATGAGGCTGATTTTGATTTTAAGAACATAAAATGGAAAATAGACTCAAATATTTTTAAAAAGGTGACAAATGGTCCTGTACCGTTTTTTACTTTTACTTTTTTAAATTCATATAATGGCATTAGCGAGGATTCGGTTATGGACGCTTCCTTGGATGGCAAGGCAATGAATAATGAAATATATATTCTTGATAGTATAACCAATACTGCTGTGTATGTCCTTAGTGTGGCAAAACCATCGATAGGTTCTGCCAGGATAAAGAAAAATAGCTCAAATAAGTCTTTTTTCATAGCTGTTAAAGGAACCGTTGACTCAAAAATAGATACTAATGATATGAGATATAGACTTAATATAGATGATGTCGCTATGGAAGTTAGCGGTAATACGGTAAATAATTATGTAGATATATTATTGAATGGCGCAAATTTAATGGTGACTAATAACCTATTTAACATCGAAGGACAGGCTAGACTCCAAATTTCAGGTTCTCTTAAAGGATGTACGGTATTAGGATCTTTTAAAGCTGGATCAGACTATGTCTTTCAAATCTCCGAGAGTTGCCAAGGAAAGATTATTGTGTCCAATGGAGATGGAGAATCTTTTAAAATAATAGACCCCTTCACCCTTCAATAATATGGAAGCTATTCGCATAGGAAACGACATCAATATAGAATGGACCATCTTCCGGGACGGTAAGCCCGAGTCTTTGGATGGCAAGAACATTAGCGTCTTCATGACCAATGGCTATAAGAAGATGGCGGTAAAAGACCTCCACTTCCGGGATAACGTGATACGATTCACCTACCTAGGTAAAGACCAAGATTATAACGGTGTCTATACGCTGACCCTTATCGAGAACAAAGGGAAGGAGGGCATGTACACCGTAGACGCTTGCGATGCGTTCCGTCTTATCCCACGGTCGTGCTCCGTCGGTGGAGATACGGGATGCGGCAGCGTCAAGGTGACAACGATAAAGCTAACGGGAGATATATCCGTTCCTGCCGTAGGGACCGGAGATTATGAAAGTATGACCAATAAACCACGGATCAACGGGGTTGAGTTGGTCGGGGATAAGTCCCTAGAGGAGTTAGGCATACCCATTCTACCGGATAATATCGTAACCGATGCCGATTACACGCATACGGATAACAACTTGACGGACGCTCTTTTGGAAAAGCTCGACGGATTGAGTAATTACGATGACACGGCGTTAAGAGAGGCTTTAACCTCCGAGATCAGCAGGGCGAAGGAGGTAGAGGGGGATCTTGACACGGCCATAAGGAAAGTTGCTTCCGATCTGTCCACGTTTATAACGGGAGATCCTGATGCGGACAATATCATCAACAGATGGCAGGAGGTGGTGGAGTTCTTGTCCGGTATGACAGAGGATAAGGATATGGCCGGAGTGTTGCTGGATTTGAAAAAACAAATACTTGCGGAGGTCACGAGTATCTTGTCAGGTTATTACACGTCCGGACAGATTGACGATAGGTTTGTCGAGAAGATCAAAGGGAAGGGACTTAGCACAAACGACCTTACGGATGAGCTGTTATCTAAGATCAACGGCTTATCCAACTATGATGATGAATGGGTCAGGAGTGAGATCGCCTCTATCAAGGCGGATATCGACACGTTATTGGGTGATGGAGCGAGCGACGCTATAGATACCTTCCATGAGATCGAGCTTTTTTTGCAGGGTATTACGGATAAGGAAACCCTAACCGGTCTTCTCAATGACTTGCGTGCGGAGATAACGGCTTTGATCCCAACCAAGACATCCCAATTAACAAATGACGATCACATCGTAAAGGACGCTAATTACGTCCATACGGACAATAATTATACTGACGAAGATAAGGGTAAGTTGGATGGATTGGATAATTACGACGATACGGATATCCGGAATCTGGTCACCGGCCTAAGGACGGACGTTGATAAGTTAAAGCCCGTTGTCACATCCACCCCGTCTAACGGACAGATAACCATAACGCCGGACAAGGCCCAAAACGAAGATCCGGACGTGTCGATAACGCTGGAGACCAAGGGAGACAAGGATAAGTCTCTGATGGCCGACGGTAAGTACCGCAAGCTGCCCGTGTACGGGAGGAATCTGTTGTTGGGATCGGGGAAGGAGGTAAGTAACTCTAGTTACAAGATCGCTGATTATTGGTTGGCGGAACAGATACCCGATGGGACGCAGGTCACTGTAACTATATGGGGTGAGATAGGGGACGGCAAAGAGTCGTTCGACTTATTTAATTCTGGAGCGTATGTGGGGTCATTAGCCAAGTTTCTTCCTACAGATTTTGTAAATGGGAAAGCTCACAAGACATTTAAATGGCTTACTACTTTAGTTGGTCATCAAGCGGATAATACACGTCTTGTTATATTTACCACTCCAAATACAGTTACCTCTACCTCCACCATCCACAAGATCAAGCTCGAGTACGGCGACATCTCCACCGAGTGGACCCCCGCTTGGGAGGACATCCCCGACATCGAGGAACGGTACGCCTACGGTGTAGAGTGGGACATGGAATCGTCAAGCCCGGACGGGAAGCGTGTGGGGAATATGCAACTGCATAGGGAGTTGCCTATCCAAAGCGGGATGAGAGGAGTCGTGTTAGATAATAATGGGGGGATAAACGCTTATCTTGGTAACAAATGGAGCGATCCAGACGTTCAACTAGCTTCCGGTGAACCTGAAAATTTTTCAATAATGACAATGATACCTAGACATTGGTATAAATTTTACTTCAATGGTACCAAGTTTAGATGCATGATATCTGCAATCCCATTACCAGGATATAAATACGTGGATGATTTTTTTATAAGTTCATATGAGGCTACAATATACAGAAGCAAAGATCTTCTTATGTCTCGTCTGGGTGTTGATTCAACTTATAATGAATATCGTGGTGGTGACAACACCGCCGAATGGGACGGCACCTACCGTTCCTTGCTAGGCCGTCCCGTCACCAACCTCACCCGAGACCAATTCCGGCAAGCCGCGAGGAAAAGAGGCAGCGGATGGGAGATGTACACCTACAACGCCCACAAGATACTGTTCTGGTTATTCGCCGTCGAGTACGCCACGCTGGACAGCCAGAAGCCTTTCAACGCCCAGAAGGACGCTAACGGTTTCGCCCAAGGCGGATTAGGTCCGGGACCGACGCAAATGAAGGATTGGACTAACTTCAATAACGCCAATCCCCTTATCCCATGCGGCTATACCAACGAGTTCGGGAACGGCTCGGGAGAGAAGGCATATGTGGTGAAGAACGCTTCCGGCGGTACTCACGCCACGTTGATGGCTAACCGGTATCGTGGCATAGAGAATCCGTTCGGTCACATCTGGAAATACACTGACGGGGCCAATATACAGGTCACCACGGGCGATGCCGGATTGTCTATTCTATGGACTACCGATGACCCGTCGAACTTCAGCGATACCTCTTACATGGGCTATGACAAGAAGGGCAATATCTGCCGTACAAACGGTTATGCCAAGAAGATGTTGCTTGGGGAAGATGGCGATATAGTGGCCACGGAGGTCGGAGGTAGCTCCTCTACCTACTGGTGCGACTACTACTACACCTACACATCGGCTAACCGCATGCAGGTGGTGCGGGTTGGCGGTGGTGCGGACGGCGGGTCGGTTGCGGGCCTCGCTCTCGTGGGTACGTATAGTGCGCCTTCCGGTGCGGCTCGTGACTTCGGTTCGCGCCTTTGCTTTTTCCCCGAATTTCGTAAAACGTCGGCGTAGCCGCACGTATCACGTCGGGAATTTTTTGTATAACGATTAAATAACAAGACATGAAAAGAACATATAGCGACACTATACCGATCACTATGGAAAAGGACGGTGACGGATCCTACCTTTACCGGTGGGACGTTAGAGAGGAGACAAGGGAGATGGGTGACGATATGGCCCCCGTGATCTCCTATAGTTACAACGAGGTCAGGGTATGGCCCACGTTGACGGCCAACAAGATATTGGAGGCCTGTATCAACGCCCTATGGGACAAGGACGTGGAGCAAAAGAAGCTGAACGACTACAACGCCGCCCAGCTGGGCATACTGGACTTGTCATACGTGGAGTCTTATAAGACGTTCCTTAACGAAAGGAAGGCGTTGAAAGACCGTGTGGATAGCGATTTCGCCGAGTGGGAGGCGGCGAGAGAGGATGAGAGCGTAGTGGTTGTTTAACTAATTAAAAAAAGCATCGGAAGAATGGATAGATACATCCCCTACCTGCTAGACGCGGGCAACTGGTTAAAGACAATGGCGATAGCCGCCGTGGTGACAATGCTAGACTTCATGTCTCCGATCGAGAACTTCTTGGTCGTGATCCTATCGTTGGCCTTCATAGACACGTTCTGGGGGCTGGCTGCGGATCACGGGGATTTCCGGAAGAGCAAGTTCATCCGTAGCTGGGTGTACATGCTAGTCTATTTCCTGATCATAATCATCTCGTTCTGGATAGGCGTGATGATGGATATATCGGAGGATAACGCCAAGGCTTTCGTGTCTTGGATCACGTGGGCGATGATATGGTTTTACGGGACCAATGTCTTAAAGAACATGGGCAAGGTATTCCCGGATAACAAGGTGATAGCCTTCTTGTATTGGGTTGCCGCCGTGAAATTTATCAGCAAGGTCAATTTCTTGGATGAGTATAACAAGACAAAGAATAAAAAAGGCTCCCCAGATCCAAAAGGATAGGGGAGCCGGATAAATTTTAGCTTCCTGTCTTTCGCAAGGGAGGATAGCAAGGTTAACAAAGCGCATAAAAGTATAAAAAATAATTGATATGAGAACGATTAACAGGAAAATCAACTTGATCGTGATCCATTGTTCGGCCACTAGGGTAGATAAGGATTATACCCCTGAGCAATTAGAGAGAGACCACAAGGCGAGAGGATTCAACTCCGCAGGTTATAACTATTATATCCGGAAGAGCGGGGAGATAGTATCTATGCGTCCATTGGAATTGATTCCGGCTCATGTGACCGGATATAACAAGAACAGTATAGGAATATGCTATGAGGGTGGTCTTGATCCGGACGGGAATCCGGATGATACACGTACGGAGGCACAGAGACAGTCGATTATAAGGCTGTTGTTGGATTTGGTCGTACAGTTCCCGGATAGTAGGATCTGCGGTCATCGTGACCTATCTCCGGATCTTAACGGTAACGGTAAGATTGAACCGGACGAGTGGATGAAGATGTGTCCGTGTTTTAATGCCGAGGAGGAGTATCGCAATATATGAAACCTTGGCAAGTAATATTAATACTAGTGTGCTTGGTAGCCAGTTTCACGGCTGGCTACCATGTCCGGGGAAATGTAGCCAGTGATTCGATATCTAAGACCGACACGTCCGCCAAGGTGGATACGATACATGACAGCATCCCGTACCCGGTCTATGAGACACTGGTACAAACAATACCTGAGCCGTTTCCTGTTTATATCACGTTGGACGGCGACACGGTAAAGGAACCTGTATATGTCCCGGTGCCGATAACCAGCAAGGAGTACAAGACGGATGATTACCGACTTTCAATTTCGGGTTACAAGCCTAATCTTGACTACATCGATGTATATCGCAAGACTGAGTATATAACCAAGACGATCACCCCACGTAGATGGGGAATAGGGGTTATAGCGGGTTATGGGATCGGTAAGAATGGCTTGTCACCCTATGTCGGGATAGGTGGGTTTTATAGAATTTGGTGAGGCTTCCATGGCTCACGCCCGAGAAACCTCTGATAATAGAATGAATGCGTTATATGAATAACAAGGGCTGACGTTTTTTGTTCATGATTAATTTAATATTAGTTTGATGGTGACTTCGTGAGAACGAACCGGAAAGGGAGGATAAAGAAAAAGAATCTTCCCTAAATAATCGGATCGGAAGTTTGATTATTTTTTCATGCCACGCACGACGGGAAGATTCTTATATGTCTTTCTGCCGTGCATTTTTTGTGCCCGGCTTTGATAGTAAAACAAACCACGAAATAAAAAGTTTATGAATAAGGTGGAAATTTTTTACAAAAAAGTGATAGAGGCAGTCTGCAAGGAGTGCGGGACCGATCCGGTAATGATGTTTAGCAACAACAAGGAGAGAAACGTTGACGCTAGGGGAGTGGCTATAACCATACTGGCCGATCGCAAGTTGAGCGACAATATCATATCCGATCTGACTGGAATGACGAGGCAAGCCGTCAACCGGATGCGTAACTTGTACCCGGACAGGATAAGGAGGAGTTACTACCTGAGGAGGACGGTGGAGAGCGTCAAAGAGGAGCTATCCGGTACGGTCTGAGGGTGCGTTATGTTGTAAGGCATGTGATTTGTCTATGAAAAAATTTTCATATAACAAAATTTTGTGCGACCTTTGCGGCGTAAAAGGAAATAATTTAGCCTCGGCGGTGCAACAATCCGTATCGGGGCTTTGTTATACCTATATAAGTATCGATTTATTTAATAGATAACATGAGAATAAAGTAAAGATGGCACTGACTAGCATAGATTACGCACGGTTAATACAATACACCGCTCAAAGAAAGCATATGGTATTGTTAAATAAGACACAGATCAATAAGATCTTGTTTTATGTTTACGGTGCGTATTTGGCTGATACAGGTAAGGCGTTATTCTCGGATGATACACCTAAGGCTTGGACATATGGCCCTGTATTTCCTAAACCCAATAAAAAGGTGGACACGAGTGAGATTATAAAATCTTTCCCCCCAGAAAAGGTAGCCGAATATAAGGCGGATCCCAAGGCTTTAAATCTGATAGTGGAGGTTGTTAATAGCATGTATAATAAAAGTGCTATATCGCTTACTAGATGGTCTCATGTGGAAGGATCTCCTTGGTATGATACGATCTATGAGAAAGATGAAAAAGGGGACATAAAGAGTCAGAGACCTTGGAATACCAGAATAGAAAATGATCTTATAAAGAATTATTTCTCAAAATCGCAAAATAGGATATTTGGATGAGTAATAATGATGATTTATTTAGCTCCAATAGTCAAATTAGATGGTATCATTATGTGATACATATAGGTTATTACATTCCTTACTGGATCCGTTTTATATTCAGCAAGCCATTTAAGGAAACAAAAAAAGACCTTGATATATTGGAAACCGTCAATACATTATTGGATTCGGAAACCACGGATGAAAATATAAACAAATGCAAGGAGCTCACCCACTTGCATCGTGTGATAGAAAACACGAAAGCGAGAAGGAGGCTGGAAAAGTGGTCTTTAAGGGTTATAGCCTTATATTTATTTGTTGTATTGTCTATAGTTGTGTTATGCTATTCTAAAATTCCATTTGTTAGCGGGTTCGTTCAAATAAATATTCCTCCTAATATTATGATTACAATATTATCAACAACAACCGTAAATATTATAGGTCTTGGATTAATAGTATTAAGGGGTCATTTTTTGGCAAACGATAAATCCAACAATGTTAAGGATAATAATGAGTAGCTCCTTTCCATATCATTATAAAGCCTCCCTTAAAAGGTAAAAGCGTCGTCAACACAAATTGGCGGCGCTTTTTTTGTCTCATCCCCTTCCGCAAAGAACTAGCAACAACCTCGCAACAAGCTAGCAAGGAGATATTTATTTAGCAGAGCACTTCTCATGATTTTTGTCGTGTCCGGTAATGGTGCCGGATTAACGACAAAAATTAAAGATAATGGATAGAAATTATTTTATCGGTACTCCCGAAGGAGGTAATTCCGGTGGAAGTAAGTTTGACATCATGGCCTTTCTCCCGAGCTTGATGGGTGGCGGTGGAAAATCATTGGACCCCAATTTGGTAGCGGCTTTGATGAACAATAAGGGCAATCAAGACGCTTGGGGCGGTGGTGGTTGCTGGTGGATCTGGATCATCCTCCTGTTCTTCGTATGGGGAGGCTGGGGTGGCAACGGCTTCGGCAACAACGGGGCTAACGGATTACCGGCTCAATTGAACAATGACGCTGGTCGTGAATTGTTGATGAACGCTATCCAAGGAAACGGAACGGCTATCAGCCAATTGTCATCTTCCTTGAATTGCTCAACTCAGCAATTACAAAACGCTATCTGCCAGATCCAAGGACAGATCCAGAGCGTGGGTAACCAAGTAGGCTTATCCTCTCAGCAAATCATCAACGCCGTTCAATCCGGTAACAACCAATTGTTGAGCCAGATCGCCTCTTGCTGCTGCGACGTTCGTAACGCTATCACTGCGCAAGGTTATGAGAATCAATTGGCCATTGTCAATCAGACGAACACCTTGTCCGGTAACGCCAATACGCAGTTTAACATCCTTGGAGCCAAGATTGACGCTCAAACCCAGATCATCAACGACAAGTTCTGCCAGTTGGAGATGAGAGAGATGCAAAACAAGATTGACACGTTGCGTCAAGAGAAGTCAGCCCTAGAGCTTGGAATCTCTCAGGCCGCACAGACCGCCAACATCGTGTCCCAGCTAAAGGCTCCATGTCCGATACCGGCCTATTTCGTCCCGAACCCCAACTGTTGCAACCCGATGCAGGTACAAGTGACCCGTGAGGGATGCGGATGCGCGTATAATGGAGGCTTAGTATAAGGAGGCCCTGTCATGACAGCGAGATTAAACGTAAGGACTTGCGTCCCGAGGGTTGACCAGAACGGCATCTATGTCGTGTCAACGACGGGCAAGGCCGTATCCACCCCCGATGGAGAGGAGCCAAGGATCGATTTCGGACTCAATCCGTTCGTATGGTGCGCCCTCCCAGATGTTGGGGTATTGATCTGGAGAGTTAGACATCCGGTTACGACCACGGAGGCTTCTTATCCCGTGAACGTTATAGTTCCCAACGGATACGCCACGACAGTCCCGTCACAAGGCGTTCAGGCGGGTACTAGCCGGATCCCGGTTGTTGACCACCATAACGTACAGGTGACAGGGAATGACGTTAACGTCCCTGTGGACTCCGCTAACGGATCGCCTATGTTAGGAGGTTATACAGAGCATATTGTTTGGTTCAATAAGCCTCAGGGGATATTCCGTCTTCTAGGGGTTAAGGCATCAAGCAATCCTACTCCGTCCGCCCAAGTGGGCGATACCAGAGCGGAGGCGAACGTAACGAGAAATAAATAACGAGACCCGGGATAATTCCCGGTTCTCTTTAAATCAAGAAGAAAATGACATTTAAGGAACTAAGAGAAGGCAACCAATATTTTATCCTACATAAGACAGACAAGCCTTTCTGCGAGGTAGGTAGCGTGGTGGAAACTAAAAACCTGAGACCTAAACCGCAAAATTTCAATACGGGCTACCCTCCCTTGCAACCGGAGATGGTTATCGATCTAACGGTCAAGGTAGGCGACGACATGGTTAAACTATCTTCCGTACCGGCCGATAAGTCCATAGCGGACTATAAGCCTGACAACGGCGAGAAACTGGTATTGGCGTGCGATCTGGCCATGATGAACCAAGAGATAAGCTCCATGTTGCAGAATAGCCGACAGGTATTGGATAGCATAGAGGCCCATAAGTCCATCATAGATAATTGCGAGCTTATGCTTACCCAACTCAATCCCCAGTTCAAGAAGGAGAAAGAGCAGGAGGATAAGATTGCCAATCTTGAGAGCGAGATTGCGGAGATGAAAAGATTGTTTGGTGGCGGTATCGAGGAAATTAAGCAGATTCTTTTTGATAAACAAGGTAATAACAATAAAAAATCAGGATAATATGGGAACATATAGCAGAAAACTGAGAGAGCTGATCGAGGAATTCGACGCCATGGAAGACGAGGATATGTTAGAACTGGCGAAGGAGGCCTATAAGCTTGGCTGTAAGGAAGGGAAGCGGAAGGCCATGGAAGGCTATGGCAACCGCATGGAGGAAGACGAAGACGATGAGTTCGAGGACGACGACGAGTTCCGTGAGATGTGGGAGCGTGGCGGCTACGGCAACCGTGGCGGCGGTCGTGGATCATCCGGTGGCGGTTATGGCAATCGCCGTGGGGTGCCGGGCACCGGACGCTACTCGAGACGATATCGTAGATAACCATGAGGGGGGACCGGTTTCCCCCTCCTAAAAAACAGAGGAATATGAGACTAGATATGTATGATGATTTCCCTTCCGGGATGCGATCCTACCTGAAGGCGTATGGCTGGCACTTTTCCAAGGCCATGTGCGATTGGGCCGTATCCATGATGGAGAAGGAGGACGGAAACGGGAAGAAGGTCAAGATAACCCCTTTCACGAAGGAACAGGTGGATGAGATGCTGAAGAAGTATAGCGTTGACGTGAAGAAAAAGGGTGGATACGATTATGTTTACGCCGCCAACATGTGCAAGGCCGATTACCTTGGCTCCTCAGTGCCTAACGAGCAGTACGCCGCTCTTTATGTCAAGAACGTCTGCGACGATCCGGACGCTTACGACGGGATAGTGTTCACCCGGTTCTACGCTGATTGCATCGGTTCCGGCACGCCTATAATCTGGGAGGAGATGATGTGATGGGAGGCTGGGGCTACATACTGAGGATCTTGAAGGGAGAGTCCCCCAAGGACGTGCTGGCGAGTATGCCGGAGAAGGATTTTGACAAGGTATCCGAGGTGGTGGGCAATCTCAAGGCAACCAATCTCACCCGGCAACAAAGGAGGAGGATAGAGCGGGAGTTCAAGACGGTAAGGAGATGATACGACGGGATTACCATATCAAGAGATACGATTGGGTGATCCACGTACTGTATAACGTCACCTGCTCGAGGACATCCGATATCATAGCCCTATTGAGGAGGGTCGGTTGCCCGGAAAGCAAGATACGGGAGGCTTATGGCAATATGGGGTCGTGCAATCTGGACGTGGGACTTACTTATTCCAGCTACCGGCGGAGGGAATCCGTCATGGTGATAGGCCGGACCTCGTCCTATAAGGAGTTCGCCAATTCCCTGTTCCATGAGTGCCGCCATTTGACGGATCATATGTCCTTGGCCTTGGATATGGAGATAGGAGGGGAGCCTATCGCTTACTTGGCTGGCGATATAGGAGCCTTGATGTCCGATGAGATAAGGATGTTCATCTGCGATTGCCATTGTCACAGGAACGATATAAACGATGAGTTATGGGAAAGAAAAAAGAAGATAAAAAGAAAAAGGAATCCGTAAGACAGGAGATAGACCGCCTCACGGATTCCTTGGATTTCGAGCCTGTCAACTTCTATGAGGTGATGGCTCGGATACGGCACTTGATGTGCCTGTTATAGCCCAATATCGCTTAATAACCCACTGAATAGATGAGCGTAATACAGAGGTTGTGTTTCTTTGGGATTGTTAGGGTTTACTTGGTTCTCCCCATATTTAAGTCCGTCCGCTGTCAAGGATTTGAATTTCTTTATGCCCTTGCTGGATTGTCGTTGCAAGGTCGTTAATAATCCCTTTGCGGCCATTCTTGCGTTGAAAGTCTGTGCTGATATTTTTAATCCGTTAATTCCCAATAGTTCGGTGGCTGACAATAATTGATCCTTGGATTCCGTGTAGTCCGGAGTAGGCAAGCCCAATGGATCGAGTATCTGCTTTGCCATGAGTAATTTCGAGCTATCATTTAAGTTTAGGAACTTTGCCGCCCACGAAGCCGCCTTCATTTTGTCGGATAGCGATAGCGTTTGTTCCGCTGGTTTGTGAAACACCTTCCTATACACCTCGAAAACAGGTCTTACCTTTCTTGCTATAAAAAATTCCATACATGAAACTGTAAGTTTATAGTCAATCTTATTGTTTCCTCCCCAACTTGCTTCATCTTGCTTGCCATTTTGGGCAAGCGTCTTGTAATCAACTCCCTCAATAAATTGTTCATTTGAAGTCAATGCTCTAACAGCCTTCCCTTTTTCGGAATAGACTAATGGCCAAACTTCGTCAAGATTGATTGGAAACTCGTCATCAGATTGCGATAACTTTAACACAGCCTTGAAATAATGTTTTATTTCATTCTCACTACTATTCTTTGACAATATTAATTTTGATTCCATAATAACCTGATTTTAAAATTTAAATGTTGAGTGATCTCTTGATCTCTTCCGTGATCCTTTTAGTTATACGCTCTTGATTCCATTCGTGCCATTCGGTATACAGACCTTTTCCTACGAGATAAAAGAAACAGGAGTTCTTTAGATCTGTTTCTTGCTGAGAGGTTATCTTGGCCCATCTAAGGCGGTTCTCTAACATTGATATATCCTTCTTTAGTTCTTGGATCTTTTTCCCTTCCAATGTAGTCGATGCGTTTTTAGCGGCAGTCGTATGAAAGACTTTCCGGTATACCTCGAACACCGGGCGTATTTTCCGGGCGATAAAAAATTCCATGCAGGGCACGGATAGTCGATACTCGATCTTTGGCCTTCCTCCTTTTGGGTTTTGCGGATTTTGCCTCAAAACTTGATAGTCAATATCTTGCATGAATGTTTTCTGCAAGACATCTACGGCATCCGATCTCTTGTTGTACACTAAAGGATATACCTCGTCAAGGTTCACGGGGAACTCTTGATCTGATTTTGACAGTTTGAGTACTGCCGTGAAGTAGCGTCTGATTTCTACAGTGCTACTTTCTCTTGTAAGAATTGTTTGCTTCATCTGGTCTTCGCATTAGATGAAAAAAAAGAGCAACCCCTCATAATCCTAGTTTGCGAAGACCACACATATCGTAGAGATACATGAACGGATTATGGGAGTTGCTTATACTTCTCTCATTCTCTACTGGACCACTCGCTTGCGGTGCCTATGTGTAATCTTCGCACCGCAAACTTACGAATTTTCCCGGAAAAGCAAGCGATATCTTCTATTCTTTTTATTATGAGCCTCCCTTGAAGGCTCGGTTAATACTATTCCTCAGATCGAGTATAGGCATCCAATGGGTAACACAAATTTTATCACCATTAATATCATACCATTCATTACATTCTCTGCAATACCAACCCTGTTGTAAGTATTTAAAATAATCAGTACACCAGCAGCCAGTTATTACCAGATCTTCATCATCAGGTAACTTATCTTTTGTGCTTATCCACGGTAATTGCTTTGCCTGCCATTCGGCACCTGCTATAAATCCCTGATAATACGCCGGGAATGCACTACCGCTACTCCTGCTTTCAGCGAAGAAATGAGCCGCTTCTTCTACTGTCTGTCTCATATCAATCTTGCTCATATTTATTTATCTCCATTTTTTATGATCTTGACTCTTATCTTATTATTTAATATCCCTTCTGAATTGTACAATACCGTGTGACGGTTACATGTTGGACATATGAAGAATCCCGATAAGTTAAGGGAAGTTTTGATATCCTCTGTACTTAACCTCAATACAGTATGACATACAGGGCACTCGGCCATAATGGTAGAATCTCTTATTATTTCCATGATTTTAAATTATATTTAAATATTGCTAACCACGCATTGTTAGTACATGGTAAACCTGTATATTTGCGTTGCGTTTGGTTGGAACATTAACACCTCCAATCTGGTGAACTGTCATTCACCTCCTTGTCTTATCTCCCTTGTCCGAGAAAAGACACAAGCCCATTGTCCTGTAACTTTGGGCTTTTTTTAGTTTCGCTTGACAGGGCGTAGCTAAATATAGCCTGACGATGCAGGTTGTCAGGCAAATCGGAAAGGAGGTGTTTAATGTGGAAGACCAAACGCGCGAAGACAGCAAGACTCGTATTTTCTGTCGCTACATAGTAAAGAATGGTAAGAGAATCTATCCTAAGACCTCTCGTTATTTCTCTTTCTTGGTGAGCGATAAAAAGTAAGCCTAGCTGTTTTTTAGGAGATGTGCAGGCATCTCCTTCCTTTATTAGTCTACAAGCGTTGCCTTAATCATTTGATCCTCCTTTCTCTAAAATATCCTTACAAGCCTTGCTATCGCACCTTACCGGCTTTTGGTGCAATGAACACCAAGCTTCCCCGTTAGCGTCTTCATTCTCGATAAGTCGGCAATCGCCGCATTTATCTGTTAGGAATTTCTTGTCAAGGTATCCTTCCTTGATAAGCCATTCAATCATTTCAGTGATAGCATCAAAAAGGCTCTCCCTGCAATATGACTGGGCAAGGTTACTTCCAGCGGAATACTTTACAGTGAATTCTTTATCTCGTGGAAGTATGAATAGGTAATAGTTGTATCCCTCATATTCTATTTGATCGGGCATCATGTTTATCAGCTTAGCCAAACTCCATGCTGGGACATCCTTGCCCCATAGATTGTCAAACACTTCTTCCCCCGTCATGTGTGTGCCATCAGGACGCCTATTAAAAGGCATTGCAAGTTTAGCTATTCTTTGCGGTGTCCAAAACTTACCTCTCAATGTAGGCGGTTTTGTTTGTAGTTCCCACTCCAACGTAGGCACTCGGCTTCTCGTAAAGTGATACGACATGTCCGCCGTCTCCGGTCTCACCCCGGCCTCTAATAGCCGGGATGATTGTTTTTTATTCGTGCATATTTGATTCATGATTGTTTATTTAATTGTTAAATCGGTCATTGAACATTATTTTCTTCATGCTTTATTTCTCCTTCTTGTTGATCGCCTCATGAAGCGAATTATACACCCGGGCGAATATTTTTCTTTGCTCTTTGTCTTTTAATGAATCGGCGAACTTGTGCATGACCATCTTCTTCTTGTTATCCCAGATTATCCGTGCCTTATCCACTCCGTCAACAAACAATATATGCGGATATTTACCCCATTGTATCAATATGCCATTATCGATAAGATCTGTGATCTCCTTTGGCATTAGCTCCTTATTACGGGCCATGCCTATGAGCTTACCTTCCTCTCGCTCTATGGCCGACTTGGTTTTGTCTATCTCCTTTTGGAGATTGGATATAGCGTTGTTCTGCCTGTCCCATCTTCGCATGGTGGCCGGGCCGTTCCTCTTATCGTTAAGAGGTTGCCCGTTAGCGGAGGCTACATCCCTGAAGTGGTCGTTGATCTTTTTGTTGAATTTATCCTCTTTCTTTTTAAGAGAGGATTTTAGTATCTCTAGTCTACTCATATTTATTCTCCTTCACTTCTAAGAATATTACATCTTGATTATCTTCTCTTTGGAAATTCAAACAAGCCATATTCCCACATTCTTCTTTAGGTCTGCTAAAGAAATAGCAGTCAATGCAAAGACCCTCGCAAACCTTTAGATTAACCTTCCCTTGACGGAACGTCTCGCCTATAGTGTATTCTTTAGCCATATCTATCCCTCCTGAATAATTACACATTCTATCTCTTCGTCCCATGTTACATCCACCGGATCGTACTCATACTCTCCATCGGACGTGCGGATCATTACCTCCGCTTCCGGATCTTGCTCTTGTAATAGAGCGATTAGTTCTTTATTTCTCATGATTCACCTCCTTCCTTCAATTTAGCTATGAGCGCATCGGCAAAAACTACGGCATATTCTGCTTGTGTTTTAAAAGCGCCTTCATAGACTTCTCTGCTTGAATTACTAAGAAACGCTGCCATCATTTCTTTTGCAATCTCATATCTGCGTTGTTCCCAATCAACGGCTTTATTCTCCGTCTTATCTATAACTTCTAGATCCTCTAGAGCGTTGAGTTCCTGTATGAGATCAAGCCCCTCGGAATCCACATAGCGCATCCAATCCTTTTCAGGACAGGCTTCGGAAGATTTGAAGGCGATAACATCAACGATCTCCCCAGTCTTTCTTATTTTCGCTTTCATATCAAAATAATGTTTTCTCTAAATCATAATTAATCCAAATCACCTCCTGTACCTCACTGCTCCGGATGTTATTCTTCTTGACCGGGAACTTTATCATGTTACAATCCCCGTACAACTCCCGCATTAACGGACAGTCATAACTACTTATCATTGCCTTGCCTTTGATCGAATGCAAACGATCGGAAAGCTCACGATGCTTATCGTCAGAGAACTCGTACTTGTAATCATTCGAAGAGGCCCGGCACTCAAGCGGATAGGGTGGGTCGGCGTAGAAGAAAGCGTTTGGGAAATCAAGCCGATCAATGCAATCCTTATAGTCCAGATTGGTGATCTGGAAATTGCCCCTGATCACCTCTGCGACCTCATGCAGTTTCTCTATCGCATTGTTCCATCGGGAGACAGTCTCTCCGCCCTTGGCGTTGACATGTTGCTTGGTACAATGCCAACCCTTGTTCTTCTGTTGCGCTCCCAACCCGAAGAATGATTGCCGGATACGGACGTAAAACCTCCTTGCACGCTCTATCTTATCCCCGGAAGGTTCCCATGAGTTATTATACTCCAGTTCGGAGCATGGGGTTAACAGCAATAACCTTGTCAACTCCGGCTCATGATCCCTTAATACCTCGAAGAAGTTGGTTATATCCCCGTTTATCTCGTTTGCTGTCTTAATGATCCTTCCCGGATAATTGAGAGAAACGGCCATGCTTCCGGCGAACAGATCGACCAGATGGGTGAAATCTCTTGGAAAGTTCGTGTACAGATACTCCAACCAAGTGAATTTCCCTCCGAAGTAATTGAAGGCTATAAGTTTATTTCTGTTTCCGCTCATGAATCATAATGATCAAATTAATAATTTACCCCGCTTTCTCAAAAGCCTTCTCAAAGACCTCCGGCCTTAGCAAGGCGTTGCTTATCGCCGTGAACGCCTTCACGATCCCGGGCTGCTCATTTAAGTTTATTCTCACGTCCTTTCCTGTGACCTCGCTCGATAACCGGTCGCTTAGATACTCTACCTTGTCCAGTGCCAGATAGGATAGGGGATTGTAGGCCAACGGGACGATTTTCCGCATCCTGTCGCCGAAATCGCTTATCGTGATCCTCGACATCTGCGCCAGCATGTTTATCGTGGATGACAGGGATGCGATCCGGTTAGATGAGCCTGATACCCCGTGATCCAGCAATATCTGGCTGATCGTGTAGTAATACCGGTCTATATGAGGCTGTACGTCCTCCTCCATGCTTTGCGTTATCTCGGCGAACGCCTCCTTGTTGGCCTTGGCTATCCGGAAGATGTTCGTGTTATAAGCGTTTATCTCCCTCTCGATAGCGTTGGACGTCCGTTTTGCGTTATGCCTGTAGTGCCCGCTATTCCTTATGGCCTCCATGAGTGATACCGTGTAGTTATACACTTGGTCGTTCAAGAAAAGCACCATGTAGGTTAGCGAGGTGACAAGGCCGTTCGTGTCCTTGTCGATCTCTTCCCAATCGTTGTATTGCTTCATGACTTATTTATCGAATTTGATTTGGTACAGGTGGAAACAATTCTCGTGAAAGTTAACAAATTCCTTACGTGGAGGGAATATCTGCGCTACCTGCATGCTGTCCGGCATAAACTTGTATCGTATCTCTTTCAGTTCGTAATATCCGAGCGTGTGATTGGCGGATACGGACAGATGCCATTCACCCATTTCCTTATTTATGAGAATATCCTTTCCTTTGTAGGTGAACATACCCGTCTCGTAGACTCCGTGCTCATCCTCGATATGCTCATATATGAAATCGATCGGAAGCATCGTAAATGCCATTGGTAATGGCCGTTTATATTTCTTCAATTCCTCATTTGTCATTTTCTCTGTTTTTTAATTTATCTCATCATAGATGAAGCAGCTTTCAACTATGATGAATGATTAAACCTTATTTGTTTTAGCAAAAACCACGCTTTCATGGTCCGGCCTAAGATGGGCCATGCAAGCCTTGCTGTATTCGCAGAATCTCGCCCCATCGTCCCGGAAGACGCATCCCCTGCACGGGATCTTGTTCTGGCCGTTATAGTACGGCCTGTACTTTTCCACGATAATTTTCATGTCTCCTACCAACACGATCAAACCGGTAGGGGTGTTTCTCAATCTCTCTGTTATTTCCATGTTACTCTATATCAGTTTTTTTTACCCTGTAATGTGTCCCGTTGATCTCTTTAACGGCAAAGTCCGAGAACGCTGCCTCTCCCTTAGACACCATCTTGCATACGTCGTTGTAAGAGTATAGCTTGGCTCTCTTGTCAAACTTGATGATATCCGCTATGTTCAACTCCTTGTAGTTGAAGTTGTCAATAAGATGGTTGATAGCGTCATTAAGCCGTTTTGTGGTGAACTTATTCGCCCTTACCCTTTCCGCTAACAAATTGAAGAACGGATCTCCCATTTTCGGGAATGCGGTCATCAATCTGCTGATAGCCACGGCTATTTCCCGTGGATCTGCCAAATCCCCGGTATAGAGACTTACGCTGCACTCACCGTTTGGATTCCTCGAAATCGGCTCGGGCGATTCCCTCTGCGATATTTCGAAGGAACTCGTTTGGATCGCGGTTGCATTGTTGAGTATTTGGCCTATTTTTGTTGTCATAATTGCCTGATATTACTTTCTCGAAATTAGTTGGCTTGATAAGCCAGTCAAAAGAGGCTCGCCATCCATTTTTATTCTGACCCTTGAGGAAATCGCTGTTTAATGCCATTTGTATCATCCTCGCGAAGGTTTCTTTCCCGTATGTCTTGATACGTGCGTTTATCATCCCTTTTCGCTTGTCTGACAGAGGCATCCGTATATTTCCGAACGCTCCTTGCGTTTTTTCATTGAAAAATTTGACAAGTTCCGCGTAATCAATCCGTCCATCGTGCGGCTGTGAAGTCGCACATACAGGAGATTCGTTAGAATCTTCTGTTATATATTCCTCTTCCTTTTCCTTTTCCTCTATAGGCACTGATTGTTCAGTGAACGTTCCGTGATTAATCAGTGATTGTTCAGTGAATTTAGATAAGATATTGTCTAACTTGTTTTTAGGTATGTTCAAATCGTCAACATTCGGTCGGTTTATCACTTGATGCCGAGCGAAGTTAGGCAGATATATGAAATTCTCATTATTATAAGAGAACTGACATATAAATCCATTTGTCGCAAGCTCTGATAACCATTTCTCAAACTGTTGAACTTGAATTTGGTCATACGGGAATATCTTAGACTTTAACCATATCGTGTCACCGATCACAACGCCGACATCATCGGAGAAAGTCCATAGCCCTATGTATAGAAGTCTGGAGTCTCTGCTGATCTTACCTATTTTGGAGTCATCCCAAAATTTAGGCTTAATAGTCCTTATCCGTGCCATGCTTATTTCTTTTTAGGTGTTTTAGGTGTGTCATTTTTATGTAGTTTTATTTTTTTAGACAATACAATATACTCCCCGGCCTAGACCGGGGCTTTTAAAATCTTAATACGTGAGTAGGGTAGGGCTATTTGATAGTCCTCTTGATCTCGTCCATCAACCTCTCTGTTATCCTTGGGTTATGCGCAAATGACGGGACTTTGAGCGTTTAGAAACTTATCTACGAAATATATTTGCCCTTTTCCCGTGACCTTTGTGGTCGTAGATACAAGGACGGACCCGTCCGGCTTGTTGATGGTTGTTTGCTTGATCTCAAATAACCCTAATTCCATTGATTTTTGCGAAGGTTGATTATAATATTGACCTTTTTGACATAGGTAACCGTTTTTACGAAGCCAATCGAATAACCTGTTTTGTCCGATTTTGATGCCGTTTTGTTGCAAGATCTTCGCCAACTCTGCGATCAGGCATGAACGCCGGGATGTGGACACCGCGTCGGCGAATAAGACCTTGGGAGCGTCAGAGCGAATCTTTTGCTCGGCCTCGATACGCTTTCGTTGTTCCTCTTTAAGGTTTGTGGCCAATTGGATCAAGAAATCGGGCGAGGTCAAGGCTTTCTCCAGTGTATCGTTTGTCATATACGCCCCATGTTTACGGATGGAAGGGAGAACCTCTCCGCATACCCAGTCTTGGAATGGTTCGGCTTGCGGCTTGTCGGATCGCATGATTACCTTATAGAGGTTCTGCTCATTAATAAAAGTCAACGTAACTTCTTGCTCTGTTGTGATACCATATTGATTAGTAGTCTTTGAGACCCCCTTAATCAGACTAACCCCGTCTTGTTTTAATCTGTTTTTTGTAGGAGTGACTTGTAATTCCAATACTTTACAGATGTCTACAAGGCAAAATAAAGGGTTCTCACTTGTCCCGGCTACTCTCACTTCACCGAAACGATCGTTCTTGAATATTTCAATTCCTTTCATAATACGTAAGGCTTAAATTTTAGACAAAAGAATTTCCAAGCAATCCTCGTGTGGATCACTTGAATGATAGTTGTTACAGAACTCACGAAACGCATCGTAAAGCCCATTGGAGAGGATGAAGAAATACGCCTTGTTCTTGGCGTTCTTCTCGGTTTCAAACTTTCGGTAGGATACAGTTCTCGCACTGTTAGGCGTAGATGTAGAAGTTACTATACTTCGCTTCTCCTCTAATTTCAAGTTTCTTGGCATTGTAGTTGAAATTTGAGTTATGTACAAAAAGAAAGCTGTTCGCTTCCTTATTTTTCCGCCAAGAAACACTACATCAGTATCTGAGGTAGCCTACAAAGGAATACGAACAGCTCTTTATCTTTGCAGATATAAGCAATCGGATGGATATAAAAAATCCACCTTAGATACTAATATGTAAATGTTTTCTTGGCGGGAAAACATCGCAAAGATACAACTCAAATTCAAAATGCCAAACAAAAAGCGGGCAAAAATTAATTTGTCCGCTTTTTAGTGAGAAATCTAATGAATTTATTTTTGCCCTTTATTAGGAGGTATATCCTCGCCGCTTGATTTTCTTACGAAGATAGAGGCTATGGATACAAATGCCCCGGCACCTATTATACCAGCGAACCAAGGCTTGTCTAAATATAGGGCATAAGCCGCAAGTGACGACAATACGATAATAGACAAGAAAGCGAAGAACATGCCCCACCAATTCATCATGGATTGCTTATCCTCTGACCGTTTGATGATCTCCAATTTTTTCACGTCGACATCGTGCCTGTGCTCTTGCTCCTTGATAGATGAGCTTAGAAGATAATCAACTATCTTAGGGTCAATTTCTTTATATGACGCTAATTCTTGGGGAGAAGGCAGGCAATTATCATCTACGGTATAAGTCTGCTCTACCTGCTTACCCATGCCATTGCCTGTGGCCAATTGCGTCTCCCGTTGCTTTATCTCCTGTTTACCCATGATTTAAAACCAGCTCATCAAATGATTTTCGAACATCCTTCTCTATGTTTTTCCGATCTTCAATAAGGTTCGCCTTATCCTCAAGGCGATCGCTTTTCCTGGAGAATATCTCTCGTTTTATCTCCTCTAGAGAAGGGGAGGTATGCTCATAACGTCCGGCGGCCGCATCCCGGAATGTACACGCCCCTTGACTGATGAATCGACCGATTTCTTTGATTATGCACATGTTATATTAATTTGGGTCTTATTCTAAAACTATTATATCAATCAATTATTGCGCAAAAGTATAAACTTATTTAATAAACATCCTTTATCGGATATATGTTTAACAAAATAGATTATTTTTTTCCTTTTGCGCTCTAAGGTGTTTTAGAACCACGGGATATATCCCGGTGGCGTATTGTCCTTGTCCTTGAATCTTTTTAGATGCTCTTCCACGTTCAAGCCCTCCCTTACGAGGATGATCGTGTTCTTGTCAACCCTTACGGGTATTCTCTTGAATTTAGGCTCCGGGAGTATATCCCCGTTTGCCTTCGTGTTCGCTTTGATCGTTCTCATATAAGTTATCGTTTATAGTTGTCACAATACCGAAAGGAGTTAGCTACCCTCCCGGTGTTCAATATCTCGCACCATACGGCCAGACCCTTGTGAGGCTTACCGTTCACGCAATCGGCGCATCTGATACGCTCTGGTTGCTTGGTAGGTTTCTTAGCCATTCAAGTAGTCTTTTATAAGCGCGATGAAATCGTCCAGCGATCGGCATATCTCATATCTGTACCCTTGAGCCTCTACCGCCTTCTGGAATGCCTTCTGGCTGTCCTGTTGCCGGCCTTTTCTTGTCTTCATTTCCACGTACAGACCGTGATGGACGTTATTTGGGACTGACAAAAACAGATCGGCGACCCCGGCCAATGCCCCTTCCGCTTTCAGTATAGCCCCGGTTACTGTGTCCCTCCGTCCTCCGTTCGGGACGCTAAAGAAGCATCCTGCGTATCTCGGGTATTGGAGACGGAAGTATCTGACGCAAGCTTGCTGGGTCTGTGATTCGATATTCCTCATTTGTACTTGTCGTCTATCAAGATTAATACAATAAAAATTATCGCTAGGATAGCGAATATGAACGTTATCACCCCGAAGGATAATAACAGGCTTTGAAAAATGTCACTCATAATCGTAATTGTCAAAATCGTCCGGATCGTAATCCGGAATGTCGTTACCGAAATCCATGATTGTTATTTGTTGTTAGTGGTATCAGCAGGATTCGAATCTGCATCTCCCCGTCTTTTGGCGAGGTGGTCTTACCATTAGACCCATGATACCATGTTCCCCGCATATCCTCACGGACGGCGGGGATAATCATTACTAAACTAAATCTAATACCATGAAAAACACACTAATATCAATATCAAACCTCTAGCTCTTCAATTAAGAGTTGTCCACATCCCATGAACCATACTTGGGAAGCTGGTGATTTCTGGAGCAAGGCGATCTCTATTGCGGCCTCCTTGAACTTGCTCTTGTCATGCCCGGCCTTTTGCCTGATGAAGGATTGCGTTCTCGTAATGAGATCTCCGTCCCCTTCCTTGGGATCACGGGTTATGATATCCTTGCACTCTCTCATCTTATCCTCTATTGATTTAGAGGTGTCGGACAATGATTTCTCTATCTCTTTTTTATCGATATCTACAACTCTCTTATTGACATCCGCGTTGAACGGGAATACGTCCATGATCATTGTCTCCGTGACAGAGGCTATGGTGTAATCCGCCATTGTCCCCTTCATGCCTTCTTCTAGCACGGTTATGGCCTCTTTTAGACTAGAGGCTTGGGCAAGCATTTGTGCGGCGGTTTTCTTTTCCGCTCCGCTCTTCTCGTCCAACGTGATAAAATAAACCTTGATCTTATAGAACCGATCACCATTCTCGTTGAAGAATAATTCGGATAAACGAGCTCGTTTGATGTCTGTTACCGTGAACTCACCCGTGATGAAGGGGCGGATCTCCTCGATGATTTTTGCTTCAGCTTCTGTAAAGCTTAAGCTATCAACTAAATATTCTTCTGTTACCCGTTTTTGATTGCCATTTTCTAATAATTTTTCAAATGACACTTTACATGAAAAATATGTTCTTGCCATAATTATTTATTTTTTATAAATTCCCACCTAAAACCTCCAGCTTGTCTATTTTTACCTTGACATACGCAAGATATGTTTTGGCTTTTTATCCCTGTTGATTTGGCCGCTTGTGATATTGATTCAAATTCTCTTATATTATTTCCTTTATTATCAATTTGAATAACAGGTTTACCCGGCGCAAATTTCTTTTTTAAAATATCTCTTCTGTGTATCTGGTTTTCAGAAGAGTCACACCATTCTATATTTGATAGATTGTTATTGGTCTTATTTCCATCAATATGATTTACTTGATTTTTGAAAATATCACGGGGTAGGAACGATTTAGCTACTAATCTGTGAATAAGAAAACGTTTATATTTCCCATTCTTAAATAGTGTCACTGTTAGATATCCTTTACTATGCTTGCCAAGCGATAGAATTTGGGCATTTCTTTTATATCTTCCAGTCCCTTTACTTTCAAATATCCTTTCCTTAGACCGAACTCTACCCATATTAGAAACTTGATATAACCCTTCGTATCCAACTATATCTTTCCAAATTTCATCCATATTTATATCATGTATTGTGCATATTGTTAATAGTTTACGTTATACTTCTTTCTTTCGTATTGTGGGACATACCCTTTGCAAGGAGTATTCCCGTCAAGTAAGGCCGATTCCGGCCTCACAGTTTCCCCATCTTTTTTAGACGGGGATGTCCAATGCTTTTGCCGTTGATGACAGAGGCAATGCTTTTTAGAGCAAGCCTCATTGAGGCAGTATTTAAGATCTCTCATTATCGTATATCTTATAGGTTTCCAGCTTCTTGACCTCCTTTTTAAGGAGTCTGGCCGCATCCATGTATTTGACGCTGCCATAAGAAGCGGTAATAATAATGTTGGTATGCCTCACGATCTTGTCGATCAGGTAATTTGGAGGCCTGTCGCTTTTTCTCATCTCCTGCAGTATTGTTGATACATTTCCTCATAGCCGGGATCGCCGAAATAGGGAAGATAGCAGCCCAGATCGGTTTGCGCCCAGACTTTCATCTTATCCATGAGTGAGGACAGCTCGGAGGTTGTCATGGCGGAAGTCTGGTAATCTACCTTTTGTCTCTCCCCGGTTATCCTGTTCGTATCTTCTCTCATCCCTAGCAAAGTCCTCTTGACATCCCGTTTACAATCTTCTAAGGAGGCATAGCCGATATGATCCGATATCACTTGACACCATAGATGGAAAAGGGCGTTTTGGTTCAAGGTCCTTCGCCTTGCTTTCTTCGTGATCTCGAAAGGATCGGTACCGGACATTAATTTCTTATAGTACATGTCGGCTCGCTCCCGGTCGAACTCGCTTGTTGGATTTATGATCATAAGCTAAAAAGGTAAATCGTCTATGGGTTGAGCCATAGGCGGGAAATCAGATTGGGATGGAACGTCGTTGGCGGTCACTTGAGGTCTGGAACCGGCACTGTCGCTCTTTCCACATAACATGATATCGTATGCCAATATATCGGTAACATACCGTTTTATACCGTCTTTCTCGTACTCCCTGTAATTGATCGTCCCTAGGATTGTCACCTTGTCTCCCTTGTGGATGTATTTCTCGGCTATATCGGCCAACCCACGCCATGCCACGACGTTATGCCATTGCGTCTTCTCCGGAACATCCGTGCCGTCCTGCCTCTTGTATCCTCCGGTGGAGGTGGCCAAGGAGAATGTCGCCGCCTTGACCCCATTATCGAAAGTCCTTATTTCCGGATCCTTACCTACGTTGCCTATCAATAGGCATTGGTTTATGCTCTTGCTCATGCTCTTTTATGATTTGTAGATTGGTAAATTATCGAATAGGCCCCTGAACTTAGACCATTGGACGAACTCTTTCAGTAGGATACGATTGTCTTGCTCCATAGTGTTATACCAATGACATCCGATAGCTGGGGCGTAAGGCTTAAGCTCCAGTCCACGGACATCATAACCATGTTTGTCCTTGTCGTATCCGACGAACTGGAACAAGTCGAAAAAGAAGTCTCCCACGCCGAATAGCTCCATATAGAATCTCCACTGGCAACTATCCGTATAATCGGAGTCCTTTATAGGGGAGTATTTCGTCTTTATATCCCTTATCTCAAGTCCGTTTATGATATCGGCACAACCCGTTATGATTATTTCCCCCATGTCCATGTATTCCCTTATCTCGTGGAAGGCATTGGGGAAGCGGTCCTTGTATTCCAGAGCTGTCTTGCATTGTTTCAAGTCCAGCTTCACGGGGTAGCCGTCTATATCGAACTCCCTCCCCGGGATCTCTGTCTCCGTCCCCGGGATCTTTTTGCATCCGAGGGTATCGCCTTCCACTATCTTATGGAAGGCCGTCCCCACTCTCGTATACTGGTTTCCCGTGAATTGCCCGGTGAGATTGTCTATGACCGATCGCTCGTCATCATATTCGGAATGTTCCGTTATGTAACGCCTGAATTTCTCCAGTTGGGTTACCCTAAGCAACCTTTTCATCCTTGACGAATTTACCCGTTTCCTTGTTAAATACGAATCCTTTCTCTCCTAGGACTTTTATCATCTTCTCCTTAAAAGGTCTCTCGAATACCTCGTTTAGAGATTGTTTTATCTCTATCATACGGTTCGCCTCTTCTTCCGTCTCCACGGCTTCCAGCGCTATATTCGCTCGATCCAACGCTTCCATGGCGATCCTTTGTTCCTCGGTCTTGCTTTGTATGGCCTTTTTAACCTTTGACACTATACCGGCCATGAAGGAGGGAAACTCCGCTGAGTTGCATTCGGGTATCACGGTTGGCGGTATTTGCGCCACGTTCTTCCCTACGGTGGTATCCGTAGGATCGAAACATATGGTTCTCTTCCCGTTTATCATGGTGATAAACCCCACTTGATCCGCTATACGGATCAACAGGTCCTTGGATTGTCCCGTGCAGTCCGGGGAATGCTTTATCAAGTCTCCCTCTTGGGTCTCCTTGTCATGGCATACGAAGATGATATCCGAGCAATCGGATCGTCTCCTGTTGACGAAGTTCTTGAACTCGTCCGCTATGTAACCGAACAATTTAAGCTTGTTCTTGCTCAGCTTGTAATCTTGCTTAACCCCGTATACGGCCAAGAAATCATCCAGCATTGATTTCGCCGTGTCCACTATAATGGTTTTATATCCTTTCATCGAGCCTTCCTCGGAGAGAATATCCTCCCATGTTTGCGCCGTAAGCGTGTCGACCTGATTCGCCGCCCGGTCAAATCCCCGGTCGCAATCGATCAATAATGGGTTCTCGCTCGTGTTGGAAAGGGATGTCTTTCCTGTTCCCGGTGTGCCGTAAATGACCATGATAATAGGTCTAAGCGGCCTAACGTCTGTTTTCTTTAAAATAGGCATAATATTTATTTTTAAAATGTTTCGTCAGCCTCCGGGAGTCGAACCCGGACTAAGACCATCGGCCGCCCTTCCCTCACTACCGTGTCCCTTTCCTCCGGGCCAATGATATCGTCATGGCCTACCATTTGTCTAGGATATCGGTTGCCGGTCTGGGTCGGGGTTGCACCTCGTAAGGGCGGGATGTTACCAATTATATGAATCACATAGGAACCTAAGCTCCTCCATGCTCTCCTCATATTCCTCGTTGTCCTCCTCCCCGTCGTACTCCGGTTCGCCGTCGGGGTCTTTGATGTAGATGTCTCTCATTTATCTTGATTTGCAGGCCTCCGGGAGTCGAACCCGGCCATCCCCATGTTAGGGGCGCTCTACCGATAAGCTAAGACCTTGAATTTATTCGATCTCGATAATCTCGAATTTTCCTTTCTTTATATATATCTTATGATTGTAGTAGTCTTTGACTATTCCATGATCGGAAACTGTGTTTATGTTCTTTGTGCAATCCTCAACATATGAGTTATCGTAAGCCTTGACCGTGGCAGAGCCGTAAGCCTCGACCGTGGCAGAGCCGTAAGCCTTGACCGTGGCAGAGTCGCAAGCCTCGACCGTGGCAGAGTCGTAAGCCTCGACCGTGGCAGAGCCGCAAGCAAATGATTTAGCATTAGAGGTGTGTTCTTTTCTTGTGTAAATGCCAGCTTCGGTTAATTCCTCCTCAGTAAAGTTTTTTTCTAGGTAATTTGCGTCAATCATCTTGGACGTACTCAAGACCCAATACCAATTATCGGTTATCGCTTTCAGCAAGTCTTGTTTGCTTTTTGCGTTTAACCCCATACTGTATCCATCTTGGCAAGCGTGATGTTTTTTAGCCCGTTCAAGCAGATCTTCTTTTAATTCTTCGAATGTCTTCATTTTTTATCGTTTATTAGTTTAATGATATCTTTTCTTATCTCTATCAATTCTTCCTTGCTAAGAGAATTTAGCTCGTCTAGGATATCGTCCTTCTTGGATCGGTTAGGCCTTGAAGGGGCTTGCACCACGTATATCACCCCGAAATCATTTTTCTGACTCATAAGTCATTATAACTATTTGGTGTACCACAATAAAGATTGATATGATCGCTAGGATCAAGAGGTGAATATTGAGAGGTTTTTCGTACCACTCAAATATTGACACTATTGATATCAGCCCTAATATGGTAGCTGCGATCATCCTTAGCGAGAAGATGATAATGCTCTTTATGGCCCGGAATATCTTCCAGAACCATGCTTGGTTTTTCTTTATCATATATTGTTGATTTAAATTTGTCAATGTGAAAAGGCCTCATATCCTCACGGACGGAGACCTGCGTTGCACTTTAGTGAAATAATTGATTGAATAAGCGCCCCTAGGGGTGAAACGTGCTCCCTGCCGGGCTTGAACCGGCGACCTCTCGCTTATGAGGCGAATGCTCTCGACCAACTGAGCTAAGGGAGCGTTTGCCGGGGAATCCCACCCCGGCGAGTTCTTAATTATTTAAAAATTCTTTTTGCCTGCCTCACGGCGGTATATTAAGGTCTTGATTGAGAAGTGTATAATATTTAGCAATGTGATTTAAGCGTGGTAGCCGGGGGAACTCGAACCCCCTGTAACCCTGAATAATAATATAACTGGATAACCGGATTCTCACCGGACGCAAGCCTTTGTCTTACGGATATTGATATAATATGAATTTATTATGGTTCGCTACCTTCCCTAAGTAATTCCTAGGGTGGAATCCTTCTTTCTTTCATAAGATTAAATTTGGTTTATCAGTTATTCTTTCGTCTTCCGAAGTTTTCTTTAAGCAGTTTCTCCACCTTTGACTTTGAGGTATCATCAATATTCGTTTTTTCTTTTTTAGAAGGATAAAAAAGAAATATAAATGCTATAACTAATAGCGTGATATGAAATAGACAGTACAACCACAATGGCGAGGTTATTACCCACCAACTGCAATTGATATAATTTAAAACCTTTAAGATGCTAGCCACTAACATGGCCAGCAATGTAAATGATATAAATATGTATCTCATACTAATGTTGTTTATAGATTTGATTCCCCACAACCTCCAACGGTTTCGAACCCGAATGATAACGGGTGGGAGAATTTTTATTATAAGTAGATTCTTCCGGCTTATGCGTCACAGGTGCGATAAGACCATAAGCCGGAAGACTTGTTAATGTGGTCTCGTCTTTTTGGAAAAGAACCTTTCCTGAGCGAGCTTTACATCCACTAGGATATATTTGCCATTTTGTTTTATGGCATCCCCGAAAATCCCCTTCTTTTTATATCTCGCTATGGTGGATGTACTTACTTGGAGCAATTTCGCCAAGGAATCTAGTCCCCTCACGTATTTCCGGGATGGATCTTCTTCTTTTTGGGTGGCTAGCCTTGATATGATCAAGTCCGCTAGTTGTCCGGCTGTCACTTGGGTTGCCGGTAATTCCGCTATATTCTCCATATTGTTATTGTTATAATGTTATATTCCTCCCTCTACAGCCTCTAAAAGCCCTAGAGGATATCTCTATTCTAGCTATGGACCGGCATCTTTGCCTTGCCCTTCTCATTTCCAGATGAGAATCCACGCAAAGGATAAGTAGCAAGACGCACGCCACGGCCGAATGAACCATCTGTTGTATATTTACGTTAGCCTTTATATCGCACAGTCTCTCGCATAGCTTTATGGCCAATTCCCTTCCGTTCCTTACGCCAAGTATCTCGAAAGCCGTCCTTAGCTGGTTTATGATAGTATGCAACGACCTGTGTTTTTTCTCGGCTATCTCCTTTTTCTCGAATCCCACGGCGTAATACTGGGCCGTGTAATCACATTCCTCGGTTAACTCGGTGAATACCCTTTCCATGATCTGTCATGTTAAGCGTCTGACATAAACGATCCCTTCTTCCTTGTTTGATACGGAAGACCATTTTCTTCCCTCTCTATAATACTTAGCGTTTAACAGAGACACGTTATTTCTAACCGTCTCCAACACTTCTATAGGGAATGATAGTTTCTCAGATACTTTCATTTCTCTGATCTTTCTTTTGCTTTCCACTTTTTTCTGCATGATTTACATTTCCTTTTTATTTATAATAGCTCCCCTGCAACCTCCAACGGTTTCGAACCCGAATCATAGACGGGTAGGGGAGTGTATCTTATGCGTTAGATAGACAGTTTGACACCGATACGGAAATATCCGTACTTCACTGACACGACGTAATATCTAACCTTTGTATATACATTATTAAATATGTAGACTCCAACGTCGGAACCGATTAAACTACATCGGGAGCGGGGATCATCATCCCTCCCGGTATCTTCGCCTATCATAACCTTACCCGCCATACCTATATCTCTTGCGTATATCCTCTTATGGGGATAAGGATTTTATTCAATAAGTCAAAGAACTCTTTTTTAGTGGCCCTTCCGGGACTCAAACCCGGGACCTGCGGTTTAGGAAACCGTCGCTCTGTTCGTCTGAGCTAAAGGACCTTATATCATTTTGGCATGTTTATGCCATTTCGTTATTTCAATCTTTATCGTATCTTTGTGCGTGATTGAATGATGATGCAAATATACAGAAAATAACTGTATACAAAAGTTTCTGTACAGTTATTTTCTGTGCATAAACATTGTTTAACATTGTTGCCTTGTGTGCGTTAAATACGAGTAAGTATGGAGTTGAAGAAGTTTGTTAGTGAGACATTGAAAGAGATAATAGCTGGCGTTAAGGATGCTCAGGAGTTTGCGGCAAAAAATGATGCTTGTATAAACCCTAATCAATTTGGGACTCTTGTAACGCCAAAGAATATATTGGATATGGGGGATGGTACTGTATCTATTGTTCAGCCTGTTCAGTTCGATGTGTGTGTTACATATTCTAAAAAGGAATCTGGAAGATTAGGGATAGAAATAGTATCTGGAGGTAGAGAATGTATAAATGGGGCAGAAAGTAGGATAAAATTTTCTGTAGCGGTCTCTCTTCCAAGGATGAAACCTAATTATTCCACCAGTGATCCTGATTTTGGGATTTTAGAAGGTGATAAAAGAAAGTGACAGCAAATATTATTGCTATGATAATAAGGATGATATATAATATTCCGATCGTATATACCAACTCTTTAATGTGTAGCATTTCGAGGTACTGTATGATTTCTTCCATGATAAATAAAACGACTGCTCCAAAGTTGCGGTTTGAAGTGAAGTCGCCAATATATTCCCTTGCGGGAGATTATTAATCTGTATGGTATCATCCGCAACTTGATACGATACAAATATACAGAATATTACTGTGTATGCAAAATATTGAATAGATATGATGGGGCCTAAAGAAATTTTGGAATGTATATTATCTAAGGAAGGAATAACTTATGCTCAACTTTCAAAGGATATGGGTTTATCAAGACCTCAATCTCTTTATGACATAAGAGATGGTAAAGTTAAAAGAATAAGTGAGAATTATGCTTCTAAGATATTGAATGCGTATCCTCATTATAATAGGGTGTGGCTTCTTACAGGTGAAGGTGATATGCTAACCTCTGACGTTCCACCCGCACGATCAGTGGATATCCCGGAAGAAATAGGTGACGGCTTTAATCCAAGGGAACTGCTAGATATCATACATGACCTAACGGCGCAAGGCAAGCAAAACGCGGAGGCGAACGAGAGGAACAGCCGGAATATCGAGAAACTCATAGGCCTGTTGGCCGAGTCGTTGAAGCAAGAGAGAGACGATAGGTCCGGGAACCGGCAAGGAGAGAAAGATTCTGCTTAATAACATGTGAGTGTTGCAAAACAAACTTTTTCGCTGTACTGTTTAATTATTACCTTAAAAAATCTAATTAATATGGTTGGTGATTATGACGATAGAGTAGAGCAGATAATTCGGCTGGCGGAAGATTTGTTTTTAGAGAAAAGAAAAGTGGTAATGACGGTAAGAGTGTATAACCGTGGTATAGCGAATCCTGAGATATCCAAGCGATGCCTTTATGTCAAGCGTAGGAATGTTGATTCTAGCGAATTTTCAACATAGAGATATTAAATATGATAATAAGTCAAATAGACCAATAAAACACGCCCGTGTCAGAAAAAATACGGGCGTTATACTTTGGCGATGCGAAAAATAGAACTATTTTGTCCTTTCTTGCAGGAGTTTCGATATCTTAACCAGTAATTGTTGCAACTCAATATTGCTCAACCCTTCCAGATCTACATTTGCAACCTTTACTTTCTTATTGTTCTCGTCAAATGAATTTTTCCTCTCCTCCAAAAGAGCGGTTACTAACTCGTCTATTTGATCTTTGATTTTCTCTCCTTTTAACTTGTAATCCGTTGTTCTTGCCATGATATTAGTTTTTAATGTTATTTATTTTCGATGAAATCTAGCTGATATCCTAATGCGTCTCCTATTTTGGACAGGATGTCTATACCAGTGCTGTATTTACCTGTCTCTATCCGGGCGATGTTTCCCGGCGCTAGCCCTGTAAGTTCCGCTAGTTTGTACTGTGATATCCCAGCCTCCATGCGCAGCTGGGCTATCCGCTTGCCTATTCGCTCCCGGTCATTCATATCGCCCTTTCCTTATTTAGATCAATTATTTACTGTTATTACCGTGTAAAATGGAGCCTCCATCCCTACTTGACAGTAGGCATTGCCTTCTTTGTCTACCCAAACAGCCTTACCATAGCTGCTATCTGGATGATTGGTAGTGGAGGTTACTTCAATCTCTTTGCCGTTCAAATTATTTTTAAGATATGTTTTCATAGATATTAATTTAAAAATCATACTGCTCGACACCCAAAGGGAGTAAAAGAGGCTCGCCATCGCTACCTTTTACCGGAAGCAATATGCCTTCAAATACAATCTTCTCTCTATCCGTAAACCATAAAGAAGACCCTATTTCTTTTTCCCCGACCAAATTAGACGCTGACACACCCATTTCTTTTTTATTGTCAGCATAATTGTAGGAGCACCCATTAGGTAAATCACCATATCTTTCAGCTTTGACTACCTTGCTGAAATCAACTTCTATACCTTCATATCCTAAATCATAAGATGCTTGCAAAAAAGGAGTGTACCATCCACAAAGATCACATTCTTCGGCGTGTTTTTTACCTAATTCATAGGCTCTTTTATAATCGCTTATCGTAATTTCTCTCATTTTCTTAATGCCGCTTATCCGTTGCCGCCGGTTCTATTGTTATTTTGATATTGCAAATATACTATCAAATTTGATAGTACGCAAGTTTTTCAATGATTATTTTTTATGCTTTATGGCATATTTTCTTTCTCTTTCTCCTCCAGTACCTTTTTAAGCTGATATAGACTCAAAATATCATACTCAAATGTTGGATTTTCCCAGTTTCTTCGGACGGAGTTAGTTTGGACAGAGATAAATTTTCGTAAGTCAAAGATATATTGACACGGGCTTAGCCTGATTTCATTAAATGTTATCTCGTAGTTATCAAACCACGCAAGCAGTTTTTTTAGTTCCTCATTCATAATATATTCTTGTTTTTTATATAAGATGCTTGTTTATATCTTATCGAACTTGCTCATCTCGTCCTCCTTCAGCTTGTCCACTATATGAGTGTAAGGTTTCATGGCCTTGAGGTCGTTGTGCCCTGTCCATCTCATGATGACTTGAGGGGGGATGCCTAACATGAGGGCGTTGACGACAAACGTCTTCCTTGCGACATGGGTAGTAAGCCGTTCCCACTTGTGGAATGTCTGCTGTATTCGCTTGTTGCCCTCGTACCATACCTCGGTTATCTCGGAGTCCAGCTCCGCCATCTTGCCGAGATCCTTTAGATGCATGTTGTATTTCTGATTGGACAAGACCGGCAGCGCCTTCCCGTTCTTGAGCTCGATGTCTTCGTATTTCTCAAGTATTGATTTGCTGTACTTGTTCAACTCGATCTGTATGTTGTCGCTGTCCTTCTGTGTCACGATGTCAATCTTCCCGTTAATGATATCCGTCTTCCTTAAGTTATATACGTCGGAGTAACGGAGGCCGGTGAAGCAGCAGAAGCAGAAAACGTCACGGACGGTGGATAACGTCCCTTCCTTTATATACATATTATATATACGCATCAGTTCCTCCCATGTCAAGTATATGACTTTCTTCAGCTCGAAGTTCGCCCCTTTAAGCCTTGGGCTGAACCTTCGATAGTCCTTTCTCGTGTTGTATCCCTTGTCGTCGGCCCATAAAAGGAATTGCTTTATGAAGTGGAGGTACTTGTTCAACGTGGTATTCCTTATACCCTTGTATTCCCTTAAGAACTCTACGAAGTCTTGCAAGGTATCCTCCGACAGGTCATCGAACTTGATCTGTGGATTGAACTCCTCCAGAAGGTGCATGATCGAGTTATGTTTGTAGTGCGATGTCTTCGTCCATGCGTTCTGCCTCCCTACCGTATCGATAAACTCCTTATAGATATCGAACAGGGATATCGGCTTCCTCTCTTCCTCTTTTACCCGGCCTGTCGCAACCTTGAACTTTTCCTTGATATCGTTGGCGCTAGGCATCTCACCCTCTCTCTCGTATTGACGGAATATGTTTTGCAATGTGGCACGTATATCGTCAAGATCGGAGTTTATCTCGGAAGAGCTTTCCCCGGCCTTGTTGAAGCATCCGTTTTTAACGATGCCCTTCTCCGGGACGAACTTGCTTGCGTCTATCCTATGCCCCGTGAAAAACGTTATCCTGTTCCGGTTGAACGTAACCATGCATCGGATAGGTACGTTCTTTACGATCAATAACCCATCCTTCTTCCTTTTCTCTACGTCAAACGTTATGCTCCTCTTTATTTCCATGATAAAAACGTGTTGCGTGTAACTACGCGAATTTACACGCAAAAAACATGACATCATATGACATAACATGATATTTAGTGACTGTTTAAAAACACATGAAATCGTTGAACATGAGCGCATATGATATTGTTTGATAATGTATGACAGTATAAGTTATGGTCTCTCCATCTCCACGGAATGAAAAAAGGTCTTACGGATTGTCCGTAAGGCCTTTTTTCATTCATTGTAAACCCATTTATAAGGAGGTGGCGGTACGTATGGACCAGCCTTTTGATGGGGTAATATATCAACCGATTTGACGATTACGTTATTACCTTTCTGGGTACAAACCAGACATTTTGAACGTAATTTCCTTTTAGCCATGTTGAAGACGATATTCGGATTGAAATGAACTCCGTTTATACGAGTCTCAAAATGTAAATGCTCGGTAGTAGCCCTGCCGGTACGTCCGGTTAAGGCGATCGGTTGTCCGGCGAGAACACGATCTCCGGGTTTAACCAAGTTCTTGGAGTTGTGGCTATAGATCGTTTCCAGTCCATTATAATGGCGGACAACGATAACGTTGCCATAGGCGGCGAATGGTTTCGCCATCCTGACAATACCATCGAAAGCAGACACGATCGTATCGTTGGCACAAGTTTTGATATCTACTCCGGAATGATGTCTTCTCCTTCCCCCGTAAGGAGAGATCACGTTTCCATTAGGAAGGGGAAATGCGTATTCCCCGGCGGGGATCAAGGATAAATCAATAATTTCCGTGTTATTCTCATCGAATAGCTTGGGGTCCTTGATCGCTATCTGGCTTTTATCACGGGGCGTAAAGGCTTCCGTGATATCTTTTCTAGGAGAATGGCAAACCGCTAGCTCCGGAGCTTCCGGCAACATGAAATTGAAATCCATGACAGGAAGAGGAATATTCGCCGTAGGGAAATCCACAGTCTCGGGAGGGGCCGGGCGTGGAGCAGGCTTTTGCGTACGGCAAGACGCAAATAAAATTAGCGTAAGAATGAGTATTCCGTTGTGTATTTTAGATGCCATTAGATATTGTTTTACCACAAAAGTATAAAAAAGCCTCTTTCAATGGCCTATATTTCCGATATGTTTATACTTCTTTTTATTCTTTGTGTTTTTTCTGATAGTTGAATTTGCCTACCTTTGTGAAGGTAAAATGGAGATATTATACGATGATTGAGGGGACCAGTTTGTCTCTTTGGTCAGGGAGGATGACGATATTGTATTTGCTGGTATTTCTCTAAACTGAAAACGACCAATTTAAAGTACACAGAGAAATAGACAATGCGAATACACCTGTATTAGGTGTGTTCCTTTGCCTTATTTCTGTTGTGTACAAGGCATTTGGTCGTGCCGCAGTTTGACGGGTTTAAGGTAAAGTGTAACACACCTTTTCTCAGATGTGGGTTTATTTATGAGATAAGATTACCTTAAAAACGGCTTTTGTATATGAAAGAACAAAAGGAGATACATATCGGTTCGTTAATAAAAGAGAAAATGGAAGAGCGGGGACTTTCGGTTTCCGATTTTGCCCATGCGCTTCATTATGAACGTACCAATATTTATAAGATATTTAAGCGAAGCAGTATTGATGTTGATTTGTTACTGCGTATATCGGAAGTCTTAGCCTATGATTTCTTGCGGGAGGTGTATTTAGCGGACGAACCCCGGCGATATTCAATCACTATAGAAGCGGACAAGGAAGATATAGAGGAGATCCGTAAATGGCTGTTAGAGAAAAGGCGTGAATAAGTTTCACGCTTTCGTGAAATAAGATCACGGTCGATATAAGACCGGTCACTTTGATTGTTTCTACATTTGACCGTCTCGATGTTTCATCATAACATTAGAGAAATAGGTTAAATCAAGGCCGTGCTCTTCTTGTTCCGTATGTGAATATAGGCAGGAAGAAAGCGGCCACTTTTTTCTTCTGTGTACGTGCACAATTCGATTATTTCCTTTATATTTGTCGATAAACAACGAATTGTTAACATTTCTAATATGAAAGTTCTAAAGACTGCCCTGCTATTCCTGATGTGCGTATCTTTCTCCTTCTCCTGTAAGGAAGGGGTAAAGGAAGTAAGGGTGCTGAAACTGGCACACGGATTGCCCCCCAGCCATTCCGTCCATTTAGGATTGCTCTATATGAACGAGCGTCTGAAAGAGTTGTCCGGAGGAAAGATGAGCATGGACATTTATTCTTCCGCTCAATTGGGATCCGAAAATCAATGTATAGAGTTGCTTCAAATAGGAAGTCTCGATATCACGAAAGTTTCCTCCGCCGCGTTGGAAGGATTTGCCGATCCGTTTAAGGTATTTGGCATACCTTATCTATTCCGTTCCCGTGAGCAGTTTTTCGAGGTGTTGGATGGTTCGGTAGGTAAACAGATATTGGGATCAACGGAACCTTATTGGTTTAGGGGACTCGCTTATTTTGACTCGGGGGCCCGTAGCTTTTATACGGTAAACAAGCAGATTCGTACTCCCGAGGATCTGAAAGGACTGAAGATCCGTGTGCAAAAGAGCCCGATAGCCGTGGAGATGATGAAGACATTCGGTGGTTCGGCTACTCCCGTGGATTGGGGTGAATTGTATACGGCCTTACAAAGTAATGTCGTGAATGGAGCCGAGAATAATACGCCTTCCGTGACAACAGCGTTCCATCATGAGGTGGTAAAATACTATTCAGTCAATGAGCACACGATGTGTCCGGACGTGATCATCATTAGTTTGGCTACTTGGCAGAAGCTGACGGAACAAGAACGTAATTGGCTGCGGCAGGCCGCTGACGCCGCCGCTATTTATCAACGGAAACTTTGGGCGGAGCAAGAGAAGCAATCGCTAGAGGAGATGGAAGCGCACGGAGTGGAAATTATTTACCCGGATAAGCAGCCGTTTATGGATGCCGCCGCCCCGATGATCGAGCGGTTTAAGAATGATCCGGTTTTTCATGATTTAATCGATCAAATACAGAATACCCATGAGAAAGATAATTGATAAAGGATTGGAGCTATCGTTGATTTTCTTGATGGCTTTCTTGGTCGTGGATGTGTTATGGCAGGTATTAAGCCGGTATATTCTGGTTTCCCCGAGTTCCGTGACGGATGAATTGGCCGGATATTTATTGATCTGGGTGGGATTGCTGGGGGCCGCTTATGTATCCGGTAAAAATGAGCATCTAGCGATCGATTTATTACTTCAACATATACGTCCTTCCCGCAGGAAGCTCTTGCGATTGTTTATCTTCTTGATCGTATTTTTATTCGCTGTATTTGTATTGATCGTAGGTGGGACTTGGCTGGTATACACTCGTTTTCATTTGGGAGTTACTTCGGCTTCCTTAGAGATTAATTTAGGATATGTGTATTTGGCATTGCCGCTAGGAGGATTGCTTACCGCTTATTATGCGATAGATAACACAATCGCCTTATTTCGTTCCTCTAATTCTTAAAAGACTGATGATATGGATATTATAGGTATACTCGTATTAGTGATAAGTTTCTTTTTCCTGCTGGTGGCCGGGGTTCCGGTAGCGTATAGCATCGGTGTGGCGGGTGTATTGACGATGCTCGTGAATATAGACTCGCTTCCCGCCCTCACGACTTACGCGATGCGTATGGCTTCGGGTCTGGACAGTTTCGCTCTGCTGGCGATCCCGTTTTTTATATTGGCGGGGAATATCATGAATAGCGGAGGTATCGCCTTGCGCTTGATCGATTTCGCCAAGGTGCTGGTCGGACGGTTACCCGGAGGACTGGCGGTAGTCAATGTCGTGGCGAATATGTTATTCGGGGCGATCAGTGGCTCTGCCGCCGCCGCTGCCTCTGCTATCGGGAGTATTATGACACCGGAGATGAAAAAGGCCGGTTACGATCCGAATTTCAGTGCCGCCGTAAATATCTCTTCCGCCACTACCGGCATGACGATACCTCCGAGTAATGTCTTGATCGTTTACTCCTTGGCGAGTGGTGGAGTCTCTGTATCCGCCTTGTTTATGGCTGGTTATCTACCGGGAATTCTTACGGGAGTGGCGATCATGATCGTAGCCGCTATGTTTGCCGCACGAAAGGGGTATCCGGTTGGCGTACGTGTTCCGTTCTCGGAGGCGACAAGGGTATTTTTCAGGGCGATCCCTAGTTTGATGCTATTGGTGATCGTGATCGGAGGAATCTTGGCGGGACTGTTTACGGCTACCGAGGCTTCGGCGATCGCTGTACTGTATGCGTTAATCCTCTCTTTTATCTATAAAGAACTTACTTGGGCTAAATTGCCGCAAGTGTTATTGCGATCAGCCAAGACTACGGCTATCGTCCTTCTTTTGGTGGCGACCTGTACGGGTTTATCTTGGATCATGAGTTATGAGAATATTCCTCAGACGGTAAGTGCCGCTTTGCTAAGTATAAGCGACAATCCGGTGGTCATCTTGATACTTATCAACGTGATCCTATTGATTGTCGGGATCTTTATGGACATGACGCCCGCTGTCTTGATCTTTACCCCGATCTTCCTGCCGATAGCGACGGGGCAATTAGGGATGGACCCGGTACATTTCGGGATCATGATGGTGTTGAACCTTTGTGTGGGATTGTGTACGCCACCGGTGGGTTCGGTATTGTTTATCGGATGTAGCGTGGCGGGGACAAAGATCGATCAGGTGATCCGCCCGTTGCTGCCGATGTTCGCGGCGATGGTTATCGTCTTGTTCTTGGTGGCGTTCTTGCCGGATTTAAGCTTATTGATTCCCCGGTTGTTCGGTTTGTGATGTTCCCCCATAGGGTCGAGGTAGCCTTGTGCTATAAATAGGGCAGTACTCTGTACGAAGTATTCCAGTACTTACGTGCTGAGTACCGCAATACTTCGTGCAGAGTACTGTAGTACTTCAGTCACAGTACTGCGGTACTTCGTACACAGTACTGCGCTAACTGTAAGACGCTATCTTTTTAATGTCCTTTGAACAGGGATAAGGCGATACCCATCTCCAATCCCCGTAGCTCGGCCAGACCCCGTAAACGCCCGATGCAGGAGTAGCCCGGGTTGGTTTTCTTCTTTAGGTCGTCTATCATTTGATGTCCATGATCCGGTCGCATGGCGATGGAGCATTGGCGGCGTTGCTGCAATTCAAGGAAGGCTTTCATGACACCATACATGTCCACATCGCCCTCCAGATGGTTCGCCTCGAAAAAATTACCCTCCGAGTCTCGTTGCGTGCTGCGGAAATGAACGAAATCGATCCGATCCCCGTAACGTTCCATGATCCCGGCCAAGTCGTTATCACTTCTGACACCGAAAGAACCTGTGCATAGGCAAAGCCCGTTGCTAGGATTCGGCACGGCCTCTATTAACTTCCGGAAATCATCTTCCGTGCTCAAGATACGGGGAAGCCCGAGAATGGAATAGGGGGGATCATCCGGATGGATAACGAGCTTGACACCGGCCTCGTCCGCCACGGGAGCTATTTCCCGTAAGAAATAGATCAGGTTCGAGCGAAGTCTCTCCGCGTCGATATCTTTATAACGGTCTAACGCTTCCCTAAACTGCTCGATCGTAAAAGTCTCTTCCGAGCCGGGTAGTCCGGCGATCATATTGCGAACCAACAGCTGGCGGTCTTCCTCGCTCATAGCGTCATAGCGTGCCTTGGCTTTCGCCTTGTCCGCCTCCGTATATTCGGCTTCCGCCGCCGGTCGTTTCAATATAAATAAGTCGAACGCCATAAAAGCCGCGCGTTCAAAGCGCAAGGCTTTGGAACCATCCGGCATCGTATAAGCCAAATCGGTACGAGTCCAGTCCAATACCGGCATGAAGTTGTAAGTAACTACCCGGATATCGCAAGCTCCCAGATTACGGATGCTTTGTTTGTAGTTCTCTATATAGGTTTGAAAATCCCCGGTTTGCGTCTTGATATGCTCGTGTACGGGCACACTCTCAACCACACTCCACCGTAATCCGGCGGATTCGATCAAGGCTTTCCGCTTTTGAATCTCTTCCGTAGTCCAAACTTCCCCGTTCGGGATATGGTGCAACGCATTTACGATACCGGTGGCACCCGCCTGACGGATGTCCCAAAGGCTGACAGGATCATTCGGTCCGTACCAACGCCAAGTTTGCTCACATAGATACATAATGAATAATTTTTAAATTTATCAATGTGCCAATATGCCAATGCGGTTTGATGCATGGCTGGTTGGCACATTATTTAGATGGAGAAAGCGTCGAAACCTCCGTCTATGGGGATCACGGTACCGGTTACGAATGCGGAGGCGTCGCTCGCCAGCCATTGTAAAGTACCGAGTAACTCCTCCGGTTTTCCTAAGCGGCGGAACGGCGTGTGCGCGACGATCGTGTTGCAACGATCACTAGGTGATCCATCCGGATTGCTCATCAATGCCCGGTTCTGCTCGGTAAGGAAGAATCCCGGTGCCATGGCGTTCACTCGCAGGCCCTCTCCGAATTTAATCGCCAGCTCCCCGGCCATGTATTGCGTGAAATTGTTGATAGCGGCTTTTGCGCATCCATAGCCAACCACACGAGTCAATGGGCGTAGGGATGATTCGGACGAGATGTTAATAATGCTTCCTTTCCCTTGTCCCACCATGACCTCGGCGAAGACCATTGTCGGCAGTACGGTCCCGAATAAGTTCAGGTCTACGACTGTCCGGAAAGCATCGATATCCAGATCAAAGATCGTCTTGTCGGGAGGAATCGTCGCTCCGGCTTGGTTGCCACCCGCCAAATTGACTAAAACATCAATCTTCCCATATGCTTTCAATATCTCTTGTTTGTTTTGCTCCAGCAAGGCTTTATCCAATACGTTTGAAACCAAGAATAAGGCCTCGCCCCCTTCCGCTTTAATCTCATTGACCAAGGCAGATCCTTTTTGCTCGTTTCGTCCGAGGATTACGACGTACGCGCCTTCTCTCGCCAAGTGCTTGGCCATGCAGGCTCCTAATATACCATAGCCTCCGGTCAACAAAATCACTTTCTCTTTTACGCTAAATAAGGAGTTCATCAGATATAATTATTGTAGTATTGTATATTTTCCTTTACCAAGATATCGATCGGCATATAATTGACAGGCTCAATTTTCTCCTTAAGGATCAGATGCCTGAAGAGTGCCTTGATACAATGATATCCTTGTACCTCCGGTCGTTGGGCGATCAAATGCGTGATCAAGCCGTTTTCCAGATAACGGACGTTCGGTTCTATCACGTCGTAGCCAAGAAGCTTGAAAGGATAGTCCGGCCGTTCGCTACTTAGATAATCTCCAAGGAAATGGGCCCTCGAATTAAAGATGATACCGATTCTTACTTGAGGATATTTCTCGAAGAAAGTATTCAGTAGCCTCTTATTCTCCTCCTTATCATCCGCGTGCACATGCAGCAAATGAATCTTTCCCTTGAATGGGGTGTTGGCGAGATAATCCCGGAATCCTTCCTCTCGTTTCTGCACTTGCGTAGAACATGAATCCCCTTTACGGGTGAAACGGAAAATCACTAGATCGTCCTCTTGACGGATTTGCTCGAATAAAAGGCGTCCCGCTATATATCCCGAATCATATGAATGCGTTCCGTAGTAAGAGATACAATTCGTGTGGTCGATAAAAGAATCGATTAATATATAAGGAATACCTTTCTGGTCTAGCCGCTGGGTCAAGGTCAAGACACTTTGCTTGAATAATGTAGCGATGATAACCCCTTGGCAATCCGCGGTCTCAATCTTCGGGATTAATTCGTCGAAACTGTTACTGTCGTATTGGTCAAAATAGATTTGCTCGACATCGATATTATAGCTAAACAATTCCCGTTTTGCTTTCTCGATCCCTTGGCTTAGTTTCGCCCAGTATTCCCCTTCATGGAAAAAAGGGATCAAGGCGATGAAATGATATTTTTTCTTCAACGCTAAAGAACGGGCTATCAGATTTGGTTGATAGTCAATTTCTTTTAAGATTTTCTCCACCTTTTTCCGTGCGTCCTCCGATACCTTTCCCCGCTCATGTAAAATGCGGTCTACCGTACCGGTCGATACGCCGGATAATTCGGCGATATCTTTTATCCTGTAATTTTTATTCATGGTATAGATTGTAGTGTGTATTCGTCCTCTCTGTTTATTCGAGTATTTGAAGAGGTGTGTTCAATTTACGGAAAACGTAGCCATACATCATATAGATAAGAGGAACGGCGACGAAAATTCCGATACCGAACAAAATACATCCTAATATCAGGATCCCGATCATTACCAACGCCAGAATGAACAGAGGCAATGCTTGTCCTTTCGTTATCTCCCAGCTTTTATGCAAAGACTCGATAATTCCAGCGTTTTCCTCGATAATAAAGGCTTGGAAGAACTGAAGGCGCAATGCCAGATAAATACCGGGGATGATAAAAAATAAGAAACCCGCCAATACGACAAATCCCGTGATAAGACTCGCTAGAAAGTAGGTGATGATATTCTTTGTCTGTTGTCCATATGCGGAAAACTGAGGTTCTTCCCCATCCAACGCCTGAAATATATTTTTCATATATCCTAAGGAGAAAATAATGGAGAATAACGCGCTGATCACGTTTACGATGATTTTACCGATAATAGAACTTTGCATGGGCATCGCGAACGCTGTCAGCGTGAAAGACAAGATACAATATCCGATTAATAATCCGGCTAATATCCATAGTTGCGACTTCGTTCCCTTCCATGCGGTACTGAATACTTCTGATATTATAAATTTAGGTTCCATAATGTATAATATTTGTTTATTGTGTGTGGACACAAATGTAAAATATATTGTTGAAAAAAACAATTTTATTTTCGTTTGAAACCAAAATAGATGTATTTCAACAGGTGCTTCCTTCTAAGTGCTATTAATTTAGGTGAAAAAGATAAGTAGGAAACAGAAAATCGTGTAAAAAGTTTCTACATTTGTAGGATGAAACAGCGAGTAAAGACCCTATTGTGTGAATAGATGTAAAAGATCTCCACTTGGGTTAGAAAGAGAAGGTAACTGAAAAACAGCCTTGAATATATAATTATATACAAATATGGATAAACGAATGCTGAAAATTACGATTACTCAGTTAAGGCAGATCGCATTGTTTGCGGTTGGTATGTCTTTATTAACTGCCTGTGGAAACAGTCAGAGTGGTATGAAATTAGGGGATGCTGAGTTCGCTGTGATGGCGGTCAATTCAACGACTAGCGACCAAACAACATCCTATCCGGCTACCATCAAAGGTACGCAGGATATCGAAGTCCGTCCTCAAGTTTCTGGATTTATCGTGAAATTATGTGTGGATGAGGGAGCTACGGTTCGTAAAGGACAGGCGTTGTTCCAAATTGATCCTACGCAGTACGCTGCTGCGGTAGGTCAGGCTAAGGCCGCGGTCGAGATGGCGAAGGCAAACGTAAGCACTTTAACATTGACCGAGAGGAATAAGAAGACTTTGTTTGATCAGAAAATCATCAGTGATTTCGAGTATCAAACAGCCGTGAACCAGCTGATGTCGGCAAAAGCGAGCTTGGCGCAGGCAGAGGCTCAATTGGTGAGCGCTAACCAGAACTTATCTTTCTGTACGGTTACAAGTCCCTCGAACGGTGTTGTCGGTACATTCCCGTATCGTGTAGGTAGCTTGGTAAGCGCTTCGATCGCTCAACCGCTGACTACCGTATCTGAGATCGGTGATATGTATGTGTATTTCTCTATGACGGAAAAGGAGTTATTGGCATTGACGAAAGCCGGTGGTACCTTGAAAGAGCAATTAGAGAAGATGCCGGCCGTAAGACTGCAATTGGCGGATGGCTCTACGTACCATCATGAGGGTAAGATTGATGCCGTGAGCGGTGTTATCGATCAATCTACCGGTTCTGTAAGCATGCGTGCTATTTTCTCTAACGAGGGAAATGTCTTACGAAGCGGTGGTACCGGTAATATTATCTTCCCGTATACGATGAACGATATCATTACGATCCCTCAATCGGCTACCGTGGAGATCCAGGATAAGAAGTTCGTATTTGTATTGCAGTCTGATAATACGGTGAAGAATACGGAGATCAAGGTTTCCAATTTGGATGATGGTAAGAACTATTTAGTAACAAATGGCTTGAAGTCTGGCGATAAGATTGTCGTGGAAGGCGTACAGATCTTGAAAGACGGTCAAGAGATCCAGCCGATTACTCGTGAGCAACAAAAAGCAAAGTACGATCAGGCCTTGAAAGACCAGCATGACGGTAATTTGCAGACCGCTTTTAATTAATATGTAATCATAGAATAAGACAAATATTCGCTTTTGTCGAGTAAAAACGAAAAACATGAAATTAGATAGATTTATAAACCGCCCGGTGCTCTCCACGGTGATTTCCATCTTGATTGTCATCTTGGGTTTCCTAGGCTTGATTTCCTTGCCGGTTACCCAATATCCGGATATCGCCCCTCCAACCGTATCGGTGAGAGCCACTTATACGGGTGCTAATGCGCAAACCGTATTGAATAGTGTGATTGCGCCTTTGGAGGACCAGATCAATGGTGTTGAGAACATGATGTACATGAGTTCTACCGCCTCGAATAACGGTTCCGCGGAAATTTCCATTTATTTTACGCAGGGAACAGACCCGGATATGGCGGCTGTAAACGTGCAGAACCGTGTGTCTATGGCTCAAGGTTTGTTGCCTGCCGAGGTAACGCAGATTGGTGTGACTACCCAGAAACGCCAGAACTCTATGTTGTTGGTATTTTCTGTATTTGCCGAGGACGATCGTTATGACTCTGAGTTTTTGGAGAATTACGCGAAGATTAACTTGATTCCGGAAGTGCAGCGTGTACATGGTGTAGGTGATGCGAACGTGTTGGGTACGGATTACTCCATGCGTATTTGGTTGAAGCCGGATGTGATGGCTCAATATAAATTAAGTCCGAGCGATGTGACCGTAGCTTTGTCTGAACAAAACGTAGAGGCGGCTCCGGGTTCGTTTGGCGAAAGGGGTAATCAGTCCTTTCAATATACGATTCGCTACAAAGGACGTTTGCAGGAGGCGAATGAGTTTGAGCAGATCGTTGTAAAGGCGTTGCCGGATGGTGAGGTCTTGCGTTTGAAAGATATCGCCGATATCGAGTTGGGGCGTTTGACTTACAACTTTATCAACCGTGTAAATGGTCACGACGCCGTTACCTGTATCGTTTACCAGATGCCGGGAACCAACGCTACGGAAACAATTAGTAACATTGAAACCTTGCTGGAGGAAACCCAGTTGACAATGCCTCCCGGAATGAAGGTGAATGTTTCCATGAATGCCAATGACTTCTTGTTCGCTTCTATCCATGAGGTAATCAAGACTTTGTTGGAGGCGTTCGTATTGGTGTTTATCGTGGTATATGTGTTCTTGCAGGATTTGCGTTCTACGTTGATTCCGGCTATCGCTATCCCGGTTGCCTTGATCGGTACCTTCTTTATGTTATCCTTGATCGGATTTAGTATCAACTTGTTGACTCTTTGTGCTATGGTGCTTGCCATCGCTATTGTGGTCGATGATGCGATCGTCGTCGTCGAGGGTGTCCATGCCAAGTTGGACCAAGGGTACAAGTCGGCGAAACTCGCTTCTATCGATGCCATGAGTGAGTTGGGTGGCGCTATCGTCTCCATTACGTTGGTCATGATGTCCGTGTTTATTCCCGTAAGTTTCATGGGAGGTACGGCCGGTACGTTCTATCGCCAGTTTGGTCTGACGATGGCGATCGCTATTGGTTTGTCCGCTTTGAACGCCTTGACATTGAGTCCCGCCTTGTGTGCGATATTCCTGAAACCGCATGATGAGGAGCATAAAGAAAAGAAAACGACATTTATTTCCCGTTTCCATACCTCATTCAATGCGGCTTACGATTCTTTGCTAGCTAAGTATAAGAAGCAGGTCGTGTTCTTTATCCAGAAGAAATGGCTTTCATTCGGTATTGTCGCCGGTTGTATCGCCGTATTGGTATTCTTGATGCAGGTTACGCCTACCGGTATGGTGCCGAACGAGGATACGGGTACGATCATGGGTGCCGTTACGTTACCACCGGGAACTTCCCAAGAGCGTACCTATGAGGTGATGAATAAGGTCGATAGTTTGATCGCTGCGGATCCGGCGGTAGAGTCGCGTACGGCGGTTGTTGGTTTCAGTTTTATCGGTGGTCAAGGACCTTCTTACGGCTCATTTATCATCAAGTTGAAAGACTGGGAAGACCGTTCTATGATGCAGAACTCGGATATCGTATATGGTAGTTTGTTCATGCGTGCCCAAAAGATCGTGAAAGACGCTCAGGTATTGTTCTTTACGCCGCCTATGATCCCGGGTTACTCCGCATCTAGTGATATCGAGTTGAATATGCAGGATAAGACCGGTGGTGAGTTGGATCGTTTCTTTGATATCTCCAAGGAATATATGGCCGCTCTGACGGCACGTCCGGAGATCAAGTCCGCTCAATCTACGTTTAACCCGAACTTCCCGCAATATGAGATCGATATCGACGCTGCCGCCTGTAAGAAAGCCGGTATTAGTCCAGCTGATATCTTGTCTACCTTGCAAGGATATTATGGCGGTTTGTATGCCTCTAACTTTAACCGCTTCGGTAAGATGTACCGTGTAATGGTGCAGGCGGATCCTGATTTGCGTAAGAATATGGAATCTTTGAAAAACATCAAGGTAAAGAGTGGTAACGATATGGCTCCGATTTCCCAGTTCATTACGATGAAGAAGGTGTACGGCCCGGATATCATCAGTCGTTTCAATATGTACACTTCTATCAAGGTGATGGTTGCTCCGGCGGATGGTTATACCAGTGGTCAGGCGTTGAAAGCGATTGACGAGGTGGCTAAGGTAACGCTTCCGGCAGGCTTTGGTTATGAGTTAGGAGGTATGGCGCGTGAGGAAGCAAGTACGAGTGGTAGTACGACGGCTTTGATCTTCTTGCTGTGTTTCGTATTCGTTTACTTGCTGTTGAGTGCGCAGTATGAGAGTTACATCCTTCCTTTGTCCGTATTGCTCTCCGTGCCGTTCGGTTTGATGGGTAGCTTCTTGTTCGTCCAAGGTTGGGCCGCTTTGGGAAATATCCCGGCGTTGAAGATGATCGTAGGAACCATGTCTAACAATATCTATATGCAGATCGCCTTGATCATGTTGGTAGGTTTGTTGGCGAAGAACGCTATCTTGATCGTAGAGTTCGCTTTGGAACGTCGTCGTATGGGTATGAGTATCACATGGGCTGCCGTGTTAGGAGCCGCCGCCCGTTTGCGTCCGATCTTGATGACCTCATTGGCGATGGTGGTCGGATTGTTGCCTATGATGTTCGCATTCGGAGTAGGAGCGCACGGTAACCGTACATTGGGTACAGCGGCTATCGGCGGTATGTTCATCGGTATGATCTTCCAGATCTTTATTGTTCCGGTTTTGTTCGTGGTATTCCAGTACTTACAGGAGAAATTCAAGCCGATCGAATGGGAAGATTTGGATAACAGCGATATGAGTACGGAAATAGAACAGTACGCTAAAATAAAATAAGAGATGACAATGAAGAAACAAATTATATATATGGTATGTGCGACTGCTTTGTTAAGCAGTTGCCATATCTATAAGGCATACGAGCGTCCGGATTCCATCGATGCGACGGGAATTTATCGTGATCCGGTTTCCGAGACTGATACATTAGCCTCCGCGGATACGACCAATATGGGAAACCTTCCTTGGAAGGAAGTTTTTCGTGATCCGAAGTTACAGGCGTTAATTGAGGAGGGATTAGCTAATAACGTAGATATGCAGGCAGCCGTTCTTCGGGTAGAGGAAGCGAAAGTATTGTTGACTTCTGCCCGTCTGTCTTTCTTGCCTTCTATAAACCTTGCTCCCCAAGGTACGATTACGAAGATGGAAAGCAGTGGGTATGTAAAAGCTTACACGGCTCCTGCGGCCGCTAGCTGGGAGGTTGACCTATTCGGAAAGCTCTTGAACGCGAGCCGTGGCCAAAAAGCCTCCTACTTACAGAGCCAGTATTCAAGACAGGCCGTGCGCTCTCAATTGATCGGTGGTATAGCGAATACTTATTATACCTTGTTGATGCTTGATCGGCAGGTGGAAATTACCGCTAAGACGGTTGATATCTATAAAGAGAATATTCGTGTCATGGAGGCTATGAAGATAGCGGGTATGGCTACCGAGGCTGCCGTGACGCAAATGCGTGCCGCTTACCATCAGGTTTCCGGCTCGTTGATCGAGCTGGAGAGCCAGGTGCGTAGCGTGGAAAACTCATTGTCCGTGTTATTGGCTAAGGCCCCTCAACAGATTGATCGGGGTACTTTGGAGGAACAAGTAATGCCGGAGGATATCATGGTTGGTGTGCCTTTGCAATTGTTGGAGAATCGTCCGGACGTAAAGATTGCGGAGATGACACTTGCCAGTGCTTATTATACGACGAACCAAGCCCGTGCCGCTTTTTATCCGGGATTGAATATCACGGCTACGGCTGGTTGGACGAACGGTTCAGGCATACAGGTCGCTAATCCGGGTCAATTCATGTTTCAAGCTTTGGCTTCGTTGGCCCAACCGATCTTCAACAATGGTAAGTTGGTCGCTAACTTGAAGGTATCGAAGGCAGAAGAGAAGATCGCTCAAATGAATTATCAGCAGACAATTCTGGAAGCTGGTAAGGAGGTGAGTGATGCTTTACATGAGTATGATGCCACGAGCAAGAAGCTTGTGCAAGACAGAGCGCAGATCGAGCAGCTAGAGAAAGCGGTGGCTTATACCAGTGCCTTGTTCCAGTCGGCTCAATCTACTTATTTGGAAATCCTTTCCGCCCAGCAGAGTCTTTTGAGTGCCCAGTTGACGGAAGTGTCCGACAATGTGCAGCGTATGCAAGCGGTTGTCAGTTTATACAGTGCCATCGGTGGTGGTAGAGAATAATAACCTTTAAATGTAGTAAAGTTATGATTAGTCCATTAGCATATGTAGATTCAAGCGCAAAGATCGGGAAGAACGTTACGATTCATCCTTTTGCGTACATTGATAAGAACGTGGAGATCGGGGATGATTGCGAGATCATGCCTCATGCCAGCTTGATGAGCGGTACACGCATGGGAAATCGCAACCGTGTATTTAACGGGGCTGTTATCGCTGCTGAGCCTCAGGATTTCTTTTATAAGGGAGGTGATACGATCGCCGTAATCGGAGATGACAACGTGATTCGTGAGAATGTGGTGATTAACCGTTCCTCGACAGCGGAAGGACGTACTAGTATCGGTAATGGTAATTTCTTGCATGAGGGGGTACATGTTTCTCATGATACGCAGATCGGAAACCGTAGTGTATTCGGCTATGGTAGTAAGATTTCCGGAAATTGTATCTTGGAAGATTATGTGATCTTTGGAGGCAATGTATTGATGAGCCAAGGATCCCGGGTTGGGGCTTGGGCGATGATTCAAACCGGCTGTCGTTTCCGTAAGGATATACCTCCTTTTATCGTAGCGGCTCAAGAGCCTACCACGTATTATGGCGTGAACTCTTTCATCATGTCTCATGAGGGATTCAGTGAAAAGGTTATCAAGCACATCAGTCATGCGTACCGGATCATCTTCCAAGGAAACAGCAGCCTTACGGATGCCTTGTTAATGATCAAGGATCAGGTTCCGATGAGTAAGGAGATCCAACATATTATAGATTTCGTTGGTGAGTCTAAATTAGGTATTGTCAAATAAATACTAATAACAAACGATAGGTAAAAGCCGAAGGAAATCATTTCCTCCGGCTTTTTTATGTAATGGAAGGACGGTTTGGTTAATAATGTTTGTTAAATAATGGTAAACGTGCAGCATTTGTCTCTTTTTAAGTGTCTTACTAATAAGACAACACACAATGAAATCCAATAAAGGAGGTTTAATATGAAAAAGTCATTTTTATTATATCTTATCATGTCTGTATTTCTCATCGGTTATTGCGCTTGCGATAATGATGAGGAAAATTTTGATACGGCTACTACCGGACAAGTGATCAAAGTCCCGGATGATATCAAATCTTTTAATTCAGTTACAAAAGAAATCGTTTTCGAGAAGAATATTTCTATCAAGCAAGACGTGCGAGGCAATGAGAAGGTTGAATTCCGGATAGCTGGAAACGGTCACTTCACGGTAGGCAGTATCTCTTCGATAAGTTCCGTTATCTATAATGCCCCAGTCTTATTAGGGGATTATCAGAGATATTATTTATATGATGGATATCCTGTTGTAGATGTTCTACAAAATGAGGTAAGTAACCAAGAGGAAAGGGACGAAAACATGCAAAAGATAGAGAAAGCTTGGAGCAACTTCCTGAAAGTATTGAATGAGGCTGGAAAGTTGAAGTAGTGATTACCGGTTTGGGATGTAATTCTGCGATACATCTTTTTTGCGCATTTAATAAGTACGTTCTGTATTACATTTGCTAGCGTTTAAATTTAAGTAAATGTGATGAGTATGGGAAAGAATGATTTTGTATGCGGACGTACATAACCGAGTTATGTGAGGGAGGACATCATTCTACGGCGAAGAGTTATCAAGATGCCTTGAATTCATTCAAGCGGTTTAGTGGTCGGGAGGAAATCCCTTATACCTATATTAATAACGAGAACCTTCTATTTTATCAAAATTTCGGAGAAACTTTGCGTCGACAGATTGGAGAAACGTGTGGCGAGCCAGCCGGAAGGGGAGAAGGATTATGAGGTCTATGTCGCTTCCCAAAAGGAGATGAGCCTCACTGCTGCAGGCAAGCGGAAGTGGGTAGAACGAATCCTGTTCCGCTCCATAGTTTTCATCCGCTGTACCGATACCTTACGTAGAAAGGAGATCGTGCACCTTCCATACATCAAACGTTTCATGGTGAACATCGCCGGAGAGAGGCGAGGCGGCATACGTCCCGTGGCCTTCATCCCGGACGATCAGATGGCCAAGCTTCGCCGGATAGTGGGACCTGTTTTGTGATTCGCATAGACTTGCTTGGCTGTGCCAAGGTCAGTATTTCCCGTGATCTGCTTGGTGGGGTTTCTTTGCTTGTTGCTAAATTATATGCATGTATGTCTGAAAAAGGCAGACAAACCCTGTATCGTGGCTTTTGATGAATTTCAGCAGATTTCCAAATACCCTGAAAAAAATATTGAAGCTTTATTGCGCTCCCATATTCAGCATTTATCTAATGTGCATTTTATCTTTTCAGGCAGTGGGTGTCATTTGGTAACGGAGATGTTCCTCTCTTCCGCTCGTCCATTCTATAACAGTACATCGATTTTGGAATTGTATCCTATCGTCGCTGAAGAATACATACCTTTTGTCTGTCATTGGTTTGATGTGTATGAACGGGCTATTCGTGAGGAAGATGTATTGGTTATATATCGTTTGTTTGAGGGGAATACATATTATATGCAGAAAACTTTTCATGAAGCTTTTATAAATATCCCTATAGGCAGTAGTTGTACGTTGGATATATTACGGCAGACAGTTGATGGAGTTTTGGAAGAGGCAGGCGATGGATATCGCCAACTATTGTCCAGAATTCCCGAACGTCAGAAAGAATTGCTGTATGCCATAGCCTCAGCAGGTAAGGCGGAGAAGATTATGAGTGCCGGTTTCATTCGTAAATATTCATTGGTCTCCAGCAGTGCAGTCCAAGCGGCTGCCCGTAAACTGATGGAATTGGATTTGCTGACTGAAGAAGATAATATTTATTTTATCCCGGATATTCTGTTCCGTATGTATCTTCAGCGGCTAAAGAACACGAATATTATCTTCATTCCGTCGTAACTATCCGTATCCACATAAAAAGAAAGAGGCTAACCCCGAAGGATCAGCCTCTTTTATCGCTTTAATAGAAATTCAAATTAAAGTGCACCCACTTCTTTCAAAGCCTCGTTAGTCTTATGAACAGCGGCAGCGCTCTTAGCGAACAACTCTTTCTCCTCAGCTGTCAATTCCAACTCAACGATCTTCTCGATACCGTTCTTGCCAAGGATAACAGGAACACCGATGCAAAGATCAGATTCTCCGTACTCACCTTCCAAGTAAACAGAGCAAGGAACCATCTTGCCTTGGTTGTGGATGATAGACTCAACAACGAATGCTCCAGCAGCACCCGGTGCGTACCAAGCGGAAGTACCTAACAATTTAGTTAATGTAGCGCCACCAACCATTGTGGAAGCAACAACCTCTTGCAATTTCTCTGCGCTTAACAATTTGCTAACAGGGATACCTTTGTAAGTAGCCAAGCGAGCTAACGGAATCATTGTAGTGTCACCGTGACCACCGATTACCATACCCTCAACCTCGTTAGCGTTACAGCCTAGAGCTTGAGACAAGAAATATTTGAAACGAGAGCTATCCAGAGCACCACCCATACCGATGATACGGTTCTTCGGCAAGCCTAAAGACTTCAATGACAAATAAGTCATTGTATCCATCGGGTTAGAGATAACTACCAAGATTGCGTTCGGAGAGTATTTCAAGATGTTTTGAGCTACGCTCTTAACGATACCAGCGTTAACACCGATCAGTTCTTCGCGAGTCATACCCGGTTTACGAGGAATACCAGAAGTGATAACTACAACGTCAGAGTTAGCTGTCTTCTCATAATCGTTTGTGCAACCTACAACCTTTGTATCGAAACCTAGCAATTGAGCGGTCTGCATCATATCCATCGCTTTACCTTCGGATACGCCTTCCTTTACGTCTAGCATTACAACTTCGTCTGCCACTTCATTGAAGGCAAGAACATTTGCGCAAGTAGCGCCTACATTTCCGGCACCAACAACTGTTACTTTTGACATAATAAATAAGTTTTAGTATGTTATTACTTAATAATACGCTATGTTTTTTAACGATGGCAAAGGTACAATCTATTACGGAATAAAGAAATATTTCCGTATATATTTTTGAGGGACATTATTAAATATCGCTAAAGCCTTGTCGAGGCTTCTTGACAACTTGGTACGCTTTTATTTTTAAGATCTTGAGGAAATGTTGTATCTTGGGTGCGAACAAAACTAAACCGAGGGAAGTTTTATTTATATGGGTTATTAATCTTAAATCCAACGTACTTATGAAAGTTTTTATATATATCCGAAAAGTCCTGTTTTTGTTTCTGTGCGGGGCCTTGTCTTTCTCTTACGGCTACGGTCAGGAGCTGCCGCTTCTGCCGGATACGATCAAGCCTCTCTTGTCGGACTCCAATTTGATAGATGAGTTGATCACTGTCGGATATGCTACGGGCAATCGTAGTACTTTATCCGGTTCCGTAAACCGGGTGAATGAAGGGGGGATGAATGAGGGATTGATCTCTACACCCTTGGACGCTCTTCGGGGAAGGGTGTCCGGCGTTAGTATCCCGGTTGGAGGAAATAGCGCCGCTGCCTTGGCTGCCGTCCGGGTCCGGGGTACAACTTCCTTGACGGGAGGTAATGATCCGTTGGTGATTATTGATGGGGTTTTTGCCGATCTTAATTTGCTTAGCTCGATCTATCCGGCGGATATCGAGAACTTCACGATCTTGAAAGATGCCTCGGAGACTGCTCAATATGGTTCTCGTGGTGCTTCCGGTGTTATCGAGGTAACGACAAAGAAAGGGCGGCAGGGAGCTTTTAGTATCAGTTATGATGGGAGTTTCGGTGTGGAGGCGGCTTATAAAAGTTTGGATATGTTATCGGCGAATGGTTTCCGGAAACTGGCGGAGGAACGTAATATCGGTATTTTAGATTTAGGGAATAATACAGACTTTCAGGATGAGATTACCCGGTTGGGGTTGGTGCAGAATCATCATATCGCTTTTGGGGGTGGTTCGGAGACTTCCAGTTATCGTGCCTCCTTGGGATTTGTGGAAAGGGAAGGGGTTATCCGAAATACGAACTCACGTAATTTTACGACCAAGTTGAATATTACGCAGCATGCGTTCAATGATCTTCTGGTCTTTGATTTAGGCATATTTGGTTCCTTGCTAAAAAATGCTTATTTAAATGATGTACAGAAGATGTTCTATTCCGCCGCTACTTTCAACCCGACATTTCCGAATCATAAGAATATGGAGACGGGTAGCTGGGATCAAATAACCAACGCTAGCCAGATCACGAACCCTTTGGCCTGGTTGGAGGTGAAGGATGATGATTCGAATGCTCATATAAATACGCACTTAAAACTGGTTTTTAACTTGAGTAAGCATTTAATGTTTACGGCTTTCGGTTCGTATACCTATAATGTAATAGATAACGCCCGATACCTCCCTACTTCGGTTTGGGCGCATGGGCAGGCTTATCGGGGGGAGCGGAAAACAGAATCTTTATTAGGAGATTTCATGTTGGCCTATAAAAAAGACTTTGGTTTGCATCAACTAAATGTATTGGGATTGGCGGAAGCTCAGAAAATGATAACGAGAGGTTTTTATACGACTGCGACGAATTTCAGTACCGATCGTTTTGGTTATGATAATTTACAGGCAGGTGCGGTACGTTTATGGGAGGGGACCGGTTCTTACTATGAGGCTCCTCATCTGGCTTCTTTCCTTGGACGTGTGAATTATATTTATGATGGAAAGTATATCGCTACCGTGAATGCCCGTGCGGATGCCTCTTCGAAAGTGGGGGCCAATAATAAATGGGGTTTTTTCCCTTCGGCTTCTGTCGCTTGGGTGTTGACCGAAGAGGAGTTTATGGAAGGTGTCTCGTGGGTAAGGAATTTAAAGATTCGTTCGGGATATGGCCTATCCGGTAATCAAGATGCGATCGATTCTTACAATTCTTTGCGATTGATGAAACCTAATGGGGTTGTTTCCGTAAATGGTGCGCCCACCGTTACCTTGGGTACGATCCGTAATGCGAATCCGGACTTGAAATGGGAGGTGAAACATACGTTCAATGCCGGTATCGATGCCGGGTTTTTCGACAATCGTTTTATTCTTGCCGTAGATTATTATAATTCCAAGACGGATGATATGTTGTATTTATACGATGTAAGCGTTCCGCCTTTCGCTTATAATAAAATGTTGGCGAATCTGGGATCGATGCGAAATAGTGGCGTGGAATTGGGTATTGGCGTCACGCCCTTGCGTACGAAAGATATGGAATTGAATATAAACGTAAACGTAACTTTCCAACGGAATAAATTGCTCTCCTTGAGCGGTTACTATAAAGGGGAATATATGTCCGCCCCGGAATATACTAGCATCTCGGATTTAAATGGGGCTGGTTTCCATGGAGGGTATAATCATATCGTTTATCAAATGGTCGGACAGCCTTTGGGTGTTTTTTATTTACCGAAATGTACAGGTTTGGTTTCCGATGGGAACGGCGGCTATAAGTATGAGATTGAGGACTTGAATGGAAACGGGGTGAGTTTGGAGGATGGTGAGGATCGTTATATTGCGGGACAAGCTATGCCGAAAACACTTTTAGGCTCTAATATCAGTTTCCGGTATAAACAATTCGATCTATCAGTACAGATTAACGGAGCCTTTGGGCATAAGATTTATAATGGAACATCGCTAACTTATATGAATATGGATATATTCCCGGATTATAACGTGTTGCGAGAAGCCCCATCCCGGAATATCCAAGATCAGACGGCTACGGATTATTGGTTGGAGAAAGGGGATTATATCAATTTTGATTATTTGACGTTGGGTTGGAACGTGTCTCTTGGTAATTTAAGGAAATATGTAAGAAACGTACGGCTTTCGGTTTCCGTAAATAATTTGGCGACAATTACAGGTTATTCGGGATTGACTCCGATGATAAATAGCTCTATCGTAAATAATACCTTAGGTATAGACGATAAGCGATCTTATCCGGTGGTTCGTTCCTATACGATGGGGTTGAGTTTTAATTTTTAAAAAGGTGTTCGTATGAGAAAGCTTTCTATTTTATCCTATATATTTGCGGGTTTGATGTTATCGTCGTGCGATGGCTATCTGAAAGAGGACCCTCGTGATCAGCTTTATCCGGAGGATGCGTACGATACCCCTCAGAATGTCTATCTGAATACGGTTGCTTCCTTATATAATTATATCGGAGGTTATAGCGATAGCCAAGGATTGCAGGGAACGTACCGGGGTGTCTACGACTTGAATACCTTTACGACTGACGAGGCCATGCTCCCGACTCGTGGCGGCGACTGGTATGACGGCGGTTTCTGGCAAGGTCTCTTCTTGCATAAGTGGGGAACGAATAGTGACGCTATCCAAGCTACTTGGGAATATCTGTATAAAGTAATCGTATTAAGCAATCAATCTTTAGAGATATTAGGCGAGTTGCGGCAAAAAATGGATTATAACGATTTAGATCGGTATGAGGCGGAGGTTCGTGCTTTTCGTGCGATGTATTATTATTATTTAGTCGATATGTTTGGCCGTGTCCCTCTTATCGTTTCTTCTTCCATTCCGGTGAAAGACGTGCGGCAGAGTGACCGGAAAGAGGTCTTTGATTTTGTTGTAAAAGAATTACAAGAATCCCTTTTGTTATTGAGTACGGCGCATAGTAATTCGCCCGGCGATTATTATGGAAGAATTACGAGACCGGTTGTTTATTTCTTATTGGCGAAGTTGGCCTTAAACGCAGAAGTGTTTACGGATAACGACTGGACGGATGGTCTGCGTCCGAATGGACGGGAAATCTATTTTAGGGTAGGCGAGAGGAAGTTGAACGCTTGGCAAACGGTTGTGGCGTACTGTGATTCAATAACAGACTTAAACTATAGCTTATCTCTGAACTATGCGGATAATTTTTCTGTATTTAATGAATCGTCCGGAGAGAATATCTTCACGATTCCGATGGATAAGAACTTATATACGAACCAAATGCAATATCTTTTCCGCTCCCGTCACTATAATCATGCCAAAGCATATGGATTGGGGGGAGAGAACGGCTCTTGCGCTACGATAGAGGCCCTTCGGGTATTTGCGTATGGGACGGACTCGGTCGATACCCGATTTTATGAGAATTATTACGCCGATACGATGTTTGACCTCAATGGTGATACGATTCGGTTAGATAATGGGACTCCTTTGGTGTATTTACCTCTAGAGGTTAGGTTGGATTTGTCTAGGTTGCCTGCCGAGAAAACGGCGGGTGCCCGCATGAAGAAATACGAGATCGATAAGATGGGGACGAAAGATGGAAAGCTATCGGATAATGATATCGTATTATTCCGTTATGCGGATGTCTTGTTAATGAGATCGGAAGCGAAAGTTCGTAATGGAGAGAATGGGGATGAAGAGTTGAATGCCGTTCGTTTCCGTGTGGGAATGTTACCTCGTAAGGCGACATTAGAAAGTATTTTGGCTGAGCGTCAACTGGAATTGGCTTGGGAAGGCTGGAGGAGGCAGGATTTGGTGCGTTTTGGAAAGTTTACCCGCCCTTATACGGATCGCCCTCAATTGCCCCATGAATCGAATGGCTATACCACTGTTTTCCCCATTCCCGATAAAGTCCGTTCCTTGAATCCGAACTTGACACAGAATCCGGGGTATTAACTTGAATTTTGGGTGAAAACTAATTCTTTGTTTTCACCCAAAGAGCATATCTTATTCTACATACAATACTAAACCTTTCAGATATTCCCCTTCCGGATGGTAGATATTCACCGGATGATCTGCGGGTTGGGTTAATTGATGTAAGATTCGGACACTACGGCCGGATTGGGCGGCAGCGCTAAATACGGCTAAACGGAAATTATCTTTACTAACTACTTGAGAACAAGAGAAAGTAAACAAGATTCCTCCCGGCTTGATCTTCTCGAAAGCGATCGCATTTAATTTGCGATACCCTTGTAAGGCGTTACGTAGTACATTCTTATGTTTAGCGAACGCAGGAGGGTCCAATATGATTAAATCATAATTACTTCCCATTTTTTCCAAATACTTAAACGCATCTTCCGCATATGCCTCATGACGGGGATCTCCCGGGAAATTCAACTCGACATTCTTTTTCGTCAAAGAAATCGCTTTCGCCGAACTGTCTACGGAATGAACCACCTTAGCGCCTCCTCTCATCGCATAGAAAGAGAAACCGCCCGTATAACAGAACATATTCAATACGGAGCGATCCTTTGCGTAATGCTCCAACAAAGAGCGATTCTCCCGTTGATCCACGAAGAAACCTGTCTTTTGGCCTTTCTGCCAGTCTACACAGAATTTCAGTCCGTTTTCTATAGCGATATCTTCCACTTCGCCTCCGAATAAGTAACCATCTTCGCTACCTAAATTCGCTTTATAAGGTAAAGTCGCTTCCGATTTATAGTAGATGTTTTGTAAAGTATCGCCCAATACCGCTTTCAAAGCCTCTGCGATCTGATGACGGGCATAATGCATTCCTACCGAATGTGCTTGCATAACCGCCGTATGCGCATACATATCGATCACCAATCCCGGTAAATTATCGCCTTCGCCGTGAATCAGGCGGAACGTATTATTATTTTCTACCCCAGCCAGCCGCAAGGTCTTTCTGAGTTCGTAAGCAATACGGATACGTTCGATCCAAAAAGCATCGTCGATGGGGATTGGGGTGAAAGATAACACACGTACGGCGATACTGCCGATTTGGTAATGGCCGATCGCCAAAAAACGCTGGTTCGCTCCGTATACCTCTACCAAGTCACCCTCTTCCGGGTCGCCTTCAACAGATTGGATCGCTCCGGAAAATACCCATGGATGGAAACGCAATAGCGATTCTTCTTTCTTAGGCTTGAGAAAAACTTTACAATACTTCATTTATGCTTGATTCAATAAATTATATATTCTTAGGCAAGCCCAAGCATCGAGGGCCGCATATTTCTTTTGTGAGTCTGTCAATACATCTGCCTCCCAATTCGTGAGGCGTTGTCCTTTTGATATTTTTTTTTGGAAAAGTATCGCATATATCTTTTGCAGGCTGGCATCCTCAATGCCGAACTGGCCTACGTAATTCTGTAAATCAAGGAAATTGGCGGGTTCTATATCCGAACGCTTCCGTATCGCCCCGAAATCATCCCGTAAAGATAACCCGATCTTTAAGGTCGAACTGCTTTTCAGGAATTTCTCCAGAGATTCCGGTATACCGATATGATTCAAGCGGAACAAGAAACAAGTATCATCCGTTGATATCTGCATCAATGAGATCTTGTAACGCTGTCCTTTCTTAAAGCTGGGACGGGTCTCCGTATCAAAACCGACGATCGGAAAACGCAGCAAGTACTCTACGGCCTTGTCTGCCTCCTCTTTACTAAGGATCGTAATGATACGTCCCTTGAATTCCTCTACGGTAAGTTTCGCTATTTCCTCTTTAGCAATTGTATGTATAAATTGTTGTATCATTCTTCCTCTTCATTCTTTTCCAAATCCTCATCACCACTGTAACGCACAGCGTGCAACGCTTTCAAGGCATTCAATAATTGCTGTCCCCAGTATTCTTGGAAGTTCGTGCGGCACAAAGCGATAGCCTCTTGCATAACTTCCTCGTTTCCTTGACGGAATAAAGATACGAAATTTCCTGTATCTTGATAGACATCTGCCAAATTCTCGGAAATAAACGCTGCGATAGGAGTATCGCTATACCGCATATCCGCATGAAATGTTTCCAGATAGGAATCTCGTTCGCCAAGCAAACCGGCTATCCGTGAACGAACCGACTCGTACATGTCTTCTGAAACGGAAAGCTCAAGCTCGGTTTCCTCTTCAGATTCCACTTCGGGCAACAGGCTGGCCTTTAAATATAAAAGAGGCAAAAGTTTTGTTGCCTTATCTACGAAGTCGAAAAGCCCGGTATTTCCGGCGGCCTCAACAAAGGTACAATATTCCAGTGCTACCGTAACAAATTCTAGCGTGTTGCGCTCGTATATCGGATTTTCTTCTTTTTCCATGTGCCTGTTCGTCTAATCATTCTTGATAACAATTCGCAAAAATACAACAAAAATCCGTTTTTTTCGTGATAAAGCCCCGAATATTCTTTTTGCTCTTGAGTTCAAAACATCGTTTATGTTGATTTGCTTTTTTTGTGATAAAAACGAACGTATTATTTATGTAAACAGAAAAATGATCTTATATGTTACGTAAAATTAGATTAACACTCGCTGTCATTATCTTTACTATGACCACTCTTTTGTTCCTTGACTTTACGGGGGCAACGCATTGCTGGTTGGGATGGATAGCAAAAATGCAATTCCTGCCGGCCTTATTGGCGGTGAATATTGGGGTTGTATCGGTATTATTGGTATTAACCTTACTCTTTGGACGTGTCTATTGTTCGGTTATTTGTCCGTTAGGCGTATTTCAAGATGTTGTTTCTTGGATAGCCGGAAAACGCAAAAAGAATCGTTTCTCTTATTCCCCGGCAGTCTCATGGTTACGTTATGGAATGTTAGGAATTTTTATTATCGCTTTTTTAGCGGGTATCGGTTCTCTGGTGGCTCTATTAGATCCGTATGGAGCCTATGGACGAATAGCCTCGAATCTTTTTGCTCCTTTATATCAATGGGGAAATAATCTCTTGGCTTATTGGGTGGAGCGTGCGGATAGTTATGTCTTTTATTCTGTAGATGTGTGGATAAAAAGTGTGGCTACGTTTGGGGTAGCGCTCGTTACGTTTGTGGTTCTTTTCCTATTGGCTTGGCGTAATGGACGTACGTATTGTAATACGATCTGTCCGGTGGGTACGGTCTTGGGATTTGTCACCCGTTTTTCTTTTTTAAGACCGGTGATCGATGTAGAGAAATGCAACGGATGTGGCTTATGTGCCCGTAATTGCAAGGCTGCCTGTATAGATTCGAAAAATCATTCGATTGATTATAGTCGTTGCGTTACTTGCTTGGACTGCATCGATAAATGTAAAAGAGGAGCTTTGACATATGTGCCTCGTAAACGAAAAACAGAATCGGAGAGAGAGGCTGATCGACCTGAAGAAAACACCCGCCGTAATTTCTTAACCTTTACGGGATTGCTGGCGACATCGGTATTGAAAGCCCAGTCGGGGGTAAATGCGGATGGAGGGTTGGCGGATATTGCGGATAAGTTAACCCCGGATCGTATGACCCCGATAGTTCCGCCCGGGGCTTTGAGTTTACGAAACTTCACCGGACATTGTACGGCTTGTCAACTCTGTGTCTCGGTATGTTCGAATCAAGTTTTGCGTCCTTCTACAGATCTAAAGAAGTTTATGCAACCGGAAATGTCGTATGAGCGAGGATATTGTCGTCCGGAATGTACGAAATGCTCCGAGGTTTGTCCGACCGGTGCGATCCAATTGATTACGAAAGCGGACAAATCCGCCACGCAGATTGGACATGCGGTATGGATCAAGGAAAATTGTGTGGTGAATACCGATGAGGTAAATTGTGGCAACTGTGAGCGGCATTGTCCGACGAAAGCTATTCAGATGGTGGCGAAAGACCCCAATGATCCTAAATCATTGAAAGTACCGGTTATCGATACGGAACTTTGTATCGGTTGTGGCGCATGTGAATATTATTGTCCGTCTCGTCCGTTAAGCGCAATCTATGTTGAGGGACATGAGAGACATCGTACGGTTTAATAATCTCAAAAAATGTATGGTAATGAGTAATAATAATATAGATCGCAGGAATTTCTTAAAAGTATTGAGCACCGGTACGGCCGCTGCCTCGACAGGGCTTTTATATGGATGTGGTGGAGATCCTAAGCGGCAAGGTGTGTCGCAGACCGGAAGCTATTTGGGTGAAGTCCCGACAGATAAGATGACATACCGGACGAATCCGCATACGGGCGATAAGGTCTCCTTGTTAGGATATGGATGTATGCGCTGGCCGTTGCGTCAGAAAGCGGATGGATCGGGGGAAGAGATCGATCAAGAAGCGGTGAATGCATTGGTGGATTATGCGATTGCTCATGGCGTGAACTACTTTGATGTGGCACCGGTTTACGTGCGCGGTCTTTCCGAACAGGCAACAGGGCTAGCTCTTAGTCGCCATTCCCGGGATAAATATTTTATCGCCACGAAGCTTTCAACCCATCGTCCTGTACCGGAATGGCGTACTCTTGAGGGCTCCAAGGGCTTGTTCGAACAGTCGCTAAAGAATCTGCGAGTGGATTATATCGATTATTATCTGATTCATGGCGTAGGTCTGGGGGGCATGGACGATTTGAGGAAGCGCCTTTACGATAACGGTGTCTTGGATTTCTTGTTAAAGGAGCGGAAAGCCGGTCGTATCCGCAATTTGGGCTGGTCGTTTCATGGAGACGTCAAGGTCTTCGATTATTTGTTATCCTTGGATATCCCTTGGGACTTCGTTCAGATCCAGTTGAATTACGTGGATTGGAAAAATGCTTCTGGTTGGAACGTGAATGCGGAGTATTTGTATGGGGAATTGGAGAAGCGTAATATTCCCGTCGTTATCATGGAGCCTCTTTTAGGCGGGCGTTTATCTCGGCTGAATGCCCTTTCGTTGGCTAAATTGAAACAGATGCGTCCGGATGACAGCCCGGCCTCGTGGGCTTTTCGGTATGCGGGCTCTCCAAAAGGAGTACTGACCGTGCTGAGTGGTATGGTGTATATGGAGCATTTACAAGAGAACATCCGAACCTTCTCGCCTTTGGAACCGATTACGGAACAAGAAAATAAGGCTTTGGAAGAGGTGACGGAGAGGATGCTACATTCGGATTTCGTACCTTGTACGGAATGTCAGTATTGTATGCCTTGTCCGTATGGCTTGGATATTCCGGGAACGTTCGCTCATTATAACCGTTGCGTGAATGACGAGCTGGTTGCGAAGAGTTCACAGGATGCGAATTATCGGGAGGCTCGCCGGGCGTTCTTAGTCGGTTATGATCGTAAGGTTCCTAAACTTCGTCAAGCCGGACACTGTATAGGATGCGATAAATGCGTACCGAAATGTCCGCAAGGCATTAAGATACCGGAGCAAATGCGAAAGATCGATCAATACGTGGAGCAATTGAAGCAAGAGACTTTATAGTCTTATTTAAAATACCTGCTTTATTCGTGATAAATCCCCGATTATTCTTTTTAGTCGGGGATTGTTCTCTATTATTACCTGTTTTACTATTTTTGTCGAAATAATAGAAGGAATGTTAATGATAGACTAATGTTGGATATACTAATAGGATAAAAAACCGATCGAGTTATGAGTTCATGTGGAAAGAATGAGAACCCTCAAGAGATGAATCGCCGTAAATTCTTGAAGGTATTTGGGGGTGGGGCTGTCGCCTCTTCGGCGGCGCTTTACGGTTGCGCTCCCAAGAATGAGCCGGGGGCGGCTGTGGCGTTAGGTGAGGTTCCTACCGATAAAATGACCTATCGCCAACATCCTACGAATGGCGATAAGGTTTCTATTTTAGGATATGGTTGTATGCGTTGGCCCTTGAAACAAGGATCGGACGGTAAAGACCAGATTGATCAAGAAGCCGTGAATCGTTTAGTGGATTATGCGATAGAGCATGGGGTGAATTACTTTGATACTTCTCCTGTTTATGTACAAGGTATGTCCGAGAAAGCGACCGGTATCGCATTGGCACGCCATCCTAGGAACTCCTATTATTTGGCCACTAAACTGTCAAACTTCCAGAACTATACGAGAGAAAACTCGTTGGCGATGTATCGGCAGTCGTTCCGTGATTTGCAAACCGATTATTTGGATTATTATTTGCTTCACTCTATCGGTGGGGGGAATGGTATCGAGCTTTTCAATGACCGCTATATAAATAATGGAATGCTTGATTTCTTGGTGAAAGAACGGGAAGCGGGACGTATCCGTAACCTAGGTTGGTCTTTTCATGGGGATGTAAAAGTGTTTGATTATGTGTTGGATATGGGCGTGAAATGGGATTTCGTTCAGATCCAGCTGAATTATCTGGACTGGAAACATGCCTCGGGGCGTAACGTAAACGCTGATTATCTGTATGGCGAATTAGAGAAGCGAGGTATTCCGGCGGTTATCATGGAACCGCTATTAGGAGGTCGCTTATCGAATGTTCCGGATCATATCGTTGCTCGTTTGAAACAGCAACGGCCTGAGAATAGCGTGGCTTCATGGGCTTTTCGTTTCGCCGGCTCTCCGGATGGGGTCTTGACGGTGTTAAGCGGCATGACTTATATGGAGCATTTGCAAGATAATATCCGTACCTATTCCCCGCTTATCCCGGTAACGGACGAGGAGAAAGACTTTTTGGAAGAGACGGCCCAGCTTATGATGAAATATCCGACAATACCTTGCAATGATTGCAAATATTGTATGCCTTGTCCATATGCGTTGGATATTCCGGGTATTCTCTTACATTATAATAAATGTGTGAACGAAGGAAATGTTCCGAAAAGCGCACAAGACGAAAATTACGCGAAAGCTCGTCGTGCCTTCTTAGTCGGTTATGACCGGAGTGTCCCAAAGTTGCGTCAAGCGAACCATTGTACAGGGTGTGAGCAATGTAATCCTCATTGTCCGCAGGGTATCGATATCCCCAAAGAGATGCAGCGTATCGATAAATTCGTGGAAGAGTTGAAAGTGAATGGTTAACCTTTAAACAAACGGAAAATTATGTTACGAAAAATAAGAATATTCGCCGCCACCTTTTGCTTTGTGCTGATAACCCTGTTATTTCTTGATTTCACGGGTACGATTCACGCTTGGTTCGGATGGTTGGCAAAGATACAGTTTTGGCCTGCGTTGTTGGCTTTGAATGTCGGTGTTGTGGTAGGGTTGGTAATCTTAACTCTTTTATTGGGGCGTGTGTATTGCTCCGTTATCTGCCCTTTAGGGGTATTGCAAGACATCATTTCGTGGTTTGCTAGTAAACGCAAGAAATACCGCTTTTCCTATTCTCCCGCGTTGAAGTGGGTACGTTATGCTGCCTTGGTTGTTTTTATAGTGGCTTGTATCGCTGGTATCGGTTCCTTGGTAGCGTTGATTTCGCCTTATAGCGCTTATGGGCGTATCGCTTCTAATTTATTTGCGCCAATCTATCAAGAGGGCAACAATCTATTGGCCTATTTCGCAGAACGTATGGATAGTTACGCATTCTATTCGGTGGACGTATGGGTGCGTAGCCTGGCTACGATGGGAATCGCTATTCTGAGCTTTGTCATATTGGCGATTTTAGCTTGGAGAAATGGACGTACATATTGTAATACGATCTGTCCGGTAGGTACGGTTCTCGGTTTTTTGTCGAAGTATGCTTTACTTAAACCTTGCATTGATACCGATAAATGTAATGGTTGCGGATTATGCGCACGTAAATGCAAGGCTTCTTGCATCGACTCTAAGAATCATGCGATCGATTATAGCCGTTGCGTGACTTGTATGGACTGTTTGGATAATTGCCGTCAAGGCGCGATTTCGTATACGAGGGCACACAAGGCTGATAAAGCTACTTCGGTAAAAGAATCCTCAACGAAGGACACTACGGATGTTTCCCGCCGTCGAGCCTTGTCAGCTACGGCATTGGTAGCCATGTCTTCTGTTTTGCATGCTCAGCAGAAAAAGCTGGAGGATTATGTGGAGATGAAGAAAGACGGAGGCTTTGCGCCGATTAAAGAACGTAAAGAGCCGAATCGTTTGGCACCATTGGTTCCTCCCGGAGCCTTGAGTATTGGGAATCTGGCCCAACATTGCACGGGGTGCCAGCTTTGTGTATCTGTCTGCGAGAATCATGTCTTGCGTCCGTCTACGGATCTGATGAAACTGATGCAGCCGGAGATGGCTTTCGATAGAGGGTATTGCCGTCCGGAATGTGTGAAATGTTCGGAGGTTTGCCCGACGGGAGCGATCAAACCGATTACGAAAGAAGACAAATCTGCTATACAGATCGGTCATGCCGTATGGGTAAAAGATCTTTGTATTGTCAATACGGACGGTATGAGTTGTGGTAATTGTGAACGCCATTGCCCGACAAAATCGATCCAGATGGTGGCGAAAGATCCTGCAGATCCGAAGTCGTTAAAGATCCCGGTGATCAATACGGAAACTTGTATTGGTTGTGGTGCTTGCGAGTACCTTTGTCCATCTCGTCCTTATAGTGCGATCTATGTAGAAGGACATGAGATGCACAGATCTATTTAATGCCGTTAAAATCTATCCCCAAAAACATGTACGTGTTTCCGCGAAAACATGTACATGTTTTTCAGAAAACACGTACGTCTTTTTTTCAAAGGTTCGTCAGACTCGATTTTTCTATGTACATTTGCGTGTTATAAAAGAATTATTGAGAAACTATTTATGGCAAAGAAGACAACAACAACAAAGCAAAATCATACAGAGCCGAGCTGGTTCGCAGCCTTGAAGACTTTTTTTACAAATGAACGGACCCGTTTCATTACAGGTTTGATTATCTCTATACTAACCATTTACGTAGGGCTTGCCTTGATTTCGTTTTTCTTTACAGGAGCCGCCGATCAAAGTAAAATAGAGAATGTTCCTTTAGGGGATTTGTTGACCAATCGAGGATCGGTAGAGAATTGGACGGGCGTACGCGGGGCGTATTTGTCTGATCTATTGATGAACCGTTGGTTTGGCATCTCTTCTTTTATGATCCTCTTTTTCTTGGGATCGGTTGGGGCGAAACTCATGAATTTAAATAAAGTATCCTTGTTGAGACGTTTCTTGTTCAGTGCTTCGGTGTTGATCTGGGGATCTGTGTTTTTTGCTTTCATATTTATCAAGGGATATGAGGATACGTTTATTTATCTAGGCGGTCAACACGGATATTACATCTCGGAGATGTTTATTACCAATATCGGAATTCCCGGAACGATCTTGCTTTTATTAGGCTCATTCTTAATCATCGCTATTTTTACCAGTAAGAAGACTATTCCGTTCTTGCAGCGTATGTTCTCTTTAGGTTGGGTGAAAAATCGTTTGAAACGTGAAGGCCGAGAAGATGAGGTTGAAGTGGATCAGACGGAAAAAGAGGATATTGTAATTCCTCGCTCTAAGCCTGTCGTAGAGCAACCGGATGAACAACCGGAAATGGATGATTACGAAGAGTTTGATACGGAGGCTGAATTGTTGGAGGCCGAAGGGAAAGAAAACCGTAAAACAGAACCGGAATATCAGGAGGAAGAGGTCGCTGGTGATGATTTAGTAGTTACGATCGCTAAAGGTGACGACGATCCTATATGCGAAAAGACAGATGAGATAAATACCCCGGAATCAGAGGATGGGGAGGATGCTGGATTCACGGTGGAGGTTGCCGCCGGTAATGATGAAACCTACGATGCTTCGGCCTTGGGTACGTATGATCCCCGTTTGGATCTTTCCCGTTATGTATTTCCTACCTTGGACTTACTGAAAGCGTATGATAGTGGGAGCATGGAGATCAATCGGGACGAATTGGCAGAAAACCAACGCTTGATCAAGCAAGCCTTGGAAGATTTCAATATCAAGATCGCCTCGATCAAGGCAACAGTCGGACCTACGGTTACGCTTTATGAGATTGTACCCGAGGCGGGTGTCCGTATTTCTAAGATCAAGAACTTGGAGGATGATATCGCCTTGAGTTTATCCGCTTTGCAGATCCGTATTATCGCTCCGATGCCCGGAAAGGGAACGATCGGTATCGAGGTGCCGAATAAGAATCCTCAGACGGTATCGATGCAATCTGTTATCGCTTCACGCCGATTCGTTGAGGGTAAGTATGAGTTGCCTGTGGCGATGGGTAAGACGATTACGAACGAGGTGTTCATGTTCGATCTTTGTAAGACACCGCATCTATTGGTAGCCGGTGCTACGGGGCAAGGTAAGTCTGTCGGTCTAAATGCGATCATCACTTCCTTATTATATAAGAAGCATCCATCGGAGTTGAAATTCGTGATGGTAGACCCGAAAATGGTTGAGTTTAGTATCTATTCCAAGATAGAACGTCATTATCTGGCGAAACTTCCGAATGCGGAGAAGCCGATCGTTACGGAGCCAGCTGACGCTGTCGCTACATTGAACTCGTTGGTGATCGAGATGGAAGACCGGTACCGTTTACTGGTGAATGCGAATGTTCGTAATATAAAGGAATACAACGCTAAGTTTATCGAACGGCGGTTGAACCCGCAGAAGGGACATCGCTTCTTACCCTATATCGTGGCAGTGGTGGATGAGTTTGCCGACTTGATCGCAGTGGCCGGACGTGAGATCGAGTTGCCTATCTCTCGTATTGCGGCGAAGGCCCGTGCGGTAGGTATCCATATGATCTTGGCTACGCAACGCCCGGATACAAAGGTGATTACCGGTACGATCAAGAGTAACTTTCCGAGCCGTATTGCCTTTAAGGTTGCTTCTATGATCGATTCACGTACGATTCTGGATGCTCCGGGTGCTAACCGTTTGATCGGACGGGGTGATATGTTGATTGTTGTAGCGGGACAAGAGCCGGTTCGTGTGCAATGCGCTTTTGTAGATACGCCCGAGGTGGAGGATATCGTGGATTATATCGGTGAGCAGGCTGGCTTCCAAACCGCTTATCTGCTTCCGGACTATGTACCGGAAGGGGGAGAGGCATCGACTTCGGGAGCTGTCGATTTATCAGATCGAGACCCCTTATTTGATGAGGCGGCTCGCTTGATCGTGATTCAGCAACAAGGTTCAACTTCTTTGATCCAGCGTAAATTCGCTATCGGTTATAATCGTGCCGGACGTTTGATGGATCAATTGGAGGCTGCCGGTATTGTTGGCCCGTTTGAGGGAAGTAAGGCCCGTCAAGTATTGGTGCAAGATGAGTATTCGTTGGAGCAAGTATTAAATGCTTTGAAATAAATATGAGAAGAGAATATAAAGTAAGAGTGTGGCGGTGTATCGCGTTTGTCGGATTATTCTTGTGTTTCCTGCTGGGACTAGGAGTGGGGGCGTATGCCCAGAATGCGAATGATATTTTGGGGAAGGCGGCCGCTGCTTATGAGAATTCAAATGGGATAAGTGCTTCTTTTACGATGTTTACCCGTTCTGCCGGTCAGAATGCGGGAGAGAGTTTTGAGGGAACCATCCAGATGAAAGGTGATAAGTTTACATTAGTTACGCCGGAGGCGCTTACTTGGTTTAATGGTACGACGCAATGGACGTATGTGGAACGGAACGATGAGGTGAACGTGACGAATCCTACGGGAGAGGAGTTGCAATTTACAAATCCCGCTCTTTTATTAAATAGTTATAAGAAGGGATTCACGGCGGCTTATAAAGGCGAGAGTACGGCACCGAACGGAAAAGCCGCTTACGATGTGGAATTGACACCGAAGAAAAAAGGGGATATCGTGAAAGTGGAGTTGCAAATCGAGAAATATTCAAATTTCCCGGCTCGTATCACGGTTACTTCTAAAAACGGCGTTAGCAGTACGATCCAGATCAGCCAATTGAAAACAGGTATAAACCAACCAGATCGTTTTTTTGTTTTTAACGAAGGGGATTATCCGGACGTAGAGGTGATAGACCTTCGATAATAGAGAATTGAAAATTGATAATTAATACTTAGATACTATGAGCGATTCAGTGAATGAGAAAGTACGTTGCCTTATTATAGGCTCGGGTCCAGCAGGTTATACGGCAGCGATTTATGCTTCCCGTGCAAATTTATCTCCGGTGCTTTATGAAGGAATACAGCCGGGGGGACAATTAACGACAACTACGGAGGTGGAGAATTTCCCGGGATATCCGGACGGTATAACCGGTCCTGAGTTAATGGAAGATTTAAAAAAACAAGCCGTCCGTTTTGGTGCGGATATCCGTTTCGGTATCGCTACCGCCGCTGATTTGGGTGAGGCTCCTTATAAAATTACGATTGATGGCGAGAAAGTGATCGAGACGGAGACTTTGATTATCGCTACGGGTGCTTCCGCGAAGTATCTGGGTCTTCCGGATGAACATAAGTATGCGGGTATGGGTGTATCCGCTTGTGCTACTTGCGATGGTTTCTTCTATCGTAAAAAGACGGTAGCGGTAGTGGGTGGTGGAGATACGGCCTGTGAGGAAGCGATTTACTTGGCTGGTTTGGCGAAGCAGGTTTACTTGATCGTGCGTAAACCCTATTTGCGTGCTTCAAAAGTAATGCAAGAACGTGTCTTCAAAACTCCGAATATCACGGTACTTTTCGAGCATAATACCTTAGGTTTGTTTGGAGAGAATGGCGTGGAGGGTGCTCATTTGGTAAAACGTATGGGAGAGCCGGATGAGGAGAAAGTGGATATCGCCATCGATGGTTTCTTCTTGGCGATTGGTCATAAACCCAATTCGGACATCTTCAAGCCATGGGTAGATACGGATGAGGTTGGTTATATCGTGACGGTTCCGGGAACTCCCCGCACGAAAGTTCCGGGTGTATTTGCCGCCGGAGATGTCGCTGATCCCCATTATCGTCAAGCTATTACCGCTGCGGGAAGTGGTTGTAAGGCAGCTATTGAGGCCGAACGTTATTTATCAGAGATCGGAAAATAATCCGTGGGAGGAGGGTGTGCCATATCATAAATTATGACACACTGTCCTCTTGCCTTGAAATACAAGTTTACCATGAATTTAAAATCTACTCTTCTTTTGCTACTTTGCCTGATGATGGCAGGAATGGTAGCGGCAAAGGATAATACGAAAGTGATAGCCCATCGGGGGTATTGGAAAACGGAGGGCTCTGCCCAGAACTCTATCCGCTCTTTGGAACGTGCTAGCGAAATTGGTGCCTATGGCTCGGAATTCGACGTGCATCTTACAGCAGACAATGTGTTGGTTGTCTACCACGATAATGATATCCAAGGAAAACATATCCAATCTTGTACATACGATGAATTGAAGGATCTACAATTGAGTAACGGCGAAAAGCTCCCTACTTTGGAACAATATTTGAAACGTGCGAAGAAATTGAAGAATATCCGGTTAATATTTGAATTGAAATCCCATGATACCCCGGAACGTAATCGAGATGCGGCAAGGTTATCTGTGCAAATGGTAAAGCGTATGAAATTAGCGAAACGTACGGATTACATATCTTTTAATATGGATGCTTGTAAAGAATTTATCCGTCTATGTCCGAAATCTGAGGTTTCTTATCTGAATGGAGAATTATCCCCGATGGAATTGAAAGAGCTTGGTTTTACAGGATTAGACTACCATTATAAAGTCTTGCAATCTCATCCGGATTGGGTGAAGGATTGTAAAGTCCTAGGCATGACTTCGAATGTCTGGACCGTAGATGACCCTAAATTAATGGAAGAGATGATCGATATGGGAGTCGATTTTATTACGACTGATTTACCGGAAGAGACTCAAAAAATACTACATTCGCGGGCTCAATAAGGCATTATAAAGATGAGAAAGTTTTGTCTGTTGCTTATCCTGTCGCTGGCTTTACCCGTTTTTTGTCTGTTACAAGCGGTGGAGCCTCCCAAAAAGGAAATTCGTGCGGTTTGGTTGACTACGGTTTATGGTCTGGATTGGCCTCATAAACCGGCTACTACCGAGGCGGGACGAAAAGCCCAGCAACAGGCATTGCTTGATATCTTGGACCGGCTTCAAGAAGCGAATTTTAATATGGTCTTCATTCAGGCTCGCTTGAGGGGAGACGTGATGTATCGTTCGGCTATCGAACCAGTCAGTAAGACATTCTCCGGTAAGTATGGAGAATTACCGGGATATGATCCGCTCGCTTTTGTCGTTGATGAATGCCATAAACGGGGAATGGAATGTCATGCGTGGTTCGTGACTTTCCCGTTGGGAACGGAAAAAAGCGTGAAGGAGCAAGGAAAGCTTTCCGTGGTTAAAAAGAAACCAAAACTCTGCAAACGGCATAATGGAGAGTGGTATTTGGACCCCGGTGTACCGGAGACCGCTGATTATATCTTATCCTTAGTCAAGGAGATCGTGAATGGCTACGATATAGATGGCATCCATTTTGATTATATCCGCTATCCGGAAGAGGCGAAAAAATTCCCGGATAAAGCGCTGTATAATAAATCCGGTAAGAAAAAGTCTCTGGCAGACTGGCGTAGGGAGAATATCAACCGGATGGTTTATCGTATTTACGATTGGGTAAAGCAAACGAAACCTTGGGTACAGGTTAGTAGTTCGCCACTCGGGAAATATAATCGTATTGAACGGGTACCTAACGCGGGTTGGACCGCTTACGAAAGTGTCTTCCAAGACCCTAAGATGTGGATGCAACAAGGTAAACAAGATATGATTGTTCCGATGATGTATTACCTGCATAAGAATTTCTTTCCTTTCGTGGATAATTGGGTGGATAATTGTAACGGGCGTTTGGTCGTACCCGGCTTGGGAGCTTATCGAATGGACAAGAGCGAGGCGGACTGGGCCGTGAATGATATAACTGACCAGATCGATTATAGTCGTTATTACGGAGGAGCCGGCTGTGCGTTCTTTCGTTGTGGAAATGTCCTGTATAATGATAAAGGACTCTATAAAGAGTTGAGAGACAATTACTATAAATATCCGGCCCAATTGCCTCCGTTGACTTGGCTGAATGATTCGGTACCTGCCGCTCCGGAGGGCATCAAAGTGGAACGTTTGGATGATGAGTTGCATTTAACTTGGCAGAAACCTGTGTCGGAAAAGCAGGATTTAACTTATACCGTTTATTATTCATTGACGGATTCGATCGACACAGCTTCGGCAAAATCCATATTAGCTACGAATATTTATGGCAACGAGCTTTTTCTTCCTATCGATGTAGAGTCTGAACGTGGGTATACATTTTCTGTAACGGCTTCCACCCGTTACCGGATAGAGAGTGAACCTTCTCCGGATACCTATTATTACCTGTCTAAATTTATCAAGTAAAGGGAGTATTTTGATTTCGAGTTTTTTTGCTTATTTTTGCGGCATATGAGACGATTTGCCACATCCTTGTTTCTTGTAATTCTTGCTTCCTTAATCTTTTATGGGGGAGCGGGGGTTAATTTCGTATCTTATTGTTGTGGCGTTTGCGAGAAAGAGGGAGTGGAGGCTTTATTGGAAGCTAAGTGCTGTGAGATTCATGGACATGATCATAGTCGTGATAAGCTTGCGAATAATACGGTGGAGTGTTGTGGCATGAACGGCTGTGGCATTGAACGGGTTGATTTTGATTGGAATTCTGTAAATATACAAGTACCGGATCTGCAACCAGTCGTACATGATTTGCTCTTCTCCTCTATTTTCGAGAGTTTACAAATTGCTTCCTTATTTGCTGATTCTTATGAGATTAGGGTGACAGGTCCTCCCGTAGCCTGTCCTCGTGTGTACCTTTCTTTATTGACTACGCTTTTGATTTGATTGTATTCGTGAGGGTGGAAGCTGCTCGCTGAATACCCTTTGGTTTTAAGGTAGGGAATGCTCTATCCCTGCGGAAACTGTATTTAACGATTCAATCAAATAACAACTATCATGTTAAGACAATTATATCTGATATTTTTACTGTTCTGTTTGACTTTTACTTTGACTTGGGCCGAGGATTCCGGCAAGAAAGTGAAAGGACGTGTATGTGATGAAAACAAACAACCTATTATCGGGGCAAATGTATATTGGGAAGGAACCCAAAATGGAACCACGTCCGATGTGGATGGAAATTTCGAGTTAGAACGAAAAGGTGACTCCAAGAATCTGGTGGTTAGCTATATCGGTTATATGACTGAGGTCACCCCTGTGGATGAGAAGGACGATGCTATGCAGATTATCTTAAAAGGTGAGATCGCCTTGGATGAGGTCGTGGTTAGTGAGCGCAAGATGGGAACCATCGCTTCCCGTACGAGCGTATTGCAAACTCAGAAAATTACGTACGATGAGATTTGCCGTGCGGCCTGCTGTAATCTGGCGGAGAGCTTTGAGACAAATCCGTCTGTCGATGTATCGTACTCGGATGCGGCTACAGGTGCCCGGCAAATTAAGCTGTTGGGATTGGCGGGAACCTACGTACAAATGTTGACCGAGAATTACCCGAATTTCCGGGGGGCCGCTTCCTTATATGGCTTGGATTATGTTCCGGGAGCTTGGATGGAAAGTATTCAGGTGTCTAAAGGAACCTCTTCGGTTAAGAATGGGTATGAGGCGTTGGCCGGACAAATCAACGTGGAATTCAAGAAGCCCCCTACGGCGGATATTTTCTCTGCTAATGTGTTCGCTAGTGATGCCGGACGTTATGAAGGGAATGCGGATGCTTCTTGGCATATCAACGACAAGCTCTCTACCGGTTTATTGGTACACTACTCGAATGATAAAATGCAACATGACGGTAATGACGATGGTTTTCTCGATACGCCGCTAAGGGAACAGGTGAACGTAATGAATCGTTGGTATCATAAATTGGATAAATACGTGGCTCAATACGGAGTTCGCTATCTGCATGAGAGCCGTACCGGTGGGCAGGATACGAAACACCATGATTTCACCGACCCGTATCGGATTCATTTAAATACGAACCGGGCCGAATTATTTACGAAGCAGGCCTATATTATCGATAAGGAAAAGGTAGAGAGCGTGGCATTGATACTTTCCGGTTCTTATCATGAGCAAAAATCAAGATATGACCGTACGCCCTATAATGTATATCAGAATAATGTATATGCCAGTTTGCTGTATGAAAAGGAGTTTACGCCGATGCATAGCTTGAGTACCGGATTAAGTATGAACTATGATGGTTTCGACGAGAATCTGGTTCAATATGCGGGAGGAGAGTCGGTCCGTCATGCCTATGACCGTACGGAAGTCGTGCCGGGAGCTTATGCCCAATATACGTTCAATCTGAATGATAAACTGATCTTATTGGCGGGTGTACGTGCGGATTATAGTACGTTGTATGATTTCTTTGTAACCCCTCGTGTACATATTAAATATAATCCTTTTGACTGGTTCCATATCCGGGCTTCGGCAGGTAAAGGATTCCGGACAGCGAATGTGCTGGCAGAGAACAACTTTTTGTTATCCAGTAGTCGAAAAATGTATATCGCCGACAATCTGGATCAAGAAGAAGCGTGGAATACCGGTCTGAATCTGTCATTTTATATACCTTTGTTCGGGAAGGAACTGAGCTTGAGCGGGGAATGGTATTATACCGATTTCTTGAAGCAAATCGTGGTGGATATGGATAGTGATCCTCATGCGGTTCGTTTCTACAATCTGGATGGGCGTTCCTATTCGAATAGCTTCCAAGTGGAGGCTTCCTATCCTTTTTTCCGGGGATTTACGTTAACGGCCGCTTATCGTTATACAGATGCGAAGACCGATTACCGGAATGAGGAGGGGGTGGCGCATCGATTGAAAAAGCCGTTGGTTAGTGATTATAAAGGTTTATTGACCGCTTCTTATCAAACCCCGTTGAAAAAATGGCAGTTTGATTTGACCAGCCAGTTTAATGGAGGTGGCCGTATGCCGACACCGGATGCATCTAATCCGTTATGGGAGCCGAATTTTAAGGCTTATACGGTAGTGAATGCGCAGATTACGAAATATTTCCGTCAATGGTCTATTTACGTGGGAGCGGAGAACCTGTTTAATTACAAACAACCGAATCCGATTATCGATGCCAGCAATCCCAGAGGGGATAACTTCGATGGATCTATGGTGTGGGGACCGGTGCATGGACGGAAAATTTATGCGGGTATCCGCTTTAATATAAGCAGGGATTGACACGTATATACGTATAAGCCCGCACGTATATACGTGTAGGCCTATGCGTATACTGGTGTGGCCCTACGCCTATATACGTGTAGCCCGATGCCTATAGTGGTGCTTTTCTTTTGGTAGATATGAATGGATAATTAGAATTGTTAATATTAAAAATGATTGATTATGAAACGATTAATTATGTTGCTGTTTTGTGCTGTATGTACGGTATCGATGACATTCGCCCAAGACGCGAAAAAGAAGAAGGACTCTGTGACCTTCTTTATCGAAGCGATGGATTGTGATCACTGTATCAAGAAGATCGAGAAAAATATCGCTTTCGAGAAAGGAGTGACCGACTTGAAATGTGATCTGAGCACCCGTACGGCCATTGTGACTTACAAGACGGATAAGACTTCGAAGACCCGCTTGGCCGCGGCATTCAAAAAGATCGGTATGGAAGCGGTTCCGGTAGATAATGGCGCCGGTTGTCCGGTACCTCCGGTGAAAAAAAGTGAGCATACTCACGCTCATTAACATGGAAATTCATAAGAACATCTTATCTTTGCAGATGTTCCGTGAGGGCGGGCCGGAGTGTCCGCCCTGTTTATGAAATAATTTTTCTACGGAATGCAGCGTTTGTTTAATTATTTACATCCTAATATTGTACAGTCTCCAGAAGGGAGACGTTCAAGGCACGACTGAATGAATGAGCTACAACTGATAGAGGGTTGTCGGAAGGGGGAGAGACGAGCTCAAAAAGAGCTTTATGATGCATATTCCCGAAAAATGATGGGAGTTTGCCTTCGTTATGTGAACGACAGGGAAACGGCTCGTGATTTGTTGCAGGATGGCTTCGTGAAAATCTTTACCAGTATGGATTCCTATACAGGGAGTGGTTCATTCGAGGGGTGGATGCGGAAGATCTTTGTTAATTGTGCGTTGGAATATCTGCGAAAGTCGGATGTGTTGCGTGAAGCGACCGATCTTGACAATACGGCGGAACTGATTCAACCCGATAGTTCGGCTATCTCGGACATGTCGGCGGCTGAGTTGATGAATCTAGTGAAGGAGTTGCCGGTTGGCTTCCGTACCGTATTCAATATGTTCGCGATAGAGGGATATTCTCATAAGGAGATCAGTGAGATGTTGAACATAACAGAGAGTACTTCCCGTTCCCAATATACCCGTGCCAAGCAGTTATTACAACGTAGAATTAACGCATTGTATTGAGATAAGATGAGTAAAAAGGAAAGAGATATATGGGATGACGCGATCCGGTCGAAGCTAGAGGATTTCGAGATGGATACGCTACCCGGCGACTGGGAGGCTATAGCCGATCGATTGCCCGGAAAGGCTCCGGTTCCTTTGCGTCGTACGCTTCGCTACTGGGTTGCCGCCGCCGTGATCTCCTTATTGGTCGTATCGGGTGGTATCTATTTATATGACAGGGAGATGGAAGATCTACCTATAGCCCAAGAAATACAGTCTTCACAAGAGTCGACATCCGTGGATACCCCGGTTGTTCCGATAGAGAAAACGATGGAGCAAGCGCCCGTATTAGCGACTATTCCTGCTGCTGCGGTCGTGAAGGCAAAAGCGGCATCTGGAGCGGTTAAAGTGGGAGCTAAGGCTAGGATGGCAGCGTTCCGGCAAAATGTAGAGAGTGCAGAGGATCGGCCTATTTCTGAGTCGGAGGTAATGTCTGCTGATAGATCGGCGAATGAGAAAAATACCGTTGAACCGGAGGTTGAAAGGAATAATGATGAGATAGTTGTTCTCAAGAATGATGTACTTGTTGCGGATGCTACTCCTGTTACTAAAAAGAAGCTGGAGAAGACCGCGTCTCGGAAATGGGGGTTCGGTATGGGAGGTGGAGGTCTTTCCATGGGCGCTGATAATCTGGTCCCTCAGTATGTGACGAATAGCAGTGTGCTTAAGAGCGAGAATCTGATGAGCTTAAATTCGTTCGATGCGGAGAAGAAAGATCCTGCTAAGACGGATATTCATCATAAGACGCCTATTGGGGTGGGTATCTCAATTAGTCGTTATTTGAATAATCGTTTTTCTTTGCAGACTGGATTAACTTATTCTTACTTAAGATCGGAGTGGAGTACGAATAATACGTACCATATAGAGAATGATCAGCGATTGCATTTTATAGGAATTCCATTATCATTGACTTATAAGATTGCGGAATGGAATCGTTTTATGTTTTACGCCTCAGCCGGAGGTATGGCGGAAGTGAATGTCGCTGGCAAACGTAGAATGAAATTATTCTCGGATGAGGTAGAGATCGCAAAGCAAAGTGAACATATTCGAATGAAAGAATGGCTATGGTCTGTAAATGCCCGTGCCGGCGTAAGTTATCCGATTATCCGTTTCGTAAGCGCTTTCGCAGAGGTGGGAGCCAGCTATTATTTTGATAATGGTAGCGAGATCGAAACCATCCATTCGGAGAAGCCGTTTAACATGAGCCTTCAGTTCGGATTTCGTTTTGGTTTTTAATACTCGATAGATTAACAGTGTAAATACAAATACTTAAAAATAGAAAAATTGAATTATGAAAGCATTTAAATTAATTGGAGCAGCGGTGGCTGCGTCATTATTGTTGTTGACCTCTTGTCTTGGAGAATCGAATAATACGGTGACTCGTGCCGGCTTTGGTGTCGCAGGTCTTTCTGAAAAGACATATAAAACGGTACTGAATACAAATATGGGAGCATTATACTCTCCGTCTTTATCGGCACAAGTAGTTGACGGAGCTTGTTACTTGATCAACTATGAATTAGACCTAAATTCTCCGGAGAATGCGAATGCGGCGACAAATGGTTATTTAACAGCGACAATCTCTGTGGCAGATGAGATAACAAAAGGACAGCCAGTCTTTTATAATGTGCCAGATTCGGCCAGTTTACTTCAGAATGAGATACCTGTAAAAAACCTATTTAGCAATGGCGACTATGGGGTGTATGTAGACGGTTATTTATTCTTCTTTATAACAATGGATATGTTTAAGGATCAGAAAAATTCTTATACTTTATATTGGGATCGTTCAAAGGAGCCTACTATGGTGGATAATGTCCCGACATATGACTTGTTCTTGCGTGTCGCTAAAGTAGCGGACGGAACAGGTTCTGCTGCATCATCCATAGGAGAAGTCCGTGCGTTTAATGTTAAGTCTGTATTGGAGTCTGTGAATAGCGCTGAGGCTAATAAAGATTCAAAGTCTTTTAATCTTAAGGTCAATTATCTAAATACGATTAATGAAAAAGATAGTACGGATTTGAAATGGGCTTCTTATACCGTTCTATTCCAAGTCGTGAAAAACTCATAAAGAAATTAGTATAGAAGTTGAGGGCGTACCGATAAGAAGATTATCGATACGCCCTATTTTTTTGCCGTTTTTTTTATGTATATGGGTAAAGATCGTATCTTTGCGTACTTTAAGAGGAGTATTGTGAAATGAGATACAAGAATTTAATAGGTTTTGTCTGGGTGGCGGTTATCATGGGTCTGTTTACTTCTTGCCTAAAAGACATAAATAACGTCTATAATCCGGGAACGACCGCCGCTGTGGTTCGTCAACATGGAGATAGCGCGTTGATGATGGCTAATACCCGGTTCGGTTGGATCTATTCGACGAAGCTGAGCTCATACTCAGAGGGTAAATGCTTGTTGGTGAGTTTTGATTATGATCCTAGCTTGCCGGAAAATACGGGTGCGGAACAAAAAGGGTATTATACGGTGACGATACAAGGGGAAACCGCCGTTAACCAGCAAAACGCTGAGAGCCCTCTTACGGATACGCATAAATTATTGACTAATGAGCAACCGGTACTTGCGGTCAACCCCAATGACTCTGTTTTATACATTGAATTAGAAGACTATTTATTTCTGCCCTCTGCTTGTTGGACGACAAAAGATCGGACTTTAAATTGGCAATTGACTTACGATCCGGCTCAGGAAGCTGTTGTGGAAAATCGGAAATCAATTTATTCCTTATATTTACGGGCTGCCGCTACGACCGGAAAGCCGGAGGATAAGGCAGAGGAGGCTATCGCGGTTATCAATGCCTTTAATCTGGGGAACTTTATCAAAGATATGCGAGAACAAGGTGGACGTGATGCGGATATGTATGTTCGGATTCATTATATCGATCAAATTAATCCGAAAGATAGTACCCAGTTTACATGGGGAGTAACAGATCCTTTACTTATAAACTAAAGAAGATGAGAAAGCGAATTTTATACGGCTTATTTTTATCCTTGTTTTTCTTAATGACCTCTTGTATGGGGGATGGAAGTAATTCCATCAATTATCATCGAGTAGGAGTGATACGTGAGAATCCTATGCGATGTATCTACACGGCGGATGATCAAGGGGAGATCTTTATCGTCTCTTCCTCTGAGTTTGAGAATCGGACGGATTTGAAAGATGGCGATTGCTGTGTGGTTGATTTCAAGACGAATTTTAGCGAGGAATTGGGCAATGGTGTTTACAACGCTGAGATTTATAAGTATGATTCGGTCGCTGTATGGCCTTTGCATGAGACATTGACTGATACTACGGTTGTATTGGACAAGGAGCGTCTGGTTACGCTGGACTTTAAGAAAAGTATTTATTTGGAAGGACGTTTCTTCTTGCAAACCCAACATGTAAATCATCAGGTAGACCAAAAGGATATTTTCAATTTATCCTATAACCCTGATCAGGAGGTGGAAGAAGACAGCACCGGACAACGGGTCTATAACCTATACCTTCGGGTAACCCAAGAGGGAGGTACCGGCGATTCCACGAAATGGGTGAATACGACCGCTTTTACGATCGATAAGTTTTTGGACCAAGCCAAAGCGATAGAGAGTAGTGAGGGGCAAAATGTGATAAATTTTAAAATAAATTATGCCGAACGCTATAATGCGGATACAACCGCATGTGTTTGGGGGGCTACCGACGTATTTACGTTGCGTTTTACGAATTAAATATATACTTTTGCTATTTAAAAGTAAACAGAGATGTATAAGGAGATATTTAGGTGGGTAATCGCTATCATCTCACAGCCGGCGAAGGCGTGGGCCTTGTTAGCGAAAAAAGGAGAGAAGCAGGAGGAGTTCTTATCCCGATTCGTGTATCCTTTGATCGGCTTCGTTACCGTCGCAGCTTTTCTGGGCGTATTGTTTACGCGGAAGGAGTTTGATTTAGAGCTGGCCTTGAAGTCGTCTATCCGGACATTGGTGTCCTCGTTCGGTGGTTTTTACCTCGGGGCTTATCTGATGAACGAGATATGGCAAGGTATATTTAAACGGGAGAAGGATTTGAAACTGTGGTTGCGCTTCGTCGGGTATTCCTCATCGTTGATGTTCGTTTTGAATATCGTATTGATGTTGCTTCCCGAGTTTTTCTTCTTGCGGATATTTATCCTTTATACATTCTATATTGTTTGGGAAGGCGCTGGTCCGTATATGGGAGTCGAGGAGAAGATCCGTCTGAAGTTCGTAGGATTTACAACCGCCATTATATTACTGACTCCGGCTGTTATCGAGATTTTGTTATCGATGCTGATGCCCGGTTTGAGTTTTTGACAGAATAACACAAGATGAAAGAGAAGATTAGTAATAACATACAGATAAAGAATAAGCGGGCGACGTTCGATTACGAGTTGCTCGACACTTTTACGGCCGGGATCGTACTGACCGGAACGGAGATTAAATCGATCCGTTTAGGGAAGGCGAGTTTGGTAGATACGTTTTGTATCGTGGAAAAAGGGGAACTGTGGGTGAAGAATATGTACATCGCCGAATATTTTTACGGTACGTACAATAATCACAACGCACGGCGGGACCGGAAATTACTTCTTACCAAAAAGGAATTACGAAAGATCGAGGGTGCGGTTCGTGCTAGTGGTTTTACGATCGTTCCCACTCGTTTGTTTATCAATGAGAAAGGATTGGCGAAAGTAGTCGTTGCGATCGCACGAGGTAAAAAGGAATATGATAAGCGAGACTCCATCCGGGAACGTGACGACCGACGGGAGATGGATCGGGCTTTCAAACGATAAGTCGAGATGGAAACAGGGCAAGGCGTGATCGGTAGGGTTTGGGGATGTATCCTGAAAGCTCTGCCTAAAGCAGGCAAGACGTGTTTATGGCTGCTAAAGATTATTTTGCCTATTTCTTTATTGGTCCGTATATTGCAATATTCCGGAATATTAGGTCAGATCTCGGATTGGTTAGTGCCCGTGTTCTCGTTGGTGGGTCTGCCGGGGGAGACAGCCATTGTTTTTATAACCAGTATATTCTCCCCATTATATGCTCCGATCGCTTTGATCACCTCGATGTCTTTAGGAGTCCGTGAAGCTACGATATTGGCATTGATGTGCCTTACTTCCCATAATCTAATGGTAGAATCCTCCGTACAGGCAAAGACCGGGTCTTCTTTCTGGGAGATGACGCTGCTCCGTTTGATCATGAGTTTCGTGATCGCCTTTTCTTTGAATTGGGTAATGCCCCATGAGGGATGGGGACAGGTCGGGATCGCTCAAAGCGCGGCTGTATGCGATAATTGGTTGGAAGTATTCGTACTTTGGTTTACCAGCTCGATGAAGGTGGTGATTTCTATTTTGATAATTGTTACGGCTTTAATGATCCTTCATTATATATTGGAAGAGTTTAATCTAATGAAAGGATTGTCCTCGGTCTTTTCTCCGCTGATGCGATTATTTGGCTTGCCTCAAGATGCCGCTTTTTTGTGGTTGGTAGGTAATGTGGTCGGACTGGCTTATGGCGGGGCTATTATGGTAGAGCAAATGGAGCAGAGGAAGTTGTCTTACGGTGACGGCAACTTGCTGAATCATCATTTGGCCGTGTGCCATTCCCTGTTGGAAGATACGATCATCTTTGCTGCGATAGGGGTACCCGTTCTTTGGGTGGTGCCTACCCGTCTGCTTTTCGCCATCGCTGTGGTATGGATCCTCCGGGGATATAGTTATATGTACGCAAGAAAGGTAAAACATATTTATGAATAAGGAACGATTTCTGCGACTCTTGAATGAGCGCATTTTGATCTTGGATGGTGGTATGGGTACCATGATCCAAAGTTTCAAACTAAACGAACAAGATTACCGAGGCGAACGTTTCGCCGATTTTCCGGGACAGTTGAAGGGGAACAATGATTTATTGTGTATCACCCGCCCGGATGTAATCCAGTCTATTCATCGTCAGTATTTGGATGCGGGAGCGGATATCTTCGCTACGAATACGTTTAACGCGAATGCTATTTCCATGGCAGATTATGCGATGGAGGCCTATGTACGTGAGATAAATCTGGTCGCCGGCCGATTGTCGAGGGAAGTGGCGGATACCTATATGGCAGAGCATCCGGATCGTACGATCTTCGTGGCCGGATCGATCGGTCCTACTAATAAGACAGCTTCCATGAGTCCGGATGTAAGCGATCCCGCTTATCGTGCCGTCACTTATAAAGATTTGTATAATGCCTACAAGGAGCAAGTCGAGGGACTTGTTGACGGCGGGGTGGATATCATCCTTTTCGAGACTACTTTCGATACGTTGAACGTAAAAGCGGGATTGGAAGCAGCTGAGGTCGTGTTGAAAGAGAAAGAAAAAGACCTGCCGATTATGTTGTCTTTGACTTTGTCCGCGCAAGGTGGACGAACATTTTCCGGACAGACTTTATTGGCCTTCTTAGCTTCCATACAGCATACACATATTGTTTCGGTTGGCTTAAACTGCTCTTTCGGAGCAGCGGATATGAAGCCCTATTTACAAGAGTTGGCGAAGTATGCCCCCTATTATATCAGCGCTTATCCGAACGCCGGATTGCCGAATAGTTTTGGTACCTATGACGAGACGCCGGATAAAATGGCCCAACATGTGAAGCCTTTTGTGGAAGAGGGATTAGTGAACATTATCGGAGGCTGTTGCGGAACGACTCCGGCGCATATCTCCCGGTATCCGGAGTTGGTGAAAGGAGCTAAACCGCATATCCCGGCTTTGAAACCGGATTGCCTGTGGCTGTCGGGCTTGGAACTGCTGGAGGTGAAACCGGAGAATAATTTCGTGAACGTGGGAGAGCGTTGTAATGTGGCCGGTTCTCGGAAATTCTTACGCTTGATAAAAGAAGGCAGTTATGAGGAAGCGTTGACGATCGCTCGTAAGCAAGTGGAGGATGGCGCCCAAGTGATCGATATCAATATGGACGATGGTATGTTGGATGCCGTGAAAGAAATGAAGACATTCTTAAACTTGATCGCCTCCGAACCGGATATTGCCCGTGTACCCGTCATGATCGATTCTTCCAAATGGGAAGTGATCGAGGAAGGCTTGATGTGCGTGCAAGGAAAGAGCATCGTGAATTCCATCTCCTTGAAAGAAGGAGAGGAGGTCTTCCTTAAACATGCCGCCCGTATAAAGCAGCTGGGTGCGGCTGCGGTCGTGATGGCTTTCGACGAGAAAGGACAGGCGGATACCTATGAAAGAAAGATTGAGATTTGCGAACGGGCCTATCGCCTATTGATCGAGAAGATCGATTTCAATCCCCAAGATATTATTTTTGACCCGAACGTATTGGCGATCGCTACCGGTATGGAGGAACATAATGGCTATGGTCTGGCGTTTATCCGTGCCGTTGAATGGATCAAGAAGAACTTGCCGGGTGCGAAGGTGAGTGGTGGTGTAAGTAATTTATCTTTCTCTTTCCGAGGGAACAATCATGTACGCGAGGCTATGCATTCCGTATTTCTATATCATGCGATTGGGAAGGGGATGGATATGGGTATCGTGAATCCGTCTACCTCCGTACTTTATGAGGATATAGAGCCGGAGTTCCGTACCTTGTTGGAAGACGTGATCTTGGCACGCCGTCCGGAAGCTGCCGAGGAGTTAATTACTTATGCTCAAAATTTACATGTACAAACTTCCGGAGAAACTCCGGAGAAGCATGAGGCTTGGCGTGAGCTTTCATTGAAGGAGCGTTTGGAACATGCCTTAATCAAAGGGATCGGAGACTATTTGGAGGACGATTTACAAGAAGCCTTGCAGATTTATCCGCATGCCGTGGATATAATTGACGGTCCGTTAATGAGCGGAATGAATAAGGTCGGCGAGTTATTCGGTGCCGGAAAGATGTTTCTCCCTCAAGTCGTGAAGACCGCACGTACGATGAAAAAGGCCGTAGCTATTTTACAACCGGCCATTGAATCTGAAAAGAAAGCTTCCGGCTCTGCGAAGGCCGGTAAAGTGATTTTCGCTACGGTAAAAGGGGATGTACATGATATCGGTAAGAATATCGTCTCTATCGTATTGTCTTGTAATAACTACGAGGTGATTGATTTAGGGGTAATGGTTCCCGCAGATGTGATCATAAAGAAAGCGATCGAGGAGAAACCGGATCTGGTTTGCTTATCCGGCCTGATAACCCCTTCTTTAGAAGAGATGGCGCATGTCGCGGACGAGATGCAGAAAGCGGGACTTACAATTCCTATGATGGTGGGTGGCGCTACGACCTCCAAATTGCATACGGCGGTGAAGATCGCTCCGCATTACGATTATCCGGTGATCCATGTGTTGGATGCCTCACAGAATCCGTTGATCGCCGCCAAACTATTGAATCCGGATACCCGTGATGCCTATATCATGGAGTTGGAACAAGAACAAGAAGCTTTGCGTGCCTCCTTAGGACAGAAGAAAGAGGTCTTGATTTCTCTTTCTGAGGCTCGTAAGCATCCGATTGAAATAGATTGGACCGGGTATATACCGGTTGTTCCAGCCCGGATGGGGGTACATGTTATCCCTTATATCCCCTTGGAAGAAGTGATTCCTTATATCCACTGGACCTTCTTTTTTAGCGCATGGAAATTGAATGGGGAAAAGGATCGTGCGAAAGCCGCTGAGGCGATGCAATTGCATAAGGACGCTGTCAGGCTTTTAGATCGGCTGGTCAATATGAAGGTTGAGTATTGTAAAGCGATTTACGGATTTTTCCCCGCCAATAGCGAAGGGGATACGATCCGGATGGGAAATACTGTTCTTCCTTTATTACGGCAGCAAGCGAAAAAGGAGGAAAGTATCTACAAATGTCTTTCCGATTATGTATTGCCGGTTTCTGAAGGACGGACCGACTATGTGGGAGCCTTTGTGGTTACGGCAGGAGCTGGTGCGGATGAATTGAAGGATGAATTCGAGCGAGAAGGCGATACCTATAATTCAATGTTGCTGCAAACCTTGACCGATCGCCTAGCGGAAGCTACAGCCGAATATCTTCATGAGAAAGTACGTAAAGAATATTGGGGATATGCTAAAGACGAATCCTTGTCTATCCCGGATCTTTACAAGGTGAAATACCAAGGAATCCGTCCGGCTATCGGTTACCCTTCTCTACCGGATCAATTATTGAATTTCACATTGGATGGATTGCTTGATATGTCGCAAATTGGTGTTTCGTTAACCGAGAATGGTGCCATGTATCCTACGGCTTCGGTCAGTGGAATTTATATTGCTCATCCCTCTTCTCAATATTTCATGATCGGTTCTATCGATGAGGAGCAATTGAAAGATTATGCGAGCCGCCGGAATTTAACGGAGGAGCAAGTCCGAAAGTTATTGAGTAGGAATATAGGATAATTTAGTAGCATCACTGCAACCCGGGTTGCAGTGATGCTGCAATGCCTGTGCAGTAATACTGCAACACCTATTGCAGTAACACTGCATAGGCATTGCAGTAAAAAATCGATCAATACGATCTATCTGCCATAGTAATGCTTGGCGGAAGGAACCATGATAATGTTCAACTCCGGATCAGCCATGTCTGGATCGATCGGGAACATCGGTCTCACGATATTCTTATAGGGAAGCTTCTTGAAGTCCTGATCCACACCTCCTCTTGTAAAAGCCATTACCCAATCCGCTTGTATATTGTACCATTGGGTTACAAGGTAACCTTGTTTAACCATTACGATATCCATTTCCTTCGGGTCAATTCCTGAACCCTCTAGGTTTGGAGTGGGAGACGATGTGCCTACTACCACATAAACGCTTCCGGTCTTTACGATAGCGATATCTCTTTTCCGTCTCCATGATTCCGCGTTCTTGTCTTCTTCCGGGCTGACATAAACCACGGTACCCGACAATTTCACGGGACCTTCGTAGGAATTATCGACCATGGCACCTACCATGCCTTCTACGTGTCCGCCTACGCCGACCTTACGTGCCTGCTTAACCACTTCTTCTCCCGGGATGGAGCAATAAAGAACGCTCTTTCCCTTATCAGTCTGGAATTCCGGACGCTTCAAGAGTCTCGCCAAAGTCCAAGTGACCTCGCCTGAGCCGCCTCCGCCGGGATTATCTCCCATATCACTGATAAAGAAAGGCTTCTTTTTGCTTGCTACTGCCAGATCGATACATTTCTCGAGCGAATATCCCGGAGCTTCCAGCGAGAACTGCTTACGGACATCCCAGAATTTCTGGGCGAGTTTCTTCGCCCCGGCTTTAACCTGTTCCTCATCGTCACCGTAAACCATCACGGTTCCTTGGTTCCGTGGGTTGTCTCCCCAAACATAACCGATCCAGATCCCCGCGTCTATCACTCCGGGCATGGCTTCAACCTCGGGAACCAATGCGTACAGCGATTTCGCAGGCTCGACGCGGGTACTCGACCATTCGCCGGATACTAGGACAGGAACAGCAACCCATGCCTTGTATGCCGGACGTCCTTTCCCTGATTCAAGACGTTCCAACAAATTGACGACCCCTCGCCGATGCGATTCGCGAGAATCCGCATGCGGTGCTTGACGATAAGTCGTAATCAAATCGGAGTTGAGAGCTACCAACCAAGACGTATTTCCGTGAAGGTCCATCGTGGTGGTAGTCAAGACATCGTTTCCGATCAAGCTACGCACCTTCTCCATGAATTCGCCCTCGGGATCGGCTACGCCTTCCACGCTACAAGCTCCGTGGTTATAAAACCAGAAGGCGTCATATGGCATATTGGCCTTGATCATCTCCAATGTTTTTTCCACAAACGCGTCGTACGATTCTTTTGTCACGGGGCCTCTTCCACCGCCATAGCCAATCTGCGTGGGAAGCCAAGTGGCCGCCTGTCCCATTGCGGAGTCTGGGCTGAGATAGTCTGGCATTCTTACGGGGTGTCCTACGAGCGGCTGCCTATTCGGGACGAACACGCTGTTTTCTATCTGTATACCGGCAATACCGATACGAGGTTTTTTCTTCTGTCCAAAGGCCTCTCCAACGAACGATACGGCCAAGAGACAGATTCCGAGCAATACTAAATTCCTTTTCATGCTATTATGATTTTTGCGAATTGTTATTTCCTTATTAATTAGTTATTAAACCGTCACTAATATCAATCTCGGTTTGAGGTATAGGCAATACTTCCGCACCGGCGCTGAAAGGAGTCTTAGCTCCAAATTCCGCCTTCTTGGTTCCGTTAAAGACTTTCTCTCCCCATCCTACACGTACCACGTCAAAGAACCGGAAGCCTTCCATTCCAAACTCCAGATGACGCTCGTTCATGATGTCTTCAAACAATTGGCTTCCTGTATGGTTTTTAGGAGCCAAGTTGACATGGCTTCTTACCTCATTCAGATACTTTTGCGCATTAGCGATATCGCCGCTGAAATAACAAGCCTCGGCATAGTTCAAATATACCTCCGCGAGGCGGATAAGCCTGAGGTTCGTGGGTTGGTTATTTCCCCGGTTCTCCTCTCTTTGTCCGGGCGCAAGATATAATTTGCGATTGTACCAGCCCGTTCGGTCGTCCGTAACGGGTGCCACATCGCCTTTGGCTGCGGTCTCGATCTCTATGGCCTCTTCCGTGGAAAGGAGAGTGGTCTTCTTTCGTATGACATCCCCCTCGGCATCATAAGCGTCCGCCAAGGCCTGTGTAGGTTGCGCGCAACCGAAGCCGATCGTCATGTTTCGGGGCATAGACATCAATACGTGGCGGTTACCGTTATTTACGTTATACGAGCTTTGAGTGGAAGAGTTATACATATTCACTTCTAGGATCGATGAGGAACAATGCTCGCCGTCCAGTGAGAATTGCCAAGTGTAATCTTCCGGAGCTACTAGGCTATACTCTCCCCCGCACTCATTCTGGAATTTCTCGAAAGCCTTTTTTACCTCATCGTATTTTTTCTCATACAGATAAATACGTGTTTGCATAGCGATGGCCGCGCCTTTGGTAATCCTTCCCGCATAGCTTGACTCGTAGTTAGCCACCTCACTTTTCTTAGGTAATACGCTAACCGCATCGTTTAGGTCTTGCTCGATAACCGAGTATATCTCTTCGACAGACGCACGTCCGAGTCTCTCATGATCGAGATCCAAGACTCCCGTATAGCAAGGAACACCACCAAAGGTTTTCACAAGCTCGAAATAAGTATAGGCGCGAATAAACTTGGCCTCACCGATCATCTGTTCCTTGTCATACTTCGAGAATAGGGCATCGTCTGCCATTTCCATATCCCGTATAAACAAATTGGCCTTATTGATACATTGGTAAGAATACCGATATTTGTTCAAGATCTCGGTATGATCCGCTTGATACTGATAATTCTCCAGTAACGTGAAGGTTTGTGCGTCGTTCGAAGAACCGCTGTAGGTCGCATCATTCGACAACACGTCGCCGAAACATTGCATCGACCATGTGTAACGGAAGTCCTTCATGACAGAATAGATAGCGGTCAGACGCAAGAAAGCTTGTCTTTCCTCTGATATCTCTCCAGCCTCCGGACTTCCTAACGGAGCTAAATCCAAATCTGCGCAACTGCTGAATCCTGTTAAAATCGCTAGTACGATTCCTATGATATATTTGTTTTTAAACATGACATTATAAATTTTAAAAAGTAACATTAATACCTCCGGTGAATGAAATGTTCTGAGGATAGATACCGTAATCTATGCCTCTAGACAAAGAGCTGGATTGACCCACTTCCGGATCCATACCCGAGTAACTAGATATCGTAAACAAGTTCTGGCCGCTTACATAAAAACGTACCTTCTGTAGTTTTATCCTCTGCGTGAGAGAAGCGGGCAGGGTATAACCTAGCTGGGCATTTCTCAAGCGGAAATAAGTCCCGTTTTCTACGTACATGTCCGAGAAGCGGTCATTGTCGTTTACGTCCGTAGCCGTCAGGCGAGGGATGTCCGTATTTGTATTATTTGGCGTCCAATAGTTCATTAACGCTCTATCCTTGTTCGTTATATCGTTCGGGAAGTAGGTGTAATAACGCATCGCGTTAAATATCTGATTACCGATTGTTCCACCAAACTGCAAATTGAGGTCGAAGCCTTTCCACGCCATACCCATGTTGATACCGTATATGATATCCGGAATAGGATTACCGATCATGCATCTATCACTTGAGTCTAACTTGCCATCGCCATTCGTATCTACGAACAATACATCGCCCAATTCGGCATTAGGTTGGAAATCCGCCCGCTTAACGGCATTCAACTGTTCCTGTGTTTGGATAAGCCCGTCTGTCTTATAGCCCCAGAACGCACCGATAGGCATACCTTCATTCGTATAGGTGAGGTACATGCTTCCGTTTCGGAATGGTCCATCGGAGATTGGTGTGCCACCATTCAATTTCGTCATGCGGTTACGGATGGTCGACATATTTACTCCCACGTTGTATTCGAAACCGCTTTCGGTCTTGTCTCTCCACTCGAGATTCATCTCGATACCGCGGTTGTTCGCCTCGCCGATATTGGTGTAGGTGTTGCTGGCATATCCCATGTAGATAGGCATAGGAGCGGCCAGCAGCATGTCCTTCGTTGTCTTGTAATAATACTCGAAGCTGAAGACCATGCGGGTGTTAAAGAAGCTTGCGTCAAGACCGATATTCAGAGATTCAGTGGTTTCCCATTTAATATCCGGATTGCCCAATCTGCTCACGGCAATACCTTGATACAAGGTCTCATTCTCTCTCGCTCCGAATAAAGCGCCGTATTGCGTACTCAATGACAGCAAACTACGATCCACATAATTGGTGATATTCTGATTTCCGATCTGTCCCCAGCCCCCGCGGAGTTTCAAGGAGGAAACCCATTCGGCGTTCAATTTCTGGAAGAACGGTTCGTTGTCGATTCTCCAACCTAGAGCGAACGAGGGGAAGTTACCCCAGCGATTCTTGGAAGAGAATTTAGAGGAGCCGTCTCGCCGGAAAGTGGCCGTAATAAGGTATTTGTTATTGTAATCGTAGTGTAGGCGGCCCAGATAAGACATCAAACCATATTCCGTAGCGCTATTGCTGGCCGTGGTCTTGTTCTTGTCCAGCGTAGCGTCTATATAATGCAGGTTATCCGACTCTCCGATAAGATCTCTCGCGTTTACGCTCAAGGTTTCCTGCTTACCCCATTCGTTGGTATAACCTACGAGAGCGGATATGGAGTGCTTCTCGGCAAACGTTTTCTCATACGAAAGGGTATTCTCGAACGTATAGTAGTGCCCTTTGGTCTGCGACTTCGATAAACTACTCTCTAAATTTCTTTGGCTTGAGGATACCTCATAGACAGGCGAGAAGGTTTTATTGTCTACCCTTCTGATTTCCGCTCCGAAGCTACTCTTGAACTTCAATCCTTTTATAATCTGCCATTCCCCATACATATTGCCGATGAAAGCAAGTTTCTCCCGCTGATTATCCCGATACATGATACTTGCCAATGGGTTATAGTAGTCAATATAAGGAGAGTAACCATATGAACCGTCTGCGTTTTGGGCGGGAGTTACCGGATCCAAACGGATTGCGTTACTTACGACACCATAGTCGGAGTCGTACACATTACTACTGTTGCGCTCACTAATACTTGCGTCGGTAGATCTCGCGATCGACGCGTTGGTACCCACTACCAAATGATCTTTGAGCACCGTTTTTTCCGTGCTTTGACGGACACTGAACCGTTCGTAGTTGGATTTCTTGATCGTTCCATCTTGGTTGATATAGTTCAAGCCCAGATTGAATTTATAGTCGTTCTCTTTACCACCGCTTATGCCGACACTGTAGTTATGCATAAAGGCCGTATGCGTAATCTCGTCCATCCAATTGGTGGAAACATTACGATTAACAAGGGCCAAGTTGATGGGAACGCTCCTCACTGTGTTCAACTGTTCCTGATAGTCGTACCATTCTGGACCTGACATCAAATCGAGATTATTCAATATTTTGTTCATACCCCAATATGCGTCGAGCGTAACGGTGGTTTTTCCAGCGGCGCCTTTTTTCGTAGTGATAAGGATTACACCGTTCGCGCCACGGGAACCGTAGATAGCGGAAGCGGAAGCGTCTTTAAGCACTTCCATAGACTGTATATCCGATGTGTTCAGGTAGTTTATATCCGTCACGGGCATCCCATCCACGACGAACAATGGTTCTGCGTCGTTTACCGTACCGACACCTCTGATACGGATCGTGGCGGCGGAACCCGGAGATCCGGAACTGGAAGTGACGGATACACCGGTAGCCAAGCCTTGTAATGCGGTAGAAACATTGGCCACTGCTTGGCGAGCGATTTTCTCCTCGCTCACGGACGAGATAGCCCCCGTGATATCACTTTTCTTCATCGTACCGTAGCCAATCACTACCACCTCATCCAACTTTTGTGTGTCCTCTTGCAAGGAGATGCTTAAAACCGATTTATTGCCTACCAGAATCTCCTGGTTCATATAACCGATATAGGACACTTGCAAAATAGCGTCTTTGGCTACTTCCAACGTGAATTTTCCATCTATATCCGTTATTGTCCCGTTTGTTGTCCCTTTTACCATCACATTGGCGCCAATTATCGGCATACCGGTAGCATCAATCACGGTTCCGGTGATCTGACGGGTGTTTTGTTGCGGGGTGGATACGATTGATGGTTTCTCTATAATCATGATGTCGCTTTTAATGCGCATGTTTGGGGAGTGTACGGAAGCGTATACACCTGTGGTAAAAACAAATAGCGGGATTGAGGTTAACTTCATGACTCTGCCCAATTTAGTTTTTGTGTTTAATCGGGGGTTAGGATTCCCCTTACAAATTTCATTCATACATTTGTAATGTTTTAGTGTTAGTATTAATTGATTTAAAGGCGTTTAGAAACTTGTTTGGCTGGATTATAAGCCATATCTTCCAGCCAGTTTCCTTGCTAGATATGGTTCATGATGGCTCCTGTTTCATAGGCTCTCCTTTCTTTAAGATTAACTTTAGTAAACTGAATATGTTTATTTGGTTGTTTGATTTGCAATATTCGTGAAAAAAAACGACACCTGCAAGCAAGTCTCTGCTAATTTAATATTGTGTATTCAATTGATAGAAGTCATTAATACGGCTTAATTATGTCAATTTGTCATTTCTCTCTCCTTCTGCTTCTTGTATTTGAGATAGGATAGGGTGTGTGTTTATTATATGCGATTCTCTGGTAGTTAAGCCCTGACGAATAGAATGTGTATGAAGGAAAATACTTGCAGTTTGCCTTCTTTTTATCAATATCCGCCGAATTATTATATCTCTTGTTTCAGAAAACTAATAAATGCTTCCTGAATAGTATTTGAAAATCAATTGACTTTTTTGCCGTTCTAGGGTGCAAAGGCTCTAATATAGTCTCGATTTTCAGTGTACAGAAGATTATGATTAAAAGTAGATCCCAACTAAATTAGAGCAAGTGCCGGATAATCCGAACTAGATGCCGGGTAGATGTCGGTTATCTGCCGGGAAATAGAAATTATAAGCCGACTAAATACATACAAGTTCAGGATATATCCTAAAAAATGTGCTGTTTTGGGTACTAAATTCCATAATAATCGGTTTAAAAGCAATTGTTTTGAAAAAGTCTGTGTTTGAAATATATTTAAGAAGTTAACATTATGATAGTGTTTCTGTAATTCTTTTTGCATTCAGATAGTATGGTTACATTTGTCTATTCATTTCAAATATTATTAAAAAACAGAGAGATATGGATGAGAAAGGATTCGTGGAAGGGGTGAGAAGGTATATGTCCCAGTTACGAGAGGAAAAGCGTTATTCCTCCGCCAAAAGTTATCAGGATGCGTTGAACTCCTTTATAAAGTATAGTGGAACAGAGAACATTTCCTATTCGGATATCAATAAGGCCAATCTTCACCGATATGAGGCTTATTTGTTGGAAAACGATTGCATGCGTAATACGGTCTCCACGTATATCCGCCGTTTGCGTTGTATTTATAACAAGGCGGTGGAGAATGGTGATGCGGAATATATCCCCGGTTTGTTCCAAGGAGTTTTTACGGGAGTGGAGAGTAAGCGCAAGAAATCCCTATCCTTAGAGAACCAACATAAGTTGATGACGGTGAAGGTAGAGAGTGAGGTGCTAAGGGAGACACAACTGGTCGTTTGTTTGTTGTTTCAGTATGCAGGAATGTCGTTCGTGGACTTCGCCCACCTAAAAGAAAGGAATATCAAAAACGGGATATTGGACTATAATCGGCAGAAGACAGGCACACCGATGAGACTGGAAATCTTGGATACGGCAGAATTGATGCGCAAGGAATTAATGGGTGACAAGAAGCCGGCCTCAGGCTATTTATTCCCTTTTTTGAGTGGAACGAAGACGGGCTATGAGGCATATCTCGAATACAATGCGGCCCTATCCCGATTCAATCGAAATTTGAAGGCGTTGAAAAAGGCCGCTGGAATAGCATCGGATGTTACTTCTTATACGATCCGCCATTCCTTTGCCATGGCATTGAAAGAGCAAAATGTCCCTATAGAAATGATCAGTGAATTATTGGGGCATAAGTCTATCAAGACCACCCAGATTTATCTGAGAAGTTTCTCTTTAGAAAAAATGACAGAGGTGAATAGCACTTGCTTTGGTTGTGTCTATAATTATGTGTCGAAAGTGGGATGAGGCTACTTAGTGAGTAGCGTTTGTTTCACGCCGCAAATGTAGTAAAAAATAACAAAAAACAAGCAATCATTAGGGTTTGTTTGTGTTTCCAGTTGGATTCTCGTTAAATCTTCGTTCTTATTTCTGATGTATAGACATGGCAATAGAGACGAAATGGCCTCGTATTTCCGAAATCATCACGTCCCCCCCTAAAATCGAACATACATTCTTGTAGAGATGGGTATACCCCGTCTCATCCCCTCTAAAAGATGTTTTAAATTACTGTCAGACGGTGGGAGACGGAGCATGCTCCGTCTCTACAACTGAGTAATAACCATTCTCCCACCTTTTGCGCTACTCACTAAGTAGCCTAATTTCTCACATGGCGAAAAAGGGTTATGGTGCATATATCAAACTATCTCTTTTAAGCAATCAACGAGATGCGAGCGAATGTTGTAAAAACGGTTGTAAATTCGGTACCTCATGAGGGTATCGACGCCGTAGGCGTTGAAAGAACCATTCCTGAAAACCCGTTACGGCGAAAATCTGATCAGAAACATTGGTACATCGCTATCGTCAACAACAAGTCCGAGAAACTATGCCGTGACAAGCTGGAAAAGCGCATAGCCAGTCAGCCGGAAGGCGAGAAGGACTATGAGGTTTATATAGCCTCCCAAAAAGAGATGTGTCTTCTGCCAAGCGGCAAGCGTAAGCAAGTAGACCGGATCGTCTTCCGTTCCATTGTATTCATCCGTTGCACCGATGTCTTGCGTAGGAAGGAGATCGTGCATCTTCCTTATATCAAACGTTTCATGGTAAACATAGCTGGCGAACGGTCTGGAGGCATACGCCCCGTAGCCTTCATTCCGGATGAGCAGATGGTGAAACTCCGTAGAATGCTGGACGATGCCGAAGAGCCTGTCATTATCGATCCCCGTCCGCTGCCTCTTGGAGCGAGGGTACGTATTAACGGCGGTAAGTTGCATGGTCTAGAAGGTAACGTGCTGGAAGTGGAGGATGGCAATCTTAACTTTGTGATCCGTGTAGATCTACTGGGATGTGCCAAAGTAAATATCACCCGTGACCTGCTAGAGCTATTATGATACACATAGATGGATACGCACTATGGTAAAAAAGAGGATAGATCCGGAGTACGCCTTATCTCGTTGTTAGGAAACCATTTGAAAGAGATTCTTAAGCGAGAGTCGGATAACCGTGCCTTCATCCATCTTTACTGTACGGGTCCGTATTGGGTGGCGTTCGAGAAATCAGCTTACCTGTTACGCCAAATATCTTCCCGTACCTTAGTGACCCCGTTAAGCCTCACCACGTACCCGTTTCCAATCGTGATGGTCTCTTGGACAGATGGCGAGTTACGTTCCTATACACGTAACCATCTTTTCCATCGCGAAGGCAATGACTACGGTCGGTTATCCGTCCCTACTCGTACGCTTGACGGTTACAAGGAGTGGCATAAGGAAGAGGTGAGGTATTTTCCGATGCAGGAAGTAAAAAACACGTCCATGGATCGTGACATGGAGATTGATTAAAGATACTTCTGAGGTTCAAGAGAGCCTCCAATCAAGAATATATTATCGCTAGGTCGCAATTAGAAAATGAGAATTAGGCGGCCGATATCGATCAAGAGGTCAGCTATCTCTAGTAGCGAGGAGAGTCCCTTTTTCTTTAACCGATAGACTAGACTCTTGCTTTAGCTTATACCACTCCAACCACTTGAGAGGTTCGGTCGCTTATTATTATAGTTAGATAGATATGAATAAAACAAATATGGAAAAGGTGAAATATCGTTATAATCGCTGGCGTTTAGCGCTGGGGCGTCTGGTAAATTTGCGGTATATCAACCGCTGGATCATTTTTTGTGCGGATTTTTTCATTTCCCTATGTGTATCTTTGATAGGAGTGCTGGGATTATTGTCCATCATGCATGTATACATAAGCGGGATTAGTGTATTAAAGGTAGGAATAGCTTCCTTTGTGGCCAGTATCCTTTCTTTTCTTACGTTCAAGGTTTATCACGGGGTGATCCGTCATTCCACGCTACGTGGACTATGGAGGATTGGTGGTGTCGCCATCACAAAATCCATCCTCATGTTCATACTGCTTCATCTTTTGAGGGCGGATTTCAATTCCTCTATATATTGGGTGGGAGGGATAACCGATTGTATGTTGACGATTGTTCTGCTGATCACCTTACGTGTATTCGTGATTAATGTATATAATAGCGTGTTGTCCCAACTTGGAAAAAAGCGCAAGCGTGTACTGGTGTTCGGTATGGATGAGGATAGCGTGATGATAGCCACATCACCCAATCGGCAAGTATTCATGCAAAATTATAGCATCATCGGCTTCTTGACGTTTGGTAGCGCTAAAAAGAACCTTCGCATAGCGGAACTTCCCGTTTACCAGATCGAGGACATTGATGACTTGTTGCGTCTGATCCCCAGAAATAACTTGGATGGTATCCTTTTCCCGAATATAAAGACCGTCCGACGAGAACGTGATCGTTTGATTCATTATTGCGAGCAGGCCTCCTTGAAGCCTCTCGTGGTTCCTGATATGGAGGAGGTCCATGAGGGCGGAATGAAGCGTTCAGTCCGTGAGATCCGTATTGAGGACTTGCTGGGTCGTGAGGAGATCAGTATAAATCTGGGCGAGATCGGTCTCTTATTGAAAGATAAGACGATCCTTGTTACGGGAGCGGCCGGTAGCATTGGTAGCGAGATCTGCCGCCAGCTGGCGCATTTCCCGATCAAGAAACTGATCTGCCTTGATGCCGCCGAGACTCCGATGCATGACTTACGCCTGGAATTGGAGGAGAAGTATAAGGAACTGGATTTTGTACCTATCATAGGCGATGTCCGGAATCCGGACCGTATAGATTACGTATTCCGCAATTGGCATCCCCAGGTAGTATTCCATGCGGCAGCTTATAAGCACGTCCCCTTGATGGAAGAGAACCCTTGCGAGGCTGTTCGTACCAACGTGTTTGGTACCCGAGTGATAGCGGATGCCGCCGTAAGCTATGGTGTAGAGAAATTCGTGATGATCAGTACGGATAAGGCCGTTAATCCAACGAATATCATGGGATGTAGCAAGCGCCTCGCTGAGATATATGTGCAGAGCTTGAGTGTGGCGATCAGTAAGGGGGCTCTAGCGGGAAACACTAAGTTTATCACGACCCGTTTCGGTAATGTATTAGGAAGTAATGGCTCCGTGATACCTCGTTTTCGCGATCAGATCGCCAAAGGAGGCCCAGTTACGGTAACCCATCCCAATATCATCCGCTACTTCATGACAATCCCCGAAGCCTGCCGTTTGGTGTTGGAAGCCGGTACGATGGGCAAGGGCGGCGAGATATTCATCTTTGATATGGGTGAGCCGGTCAAGATCGCTGACTTAGCGAAGCGTATGATCGAGCTTTCTGGTTTGCAGGTGGATAAAGACATAGAGATTAAATACACAGGTCTTCGTCCCGGTGAGAAATTATATGAAGAACTATTGAGCAACAAGGAGAATACGAAGGAAACCCCTCATGAGAAGATTCGTGTGGCAGCAGTCCGGGAGTATGCCTACAAGGATGTGGTAGAGCACATTGATCTATTAGCTGAATTATCCCTTCATGTACATATTCTTCCTATGGTGAAAGAGATGAAATCCTTCGTCCCCGAGTTCAAGAGCCAAAACTCTCAATTCACGAGATTGGACGGAGTGAATTAGCAATTTAGTTAGTAGATTATAAATCTGAATTATAAATGATTATCGCAGTAGATTTTGACGGAACAATCGTTGAGCATAAATATCCGGCGATAGGGAAGGAGATCCCTTTCGCTTTCGAGACATTGAGAAAGTTACAAACAGAACACCACAAGCTGATCTTATGGAGTGTGCGAGAGGGCAAGCTTTTGGATGAGGCTGTCACCTTTTGCCGAGAGCGGGGCTTGGAGTTTTACGCCGTGAACCGAGATTATCCGGAAGAAGAGAAAAACCTGAACAACCATTTCTCCCGTAAGCTGAAGGCCGATATTTTTATTGATGACCGTAATCTTGGTGGTCTCCCGGACTGGGGTATGATTTACGAGATGGTGAGTAAAAGACTTTCCTATGAGGATTTAATGCGGAAATACGAGTCGGAATACGAACCGGAGAAACCGAAAGGCCTTTTCTCTCGTTTGTTTCGCTAAATCCATATCATTCTGTGTTCAATGAAATAAAAAAAGGAAAACAAAATAATATGAAAATCAAAAGATTACTACTTTTATTAGCTCTACCTCTATTGGTAGCGAGTTGTACTTCTTACAAGAACGTACCATACCTCCAAAACCCAGAGGCAGTGAACGATTTTGAGGAGACCCTTCCGTTGTATGACGCCAAGATCATGCCAAAAGACTTGTTGAGCATCACGGTCAATACGACAGACCCGAAGGCTGCGACTCCATTCAACTTGACGGTACAGACTCCAATCAATGCGGCTTTGACAAATATCAGTACGACCACGCAACCGACCATGCAGCAATACTTGGTGAATAATAAAGGAGAGATCGATTTTCCTGTTATCGGTCGCTTGGAAGTGGGTGGTCTCACCAAGAACGAGGCGGAGGACTTGATTCGTGAGCGTTTGAAACCTTATTTGAAGGAATCCCCGATCGTTACGGTCCGTATGGCTAATTACAAGATCTCCGTGTTGGGTGAGGTGGCCCGTCCGGGTAGCTTCACGATCGGCAACGAGAAGGTGAACGTTCTGGAGGCTTTGGCGATGGCAGGCGATATGACGATTTACGGTGTCCGTGATAACGTCAAGCTGATCCGTGAGGACGTGAACGGTAAGCGTGAGATCATTAACTTGAATTTGAATAATGCCGAAGTCGTGACTTCCCCGTATTATTACCTGAAGCAAAACGATATTATTTACGTGACCCCGAACAAGACGAAGGCTAAGAACTCCGATATCGGTAACAGCACGACCCTTTGGGTAAGCTCACTCTCGATTCTGGTATCTATTGCCGGCCTGTTGGTAAACATACTTAAGTAATTGAAAATTGAGAATTGAAAATTAAGAGAGATGATAGACGAACGGATAAATAATAACACTGGGATAGAGAACGAGGAACAAGAGATTGATTTGGTCGCTCTTTTATTTAAATACCTTTTTTATTGGCGTTGGTTTGTGGCTAGTATATTGATATGTTGCATCGCCACTTACCTGTTTCTTCGTTATCAAACGCCTGTATATAACATTTCCAGTTCCGTGTTGATAAAGGAGGAGGATAAGCGAAGCGGTTCGGGCAACAATCCGTTGGCGGCCATTCAAGACTTGGGAATGTTTTCCATGACAAATAATTTTGATAACGAGGTGGAGATATTGAAATCCCGTACATTGATAAAAAAAGTCGTGAACGACCTGAATTTATATGTTCGTGTAGCGGAAAAGCGAGCGTTCGGTTATGCGATACCTCTTTATAAGAATAGTCCGGTGCGGATTTATATGACACCGGAAGAGGCCGATAAATTGGAGGAGCCGATTAAGCTGGATCTTACATTTACAAAAACAGGAAAATTGTCTGTTAAGGCTGAATATGTGCAAGATAAGGAAGAGCAAGAGATAGAACAGGCATTTGATCAATTGCCGGCGGTGTTACCAACACCTGTGGGTGTTTTAAGCTTTACGCAAGGCGATACCTTGTATATGGAAGAAGAGGAAATCGCTTTACGTGTTACCATAAATACGCCGACGGAGACCGCCGAGGATTATATGAAAGACTTGAGCGTGACCGCCTCTTCCCAGACCACGACGATAGCGAAGATCAGCGTGAACAATACAGTAAAGGAGCGAGGCGTGGATTTCGTGAATCGTTTGGTTGCGTTCTATAATCAAGATGCGAACGATGAGAAGAATGAGGTAGCTCAGAAAACCGCTGAGTTCATAGAGGAGCGTATCGGTATAATTAACCATGAGTTGGGTACGGCGGAGAGCGAGTTGGCGGATTTCAAGCAACGATCCGGTCTGACGGATTTGACAAGTGATGCCCGTCTAGCCTTACAAGAGAGTTCCAAGTATGAGCAGCAACGTACGGAGAACGCTACACAGATCAGCTTGGTTCAATTTCTGCGTACCTATATCAACGATCCGGTCAACAAGGAAGAGGTAATTCCTGCAAACGTAGGGTTACAGGATCAAAACCTCACTAGGGTGATTGAACAATATAACACGATGATCATCGAGCGTAAACGTTTATTACGTACCTCTTCGGAAAATAACCCGGCGGTGATAAACATGAACACCGGCGTTGAGGCGATGAGACGCAATGTCGAGACAACCGTGAATAGTGTCTTGCGAGGACTACAAATCGCCCAGAAAGATATTGAGCGTCAGGCTAGTAAATTTGAGAGCCGGATTAGTGATGCTCCAAAGCAAGAGAAAGAGTTCATGACTATTTCTCGCCAGCAAGAAATCAAGGCGACTTTATATATCATGCTGTTGCAGAAGCGGGAGGAAAATGCGATCACATTGGCAGCCACGGCTAATAATGGTCGTATTGTAGAGGAACCATTACCCGGGAAGGATCCTGTGGCTCCCAAGAAGCTCGTGTTTTTATTGGCTGCGTTTGTGGTGGGCCTGTTTATTCCGGTGGGAATCATCTTTGTCGTGGAATTATTGAAATATAAGATCGAGAATCGTGGCGATGTGGAGCAATTGACGAATGTTCCGATTTTGGGCGAATTGCCCTTGTGTGGTCATAAATCCTCCGATAAGGGAACGATCGTGGTGCGCGAGAATAAGAACGACATGATGGAGGAGACCTTCCGAGGTTTGCGGACCAATCTGCTCTTTATGCTCCGGAAAGATCAAAAGGTCATACTTTTTTCTTCTACGCAGCCCGGAGAAGGTAAGTCTTTCGTGACCGGAAATCTCGCTGTCAGCTTGGCTTATTTGGGAAAGAAGGTGGTAGTGGTTGGTATGGACATCCGTAAGCCGGGCTTGAATAAGGTCTTCGATTTATCGAAAAGGCAGGAAGGAATATCTAATTATCTGATGGATCCGGAGGATAAGGATCTTTTTGACCTTGTGCAGCCTTCCGGCATCAGTCCGAACCTGGATATCCTTTTAGGAGGAACGATTCCCCCGAACCCGACGGAACTGGTAGCCCGTGATACCTTGGAGAAGGCGATAGAGCAATTGAAATCCCGTTATGACTACGTGTTGCTGGATACAGCCCCGATCGGTATGGTAACTGATACGGCCATAATAAGCCGTGTGGCCGACATGTGTGTTTATGTCTGCCGTGCGGACGTGACCCCGAAAGCCGCGTTCTGCTACATTAATGTTCTTAGGGACGAGCATAAATTTGACAAGTTGGCGGTAGTGATCAATGGAATCGACCTGAGTAAACGTAAGAACACCTATGGTTACGGTTATGGTAAGAAATATGGTTATGGCTATGGTAAACATTATGGTTATGGATACGGCTATGGGTATGGTTTTGAGGCAGAGAATAAGAAAAGAAAATAACTGGATATGAAGAGAGAGGATCAAGACTTCAAATTAAAACAAATAACACCGTTTGCTTCTAAAATATGGCTGAGTTCTCCTACGATGCATGGAGATGAAATCAAATATATAATAGAGGCATATGAGAGTAATTGGATGTCTACCGTGGGCAAGAATATTAATGAGGTAGAACGTCTGGCTTGTGAGAAGATTGGTTGTCAGTATGCGGTTGCATTGTCAGCTGGGACAGCCGCTTTGCATATGGCGGTTCGGTTGGCCGGGGTAAAACCCGGTGATAAGGTCTTTTGTTCGGATATGACCTTTGACGCTACGGTAAATCCGGTTGTCTACGAGGGTGGAGTACCCGTGTTTATCGACACGGAATATGATACTTGGAATATGGATCCGATTGCGTTAGAGAAAGCCTTCGAAATTTATCCGGAAGTGAAGGTCGTTGTGGTCGCTCATCTCTATGGGACACCGGGCAAGATCGATGAAATCCGGGCTATTTGTCAGAGGCATGATGCTATTATCATAGAGGATGCGGCGGAATCGTTGGGTGCCTCTTATAAAGGTGTACAAACCGGAACTTTTGGTCATTACAACGCTATTTCATTTAATGGCAATAAAATTATCACGGGATCTTCTGGGGGAATGTTATTGACGGATGATTTGGAGGCAGCGAACAAAGTACGTAAATGGTCTACCCAATCCCGAGAGAATGCCCCTTGGTATCAACATGAGGAACTGGGATATAATTATCGCATGAGTAACGTGATAGCGGGAGTGGTAAGAGGTCAATTCCCTTATCTGGAGGAACATATCGCTCAAAAGAAGGCTATTTATGAAGGATATAAATCGGGATTTAAGGATCTTCCGGTAACCATGAATCCGTTTGATGCGAGGCATTCCGAACCCAATTATTGGCTGTCTTGCCTATTGATTGACGAGGATGCTATGTGTAAGCAAGTATGCGGGGAGTGCGATGCTTTATATATCAGTGAATCCGGAAAAAGTTGTCCGACTGAGATCTTGGAAAAACTTGCCCAATATAATGCGGAGGGCCGTCCTGTCTGGAAGCCCATGCACATGCAACCTATTTATCGGATGAATGGATTTGTTACCCGGGAAGGTAACGGCCGGGCGAAGACAAATGCGTACATAAGTGGTAGTGTCCGTGGAAAGGATGGCAAGCCGTTGGATGTAGGCATGGATATTTTTCATAGAGGTTTGTGCCTGCCTTCGGATAACAAGATGACGGTGGAGCAGCAAGAGGTGGTGATAGAGATTGTTCGGAGATGTTTTTATAGGTGATTAATAGTGATTTTAATGGACTTGAAGAATTTCTATAAACAATATATAAAGAGAGTAATGGACATTTTATGTTCATTTTTGTTTCTTGTTCTATTTTGGTGGTTACTTGTATTAGTTGCTTTTTTAGTAAAAATTAGATTAGGCTCTCCAATTTTATTCACTCAAGACAGACCCGGAAAAAAAGGAAAGGTTTTTAAGTTATACAAATTTAGGTCTATGATTGATAAATGTGATAAAGAAGGAAATCCTCTACCTGATGACGAACGTTTACCCAAATTCGGTCGTATTCTTCGCTCAACAAGCCTGGATGAGTTACCTGAGATTTTCAATATATTAAAGGGAGATATGAGTGTTGTAGGGCCAAGACCCCTTTTGGTTGAATATCTTCCATATTATACAAAAGAGGAATTGCGTCGTCATGAACAGAGACCGGGATTGACTGGGTGGGCACAGATTAACGGACGAAACGCTACCGGGTGGGACGAACGTTTGCAACAGGATGTTTATTATGTAGATCATTGTTCATTGTTTTTAGATTGTAAAATCATTTTACGTACGGTTCTAAAAGTAGTAAAAAGGTCGGATGTGTTGGTCGGGAAACAAATTCCTGCGGGAAGATTGGATGTCTCCCGTAAAAATAGGCTGGATTTAAATGGTGTAAAATGAAATTTGGAAATGTAAATATCCGACCTTTTACGGAAAATGATATATTGAATAAGGTCCGATGGATAAACGATTGTGAGAATAATAAGTTCCTGCATTACGAACTTCCTTTGGACGAGGATAAGACTCGGGCTTGGTTTCATAAGAATAAGGATCGAGCAGATCGCTATGATGCCATCATTGAATATGATAGAAATCCTGTGGGTGTAATAGGTTTATTATCTATCGTAGATGGACGGGCCGAATATTATATTACGTTAGGAGAAAGTCGGTATAGAGGAAAAGGTATAGCGCGAGATGCTAGTATCTTATTGTTGAAATATGCTTTTGATGAATTGGATTTGCTAGAAGTCTATTTATATACGGAAGTAGACAATATACCAGCTCAGAAATTATTTGAGAAATGTGGTTTTGTGAAGCATCGTTTAGATAAAAACTCTGCGGTTAACAGAGGAACCTTAGTAGATAGATTCTATTATAGCATTACAGCTTCTGAATTTCGTGAAAATAGTAAAGGGAAATAGATATGACTCCTTTATACTTTTTGTTTAGTGATTCCAATAAAAATAATATCTATATAAAACGTGATGATCTGATCCCTATCTCTTTTGGTGGGAATAAGGCAAGAAAAGCCATGAACTTCTTTAAAGAAATAGATCAAGGGGGATTTGATTGTGTAGTTACGTATGGAAGTGGTAGCTCCAACCATTGCCGAATCGTTTCAAATATGGCAGCTTCAAGGAAATTGCCTTGTTATATTGTCGCTCCAAAAGAATCTTCTTTGCCTACATTCAATAGTAAGATGATGGAGTTATTCGGCTCTCATTTTATGATTACTCCTGTCAATGAGGTCCATGACACCATCGAGAGATTGTTGGCTACATTGAAAGAGGAAGGAAAGAAGCCTTATTTTATTGCGGGTGGCGGGCATGGTAATCTAGGAACGCAGGCTTATGTGGATTGCTATAAGGAAATCGCAGTATATGAGCATGAGTGTAAAATTCATTTTGGTCTTATCTTTCTAGCGTCAGGTACGGGTACAACGCAAGCAGGATTGGTTTGCGGACAATTGATGAGTCAAGATAAACGAAAGATTATAGGTATTAGTATCGCTCGGAAAAATCCTCGGGGAAAACAAGTGGTATTGGATAGCTCGTATGAATATTTAGCGAGTAAAGGGATATATCTATCAAAGATCCAATTAGAAAGTGAAATAGTTTTTGTTGATGATTATGTCGGTTTAGGATATGGAACAAAATCCAAGGATATAGATTATACGATTAATAGCGTCTTAGTGAATTTTGGAATACCAATGGACTCTACTTATACAGCGAAAGCATATACCGGAATGATAAGATATATACAAGAAAATAATGTGACAGGAGAAAATATCCTATTTATTCATACGGGTGGAACCCCTTTATTTTTTGATGATTTGATGAGATTAGAAAATATAATTTAGAAATGGAAATCAATATATTAATCTTAAGTGTAGGGACGAGGAATAAGATAGTCCAATATCTTAAAAAGGCGTTGACGGATCAAGAGGGTAATCGTTTAGGCTCTGTTATCGCTACAGATATGAGTAATATCGCTCCGGCAATATATGAAGCTGATAAATATTACCAAGTACCTCGGATGATGGCTTCGGATTATATGGAGGTTATTTTTGATATTTGTAGAAAAGAGAAGATAACAGCCATATTAAGTTTAATAGATCCTGAATTGAGTCTGTTAGCCAAGCACGAAAAAGAATTTGCGGCATTAAGTGTCAAGGTGATAGGATCTAGTTATGAATTATGTGAGATGAGCCTAGATAAGATACAAATGTATGAATGGCTAACAACGCATGGTTATAAGACCGCTAAAAGTTATACCGATAAGTCTGTTTTTTTTAAGGATATCGAGTTGGGAAAAATCTCTTATCCGGTATTTGTAAAACCTGTCAGAGGTAGCGCTTCTCTCGCTATAAGTAAAGTGAATGATAAAGAGACTATCGAGTTGCTTTTTGCCCATGCGGATAACCTAATGATCCAAGAATTTTTAGACGGTCAGGAAATAGGAGCGGATGTATATATTGATATGTTGAGTGGTGAGGTCGTTTCTATTTTCACGAAAAGGAAAATCGTTATGCGGGCAGGAGAAACAGATAAAGCGGTTTCTTTTAAAGATGAAAAGCTATTTTGTTTGATCAACAGATTTGTGAAAGAGGCTGGATATCGGGGGCAAATAGATATTGATATTTTCGAGATCGGAGGTGATTATTATATATCAGAAGTGAATCCTCGTTTTGGAGGAGGGTATCCTCATGCTTATGAATGTGGTTGTAATCATATGGATTTGATTGTTAATAATTTGTCCGGAAAGACTAATCTGGTGAATATTGGAAATTATTCGGAGGATATTTATATGATGAAATATAATGAAGTTTTGATTCGATAGAATGGATAGAATATGAGAAGTGGTGTACGTAAAAAATGGGATGATCTGAATTTCAAGGCTGAATCTTTTTATCGGAAATATGAGTATCGTAAAAAGGCTAAGCTTCGTTTAAAGCGAATGAATGGCGGATGCAAATGCACGAAAGAGTATAATGAGATTGTGATTCCTTTTTGGAAGAAATATGGATTGAGACCAGATAAAATGTGGTATCAGATCTTTTGGGATCGAACTCATGAGCCGGATCCGCGCTATATCCCGGATGATTTATGGTATGGGGTTATAGTCCCTTATTTCAGTAATTCACAGTTCCGTCGTTTTGGTGAGGACAAATGTTTACATGATGTTTTTTTCAAGGATTTAGTTAGACCTGAGACCATTGTGAAAAATATGGCCGGAATCTTTTATGATGCGCATATGTGTATAATCACTAAAGAACAGGCTATAGAGAAATGTATGGTGTATCAAGGAGAGTTTTTGATTAAGCCCTCAATAGATAGTGGAGAAGGTAGATTGATTAGTTTCTTTGACTCACAGGACTTGGATCAAAAATCATTAATATCAGCTATAGATGGTTTAAAGGCGAACTTTATTGTTCAAGAGGCAGTTAAGCAGCATGCGGTACTGGCTGCGTTGAATCCTTCTTCATTAAATACGATTCGTGTTGTGTCGTTCTTATTTGAAGGTACGATCTATATTTTATCCTCTATTTTACGAATGGGGGCAAGTGGACATAAGGTCGATAATATTGGTGCGGGTGGATTCGCCTGTCCGATTCAAGCTAATGGGCGGTTGACCGAGAAAGGTGTTAATCGAAAAGCCGAGTGGGTTACAGAAAATCAACACGGTATTCGTTTTGCGGATGTTATAGTACCTTCTTATGATAAAATCATAGCTATGATAAAAGAGCAACATTTGAAATTGGCCCATTTCAAACTAATCGGTTGGGATTTTTCTGTGAATGTGAAAGGGGAACCGGTTTTCATTGAATATAATGTTTGCCCGGGTTCCAATCAGATCACTTGTGGCCCCACATTCGGAGATTTGACAGAACGTGTGTTGGAGGAGGTCTTTGTGAAGAAGACTTTGGAATATGCGCAGAATTAAATAGATATATAATAATTTAGGCAAGGAGAATTAAAAATGAAAATTGCTATTTTAGGAGCTGGTAACGCAGGGTGTGCAGTTGCGGCTGATTTAACATTGAAAGGACATGAAGTTACTTTGATCAAGACATCTCATGCGATGCATGATGATAATTTTGAGTATATGCAATCACATAAAGGAGAAATGACTTTAAATGAGTTTGGCAAAGTTTCTACTGCGTATATTCATCGAGTTACAAGAGACCTAGAGGAGCTGCAAGACGCTGAAATCGTTATCATATATATTCAAACGAATTATCATGAGCAATTAATAGAAAAGATAGCACCATATCTACAAAAAGATCAAATACTTTTGATCAATCCGGGATATTTGTCTACCGCATATGTTCTTAAATATTGCCAAGATAAACCTATAATTGTAGCGGAAGCTCAAAGCTCTTTTATAGACGGTCGTGTTATGGAACCGGGGCAATTTAAGGTAGGGTTTCGAAATGTAAGGAATCCGATTGGTATTTATCCTTCATCAAGAAAAGAGGAAGCGATAGAAAAATTGGATAAATTACAAGAACGATTTGTTTATTTGGATTCTGTGGTAGAAGCGGCTCTTCATAATCCAAACTTAGTAGTGCATACAGTAGGTTCTGTTATGAGCATACCGCGTATAGAGAAATCACATGGTGATTTTTGCATGTATCATGAGGCATATACCAGGGACAACCCTGCTACCTGGAGAATCTTAGAGGCGATGGATGCGGAAAAGATGAATGTTCTGGAGAAACTAGGTTTTTCAAGGCTAAGTTATGTGGAGGCTTGTAAATACCGAAATTCATTAGATGATAATAAGGACGCTAAAGAGGTTTTCTTGGATTATGCGGAAATGGATACCCGTGCGAAAGGACCGACCCAAGTGGATTCCAGATATATTTCAGAGGATGTACCGCAGGGGTTAGTGATGTTAGAGGCTTTAGGAAAGTCGTTAGATGTCGCAACTCCTATTGTTTCAAGTCTTATCGAAATAGCTAGTGCGGCTTTAGGACGTGATCTTCGTGCGGAAGGTAGGACTCCGGAGAAGTTGGGTGAGGAAAATATTCAGAAAATACTGATGGACTGCTGATTCTAAAAAGAATTATGAAAGAAAGTATTTTGCAGAAATTTATTCGTTTGTTTCGTGATATTGATAAAGAGATTCTTCCTAATGCAAATGTTTTAGAACGAATTTATATAGTCTTTGATTTTTTGTGGGAAAAAATAAAATATAACATAGAATTAATAGACTATGTTCAGTATCGTTTTTATTTTAAAAGAAGAATCGAGAGGGATCAATTTATTACACATGGTAAGTTGTTGAAAATTATAAAAATATGTAATGATCCAAAATCAAGAATATTTTTTGATCAGAAACCATTGTTTAATCAAGAGTTTAAAGACTATTTAGGTCGAGATTGGCTTGATACAAAGGTTTGTTCAAAAGAAGAGTTTTATTCTTTTTGTAAAAGAAATTCAACACTTTTCTGCAAATCTCCTGATGGAATGTTTGGAAAGGGGATTGATATTATTCATTTGGCTAATGTGAGTGATTTGGATCGTTTCTATGATACGTGTAAGAAAAACAAGATTTTATTAGAAGAAGTACTAGAGCAAGATTGCGAGTTGGCTGCTTTTAATAATACTGCGGTGAATACGATTCGTGTTGTGACACTGATTTGTGCGGATGATTCAGTTAGAATTATGGCTGCGGTTTTAAGGTTAAGTAGAAAGGGAAAATTTGCCGACAATTTTCATCATGATGGGATAGCCTCGTTAATAGATGTCGAAACAGGTATTGTTAATACAACAGGGGTAGATCGTAAATGGAATCGATATACAATACATCCGGATTCAAGAAAACCTATTGTGGGATTTCAAATTCCAAGATGGTTTGAAGTTGTAGATATGGTAAAGAAAGCAGCAAGGGTTCATCCTGAAGTCAGATACGTAGGGTGGGATGTAACAATAAAAAGCAGTGGAGAAATCGTTCTGATAGAAGGAAATCCTGGGGCTGATCCAGATGTGACACAAATAGAGGATCAGGTTGGAAAATGGCCATTGTATGAGCCTTTGTTACTTGAGATAGAGAGTTGTAAGGAATAATCAGAATCGATCATGAAAAAAATTACTTTTATCGGGGATATTACTAGTGATAGGCCTTTGCTGAATGCTGCATATGATAGGAATACAGATGCTTATGATTTTTCCCCTGTCTTTGGTAAAGTTAAAAAATTGTTTGAGGAATCTGATTATGTGGTAGGTAATTTTGAGACCGTATGTGCGGGTGATAAGAATGGGTTCCAGAATCAGTATCTGTTATGTAACTCTCCAGATGAATTGATCCAAGCAATGGTGAAGGGAGGTGTCAATTGTGTTACGACTGCTAATAATCATTGTTTAGACCAAGGGATTGAAGGCCTTGTTCGTACAATTAAAGAATTAGATAGAAATAAGGTTTTACATACGGGTACTTTTACATATGAGAACGCTTCAAAACGAATTCTGTATTTATATTTGAATCATATTGTAATAGCACTAATATCGAATACCTATTCGACAAATGCGTCAAATACGGGAATTGCTCTAGATGATCGAAATGATTTCCATGTGAATTTGCTTAAAGAGCAAAGTGAATTTATTCTTGTTGGTAAAAGAAAATGGGCTAAAAGAATTTTTTTTAGGTTTATTAAAGCAAGATATCGGAGAAGAATAAATAGGGTTGTGGCAAGAATGCAACTTCGGCGGGGAAAAGTATTCTTAAAGCCGAGGGTAGATGTTATCATGGATGGTGATACTGATAATAAATATTTAGGATTATTGGCAGAAGATCTGAAAACCGCAAGAGAAAAAGCTGATTATGTGATCGTATGTTCGCATATTGGGGGACAATTTAATGAAACTCCGGGAACCTATAGTAGGTTTATGGCTGATTTTGTTTTAGAACATGGTGCTGATATGTTAATAGGAAATCATCCGCATGTTATTCAGAAAACAAGAATAGAAAACAGAAAGGTTGTTGCTTATTCTTTGGGTAGTTTTAATCAATCTCCGAGTGCCGATTATATAATTCATGATGCCCTACCTGAATATTCTATGGCTTTGCATGTTTATTTTTCAAAAGATCGAGATAAAGGGAATGTAAGAATGATCACATTCTCTATTTTAAAGGCTGTTGAAGATTCCAATAAGATGATTGTTGTTTATCCAATAGATGAACTAAATGATGAATTGGAGGGGGATGATCGTATTCAATTACAGGAAGATGTAAAGAGAATTTATGAACGAATTACTGGGACTTCTATCCTCAAAGATGTGATACAGAGGGAGTATGTATTGAGATGATGTGATGAAAGAATATTATAAAATAAGTTTTACCGGGGATATAATGTGCGAACGTCCCTTATTGAGTGCTTCTAGATCTGATAAAAAATATGACTTTGACTTTGTTTTTCATGGAGTGAAGGATAAGTTGCGGGAATCAGATCTTGTTGTTGGTAATTTGGAGACTGTATTTGCTGGGGAGGAGGCCGGATATACGAATGACGTGTATTCATTTAATACTCCGGATCGTTTTGTATGTTCAATGAAAAGTGCTGGTATCGATTATGTAAGTACGGCCAATAATCACTGTCTTGATCGCGGAACCGAAGGGTTGATTAGGACATTGGATCTATTGGATCAGTATGGAATAAAGCATTTTGGAACTTATAGGAGTAAAGAAGAACGAACTTCTTATGAACTTTTGGAGTTGGGGGGTAAGAAGATTGCTTTAATAGCTTATACGTATGGAACAAATGTAGTAGAGAATGGGATTGTATTCAAAGAAGATGAAGAGTTCTATGTTAATGTATTGAAGTCGCAAGAACGTGAGTGGCTGAAATTTAAAAAGACATTAAATACACCGGGTATTCGTAGTAAACTTTCTCGATACATACGAAAGGTTACTACTTTAGAGCAGCGAATGCGAATCAAAAAGAAACTTGGCATGTTGAAAAATCTTCCTAAATCAGATGATTTATTAGAGGATGACATCTATCCAAGATATTTAGAACGGCTTAAATCTGATATAGAAAAAGCAAGGTGTGAAGCCGACTATGTTATTGTTTGTTTACATTCCGGTGGCTTATTCAATGTTAAGGTCGGAGCATACACGGAATATATTGTAGATTTAATAGTTCGTGCAGGAGCGGATGCTATAGTAGGAAATCACCCCCATGTCGTTCAGAAATTCGTAGATAAAGGCTGTTTAGTTGCCTATTCGTTGGGTAATTTCAGCATATCTCCTAGTTCTCTTTATTTAGTAAGAGAAAATTTGCCCGAGTATTCGGTGTTATTACATTTCTATTTTGATAAAGAAAGAATGTCTCTTTATAAAGTTACATTTTCTATATTAAAGATTGTAGAATCTAAAAATGGAAATCTAAGTGTATATCCTATTAATGCGCTGTATGATAAGTGTGATATTACTAGTGAACGGGACATGTTGATAAGTGATTGTACGAAAATATACAATACTTTTACCGGTAAGAAGGAAATGGCGATAGATATATTGGATGAGTACGTATGTTTTGAAAAAATTAAGGATGCATTATGAAAGTCTGTTTTTTTGCGCATTATAGCATTACCAATAGCGATGGGGCAACTCTTTCCATGTATAATATCATTGATGAAATGTTGCGTCGAGAAATTGAAGTTGTTGTCGTTCTTGCCAATACGAGGAGTTTAGAGGGGCGAATTGCAGAAGGGAAGATAAAATTTATAGTCGCTCCATTATATGGGATGCGAATGGATTTGAACAAAAAAACTCCGATGACGCAAGTGAAGTTCTTTGTGAAAAGTATCTGTAATTCTATACAGAAAAGAAAAATAGAAAAGGTTCTTAAATCGGAGAATATTGACATTATCCATATAAATGGATTAGATAGTAGTATTGGTGCAGAGATCGCACAAAAATTGAAGATTCCATATGTATGGCATATTCGTCAATTCATGGAAGCTGATTTGGGTAAAAAGTTGTTTCGTGAAAAGTATGTATATCGATTGGTTGCAAGGGCCTCATCTGTTATAGCGATATCAAAAGATGTACAGGCTAAATTTGAGCCACTTTTAGGTCGCAAAGTGGATCTTGTATATAATGGAGTTCCGGTTGAAAAATATAAACTGGAAGATGTTATAAGATTTGAATCTCAGGCAACTAGGATGCTTTTGGCAGGAAGGATTTCTGTTCAAAAAGGCCAAATGGATGCTATAAAGGCTGTAGAGTTATTAATGCGGCGTGGCATAGGTAATGTTTCCTTGACTTTGGTGGGACAAGGAGAAAGTAAGGAGTATTTGGAATATGTGAAATCATATGTAAAAGAACATAAGCTAGAACAAAAAATTTGCATCTTAGAGCATCATGATGATTTGAGAGAGTTACGAAGACAATGTGATATAGGTTTGACTTGTTCAAAAAAGGAGGCTTTTGGACGAGTTACTGTAGAGAATATGTTGGCTAAAATGCTTGTTATTGGAGCTAATACAGGTGGGACATTAGAGATTGTCGAGGATGGTTATAATGGCTTGTTGTACGAGGAGGGTAATCCGGAAAGTTTGGTGAATCAAATAGAATATACTATGTCACATAGAGATAAGGCTCAACAGATGATAGAACAAGGGTTTATTCAAGTTATAGAGGATTTTTCAATAAAGAGAGTTGTAGATCAAGTATTGAATTTGTATAAGTTAATAGATAGTCGTATAACTATTTGATGTGAAATAAAATGTCATTACCAATAATAACAATCATTATCTCTATTGTAGGAGGGGCGTTTTTTTACAAAATAAAACGGACTTTGTGGAATCCAGCTTCTGTATTTTTGTTCGAGTGGGCTTTAGTTATTTATTTAGCTTCTTTGCAATTGTATAACTTGATTGATATTAGTACAGAAGCGTATGCTTTTGTGCTAATTGGAGTTATAGCTTTTTTTGTAGGCTCTTTGTTTGGAGATAATTTACGATCAGGTAAAAATAGAATAGATCGAGTATATGAAATCAACTATTCCCGAATGAATATAGCATCAATTGTTATAATTGTGTTTAGTTTATTTCGAATATTATTTATTATTAAATTATTGTCAGGTGGATTCTCGTGGTGGGAGATTCGTCTAATGTCAACTTCAGGAGAAGGAGGTATAGGTACTTTGAAAGGTGGAAATGTTGCAATGTTTATACATGATTGTATAATTGCTCCATTAATGTATTTGATAGTACCTACTTTGTTTGTAGAGCTTCTAATTGGTGCTAGGAATAAGAAATTTGTGCTTCTTTCTCTGATTGCAATGACATGTTATTCTATATCTACTGTTTCAAGGGCTGTATGGGCTTTTTCTGTTTTGTATATATTGTTTATTGTTTTATTATATGGAAAAAAATATTCTTTATCAAAGAAGGTAAAACGTATGATGAAATATGGGGTTGTTCTTATTATACTGCTTTGTGTTATTATATATAGGATTACTTTGATGCGAAACGTAGAGGCTGATGTTTTTACAAATATGTATGCCTATATAGCAGGATGTATGCCGTTGTTAACTCTTCATTTAAATGATGCGATTTCCTCTCTAAGAACTTATGGGGCAATGTCATTGAATGGTTTTTTGTATCCAATATTTTTTGTTTTTAATTATTTGCATATATTTTCTTATCCTGATGCTTTTGTTAATGCTCAGAATGTTAAGAATTCGTTGGAGATATTTATGCCATTATCTCCTGATATTACAATGAATGCATATGTAACTCTCTTTTATTATTTCTATATTGATTTTGGATATTTTGGAATTGCTTTAGGATCTTTTGTGTTTGGTTTTTTATGTATGAAGTCTTATAAATCTTGGAAACGAAATGGAAATGTGAGAAGTCTTGTTGCTTATTTGATATTAATACAGTTTATTGTGTTTTCTGTCGCTAGAATATATACAGGACTTTCGACTAGAGCTTTGTCGCTTGTTTGGCTTTTTCTTTTGTTTCGTAAAGTGCGAATTGGAATGTCTGAAAAAGGAGGGAGAGTTTGATCGATTAGGTTTATATATGAATGTAAATTATATTTGATATGTTTATTTGCTGTTACTGAATTGAGTCTTTTATGGGAGAGATAAAGAAAAATCTAATATACAATGTTACTTATCAAATATTAGTAATAATACTGCCATTTATTACCGCTCCATATATATCAAGAGTGTTAGGAGCTCACAATGTGGGTGTTTATTCTTATACACAGGCATTTGCGAATTATTTTTATCTTTTCGCAATGCTGGGAGTTATGAATTATGGTAATAGAACCATTGCTGCTGTTCGGGATGATTTTGAGGAGATTAAAAGGAGATTTTGGGAAATTTTTTCTTCCCAATTTTTTGCAGGAATATTGGTCTCTATAGTGTATGTTTTTTATTGTATTTATTTTGTAACAGAAAATAGACTTATATATTATGTGCAGTTTTTCTATGTGATATCCGGTGTCTTTGATGTTAATTGGTTTTGTTTTGGTTTAGAGAAATTTAAATTTACTACGATTCGTAGCGTGTTAGTACGTCTGGGAACGGTAGCTGCGATTTTCTTATTTGTGAAAGAGCGATCTGATTTAGTTGTTTATACGACCATTCTTTCTGTGGGAAACTTAATTGCGGCCATTGCCGTATGGCCATTTGTCCTAAAATATCTTGGTTTTAAGAAGCCTACATTGGGGGGTATCTTAAAACATCTTAAGCCAAACCTTATTCTGTTTTTCCCTGTGATTGCTGTAAGTATTTATCATCTTATGGCAAGATTGATGCTTGGAAGTTTTAGTACAGAAGAAGAGGTTGGGTTTTACACTTATGCGGAACGGATAACTCAAATACCAAATACATTGATTCTGGCGTTAAATTCTGTGCTGATGCCGAGAATGGCTAATTTGTATGCCAAGAATGATCGAAATACCACAAAAAGCCTTATGGATAGAGTGATGCTATTCGCTATGTCTATGAGCGTATTAATGGCATTTGGATTAGCGGGTGTAGCTCCAATTTTTGCTCCTTGGTTTTATGGTGATGAATTTACTCGATGTGGTTTGTTTATAGTGTTACTTTGTCCGATCATCATATTTAAAGGATGGGCCGGTGTATTGAGAACCCAATATATTATACCTAAAGGGAGGGATAAGGTTTATATTATCTCTTTAACTACGGGTGCTTTTGTTAGTTTGTTACTTAATTTAGTATTGATTCCTAAGTATAGTGGCATTGGGGCTGTTATTGGTACTTTAGGTGCGGAACTCTCGGTTTGTTTAGTACAGTTTGCATTAATACGTAGAGAGATTCCTTTTGGGGTATATTTAAAAGATGGATTAGTTTTTTGTGGTTTTGGAATCATAATGTATATCGTAATAAGTTATATGGATAAATTGGATATATCATCTTTCTTTTTAATGCTTTTGCAAATTGTAGCCGGGTGTTTAATTTTTATTATTCCAGCAGGTATTTATTGTCTGAAAGTAAAATGTATTAGTTTTAATATTCTAAAAATTGGTTCTAAATAAATTCTTAAAATGAATAAACAATATAAAATAACCGTAGCCGGTACCGGTTACGTTGGTTTATCAATTGCCACTTTGTTATCACAGCATCATGAGGTGGTAGCCATAGACATAGTTCCTGAGAAGGTAGATTTGATCAATAATAAAAAATCACCGATTCAAGATGATTACATAGAAGAGTATTTGGCTAGTCATAAATTGAATTTGAAAGCTACGCTAGATGCGGTGATGGCTTATAAGGACGCTGATTTTGTGGTGATAGCGGCTCCGACAAATTATGATAGCCAGCGAAATTTCTTTGATACGTCCGCTGTTGAGGCTGTGATAGAGCAGGTGCTTCGTTTTAATCCAAATGCTTTTATGGTCATTAAAAGTACGATACCTGTTGGTTATACGATTTCCGTACGTGAGCGTTTTCATACAAAGCGTATTCTTTTTAGTCCGGAGTTCTTGAGAGAGTCTAAGGCTTTGTATGATAATTTGTATCCTAGCCGGATCATCGTGGGTACGGATTTGTCTGATCCGGAATTGGTAGATGCCGCTCATATTTTTGCTGAACTGTTGCAAGAAGGTGCTATAAAAGAAAATATAGATACCTTATTTATGGGGTTGACAGAAGCTGAGGCCGTAAAACTATTCGCAAATACATATCTTGCACTACGTGTTTCTTATTTTAATGAGTTGGATACGTATGCGGAAATGAAGGGGTTGGATACTCAATCGATCATAAATGGTGTGTGTTTGGATCCTCGTATCGGTAATCACTATAATAATCCTTCTTTTGGCTATGGGGGGTATTGTCTGCCGAAAGATACAAAACAATTACTCGCTAATTATGAGGATGTACCCGAAAATTTGATAGAAGCGATTGTGGAGAGTAACCGGACTAGGAAAGACTTTATAGCAGATCAAGTACTTCGTATGGCGGGTTATTATGCTTACGGGGAAGAGAATGAATGGAGTAGTGTACGGGAACATCCTGTTACGATCGGTGTTTATCGATTGACGATGAAGTCTAATTCTGATAATTTTAGACAATCTTCTATTCAAGGAATAATGAAACGAGTGAAAGCAAAAGGGGCTACTGTGATTGTTTATGAACCAGCCTTGTCGGATAATACTACATTCTTTGGGTCAGAAGTTGTTAATGATTTGGATCTCTTTAAAAAACGTAGTGCGGCTATTATAGCCAATCGATATGATGTGGAATTGGATGATGTGAAAAATAAGGTATATACACGAGATGTATATAGAAGGGATTAATCTAAATTAAGGTTAGCGTCCAAAAATGACGTATAGCATCATTCAACAGAAATATAGATCTTTGTTGCTGTAATTAAAACCCAATTAATATGTAGAGCAATAACAATTCTGAAATTTTTTTCCTCCGCTACAAATCCGAAGCGGTCACGAACAAGGATTCCATCCGATCCTTCTGTTTTAGAAATAAGGTACCGTATAACCTGTTTGAAAAATGGTTAAGATGTTTTCATGGGAGATGAGTTGAGATCTGTACATTTAAGGAGGCTGAACACCAACTGTGCCTGTCACATGTCCGGGCTAATATGTTAAAGCGTATGATCAAGGAGGTGAAAAAGAGAGCCTTGGTCTTTACGGACAGTTTGGATTTCTTCTTTAGAAAGGAACGTGATTATAATGAAGAGAATCTTATTCTTGAAGAAAGAGTCTGACGATCACTTACTATGCGATGTAACAGTATGTTACACTTTGGTCGTGACGAAGGTGTAGAAATGGTAGTTGCATATCATGGTGTAATCAGTACTGTGAGGCTGCAAGGGAAGTGCGCATGGGATTTCCTTGGTGAATTTTTCAAAAATATTTTTAATGGTTGTAAGGACTTTGTTAATCTCATACCCCAGAATATAAAGTTGGTATGTACTAACAGTTAAATTCAACGTTTTTAACATAAAATTAGGTAGGTGCTATAAAAGCGCCTATACATTGGTGCATGCTCTAATTTGAGTACCAACAAAGGTATTGCGTGATTGCCATAAATTAATTAGGAAAGTACTATTGGCGGTTTACTTTTGTTTATGTGGAGTCGATTTTTAAGATATCTCCTCTTCTATGTCTTCAACTCCCATGGTGTCAATCATGGGAGTACATATCGCCGATATGCTTATCGGTATAACGCCAAAAAAGAAAGAGGAACTTCCATGGAAGTGTTTGCAAGAAATGAGAACCACAAAGGTGCGATGATGAATGTGTAGATGATAGAATAGACTGTAGAATCGATATAGAATAAAGATATTTGTACCGGTCTTCTTTTTCCCTTCGGGGAGGTAAGGAGGCCGGTTCTGTTTTTATGTATGCCTTGATGATCCGTATATATAATGTGGGATTCGGCCTTCTGCGGTGCAGGGATAAATATTCCCCCTGTGATCGTGGAAATGAAAAATCTTATGAAAGATTTGAAGGGACTGTTGGGCGAGTTTCGGGGTTGGCCTACCGTTGAGTTGTTTAGTGTACGTCTGGCCGGATTGTCGGCGGAAGATAGGGAAAGGCATTTGCTGGGGTTTTGTAAGCTGGCTTTTGGGCATTATGAAGAGTTGCCGATGGGATATCGGAGATTGGTGGATGGTTATTTGGATGGGGAGCGAGGGGAGAACTTGATGGTGTGGTATTTGACAAGGCATACGCCGTGGAAGAATGCCCGTTATGAGTTGCATCGACCGGACTTGTTTTTGCGGATGGCGAAGCTGGTGGAGTTTACGGATCGGGATGGGCGTTTGCCTTATTCTCATTTGGCGGCTTGTTTATGTATGGCGTTTTTCGTCCGGAGTTTATCGGATCCTAATTCGGAGGTCTTGCCGAAATCCTTGGCTAGCCGTTTGAGCGCATTGAATATATTACCAAGTGATATTCTGGAACTGGCGGGGAAGAGGGAAATAACGGATGAGATGTGATTCTTTATTGATAAATGTTAAATGTACGTGGATTGAAGTCGATGAAATTTGGTGTGTTTTTCGTTGATTTGGGAATGTGTGTGTTGGCTGCTACGCCGTTAACTGTTTTGCATCATCTAAGTTAGGCTTTGTGGCTATTATACCTTTGTCATGTGTTCGAAGCATGGTTACATTCATTTATTCATTAAAAACGTATAGTTATGGCATTGAAATTTAAATTGGTAATGAGAAAGAATCTAGGTGAGGATCACGAATCTATTCCTGAAAAGGTATACGCTCAAATGGTGTATGGAGATCTGGTTACTTTCGATGAATTTGCGGAGGAGGTGGCGGATAGCTCTGGTGTAGGTAGCGCTAGCGTGAAGGCGGTTCTGGATCGTATGAATGTGGTGTTGGTCCGTCATTTACAGCATGGCAGGCGTGTCAGTGTAGGTGAGCTGGGGCTTTTCCGCTTTTGTTTCGGATCGTCGGGGGTGCCGGATGAGAAGACGTTTTCGACGAACTTGATTCGGGAGCCGAAAGTACGGTTCTACCCGGGCAAGGCGCTACGGGTAGCCAAGAGCCGGACAAGTTTTGAGAAAACTGCGCTTCCGAATGAAGAAGATGCGGGTGGAAACGGGAGTGATAGTGAAAGTCCGGATGAAATCTAAGAGCTATGAGGCGTTTGACGGTTCAATTAATTGTTGCGATCCTGCTCTCAATGAGCGGGATCACACTTCTCTTCAGCGGATTCTGGATTGATCCGCAAGGATTGATCGATAACAGTGTACTGGTGGCTTTCGGTGAGATCAGTACGTTTGCCGGGGCCCTTTTTGGGGTGGACTACTCTTATAAATTGAAAATTAATAATTGAAAATTATGGAAAGACATGATAAAAGGTTAACAGAGCATTTTTGTTTGGATGAGTTTACTTATAGTGGTATTGCCGTGGACAATGCGATAAATAATCAGCCTCCTCCTTGTGCATGTCTAGCGCTTCAAAATTTGGCAGTTGGTTTATTGGAACCATTACGTCTATTGTATGGGGCACCGATTGCTATATTGAGTGGATATCGGAATGAGAAGGTAAATCGTCTTGCTGGCGGGGTCGTTACCAGCCAACACTTGAAAGGAGAAGCAGCAGATTGCTATGTTGCCGATGGGCCGGAAAAACTGTTGGATGTGTTGCAATGTTCCGGTTTAGTATTTGACCAAGCTATATTATATAGACGAAAACGTTTTTTGCATCTTTCCTTAAAGATAAATGGAAATAACAGGATGCAAGTGTTAGTTTATAACAAATCTTGATACTTCGGTGCGGAAAGAGACTTGCCCATGATCAAGTGCGGAAGGGAAGATCTGTGATTTGGTGGACTGAAAAGGATATGATATATTTGCCTCCTATGATTAAGCTTGAATATCTAAAAAAGATACGTGTTCGTTGGATTATATTGGCGATCCTTCTCATCTCTGTATGGATCGTGATGGGAAATCCCAGATTAGGCGAATGGTATTCCCGTTCGATTTATCCATGGGTATCGGGTATGCTATCTCGTTTCTCCTGCTTGTTCCCTTTTTCCGTAGGGGATTGTTTTATTTATGGTAGCATCGCCGGATTATTAGGGTATCTGTCGTATGCGATTATAAGGAGGCGGAGGATCGGGAGGACAATAAGGCATGTTGTGGAATATCTGGCATGGGTGTATGTCTGGTTCTATATCGCTTGGGGATTGAATTATTTCCGGGAAGATTTTTTCACTCGTACGCAAACCACTTATGTGCCTTTTTCCTCGGAACATTTCCAATCCTTCTTGGATGCCTACACGGATTCCCTGAACGCCTCATGGGTTCCGATAGAGACGATCGATCGGGAGGTCGTGAAAGAGGCGGTGCAGGAAGGGTATCGGGAATTGCCTACTCGTTTCGGGCTTACCACTCCCGGAACCTATCTTCATCCTAAAACGATGCTGTTCTCCCGGTTGATGAGTGGAGTAGGGGTGATGGGATATATGGGGCCGTTTTTCACGGAGTTCAATTTGAACGGCCAGCTCTTGCCCGTGCAATATCCCGCCACTTACGCCCATGAGATGGCTCATGCGCTTAGTATATCCAACGAGGCCGAGGCTAATCTATACAGTTATTTAATATGCACGAGTTCTTCCGTGCCGGAAATCCGGTTCTCAGGTTACTTCTCTTTGCTGCCTTATGTGTTGAGCAACGCATATGTGGCTTTGGATAAGGACTCTTTTGAGGCATGGAAGAAAAGATTACGCCCCGAGATCAAGGACTTGTATAACGAGAAAGTAGCCTATTGGCAATCCCTATACAGCCCGCTGATCGGCGAGGCGCAAGACGTGGTCTATAATCTTTTCCTGAAAGGCAATAAGATACCTGCCGGAACCGCTAATTATTCGGAGGTGATCGCTTTATTGATCGCTTTGGAAGGAGAATGATTTATTCATCATTTAACTTCCTCCAAATAAAGCACTCGGCTCGAGTAATCATTCTGCTTGTGATAATCGACAATGTGATTATAAGGGATTTCCAGTCCGTTCGCCATGAGATATTCCCCGGTGAAAGCTTTACCCTCGAAGGCCAGAGGCTCGTTGTCGATCCGGTTCAGTTCGCAGACTCTGTATTTCTTGTCTGGGGATAATCCGTTCATTTTTACACGGGGTAAATGTTGGTTGACAAAATGCTCGGTCTTCCACCAATAAAATACGGCTTTGTCTTTCTCCGGTGAGGTGTACATCAAGGAAGCTACTCCCAAACGATCGTACGGAGAAACCAGACGGTAGATATCGCCGAATTGCACGACGGGACGGATCGTCTTATAATCGGCGATCGCCTTACGGCAAAGTGTTTTCTCTTCTTCTGTCATATTCTTGGGTTGGATCTCCATGCCCAAACGGCCGCTCATCGCTACGTCGATCCGATATTTCAGGGGAATGACCCGGAATGTTTGATGGTTGGGGGCGGCGCTGATATGTGAGGCCATGGCGATAGCCGGGAAAAAATAAGAAGTGCCCCATTGCATATAGATACGCTGTAAGGCATCGGTATTGTCGCTTACCCAAAACTCATCGAAGTAAGGCATGACCCCGTAATTTGCCCGGCCTCCACCGCTGGCGCAAGCCTGTAGGGTTAAATCCGGGTATTTGGCTCGGATACGCTCACAGACTTTCTTGAATCCTTCGTGATATTCGATATACATATGGCTTTGCTGATCCGAAGGCAGGTATTGGGAGCCATGGTTCAGGATGCTCATATTGGCGTCCCATTTGATATAATCGATCTCCGGGTATGTTGTCATCAAGTTGTCGACGATACCGAATATGAAGTCTTGCACCTCGGGATTGGAGAGATCAAGAACGACCTGTGTACCGCCACGCCCCAGGACGATTTCCCTGTTTGGAGCTTTCAATACCCATTCCGGATGCTTCTCGTACAATTCACTTGTCGTGTTGGCCATTTCCGGTTCGATCCAGATACCGAATTTAATACCATGCTTGTTGGCGTCGGCGATCAGGCCCTCGATGCCTCTTGGTAGTTTTCGGGCATCAACCATCCAATCCCCTAAGGACGAGTTATCTTTATTACGAGGATATTTATCGCCAAACCAGCCGTCGTCCATGACGAACAACTCGCCGCCCATAGACTGGATATCACTCATCATTTGGTCCATACCTTCTTGATTGATATCGAAATATACACCTTCCCAACTGTTTAGTAAGATTTTCCGTGCGGTCGCTCCATTCGCTATCTTATGTTTGCGTGCCCATGCGTGGAAATTTCGGCTGCTTCCGCTTAAGCCGTCCTTACTGTAAGTCAGCGCCAATTCTGGTGTACGGAAACTTTCTTTGGCTTTGAGGGTGTAAGCCGAGTTCTCCTCGTTTATTCCCGCAAAGAAATGGTGATAGTCGCTATCATCCGTATCGAAGAATAATTTGTAGTTACCGCTATAGCATAGGGCGGCGCCAATAACGGAACCGGTGTTTTCCTTTGGTTTTCCGTCTAGGGAGATCATCACTTCGGCGTGGGCGGTATGGGAGTTGCGGATACCATCCTTGTTTTTTATCATCTTGATGCCCGGTCGTAACGGTTCTTGTGCCAATTGAGCCTCGTTTGCCCATGAGCCGTATAAGTGGGAAACCCATACGTCTCCTTTCCGGATCGGCAGATGAGCGGAAGCGAAACGATTGAGGGTGATCGCTTTTTTCTCCTCATGCGTGATCTCTGTCCAAGTCTCGATGATATCAGCGTCCGGATAGGTTCTGTAACAGAGATTCATATAAAAAGGATACACTTTATCTTTTAATCGGATCGTTGTGATATCTGCTATTTGCTCTTTTCGTGTATCTACTTTTATGACTTCCAGTTGAAGGGTCATATTCCCGTCGCCATGGGTAACGGACAATGCGCTTTCGGAGGGACAATTCAAGCCGTAGACCGGATAAGCGGAAAATGTTTTCTGCTCGGTCTCGAGCAAGGTAGCCGCGTCGGAAGTGGATAACTTGTCTCCATAGTAGATGAATCTTACCTCTCCGCCGACAGGTGCGTCTAGCAATAATGAGGTATTCCTCGTGGAAATCAATACGTCTTGTGCCCATAAACTAGTGGTCAATAGGGAGGCGCAACATAAATAACCGAATTTACTCTTAATGTTCATTTTATTAGTAGGTGTTAGATTTAAATTCAGGGGCAAAAGTAGGAGAGAGCCGGTAGGTTTCCTAATAGGATTTTATCAGATACTGTTACTTTTCTGCTTTAACTAAAATTTGTTTCACGCAGAAGAACCCCGTGCTTTCATTAATGAAAATTCCATATTGTCTAATTCGAAAGAAATCACTAACTTTGCGGCAATTTTTTAGAAGCAAGATAAATACATCGCGATATGAGTAAGAAATTTACCGAATATTCTAAGTTTGACTTGTCGAACGTAAATAAAGAGGTGCTGAAGAAATGGAAGGATGGAGACATCTTCCATAAGAGTCTTGAAACAAGAGAGGGACATCCTACATTCGTATTCTACGAGGGCCCTCCATCCGCAAACGGTATGCCGGGTATTCACCATGTTATCGCCCGTTCGATTAAGGATATTTTCTGCCGCTATAAAACCATGAAGGGATTCTTGGTGAATCGTAAGGCGGGTTGGGATACACACGGTCTGCCTGTCGAGTTAGGCGTGGAGAAGGCTTTGGGCATCACGAAGGAAGATATCGGTAAGAAGATTTCTGTCGCTGAGTATAACGCCGCTTGCCGTAAGGACGTGATGAAGTTCACGAAAGAGTGGGAGGATCTGACGCAGAAGATGGGTTATTGGGTGGATATGGAGAATCCGTATATCACGTATGATAACCGCTATATCGAGACCTTGTGGTATCTATTGAAAGAGCTTTATAAGAAAGGTCTTTTATATAAAGGCTATACGATCCAACCGTATTCGCCCGCCGCAGGTACGGGCTTGAGCACGCACGAGTTGAACCAACCGGGTTGTTACCGTGACGTGAAGGATACGACTTGTACGGCACAGTTCCATATATTGGACCCGAAACCGGAGATGGCACAATTCGGCGATCCTTATTTCTTGGCATGGACAACGACTCCTTGGACGTTGCCTTCCAATACGGCGCTTTGCGTAGGCCCGAATATTACTTATCTGGCTGTACAGACTTATAATCCTTACACGGGTATCCCGATGACTGCTGTTATAGCGAAAGATTTATTGTCTGCTTATTTCAATCCGAAAGCTGCGGAGCTTTCTTTGTCTGATTACAAACCGGGTGACAAGCTGGTTCCTTTCAGCGTAGTAGGTGAGTGGAAGGGTTCCGAGTTGGCCGGTATGAAATATGAGCAATTGATCCCATGGGTAAATCCGGGTGAAGGTGCATTCCGTGTGATCACGGGTGATTTCGTTACGACAGAGGATGGTACGGGTATCGTACATATCGCACCGACGTTTGGTGCGGACGATAACCGTGTGGCGAAAACATTCGGGGTTCCTCCTTTGATGATGCAGGATAAGGATGGAAATATGCGCCCTATGGTGGATATGACCGGTAAGTTCTATAAGCTGGAAGACTTGGCTCCGGAGTTTGTACAAAATTGTATGAACGCCTCTGATTATGATCCATGGCAAGGAAAATTCGTGAAGAACGCTTACGATGATACGAAGACGGATAAAGATGAGACGTTAGATATAGAGATCTGCATGATGCTGAAGGCCCAGAACCGGGTGTTCAAGATCGAGAAGCATGTCCACAATTACCCGCATTGCTGGCGTACCGATAAACCGGTATTGTATTATCCGTTGGATAGCTGGTTCATCCGTACGACCGCTTGCCGTGAGCGTATGATCGAGTTGAACAATACGATCAACTGGAAACCGCAGAGCACGGGTACGGGACGTTTCGGCAAATGGCTGGAGAACTTGCAAGACTGGAACTTGAGCCGCAGCCGTTATTGGGGTACTCCGTTACCGATCTGGCGTACGGAAGATGGTAGCGAGGAGAAGTGTATCGGTTCCGTGGTAGAGTTGTTTGGCGAGATCGAGAAATCGGTGAAGGCCGGCTTTATGGAGTCTAACCCTTACAAGGACTTCGCTCCGGGAGATTATACGAAGGAGAATTACGAGAAGATCGATTTGCACCGTCCGTATGTGGATGATATTATCTTGGTTTCCGCTTCTGGTAAGCCGATGAAGCGTGAGACAGACTTGATCGACGTATGGTTCGATTCCGGCGCTATGCCTTATGCCCAGATCCACTATCCGTTCGAGAACTTGAAGGAGTTCGATAATCGTCAGATCTATCCGGCTGACTTTATCGCTGAGGGTGTTGACCAGACACGCGGTTGGTTCTTTACCCTGCACGCTCTGGGTACCATGATTTTTGATAGCGTGGCTTACAAGGCTGTCGTGTCTAACGGTCTGGTATTGGATAAGAACGGAAACAAGATGTCTAAACGCTTGGGCAACGCTGTTGATCCATTCTCTACGATCGAGAAGTATGGTTCGGACCCGTTGCGTTGGTACATGATCACGAACGCTTCTCCATGGGATAATATTAAGTTTGATATCGATGGTATCGAGGAAGTTCGCCGTAAGTTCTTTGGTACATTATATAATACGTATTCATTCTTCGCTTTGTACGCGAACGTGGATGGCTTCGACTACTCCGATCCGGATGTGGAATGGAGCAAGCGTCCGGAGATTGACCGTTGGATCCTTTCTCTGTTGAACAGCTTGGTGAAGGATGTGGATGGCTACTTGGAGGCTTACGAGCCGACTCGTGCCGGACGTGCTATCTCTGATTTCGTAAATGATAACTTGAGTAACTGGTATGTGCGTTTGAACCGCCGCCGTTTCTGGGGTGGTGGTATGACGGAGGATAAGTTATCCGCTTACCAGACTTTATATACTTGCTTGGAGACAGTGGCTAAGTTGATGGCTCCGATCGCTCCGTTCTATGCCGATCAGTTATTCTTAGACTTGGTCGCTGTTACGGGACGTGAGAACGTTGAGTCCGTACACTTGTCTGATTTCCCGGTTTACGACGAGTCTAAGATCGACAAGAATTTGGAAGAGCGTATGCAAATGGCTCAAGATGTTTCTTCTATGGTATTGGCTCTTCGCCGCAAGGTGAATATCAAGGTTCGCCAGCCGTTGCATACGGTAATGATTCCGGTTGTAGACGCTCATCAACAAGAGAGTATCGAGGCCGTTAAGAACCTGATCTTGAACGAGGTGAACGTGAAGGAGCTGAAGTTCGTGGATAATACGGCAGGTATCTTGGTGAAGAAGATCAAACCGGACTTTAAGAAGTTGGGCCCGCGCTACGGAAAGATCATGAAGGCGTTGGCCGCCACGATTCAATCGATGAGCCAAGAAGATATCAACGCTTTCGAGAAAGCCGGAACGTTTACCTTGATGGTAGATGGACAGGAGGCCGTTCTGGAGCGTACGGATGTAGAGATCATCTCTGAGGATATCCCGGGTTGGTTGGTCGCTAATGAAGGTCGCTTGACAGTCGCTTTGGATATTACCGTAACCGAGGATTTGCGTAAGGAGGGGCTGGCCCGTGAGTTGGTGAATCGTATCCAGAACTTGCGTAAGAGCAGCGGTTTCGATATAACGGATAAGATCCATGTATCCATTCTTTCTTGCGAGGAGATGGATGAGGCGATCCATGATTATAAGGATTATATCGCTAACCAAGTATTGGCGGAATCTATCGAAATCATGGATAATGCGATCAGCGACGCTACGGAACTCGATTTCGAGGACTTTAAATTGTCCGTAAAGATCGAGAAAGCTTAAAAATAGAATAGCATTTCTTGCGGAAGAATTAGGAATGAAATATAGGAAAATCGATAATTATATTATCTTTGCATGCAAAGAAGAAATAATATGATTTTATATTCATTCTTAATTCTTCTTTTTGATTGATATTTGAACGATTGTTGAACCTAAATTTTTTTAGAACCATGGCAGAGAAGACAAGATATTCAGACGCTGAGCTCGAGGAGTTCCGCGCTATTATATTAGAGAAACTGGAAATCGCGAAGAGGGATTACGAGCTTTTGCGATCAGGGGTTACGAATTCCGACGGTAACGACGTGGCTGATACGTCTCCTACATTTAAGGTGCTGGAGGAAGGCGCTTCTACGTTATCGAAGGAAGAGGCGGGCCGTTTGGCGCAACGCCAGATGAAATTCATCCAGAATTTACAGGCCGCTTTGATCCGTATCGAGAATAAGACCTACGGTATTTGCCGGGAGACTGGTAAATTGATCCCGAAAGAAAGGCTACGTGCTGTGCCTCATGCGACTTTAAGTATCGAAGCAAAACAAGGAGGTGCAAAGTAAATGAGATATTCTAAAGGTTGGGGAGCAGTGTTAATCATAATACTGCTCCTTCTTCTTGACCAAGCGCTGAAAATATGGATTAAGACCCACATGCAGTTGCATGAGAGTATAGAGATAACTCCGTGGTTTTATCTCTATTTTACTGAGAATCCGGGTATGGCATTCGGTATAGAGGTGATTGGGAAATTATTCCTTTCCGTATTCCGTATCGTGGCTGTATTGTTTATCGGATATTATTTGTATAAGCTGGTTAAAGAAAATTATAAATTCGGTTTTATTGCCTGTATATCTTTGGTTTTTGCGGGGGCGGTGGGTAATATAATCGACTCGATATTCTATGGCGTGATCTTCGACCATAGTTTCGGGCAACTCGCTACTTTTATGCCGGAGGGAGGTGGTTATGCCTCTTGGCTGCATGGAAAGGTGGTGGATATGTTCTATTTCCCATTGATAGAGACCGTATTCCCGGATTGGGTTCCGATCTGGGGTGGACAGGAGTTCGTTTTCTTCCGTCCGATCTTTAATTTGGCGGACTCGGCGATTTGCGTGGGAGTTTTCCTTTTGTTAATATTTTATCGGCATACTTTGTCGGCTAGCCTTTCGAAAGAAGAGAAATAAATGCGGAGAAAATTACGGATATATGGTATGGCTTTATTAGCCACGACGTTGCTGGCGGCATGTAGTAAGGTTCCGGATGGTATTCTGTCGGAGAAAAAGATGCAGGGTGTCTTGACGGATATGTTGCTGGCTGAGGCCATGGTAAATGTGGATTATAATATTTATAAATCCGATACCATGAAGCTTGCCTTGTATGAGTCTGTATTCCGTAAGCATGATATTACACAGGCGGTGTATGATAGCTCGTTGGTGTGGTACGGCCGTAACTTGGATATTTATATGGAGGTCTACAACCGGGTCTTGGCCGATCTTAATAAACGGATCAATAACTTAGGGGATGTGCAGGCGGACGCTGCGCCGGTATCGAACCGGGATTCTGTGGATATTTGGCCTCGCCGTTCTTATCTGGTCTTGTCTCCTACCTCTGTATTTAATGGGGTGACTTTCGATATACGTCCGGAAACGAATTATTCCTCGGGCAGTAGTTTCGTGCTGGGCATGCGTGTCTGGGGATTGAATAACAAAATGGCTTATAAGCCGGAGGTACGTTTAAGCGCGGACCAAGGTGATACGACCTTGACTGTGAATAGTAAGATCACGAAAGATGGATATCACGAGACGATCTTGAAGACTATACCAACTAAGAAAGTAAAGCGTGTGTTTGGATATATCCGTATGGATAATATGGATACGACTTATTATAAGGTGTATATAGATAGCTTAAGCTTGATGAAATATAACTATGGTAAGGAGCTTGCCGAATTACCTAAGGATTCTATTAAGTAATCTCTCTATTTGTTTATTATACTTATGAGAAGAATTGCCGCTCATTACGTTTGGTGTAAGCAGGTTTATCGTATGCATTATATCGAACTGGATGATAATGGTGCGTTTCATGGTGTTTACCCGTTGAATGAGGAGATAGCTGGAACCGCTTTTTATGATGGAGTGCTGGTGCCGGTTCTTTCCTCGGAACCGGCGATTGGTTTTAAGCAGGTGATGGGATCTTGGCCGGCGTTAACCGAAAAGATTACGCCGGGTTGTTCAGTCCATATATATCGTTTAAGCGGGATTCCCTTGGCGTCTGCGAAACTCGGCACAGACCACAGCTGTAGCGATGGCCACATTGAGAGACTCTGAGGTGTCTCTTCCTTCCGGATAGTTCGGGATATATAATTTTTCGTTTACAAAAGCCTCTATGGCGGGACGTATTCCATTTCCTTCATTACCCATTATCAAGATACCGTTTCCGGATAAGGTTTTCTCATATAAGTTTTCTCCGCCAAGGAAGGTGCCGTATAAAGGTATGGCTTGGGAAGATTGGGCCTGTAAGAACGTTTCCAGATCGGTGTAATGTATTTTTACGTGGGCGAGCGCACCCATAGTGGCTTGTACGGTTTTTGGACTGAAAACATCGGCGGTATCTTTGCTGCATACGATATGGGAAATACCGAACCAGTCCGCTAACCGGATGATCGTACCTAAGTTGCCCGGATCTTGGATTCCGTCTAATGCGAGAACAAGCTCCTTTTCCGGCGTTATTTCCGTTATATCCCAATTGGGGCGTTTAAAGATCGCGAGTACATCTTGGGGATTTTTCAGGAAGCTGGCTTTACGAATATCATCTTCTTCCGCTACCAATAACTCCTTGGCCGGAATATCGCCTTGTGTAGCCATCCAAGATGGCTTGGCTATTAATAACTCACATTCAAAGGCCGGTAACATATCGGCTACCAATTTATTTCCTTCGGCTACAAAAACATTATTTTCATTCCGGAATTTCTTTAATTCCAGAGAACGGATGTATTTGACTTTGGTCTTGCTTAGCATCTTAGTTCTTTTTACAAAACAAAAGTACGGTAAATTCTTTAAATTCCAGTACATTCGCGATCGTAAAAAGCTTGGAATGATGAATCGATCTCTACGTATATGCTATTTTATCTGTATCGTACTACTACTAACCTCTTGTAGTACGACCAAGTTTGTGCCGGATGGGGAATATTTGCTGGATAAGGTGGAGATCGTGTCGGATAACAGGGACTATAAGTCTGCGGATTTAAAATCTTATCTTAGGCAGCAACCAAACTTCAAGGTGTTTGGTCTGATGAAGTGGCAGTTATTTGTCTATGATTGGTCTGGTAAGAATGAGAAGAAATGGATCAATAAACAGTTACGTAGGATTGGTGAGCCTCCCGTGGTGCTGGATACGATGTTGGTGGAACAGTCCGCCATGGAACTAGAGCGTTTTTACATTAATAAAGGGTATGTCCATGCGGATGTATCAACGACGATCGATACGGCACGCCATAAGAAAGCGGTTGTAACTTACCATATAAAGGCGAACGATCCGTATAGGATACGCAATTACACGATGAAGTTCCCCGATCCGAAAATTGATAGTTTGGCACATCTGAAAGCGCCTCGCCGCTCTCCCTTAGCTTCTGCGTTCCGGTCCTCACAGGAAGAGTATAACCAATTAGTTAAGGAAGGAACTTTATTTGACCGGGATATATTGGACAAGGAGCGGGAGCGTATTACGACCTTACTTCGTTGGAACGGGTATTATGGTTTTAATCGGGATTATTTAGGATATATCGCTGATAGTTCTTTTAACCAAAATGTCGTGGATCTTGATATGTCCATGAAACCTTATCGGAAGGTGTTGCCCAATGGGTCGGTAGAGGATCAGCCGCATCGTCAGTATTATATTAAGGATGTAACGGTCTTAACCGATTATAATCCGATGGGGGTAGGAGAGGACGCTAGTTTCATGGCTACAGATACGATGCTCAGCGCAGGGGTGAATATCGTATATGGCCGGAACGGGAAGAGTATCCGTCCGAGCGTGCTCCGGAGGAGTACTTATATTCGGCCGGGGCAATTATTTAGTGAGAAGAATATAGAGCAGACCTATTCGGCGTTCGCTTCTCTAAGGGCTTTGAGGAATGTAAATATACGTTTTACGGAAGTAGAGGAGCGGGATACGATGAAGTTGGATTGTTACATTCTCACTTCTCCCGCGAAGATAAATACGGTGGGAGTGGATTTGGAAGGTACTAACTCGGCGGGTGATTATGGGTTTGCCTCCAGCTTGAATTATCAGCATAGGAATATCTTCCGAGGATCGGAGCTGTTCTCGGCGAGGGTGAGAGGGGCTTACGAGGCGTTATCCGGAAATAAGGCGAATGGCTTTGGTAATTACTGGGAGTTAGGTGCGGAAGGATCCTTGCTGTTTCCTCGTTTCTTGTTCCCGTTCTTGAGTTCGGATTTTCGTAGGCGGCTACGTGCGTCAACTGAAGCGAAAATAAGTTACAACCTGCAAAAACGTCCGGAGTATACGAGGGCGATTCTATCTGGTGGTTGGAGTTATATTTGGCAAGATCGGGGTAATACACAGGCACGCCATACCTTTAAGCTTGTAGACTTGAATTATGTGTATTTGCCGGATAAGAATATGGACTTTATCAATAGCTTGCCGGATTATATGGTGTTGTATAACTATACGAACCATTTTATCATGAGTTCGGGATATACTTATTCCTTCAGTAATTATTCTCCCCAGAATCGTTTGAGAAACACGCATTCCCTACGTGCGTCGGTCGAGGTCGCAGGGAATTTGTTGAGTGCCTTTTCGCATCTTACGGGGGCGAAGAAAAATGATGACGGTTATTATGAGTTGTTTGGTACGGAATATGCGCAATATGTGAAATTGGATTTCGATTTTAGTAAAGGAATCGTGCTTGACAGTCGTAACAAGTTAGCTTTCCATATAGGAGTGGGAGTGGGGATGGCTTATGGTAACTCAAACTATTTACCTTTTGAGCGTGCTTATTTCTCGGGGGGAGCGAATAGTGTCCGGGGATGGTCTGTACGAGAGTTAGGTCCGGGTAGTATGGAAGTTGACAGCACGACTTCTTTCGCTCTTCAATCGGGGGATATCCGCTTGGATTTGAACTTGGAATATCGAACGAAACTTTTTTGGAAGTTTGAATTGGCGGCTTACATAGATGCCGGAAACATATGGACCCGGAATGTATCAGATGAACGCTATAAGGCTGGAAACTTTGATTTCTCTCGTTTTTACAAGGAGATCGCTGTTTCCTATGGTTTGGGACTTCGTTTGGACTTTGATTTCTTTCTACTACGTTTAGATACAGGCTTCAAGGCTTATAATCCTCAGGAGAAAAAGTCTAGGCGTTGGGCGATAACCCGTCCTAATTTCAAGGATAATTTCGCCTTGCATTTTGCCGTTGGTTATCCATTCTAAATTCAATATGTAAAAAAGTGTACTAAAAGTTTGCAAGGAAAAGAAAAATCCTTACCTTTGCACCACGAAAATAAGGATGGTCAGGTAGCTCAGCTGGATAGAGCAACAGCCTTCTAAGCTGTGGGTCCTGGGTTCGAATCCCAGCCCGATCACGAGGGAGATTCTAAAAGAGTCTCCCTTTTTTTGTGTCATAACTTCGTTGGCAAAGTATCTTAGATGTATAGGCAAAGTATCTTAGGTGCGTGAGCCGATGCACTTAAGATACTTTTTGGGGGGAGGGATCGACAAGAGGTTCTTTCTTTTTCCGACTGGAAAAACTATATGCCTATCCTCTATATTAGCTACTGAGCTGGAATTTGTCTTATATGGATTGAGGAATATTCCGTAAAAGTAAGTACTACTTACTTTGCTATTTAATATATACTTACTTTGTCATTTAATATATACAGCAAGTGGCATAGAAGATGTACTGTCTTCTCACGGGTTTCTACCAAGCTGGCATTTAGGCTGATTTTAGAACTTCGTAGCATAAAAATCCCCCGCAGAAGGGCGAGGGAACCTAATGTTTTCACAACGGAATAATCCTTATTGTGATTTGCTTCATTTTAGTATGGCAAATATATGAAATGGAATGTTTGCGTGCAAGTGTTTCTGAAATAAAATTTTTATATTTGGGAAAATGTAAAGATAACATACCATGAAAAGGATTTTAGGCTTGGATTTAGGGACAAATAGTATAGGGTGGGCGTTGGTGAACGAAGCGGAGACAGATGAGGAAGTCTCGTCAATCATCCGATTAGGTGTGAGAGTAAATCCCTTGACAGTAGATGAAACGCAGAACTTTGAAAAAGGGAAAAGTATCACTACAAATGCGGAAAGAACCCTTAAAAGAAGTATGCGCCGTAATTTGCAGCGATATAAATTACGTCGTGATGCGTTGGTTGAATTTTTGAAAGAGCTGGGTTTTATTACCGACGAAACTATCCTTTCGGAACAAGGAAACAGAACTACGTTTGAAACCTGTCGTTTACGGGCTAAAGCTGCTGAAGAAGAGATTTCTTTAGAGGAACTATCCCGTGTCTTATTGATGATTAATAAAAAACGTGGATACAAAAGTAGTCGAAAGGCAAAAAGGGAAGAAGATGGAGTTTTGATTGATGGAATGGAGATTGCTAAAAAGCTGTATGAGGAGGATTTGACTCCGGGGCAACTTTGTTCGCAGTTACTTGAGTCGGGCAAGAAAGTTTTGCCAGACTTTTACCGTTCTGATTTGCAAGAAGAGTTGGATAGAATATGGAATGTTCAAAAGCAATTTCATCCTGATGTTTTCTGTGATGCCGCCAAAGAAGAAATCAAAGGAAAAAACAGAAGCCAGACATGGGCTATTTTGGCTAACTATTTTGTTTGGAAAGAGGAAGTGATTAGCTGGAATGACAGAGAAGCAAAGAATGAAACGATAGAAAAAGAATGTAAACTTGTCGGTCTTAAACGGACGACTAAGGGGTATGAACTGAAAAAGGAAAATTATCGTTGGCGTGTGCAAGCTCTTACTGAACAATTAGGTTTGGAAGAGATAGCTGTAGTATTGCAAGAAATCAATGGTCAGATAAATGCGTCTAGTGGTTATTTGGGAGCCATTAGTGATAGGAGCAAAGTGTTATACTTTAATCATCAAACGGTCGGACAGTATCAGATGGCTGAGTTAGACAAGAATCCCCATGCAAGTTTGCGCAATATGGTATTCTATCGGCAGGATTATTTGGATGAATTTGATAGAATTTGGGAAAAGCAGACAGAATTTCATAAGGAATTGACGGCTGAATTGAAAAAAGAGATTCGCGATATGATCATCTTTTACCAACGACGTCTGAAAAGTCAGAAAGGCTTGATTAGTTTCTGTGAGTTTGAAAGGTTGGAGATTGTAGTAGAAAAGGATGGAAAGAAACAGACCAAAGTCATAGGATGCAAGGTGATACCTCGTTCGCATCCATTGTTTCAGGAATTTAAGATATGGCAGACATTGAATGACATAAAGGTATTGGGAAGAGAAAAGAAAAGAAATGCTTTGTCGGCAAGCGAAAGTAGGGCTTTGTATCCAGAAGAAAAAGAAATACTGGCAAGAGAACTTGCGATAAAAGAAAATATGAGGAAAGCAGATGTGTTGAAGCTCTTATTTGAAAATCCACAGGAATTGGATTTGAACTTCAAACAAATAGATGGAAATCGTACTGGGTTTTCTCTCTTTTCTGCCTATAGCAAAATGATAGAAAAGTATGGCTACGAACCGTTGGATTTTAAGAAACCAGCAGATGAGATAATGGGACAGCTAAGAACTATCTTTACCGATTTGGGTTGGAATACGAATCTGTTTACCATTGACTTAACCAAAGAGGGGAAAGAGCTCGAGATGCAACCTTATTTCAGACTTTGGCATCTGTTGTATTCTTTTGAAGGAGATAATACGCCGACCGGTAACGGCAAACTGATTGAAAAGATCATGCAACTTTGCGGAGTTGAGAAAGAATATGCTGTAGAGCTAGCCAGTCTTTCGTTTCAAGATGATTACGGAAGTTTGAGCGCGAAAGCCATTAAAAGGATTTTACCCTATTTGAAAGATGGTAATCAGTATGATGTGGCTTGTGAATATGCCGGTTATCGTCATTCCAAATCTTCACTGACCAAGGAGGAGATAGAAAATAAGGTTTTAAAGGACAAACTGGATGTTCTTCCTAAAAACAGTCTCCGAAATCCGGTGGTTGAAAAGATTTTGAATCAGATGGTGAATGTAATCAATACAATCATTGATACATATGGAAAACCTGATGAAATTCGAGTGGAATTGGCTCGCGAATTAAAGAAGAGTGCCAAAGAACGTGAGGAACTGACGAAAGCTATCGCAAAGAGTACCCGTGAGCATGAGGAGATTCGTAAATTGTTGCAAGCTGAATTTGGTATGATGAACGTGAGCCGCAATGATATTATCCGTTACAAACTTTATGAAGAGTTGAAAGATAATGGATATAAAACATTGTATTCCTATCAATATATACCTAAAGAAAAGATTTTCAGTAAAGAGATAGATATAGAACATATTATTCCACAATCCCGTCTTTTTGATGATTCTTTGTCTAACAAGACATTGGAGTATAAGGCCATTAATATAGAAAAGGGAAATAAGACCGCTTATGATTTTGTAAAAGAAAAATATGGAGAAGAAGGCTTGCAACAATATATAAATCGTTGCGAAAGCTTGTTCAATGACAAAAAGGCGAAACTTCGGAAATTGAAAATGGGACAGAAGGATATACCAGATGGTTTCATTGATAGGGATTTGAGAAATACACAATATATAGCGAAAAAAGCACTCGCTATGTTGAACGAAATCTGCCGTAGAGTAGTGGCAACTACCGGTTCCATTACTGACCAATTGCGTGAAGACTGGCAATTGGTGGATGTAATGAAAGAACTGAACCTGCCCAAATATGAAGCCTTGGGTTTTGTGGAAACATACGAAGATAAGGACGGAAGAAAAATCAAAAGAATAAAGGATTGGACAAAAAGGAATGACCATCGGCATCATGCGATGGATGCGCTAACGGTAGCTTTTACAAAAGATGCGTTTATTCAGTATTTCAATAATAAAAATGCGGCACAAGATTCAGACAATAGAAACCATACGAATATAATAGGTATCAAGACCCGTTATTTTGACAAAGGAAGAGCTTTGCCTCCTATTCCATTGGAGCAATTCCGGGTAGAAGCCAAACGGCATTTGGAAAACCTGTTGGTATCTATTAAGGCTAAGAACAAGGTTGTGACTGTCAATGTAAATCGAACAAAAAAGAAAAAGGGTGAAAATACGAAGATACAGCAAACTCCGCGAGGTCAGTTGCATTTGGAAACGGTTTATGGTAGTCTCAAATAATATGTTACAAAAATAGAAAAGATGAATGCTTCTTTTGATGTGGCTAAAATAGCGACTGTGAGTAAACAGGCTTATCGAAATGCCTTACTTAAACGGTTGGAAACATTCAGTAATGATCCAAAGAAAGCATTTACAGGAAAAAATACATTGGAAAAGAATCCGCTTTATGTTGATAAGTATCAGACCATACGAGTTCCGGAGAAGGTACAAACCGTTGAATTTGAAACTATTTATACTATCCGAAAACCAGTCGATCCTGCTTTGAATGTGGATAAAGTAGTTGATGTAAAGGTACGTGCTATTTTAGAACAGCGTTTGAAAGAATACGATGGAGACCCCAAAAAGGCATTTGTCAATTTGGATGAAAATCCGATATGGTTGAATAAGGAAAAGGGAATAAGCATCAAGCGGGTTAGCATCCGAGGAATCAATAATGCCCAATCGATACACGTGAAGAAAGATAAGAATGGGAATCCGATATGGGATGAAAATGGAAAACAAATCCCTGTGGATTTTGTAAATACCGGAAACAACCATTATGTGGCTATTTATCGTAAACCTGTTTTAGACAAGAAAGGACAGGTGACGTTTGATGAGGATGGTAATCTGATGTATGAACTGGACGAGGTGGTTGTCTCCTTCTTTGAGGCTGTAACACGGGCTAATTTAGGACTTCCTATTATTGATAAGGATTACAGAAAAAGTGAAGGTTGGCAATTTTTGTTTAGCATGAAGCAGAATGAATATTTCGTGTTCCCGAATGAAAAGACGGGCTTCAATCCAAAGGAGGTGAATTTGTTGGATCCGGATAATTATGTGGTGATTAGTCCGAATTTGTTTAGGGTGCAGAAGATAGGTTCAAATGATTATACTTTTAGGCACCATTTAGAGACAACCATACAGAATAGTAATAATGAATTAAAATTCATAACTTGGATTAGATGTGGAAAAAGTGGTATTAGTGATATTGTCAAAGTCAGAATTAATCACATTGGACAAATCGTATCAGTGGGAGAATATTAATAGTACCTGTTAGAGTTTGAAATAAATAGGGTGTATGCTATTCTCAAAAAGGTTGTACCCTTTTTTAGAAACAGACTTTTAATGCTGATTAATAATAATTTAAAATCTAACTGCTTATGATCAAGAAAACCCTTTATTTTGGAAACCCCGTTTATCTATCTCTGAAAAATGCTCAGTTGATGATAAAATTACCGGAGGTAGTCAGGAATGATACGTTACCTGAAAATTTCAAACGAACTTCAGAAGTGACTAAACCCATTGAGGATATTGGAGTTGTGGTACTGGATCACAAGCAGATCACTATCTCTTCGGGCGTGTTGGAAGCTTTGCTTGAAAATAATTGTGCTGTCATTACATGTAACAGTAAAAGTATGCCGGTTGGTTTGATGCTTCCTCTGTATGGGAACACGACGCAAAACGAAAGATTCCGGCAACAGTTAGATGCCTCTCTACCGTTAAAGAAACAGCTTTGGCAGCAGACCATAAAGACGAAGATTGAAAATCAGGCAGTCGTGTTGAAAGAATGTTCTGGCGCAGAAGTAAAATGTATGTACGCATGGGCTTCGGATGTGAAAAGCGGAGATACGAGTAACCTAGAAGCCCGTGCGGCTGCTTATTATTGGAAGAATTTGTTTCGGATAGAAGGTTTCACAAGAGATAGGGAGGGCATTCCGCCTAACAATTTGTTGAATTATGGATATGCTATTCTGCGGGCGGTTGTTGCTCGTAGCTTGGTGGCAAGTGGGCTTTTGCCTACTTTAGGAATCCATCATCATAATCGTTATAATGCTTATTGCTTGGCAGATGACATTATGGAGCCTTATCGTCCGTATGTGGATCGATTGGTCTGTGGTATCATAAAGCAGGGAGTGGATTATGCGGAACTAACGAGAGAGTTGAAAGCGCAGTTGCTTACTATTCCAGTGTTAGAAACTTTTATATTAGGAAAACGTAGTCCGTTGATGGTGGCTGTCGGGCAAACTACGGCTTCTCTGTATAAGTGCTTTAGTGGCGAATTGCGTAGAATCTCCTATCCGGAAATGTAATATGGATCGGTTTAGCGAATATCGTGTTATGTGGGTACTTGTGTTGTTTGATTTGCCTACCGAGACGAAGAAGGAGAAAAAGGCGTATGTGGATTTCAGGAAAAATCTACAAAGAGATGGATTTACGATGTTTCAGTTTTCTATCTATGTCCGTCATTGTGCCAGTAGCGAGAATGCGGCCGTACATATAAAAAGAGTTAAATCTTTCCTCCCGGAGCATGGGAATGTCGGAATCATGTGTATTACGGATAAGCAGTTTGGGAATATTGAACTTTTTTATGGAAAGAAAACGGTGGAAGTGAATACTCCTGGACAGCAATTGGAGTTGTTCTAAAAGAAAAATCCCGCTGTCAAGCGGAATTTTTAATGGAAACAATATCTGTTTTTTAAATTCTGATGTGCTTTGTAATCCGTTGATTAATAGCTTTTAATAAATAATAAGCTGTTTCCAATGGCTCAAAGTTACTAAAATGAAAGCAAATCACAACGTAATGGTGCCGGATTAACGACAAAAATTGCTGTTTCCAATGGCTCAAAGTTACTAAAATGAAAGCAAATCACAACACGAGGGAGTAACGCAGCTCCACCATCTTCGCTGTTTCCAATGGCTCAAAGTTACTAAAATGAAAGCAAATCACAACTAATTTGTCCATCCTTTAGTAGAATTATCTGCTGTTTCCAATGGCTCAAGGTTACTAAAATGAAAGCAAGTCACAATTAAATATTGCAAAATATTGGGGCAACTGTACCAAAAGTAAGCCATTCTCTTTGATGTCATCAAAATATCTATTTTCCTGTCATTTTGCTCAAAATGGAGACTTTTAGCTGATAAAGGCTTTTTATGGAAATGCGAGAATAGAAAGAAAAGGAAGGCGGAAACAGCGTATTTCGCCATTTTTTAGTGTATGAATAGGCTTTGTAGAGGGATTATGATCCAATAGTAAGGTGTTTATAACGGCGTTGTATGCTGTTTTCGACTGCGATCTTTATTGTTTCCGACCGGAAACCCGATTGTTTTCGGATGAAAAGCTTATTGTTTTCAGATAAAAAGTCGCTTGTTTGTCCGACTGAGGTTGACAGAAGACGAAATCTTTCGCTAGAATAAATCAGTGAAAATTTGTAATACGTTGTTCAATAGATTATTGTGAAAAAATATTTTCGAATTTGGAAGCAAGCCGTACCTTGCCTCGAAGTAATCGATTCTCCAAGCGTTTAGATTGCAAAGTGTTAGAATGACAATTTGCATTGATTGAGGAATATTTTGGTGCGATGCTCTGGTAAAAGATTGTTTAGGTACGGCTTTTTCATTTAACATCTCGTTAAAGTAGGGTTTCTTGTAAATTTTAACATGCGCTTTTGTTTTCGGTGGAAGGATTACGGAAAACACGTACGACCTTTTCGGAAAACACGTACGACTTTTACCAAAAACATGTACGTGTTTTGCGGAAAGATTATCCTGTTTTTTTAATACTGATTATCAGTTTCTTATATACAAGCTTCTCTCGTGAGCTTATTGTGCGGAATTTTACTTGAGATCCATGCATTCCGGCTTGCTGAAACGGATGGGTAAATGAAAGAGCCGTGTTGTTTAGGTCTTAGATAAATGATTTATTTGTTATATTTGTTTTTGATAGTCTTAAGCCGGAAACTATGGGGCCAGGTTCCCTGTGGTTGAGATTAAACAGGTTGTAAATATTAAAAAAGTAGATAAGATGGAAACATTTGACGATATCATTAAAGGGGATAAACCTGTATTGGTGGATTTTTTTGCGACATGGTGCGGCCCGTGTAAGGTGTTGAGTCCGACGATCGAGGTATTGGGAAAGGAACTGGCGGGACAAGTGCGTGTCCTTAAAATTGATGTAGATAAGAACGAGGCACTTGCCAGACAGTTGAGGATTCAATCTGTACCCACTTTGATCATCTTCAAGAAAGGTGAGATCGTATGGCGCTCTTCCGGCGTGATGGACCACGGAAGCCTTTTACAGAAGGTGCAAAGCTATATTGATTAAAAGCCGTTCATCGGGATCAATACCGTCGGGATCAATAAAAGGAATCCAAGGATCACTAGGACAAGGATGAACTTCCATGCCCATTTGAACCATTTATCATACGGGATACGGCTTACTCCTAGAACCGCTATCAGGACACCTGATGTGGGAGTTATCAGGTTCGTGAAGCCATCGCCAAACTGAAAGGCCATGACGGTGGCCTGCTTGGATAAACCGATCAACTCCGAGAATGGGGCCATGATAGGCATGGTAAGGGCCGCTTTGGCGCTTCCGGAAGGAATAACTAAATTGATAAGCGTCTGGATAACGTACATCATCCCGACCGTAGCTACTTGTCCCAAGCCTTCCATCCCTTTCGCTAGGTTAAAGAGAATCGTATCGATCACTTTGCCTTCTTGTAGGATTACGATGATACCTCCTGCCAAACCGACAACCAAGGCGGCGCTCATAATATCCTTGCAACCCTCTAAGAATAGTTTCACAAGCTCATTCGGATCGCGTCCATTGGCGATTCCCGCCGCTATGCCCAAGGCGAAGAATAAAGTCGCTATTTCCATAATGTACCATCCATAGCCCATTACGCCTGTTATCAGGAAAAAGATCGTGAAGAATAAAAGGTTCAATATATATAAATGTACGGTTTTCCGCAGAGTGAATATCGAACTGATTATGAACGCTACGCTAAGAATCGGGATTAAGGGAAGTCCCTCGATTACACTATTCCCGATTTCTAAGGATGTCTGGGGATAATAGACAGAAAAGACCGCTAAGATGATTGCCAATAGGATAAAACTGACCCATGCGGCTTTCGGGGTCCTGTACACGATTTCCAAAGAATGGGTATTATGTAGGTCTCTCCAGTATTGATCATCCTCATAGACGGGCGATAGTTGAGGGTTCTTTTTTACCTTGGCGGCATAACGCAATATCCATGTGAAGCCTACCACATTGATAATACACCAACAAACGATACGATACTCGATACCGGAAAAAAGAGGAATCCCCGCCAAGCCTTGCGCAATACCGATGGTGAAAGGGTTCAAGATCGCTCCGGCGAAACCTAATCCCGCCGCTATAAAAACCATACATACGCCGGTTATGGAATCGTATCCCATAGATATCGCCATCGGGACCAAGACCAGACAAAAAGCGATGGTCTCCTCACTCATCCCGAATACGGCCCCGAATATACTGAAAAGTAGCATGATAGCGGTCAATAAAAAATTGTCTATGCCTATTTTATGAAGGATGGGGTTATTCTCCATTTTGCGTGCTTTCCGCAGGAAACTGACTGTCCCGATATCAAATGCCTTACTGTCGTTCACGATCCAGAATGCACCACCGATGATGAGGATGAAGACGATGATATCCGCCTTGTCCACAAATCCTTTATAAAAGGCGGAGAGTACCTCCCAAGTCTGGGGTACGCTTTCCACGGATTCATATACAACGGTTCGCTCTCCGTCCGGGCTGATACTTTCCGTATATTGCCCACCGGGAATAATCCATGTCAATATGGCGCAAAATAAGATGATGTAAAAGATAATTACGTAAGTGTGGGGTATTTGTCTCTTTTTCATGATTCTGCTTTTTCGTCTTCTTCAGTTAATATTCCGATCTCGGGAAGGATAGCTCGGGCCTCACGGTCGCTAAGCGTATCTACGTCTTTGAGTTTACGTTGGATGGCACGGGTACGGGTACCTAAAACCTCTTCTATTTGCCCGCTGGCGGTTTGCAAGTTCTTTTGGGCTTTCTCGAGCATACCGCCTACTTTCTCGAATTCTTTTTTCACGGCCCCTAAGATCGTCCATACCTCCCCTGAGTGCTTTTGAATCGCCAATGTACGGAAGCCCATTTGTAAACTGTTTAGTATGGCCGCTAGGGTAGTGGGACCTGTTACGACTACCTTGTAGTTTCGTTGCAAGTCCTCCAATAAAGCGGAACGGCGTACGACCTCGGCGTAAATGCCCTCGAATGGCAGGAACATAATGCCGAAATCGGTCGTGGCAGGAGGCGCCAGATATTTGTCCGAAATATCTTTAGCCATCTTCTTGATCGTTGTCTCTAATAATTTTCCGGCCGTCTCGATCGCTTGGGAATCTGCGGCATCGTAAGCGTCTAGGAGCTGTTCGTATACATCTTTCGGGAATTTAGCGTCTATGGGAAGGTATACGAATTCTCGGGCATCATCCCGCCCGGGGAGCTTGACTGCGAATTCAACGACCGCATCCGAACCTTTCCGGGTATGTACATTCGCCTCGTATTGCTCTGGTGCCAATAACTGCTCCAATAACATACTGAGTTGGATCTCCCCGATATTTCCCCGGGTCTTAACATTACTAAGTACCCGTTTTAATCCTCCTACATCCTGTGCTAAGGTTTGCATCTCGCCCAGTCCTTTTTGTACACTTTCTAATTGTTCGGTGACTAAACGGAAAGATTGCCCGATACGGTCATTCAATGTCTTTTGAAGTTTCTCGTCTACGGTGACTCGGATCTCTTCCAGCCTTTTTTCCGTGTTATCCACTAATCTCTGTTGGCGTTCGTCCAAGGCGGCGAATTTCTCTTTCTGCAACCTGTTAAAAGAATCGATTCCACGTTCGAAGGCTTCCTTGAACTCATTCATGGAACGAGCCAGCTCTTCTCGGTTATCTTTTGCTACTAACCGGCTTTCTTCCCGGTTCAGGCGGAAGTCCTCCCTAAAGTTTTTCTCGATATGGTCGAACGAGCGTTGTATCTCGTTTAGTAACTTTTCTAGGTCTTCTTTGTTATTATTTAGCTGTTTAGGACGCAAAAGGATTTGCATCATGATGATTATAAGAAGTCCGCCGATAATAATCCAATCCATCTGTTTTTAATTTTGACGTCAAAGATAGGTAATCTGTATTTTGCAACAGTAGTTAAATAGAGTTAAATGAAAAAACATTGTTTATTTTCGTTTGTTTTATCGACAGAAAGCTGCTTATATTTGCGCAGCCAACTTAAAGTAAGACTATTTAATTTACATACAAAGATGGCAAAAGTAACATTAAAAGGTAACGAGATTCATACGAACGGCGAGTTGCCAAAAGTTGGGACAGAGGCTCCGGACTTTAAGGGTGTAAAAAGTGATTTATCCGAATTGTCGCTAAGCGACTTGAAAGGAAAGAAAGTGGTGATAAATGTTTTTCCGAGCTTGGATACAAGTGTATGTGCGGCATCGGTAAGACGCTTCAATAAAGAAGCCGCTTCGCATCCGGATACGGTGGTATTAGCTGTTTCTAAAGATTTACCTTTTGCGCATGGACGTTTCTGTACTACGGAAGGTATTGATAAAGTGATTACATTGTCAGTGTTCCGGTGTTCATGTTTTGAGGATAAGTATGGGATGCTTCTGGTAGACGGTCCGCTGAAAGGGTTATTAGCCCGTGGCGTGATAGTGGTCGATGGAGCTGGTAAGGTGGTTTATGAGGAACTTGTTCCCGAGATTACTACCGAACCGAATTACGATGCGGCTTTAGCTGCATTGAAATAAATGTAGTAGATTATTGTTTTTCATTGGTTAAAGTTAAGGGTTAGTGTAGGAGGCCGTCGGATGTGAATCCCGCGGCCTTCGTTTTTTTAATACAAACACGTTTATATGGATAACTGGAAGCGAGTATTTGCCATTATTTGGACGGGGCAGTTCTTATCTATACTGACAAGTTCGATTGTTAATTTCGCGATAGTCTTGTGGTTGAGTCTGGAGACAGGTTCCGCTGAGGTATTGGCATTTGCTACGATGGCCGCTTTGTTACCTCAATCTGTTTTGGGGCTTTTCACGGGGATCTTTATCGACCGGTGGAAAAGGAAGCGGGTGATGATTATGGCAGATAGCTTTATTGCTTTTTGTACGTTGATATTGGCGGTCTTGTTTTATTTTGATTTGGCTAAGATTAGTCATATATATGTGTTATTGGCCCTTCGTTCCGTAGGTTCTGCCTTTCATATGCCCGCTATGCAAGCTTCTGTTCCTTTGCTGGCTCCAAAATCGGAGTTGATGCGCATAGCTGGGATTAATCAGGTGATCCAGTCGGTGTGTAATATCGCCGGGCCCGCTTTGGCCGGTCTATTCATAACGATGATGAAGATGACGAATATCCTCTTATTGGATGTGGCTGGAGCGGCGTTCGCTTGTCTATCGCTCTGCTTTGTCTTTATTCCCGATCCTTCTCATGAGGAACGAAATTCAGAATTGCATCTTTGGAGAGAGGCGAAAGAGGCGATTATGGAAGTCCGTAACCAATATGGGCTATCGTGGTTATTCCTATTGTCTATATTGGCTACATTCGTGATTATGCCGGTAAGTGTCTTATTCCCGTTGATGACGTTGAATCACTTTGCCGGAAATGCTTTCCAAGTGAGTTTGGTCGAGGTTTCATGGGGTGGAGGAGCCTTGCTCGCGGGTGCTTTACTGGGGCTTAAGAAATATCGTTGGAATGGGATACTGTTGATTAATGGGATGTATATAGCGTTGGGATTGACATTCTTGTTTTCCGGGTTGTTACCGGTATCCGGTTTTATCTGGTTTGCGGTGCTGACGGCTTTAGGAGGTGTTTGTGGTTCCCTGTATTTTGCTACTTTTACTACGGTTATCCAATCTCGCATTGATCCGGGAGTTATGGGAAGGGTATTCTCTTTTTACATGAGCTTTAGTATGCTTCCTTCGATGATCGGTCTTTTGAGTACCGGCTTTTTGGCGGATTCTATCGGGCTTGGAAATACCTTTATAATAAGTGGGGGCTTTTTATGTTTGATAGGTATTATATCCTTTTTTATCCCTTCGTTGATCAGTCTGAAAGAGAGTTTTAAGAGATAACGATATCGTATTTAGACACTATTTAATATGAATAAGAAAATACTTCAACTGGCGATACCTTCTATTATTTCCAATATAACCGTACCTTTATTGGGATTGATAGATGTGGCGATCGTGGGACATCTTGGATCTGCTTCGTACATCGGGGCGATCGCTGTAGGCGGGATGCTGTTTAATATTATCTACTGGATATTCGGGTTTCTCCGTATGGGGACAAGCGGTATGACTTCCCAAGCGTACGGGAAACGGGATTTGACGGAAGTTACCCGGATCTTATTCCGGTCTGTCGGGGTTGGTTTCCTGATATCTTTGGGGCTTTTGATACTTCAATACCCTATCTTGAAGGTTGCGTTTACTTTGATCGACGCAACGGAGGAGGTAAAACAATGGGCCTCTCTCTATTTTAATATCTGTATCTGGGGAGCGCCGGCTGTATTGGGGTTATATGGCTTTGCCGGTTGGTTTATCGGTATGCAGAATTCTCGTTTCCCGATGTTTATCGCTATCGCGCAGAATATCGTGAATATTGTGGCCAGCCTATGTTTCGTGTTTGTGCTGGGTATGAAGGTGGAAGGCGTAGCGTTGGGAACACTGATCGCCCAATATGCGGGTCTCCTCATGGCGTTTGCTCTTTGGTTGAAATATTATAAACGTTTGAAAGCGTATATTGATTGGAACGGGCTTTGGGGTAGGGAGGCGATGCGTCGCTTCTTCTCAGTCAATAGTGATATATTTTTCCGGACCTTGTGCTTGGTCGCTGTTACGACTTTCTTTACTTCTACAGGTGCGAGACAAGGGGATGTGATATTAGCCGTAAACACCTTGTTGATGCAGTTATTTACCTTGTTCTCTTATATAATGGATGGATTCGCTTATGCGGGAGAGGCATTAGCCGGTCGCTTTATTGGAGCCAAAAACGATGTGGGGTTACGTAAATGCATTCGCTTATTGTTCCTATGGGGAATCGGCCTCTCATTGTCTTTCACGATCCTTTATGCGTTGGGAGGGAAGAATTTTCTGGGATTATTGACGAACGATACCTCAGTCATTGAAGCTTCCGGGGATTATTTCTATTGGGTGTTGGCGATTCCTTTATGTGGATTCTCCGCTTTCCTTTGGGACGGTATCTTTATCGGTGCCACGGCCACACGCCAGATGCTTTACTCGATGCTTGTGGCCTCGGGCACTTTCTTTATTATGTATTACTTGTTTTATCAATCGATGGGGAATCATGCCTTATGGATGGCTTTCCTTTGGTATCTGTCTTTACGTGGCGGTATGCAATGGGTACTTTGGCGGTTAAAAAAATAAGGCGAGAACCTGTAACTGATCCTCGCCTCATTTTATCCTAGGAAAACCTATTTACTGTTGTTTGTAATAAGCTAAGTCCTCACGATTGAAGTTGTTGATGAAGGATTCGATCTTATCAATCTCAGCTTGTCCGTAGTTTACATAAACCTCGGCGGAACGGCGGAAGCTGTCATCTTTGTTTGCGTCTTGCAATAGCAAGTAGCCGAATACGCAATGAGCGGCTGCCTCGACCATACGGCGAGCTTGGAAGTCAATATATTCGTTATCCTTTGTCTCCGTAACCTTGGCTACCACTTTCTCATACTTCTCGGTCATAGCGGCAAGTTTGTTCTTCAGAGCCTCTAATTCCGGCTTATACTCGATCGCTTGGTATTCACGAATCTGGTTCAAGTAAGTACCCGTGGTGACGTGGCGGATGGCCGCTACGACTTGCAATTGGGTGGTACCCTCATAGATATTCGTGATGCGGGCATCCCGGTAGATACGTTCGCAAGCGTAGTCCTTCATGAAACCGGAACCTCCGTGAACTTGGATAGCGTCGTAAGCGTTCTGGTTTGCGTACTCGGTAGTCATGCCTTTACCCATCGGGGTGAAAGCATCCGCGAGCTTGCTGTACTTCTTGAATTCTTGACGTTCTTCCGGAGTCAGTTTACGTTCCTTGGATATATCATCCAACGCTTTGTAGACGTCAACGAAACGGGCGGTCTCGTATAACATAGAACGGGAAGCATCCGCTTTCGCACGCATCAAGGCGATAATCTCAGCGATCGCCGGGAACTCGATGATAGACTTACCAAACTGTTTACGATCCAAGGCGTAAGCATAAGCCTCACGATAGGCAGCCTCGCTAAGTCCTACGGCTTGAGCCATGATACCCAGACGGGCACCGTTCATCAAAGCCATTACATATTTGATCAAACCTAGCTTACGATCACCGCAAAGCTCGGCTTTCGCGTTCTTGAATACCAACTCGCAAGTAGGAGAGCCTTTGATACCCATTTTGTTCTCGATACGACGGACATTCACGCCACCATTGCGCTTGTCGTAGATGAACATGGAAAGGCCACGTCCATCCTTCGTACCTTCCTCGGAACGGGCCAATACCAAATGGATGTCAGCGTCGCCATTCGTGATGAAACGCTTTACGCCGTTCAGATACCAGCAACCGTCAGCCTCGTTGTAAGAAGCTTTCAACATAACGGATTGAAGGTCGGAACCTGCGTCCGGCTCCGTCAAGTCCATAGACATGGTCTCTCCGTCGCAAACACGAGGGATGTAACGTTGGCGTTGATCCTCGTTGCCGAACTCGTATAAGGTCTCGGCACAATCTTGTAGACCCCAAAGGTTCTCGAAACCGGCGTCGGCACGGGAAACCAAGTCGGCGGCCATGATGTAAGGGACGATCGGGAAATTCAACCCATTGTAGCGGCGAGGCATAGCGATACCCATCAAGCCGGCCTTGCGAACGGCATCGAGGTTTTGCTGTGTCCCGGAAGCGTACGTGACACGTCCGTTCGCTACCGTGGGGCCCTCATGGTCTACGCCCTCAGCGTTCGGGGCGATAATTTCCCCGCAAATCTCACCAACGATCTCCAATACTTTCTCGTAGCTATCCATTGCGTCCTCGAAATCGATCGGAGCATAATCGTATGTATCCTTGTCGGCATAGCCGCGCTCTTTCAGCTCTACGATACGCTTCATCAACGGATGGTGAAGATGATGCTTCAAGCTGGGATTATCTGTATAGAAATTAGCCATAATCTTACTTACTGTTCTTTTTGTAATACTTAATCATCTTAGGAATCACCTCTTCTACCGTACCATTGATTACGTAATCGGCGATCGTGTTGATCGGGGCGTTCTCATCATTATTGATCGAAATGATGATACCGGCGTCTTGCATGCCGGCGATATGCTGGATCTGCCCGGAGATACCGCAAGCGATATATAATTTCGGACGCACCGTGACACCGGTCTGACCGATCTGACGGTCGTGGTCGCAGAAACCGGCATCGACAGCCGCACGGCTGGCACCTACCTCGGCGTGAAGCTCTTTCGCCAAATCGAACAATAAATTAAAGTTCTCCTTAGAGCCTACGCCATAACCTCCGGCTACTACGATCGGAGCGCCTTTCAGGTTGTGCTTCGCTTTCTCTACATGACGGTTGATCACTTTCACCACATAGTCTGTCTCGGGGACATACTTCGCTACGTCGTGGTGGATCACTTCGCCTTTATAGTTCTCGTCCAAAACCTCCTTTTTCATCACGCCCTCACGAACGGTCGCCATTTGCGGGCGATGTTCCGGGTTGATGATCGTGGCTACGATGTTACCACCGAACGCCGGACGGATCTGATATAATAAGTTCTCGTAGGTGATACCCGCTTTCTTGTCCTCGTGCGAGCCGATCTCCAAAGAGGTACAATCGGCCGTCAAGCCGCTTGTCAAGGCCGAGGATACACGAGGGCCCAAGTCACGACCGATCACCGTAGCGCCCATCAAGCAAATCTGCGGTTTCTCCTCCTTGAACAAATTGATCAAGATAGAGGAATGAGGAAGTGACGTATAAGGGAACAGACCCGGAGCGTCGAACACATGAACCTTGTCGACGCCAAAAGGCAATACTTGTTTCTCTACACCCTCAAGGCCGGACCCGGCAACGATCGCCTCCAGCCCACAGCCCAATTGATTGGCTAGCTTACGACCTTTAGTCAGAAGCTCAAGACTTACATCGGCAACGTTCGTGCCTTCTGTCTCACAATATACAAATACGTTGTTCATAATCTTATCCGATGGTGTGGTTAGCTAACAGTTCGACAATCAAATCCTCTACTTCTTGGTCGGCGCTGGAGATGGTCTTGCTTTCCTTGGCTTGGAAGACGATATTCTCGATCGCTTTTACCTTCGTCGGCGAACCGCTAAGGCCGCATTGAACCAAGTCACCATTCACGTCGGCTACGCTCCATTCTTGAATATCCAAATACGGGCGGGTCTCGTACAATTCCGGGTAGCGAAGAGTCGGCGTACCGTCCTGGTGACAGGCGGGTTGCACGGCCCGTTCCTGTTTACCCATGGCGTGTTTGTACTTTTGTACCAACTTCGCGTTGCGGGGACGGCAGGGAGCGGCGGAGCCGTTCACGGTGATAACGATAGGAAGCGGACCTTCCACGGTCTCGACACCCCCGTCGATATGACGTTTTACGGTGATACGTCCGGCCTCCTTATCAACGTTTAGGATTTCCTCGGCATACGTGATCTGGGTCAGTCCTAATTTCTCAGCGACTTGCGGACCTACCTGTGCCGTATCGCCGTCGATCGCTTGGCGACCACCGATGATAATATCATAATCGTTGATTTTCTTGATAGCCGTGGCAAGCGCATAGGATGTGGCTAACGTGTCGGCTCCGGCAAACGCACGGTCGGTCAACAAAAAACCGCCGTCAGCACCACGATACAAACCCTCGCGGATGATTTCGGCGGCACGTCCCGGGCCCATCGTCAGCAGCGTAACTGTCGTCCCGGGGTAAGCGTCTTTCAAGCGTAACGCTTGTTCCAACGCGTTCAGGTCTTCCGGGTTAAAGATCGCAGGCAAGGCGGCGCGATTGATCGTACCGTCCGCCTTCATGGCGTCCTTTCCCACGTTTCGTGTATCCGGGACCTGTTTCGCTAAAACTATAATTCTTAAACTCATATTATATAGGAATATTAGATTTTTATATTGATGTAATACTTCTACTTTCTTGTTAATCTCGAGGTGCAAAAGTAATCAAACATTCTTTATAACAAAGAACTTTGCGGAGGAAATTGCACACTTGGCGTGTGTTTGAGCATGTATTGCCTGCTGATTACTCGTAGCAATGATAGGTTCTCTTCCGGTTTGAGCCCGGTTTTTTTTTCTCGATGCGCCATTCCCAAGGCTGCGATTTCGTCAGCGTGCGGAAGAACTTGGAGAATACCGAGGGCTGCGAGAAACCCAGCTTGGCGGCGATCGCGGTGATGCTCATGTCCGTCCGCTCCATCAGCTCCTGAGCTTCGAGGAGAAGGTAGCGGTTGCGCCATTCCATCGCCGACATGCCGCCGATGGCGAGGATGGCGCCCCGGAGCTCGCTGGTCTTGAGTTGCATTATGCGGGCGTATTCGCTGGTGTCCATCCGGCCGTACTTGCGGATGAGATAGGCGAAGAGATCGATCAGGTTGTTGCCCGAGGGGCGGTTGCCGTCGAAGTCGGGAGGGACGCCCATCCAAAGCTCTTCTTCGGTGGGTTTACGCTTGAAGACGGTGATAAAGACATCTTCCGGGGGGATTCTCTTGAATGTTTCTTCCATGATGATCTGTTTTAAGGTTGTTTTTTCTCAAGGATTTGATCTTGCGATTCTTCCGGGTCAAATCTACGGATTATGATTGGATATCGCAAGCCTTAAAGGTCAAATCCATGTGATTGGATTAGATATTTTAGAACTACGAGGTCAAATCAAAGGTAATGGATTTGACCTCGTAGTTTTACTGGGTCAAATCTTTTGGCTATCCAGCCTCTTTACGACTTGTCCGTACACGATCAACGCTACGGCGGATACCAAGGCGATCGCACCGAAGTAATACCAGATGTAATGGGCGTTCGCGCTTGCCGCCAGCCATTCCTCGTGAGAGGCGAACAGGGTTGGCTCCGGGCAATACTTGCTTAAAAGGAAACCGGATAGCCCGAATCCGAAGATAGAGGAGAGGAAAGAATGCAAATGGCTGAATCCAAGATAGAGACCTTCCTCTCCCTTGGGTGCTTGCAAGGAGAAATACTCGAGAAAGCGAGGGGAAATGAACGTCTCCGCCAGCCCTTGGAAGACGATACCCACCACCATCATGAAGGCTACGGGATGCATCCCTAGGATCAAGGAATTAGTATCCAGCATATTACCGGATGCCATGCAAAGAGCGGACACCGGCATGATAAACATACCCACCGTCATGGAGGTAAGCGCTGTCCGCTTCCGCATCATCTGTGTTACTAGATTGACTGTCAGAACTACGACTAAAGGGTTTACGTTGGCATACCAAGAAGGAGAGGCTCCCTCGCCGGCCAAACGAAGCACATATTTTGGCATCGTGGCATACAGCTGGTGTTGTACCATCCAGAATCCGGTGATAATGATGATTAATGTAATGAGCCGTCCGTTACTACAAACCTTGATCAAGGCGTTCCAGATCTGCCCGAACGTCTTGCCCTCGCCCGAATGCTGAGCGCTTTTGTAGAAGAACCAGATGGCTAGCAAGGCAAGGAAGGTCATGCTCGCCGAGAAATAGTTCAAGGTAATCAAACCTTCGTTGCCCAACGCCTCACGAAGCGGCTTCACGATGGTCTTCCCGGAGAAGGCCCCGATATTTACCATCGCGTAGAAGATAGAGAAGCCCTTCGCACGGGTTTCCGGCGTAGTCTCTTTAGCGACCGTGCCGGAGATAACGCTCTTGATAAAAGCCCCGCCGCATACGATCAAGGCCATGATAGGGATAATGCCGTACTGAAGATTGCTCTCCAGCAATCCCGTAAAGGTAGTCGTCGTGCTGTATTCAACCAGTCCGGCGGATTGAAGCCAAGTAGGGTAAACAGCCAGTCCTAGATAGCCACAAGTTAACAAAGTGAAAGCCAGTAGCATCGAGTTGCGGAAACCGATCTTATCGGCCAACGCTCCGGCGAATGTGGGCAGCAGATACAGACAAGCGGAAAAGATACCGGCGATGCTGGCGGCCTGAATGTCGTTAAAGCCTAAGATGCGGCTAAGATAAAGGGTTATAACGATAAATACGCCATAATAAGCGGCTCGCTCGAACAACTCGACGGTGTTCGCTACCCAGAATGCTTTACTGAATTTGATTTTCTCTTGTTTCTTAGTTGTCATGATATTATTTATTAGTAAGATAGATTAGATGGATAAGTCAAAGAGGAGGCGCAGGCGAGAAAATGAAGAGCTGCGCCTCCTCGTCTTTGTTTTATCGTATAGTAATTACGAATTAGGGCTTTACGGTATACGGTTGGTGGATCGCCTTATCGAAAGCTTTCCAATGCTCATCCGTCATGTTGCCCGGCGTAAACAACGCCACGCCGGCCGCTCCGTTCTCCATGGAGCCTCTTACGGCCTCCTCGATCTCGGACGGGATCAGTCCATGGCCTTCCGGGTCCTTGATATTCGCCTTGTTCTGCCAATCCTCGCAGATGAACAGACCGCTATAAACCGGCTTCTTGCCTTGCACGGCGGCTACTTCCTCTTTCACGATCGGAGCCAGCCAAGAAGCGTCCTCCAGATAGAAATCGTTATAATTCATCGGGAAGAAAGCGTCGATATTCCATTTATTCCATTCTTGGCGAACCATCCACTTGGCGTGAGAGTCCGGCCCCGGGAATACGGCGGCGCTCACTTTCTTGCCTTTGCCGTGAACCTCGTCAGCGATGCGATTTACCAATTTCGTGATCAGGTCGCAACGGAACTGCGCCCATTCCGCGCATTTGGAAGGATCCTCTACGGATTTGATATCGATACCGGTAGCGGCCTTGAAATCGGCCACGCATTTGTCACAGTAGCAATAGTCCGCCGTAGGATATTCCTCGTCCATCACCAAGCCGTATTTTTCCCAAAGTCCGCGGGCCAGGATGACATCCACGTAACGGATATAATCCAGATGGATATAATCCACCTCCGGGATATCGGCTACCTTGCCATATAGATTCAGCAAGAACTCAGCCGTGCCTTCTTGGTTCGGGCACAGGCATTTGTAATAAGGGACATATGCCTGTACGGAATAGGCCGACTCGCCTTTCCGGTTTACGGCGTAGAGGGTGGAGTCCAATCCATGTTGCAACATGGCAGGAATCCACGCATGGTATTCCATGCCATTGGCATGGGCCGCTTTGGCGGCACGCTGGATTTTCTCCGTGTCGTGGCCGGCGTTGTAGCACATCCCGTCTACACCGTGGGCATGCCATTTACTAAAGTCCGCTTGTAAGGTTTGCTCGGTGGTATTCTCACCTTCGCCTTGCCATGCGTAGACCTTGACTGTTTTCTCGGGCGCCTTGACGCAAGCCGTCAGAGCGACGGCCGCCAAAGCGATAAAGAGCTTCTTCATATCTCGCAAGCGCATAAAGTCGGGATCAAGTTACGATCGCCATAAGCGTTATCTACACGGGCTACGTTAATCCAGAACTTGCTGTCGTGCAACCATTCCAGCGGGAAGGCGGCCTTCGTGCGGGGATACGCGTGTTTCCACTCGTCGGCGGTCACCTCGTATTCCGGATGCGGGGCGTTCTTCAAGACGTTGTCCTCCTTCGAAGCCTTGCCTTCCTCCACCTCCTTGATCTCGTTCCAGATACATTCCATTACCTCTACGAAACGATCCAGCTCGGCCTTGCTCTCGCTCTCGGTCGGCTCTACCATCAAGGTGCCGTGTACCGGGAAAGATAGGGTAGGAGCGTGGTAGCCGAAGTCCATCAAACGCTTGGCGATATCGCCCTCGTCGATGCCCGAACGCTCTTTTACCGTACGGCATTCCAAGATCAACTCATGACCTACACGGCCTGTCGCTCCGGTATAGACGATACCGTACGTATCCTTGAACTTAGCGGCCAAGTAATTGGCGTTCAAGATGGCCGTCTTCGTCACCGTCTCAAGACCTTCCGTACCCAGCAAGCGGATGTAAGCGTACGTGATCGGCAGGATACCGGCGCTACCATAAGGAGCCGCGGATACCGTATTCAAGTCGCTGCCCCAAAGCACCGGATGCTGCGGCAAGAACGGAACCAGATGCTCGGCCACGCAGATCGGGCCTACGCCGGGACCACCACCTCCGTGAGGAGAAGAGAAGGTCTTATGCAGGTTCAAGTGACATACATCGGCGCCGATCGTACCCGGATTTGTCAATCCAACCTGCGCGTTCATGTTGGCGCCATCCATATAAAGCTGTCCTCCGCAAGCGTGAACGATGTCGCACATCTCCTTGATGTCCACCTCGAAGATACCATGCGTAGACGGATAGGTAATCATGCTGGCAGCCAAACGCTCCTTGTTCTCCTCGGCTTTCGCACGGAAATCTTCCAGATCGATATTACCATTCTCGTCGCATTTAACGGTTACGGTCTTATACCCGCATTGGATAGCGCTGGCCGGGTTGGTTCCGTGGGCGGAAGCCGGAAGCAAAACGATATCACGATGGCCTTGGCCGATGCTTTCCTGATAAGCACGGATCACACGAAGACCCGTGTACTCGCCAGCGGCGCCGGAGTTCGGTTGCAACGTACAGCCCTTGAAGCCCGTGATCGTGCATAAGTAAGAAGACAGGTTCTCGATCAGCTCCGTATAGCCTTCCACTTGCTCCTCTGGAGCGTACGGGTGGATATTCATGAATTCCGCACGGCTAAGCGGCAACATCGTAGAAGCCGGGTTTAGCTTCATCGTGCAAGATCCCAGCGAGATCATGGATTGGGCCAAGGAAACATCCTTTCGTCCCAAACGGGTGATGTAACGCATCAACTCGGTCTCCGTATGATATTTCTTGAATACGTCTTGCTGCAAGAAATCGGAGGTACGGGCGAATTTAGCGTCGAAATAAGTCTGGGCGGGGATAGACTCGTCCAGCATATAGTCTTTACCTGCGGCGCCGGCGAAGATGTATAATAATACGCCTATGTCCGTAGGCAATGTCGTCTCGTCTATGCTGACGCCTACTTGTCCGGCCTCGAAGTAACGCAAGTTCACCTTGCACTCCAAGGCGATCTCACGCAGTGCGTTCACCGACACGTGCGCGGGAAGCTGTATCTTCAAGGTATCGAAATAATCCTTGTTTAATTGCGTATATCCCAGTTTCTCCAACTCCTTGGCCAAGAATCCGGCCGTGGAATGAATCCGTCCGGCGATGTTACGCAACCCCTCCGCTCCATGATATACGGCGTAGAATCCGGCCATGGTAGCCAACAACGCCTGAGCCGTACAGATATTGGACGTAGCCTTCTCACGTTTGATATGTTGCTCGCGGGTCTGCAAAGCCAAGCGATAAGCCGGATGGCCGTAAGCGTCCTTGGAGATACCGATGATACGTCCCGGGATCGTACGTTTATAATCGTCCTTCGTAGCGAAGAAAGCGGCGGAAGGACCCCCGTAGAACATCGGGATACCGAAGCGCTGGCTGCTACCGAATACGACATCCGCTCCCCATTCTCCCGGAGGAGTCAACAATACCAAGCTCATCAAGTCGGCGGCTACGCCTACCTTGGCTCCGGCGGCGCCCGCACGGGCCACGAATTCCTTATAGTCCTCGATCGAACCATCTGCGTTCGGGAACTGTACGATGGCGGCGAACACGTCCGGCGTGAACTCGAATTTCTTATAATCGCCCACTACCACCTGGATGCCCTGCGGGATCATGCGGGTGTGGATGACGGCCAGCGTAGAGGCGAACACGTTCTCGTCAACGAATACCGTATTGGCTTCCGCTTTCACCTGCGCACGGCTGCGTGAACCATGAAACATGGTAACCGCCTCGGCTGCCGCTGTCGCCTCGTCGAGTAGCGAGCAGTTCGCCAAGGGCAATCCGGTCAGTTCGCAGATAACAGTCTGGAAGTTCAGCAACGCCTCCAAGCGTCCTTGGGATACTTCCGCCTGATACGGCGTATAGGAGGTGTACCAAACCGGGTTCTCGAATACGTTACGTTGGATCGGGGCCGGGCAAACCGTGTCGTACCAACCCATACCGATATAAGAGGTGAATACCTCGTTCTTGGAAGCCAGCTCGGCGATATGCTCGGCGAACTCACGTTCCGTCATGGCCTCCGGGAGGTTCAACGGCTCTTTCAAACGGATGTTGGCCGGAATGGTCTGATCGATCAACTCGTCCAAAGACTTCACGCCAATCGTCTCCAACATAGCGGGAATATCTTCCGCTGAGATGCCCACGTGGCGGTTTACAAACTTATTTGTGTCCATAATTCTAGTATTTTATAAATAAGGATTATTTAATTTCTCATCAATGATTCGTGTCTCGGGGCCATGGCCGGGGTATACCACGGTCTCGTCCGGCAACGACAGTAATTTGTCCTTGATAGCGGCAAGCAGTATATCTTGGTTGCCTCCCCATAAATCGGTACGGCCGATGCTTCCGGCGAACAAGGAATCCCCGACGATCACGAAACCGTTCTTCTTGTTATAGAAAGCCACGCCTCCGGGCGAATGACCGGGAACGCTCAATACCGCCAGCTCGGATTTCCCGAACTTTATGATTTCCCCGTTTACCAGATATTTCCCTACCGGGACGCTTTTCGCCTTCATCGGCAGGCCGAACGCCTTGGCTTGCTCCTCGGGGGAGGGAAGGCCCTCCACGTCCGCTTTATGGGCTTCCGGGCTCAACCCGTAGGTGTTATGGACGAATTCGTTGCCGAATATGTGATCCAGATGGAGGTGCGTACAAAGGTAACGTTTCAGCGTCAGCCCGTTCTGGGCGATAAAGTCGCTTACTTCTTTTTGTTCCTCTTTGCGCAGGCAGCCGCAATCGATAAGGACTGCCTCCTTGGTATCATCGTATAGCAAGTAAGTATTCTCGGAGAAATAGTTTACTTCGAAAGATTTTATCGTAATCATAAGGGTACGTACACTACTTTTTTAGTTTCAAAAAACTCTTCTTTAAAATGGTCTTTCAGATCCATGCTTATCGCTTGGTTCCGGAAAGGCAATATCTCGTGCGCCAGCTCTCCACCTTTCAGACAAATCAATCCGTTGGGCAATGCGTTGATCTGTTCTTTCTTTATATTCTTGCGGACGATCTTTACCAGATCCGCCAGAGGCATCACGGCACGGCTTACCACGAAATCGAAAAGCTGCTTTTCCTCCTCGCCCCGGCAATGGCGGAAGGATACGTTCTCCAGCCCGATCGCCTCGGCCACGGCTTGTCCCACCTTGATTTTTTTCCCGATGCTGTCTACCAGATGGAAATGGGTCTCAGGGAATAAGATCGCCAAGGGGATGCCGGGAAAACCGCCTCCCGTACCCAGATCCATCACCGAGGAACCCGGCTTGAAACGCAGCATATCGGTGATACCCAGCGAGTGAAGCACGTGATGCGGATATAGGTTCTCGATATCCTTCCGTGAGATCACGTTGATCTTGGCGTTCCAATCCGTATATAGGTCATATAGGGCGGCGTATTGCTCTTTTTGCCGGTCGGTGAGATCGGGGAAATAAGATGTGAGAATTGAAAATTGAGAATTGGGAATTGAGAATTTCTCTGTATTTTGTTCCATAGGACATCTGTTTATAGGTTTATCTATCATTAATTTTCAATTCTCAATTTTCAATTTTCAATTAACTGACTTATCGGGCTGTCATCCCGCAGCAAATAGCGGATTTCCTTGTAAGGGAGATGGACGTTCGTGACGCCTACCACGTATGCCGCTATCTCATATTCGTTGAAAGAATAGGTGATGCCCGTCTCGTCTACGAGGAAGTTGCCGTTCGGGAAGATCTCGTCCACGCTAAAGAAACCGATATTTTCCAGTTCCTTGGCGTCGGATACGTTGTTTTGCTTGGCGATCTGATCTACCAATATTCGCGCCAGATTGTCTTGATAGTTGTCCACGAATATCTCCTCCTCGGTGATCGGCTTACCGGTCTTGAGGTTCACTACATGGTTATTGTAGGAATGCGCGCCGTGCGCTCCGCCCGTATAGTTCTCGAAGCTTACCGTATAGCTGATGATATCGTCTTGGTTGAAGGCGATATCATCCGACGACATCTCGTAGTAAGAGAACCAAGAGCCCACCGGTGTCTCGTCGGATTTCGCCACCTCAGCCTTGTAATCCTCTTCCAGATCCTTATAAGCGGCCAGATAGTCGTCGGTATATTTCCGTACCGCCTCCTCGGGGGATAATTGCTCATAATTCTCGCCGAAATAAGAGGAGACGAACTGTCTCTGTAGATTCTTAAGAACCTCTTTATCCGAATATTTCCGGGGATAAACGAACTTGATCTCTAGATTGCAATTGGGATTATCCGGATTATCTAACAAATGGTAAGTCTTTTCCACGCTGATAGAATCAAACGTGATACTGTTTTCAGAAGCCTTCTTCGTTCCGGTATCGCAACCCGTGGCTAAGATACCTATCAAAAGAAGCGCCAGCATGCTTTCGCGTAAATGCGTTCTCATCGGACTACAGATTTAATTTATTTGTACGCGAATGTACGTTATTAAATTGTATAATCAAATTGCACGATGAAGTTTAATAAGAGGACAACCATACCTTAAATTCCGCCGCCTTATTTTTAGCCACGAAAATGGGTTCGTCGGTCGGGAGGCTCAGATTTATACGTAATCGGCTATCGAACCAGATGGTGAAGCTATCTATTACTTCCTTGGAAAGGATAAACTGTCGGTTTACCCGGAAGAAGCAAGTCGGGTTTAATTTTATCATTAAGGAGTCTAGAGATTTACCGATGGAATATGATTGTCTCTCGCGGGTCACCACGCTACTTTCGCCGTTCGTGTTATAGAAATAAGCGATCGCCTCGGTTTTGATCGGTATAATCCGATCCTTGAATGGGACGAGAATCCGCTTTAGATATTCCGAGCTACAAACCAATTGGTCGATCCGGCTGATATGCTGCCGTACGGTCACCGGATTAAGTCGGTTGTATTTATCTAGTGCCTTTCGCATGCTCTCTAACGTGATAGGCTTCAATAGATAATCGACGCTGTTTACCTCGAATGCCTTGATCGCATATTGGTCGTATGCGGTAGTGAATATGATGGGAACCTCTATGGTGACGCATTCGAAAATATTGAAAGAGTTTCCGTCCGCCAATTGGATATCCATGAAGATGAGGTCGGGCATGGGATGACTACGGAGCCATGTCACGCTATCTACTACCGTATCGAAATGATCCAAGATCTCGATATGCGGATCTATCTGTAGTAATAAGTTCTTGATGTTCTTGTAGGCTGCGGCCTCGTCTTCGATAATGATGATTTTCATGATTGTTTGGATTTAGATTAACTCTTTAAAGGTAGGGAAACACGGAAAAACTCATCCGTATCCTCTATCCTTATTCTTTTTTTTACGAGTAGGGCAAAGCGGTTATCTAGGTTTTTCAGCCCGATACCCACTTTCTCCACCTCGTCCAGCTTGGGCTGTTTCCGGTTTAGGATCACCAAAGAAGGTTCGTGGGTGCTGTAAATGGATAATCGCATTGGGTTGCGGGCGCTGATCTCATTATGCTTGATCACGTTTTCTATCAATGGTAGCAAGGAAAGAACCGGTAGCTGGCAGGACATATAGGCTGGGTTGATCTGTATGTCGAACGTCAGTTTCTCCTCATATTTGACGGATAGCATGAAGCGGTAGGTTTCCAAAAAAGATAGTTCGTCCTTTAACGCCACTAATTCTTTCTTCTCGCTTTGAAGTATATATCGGAATACATTGGATAGGTTGGAGAGATAAGCCAGTGATTTCTGATTCTGTCCTTCGACTATCAAGGCATGCAAAGAGTTCAACGCATTGAAGAAAAAATGAGGGTTGATCTGGTTGTACAAGGCATCTATCTGGCTTTGCAGGGATTCGTTTTTCAGTTTCTCGTAGTTTCGCTCCACTTCCTCTTTACGTGCGGCGAGGATATAAATCCGGCTGAACGTGTATATTCCAACGAATAGCGTGAAAAGGTTGTTGTACCATGCCTCCTCTGGCTCGTGGAACAAGTAGAAAAGCTTCTTTCCATGGAAACGGTGGTTTTCTTTCGGTTCGTTTCGCTCGTATTTCTCCCGGATATTTTGGTTTGTGCTTCGTATGACGGGTGAGACCCCGAGCCATACGATTAGGGAAAATAATACGGATACCAGCGACGAATAGGCGAATTGCTTGAGATGCCCTTTTCCCTTAGGCTGCCAACATACGTTAATTTGTAGTAGTATCCGAGTGAACAGGATGAAAAACAGGCATTGGAAGGTCAATAATAATATACTGTCGATCTCGGGGTCGATCCCTCTGATCCGGGATAGCTCGATACAATCCATGATCTCTTCGGAGGTCACGAAGAAACCCGATAATACGGATACCCATATCAGTATGGATGGTTTCTGAAGGAGATAATGTTTTATTTTCATGGCTTCTCTTTTTATAGGCAAAAGTAAAGTTAAAGCTTGATATACCCTTTCTTTTCCTCCTGTTTTCGGATCATTTAATTTTCGCCCTCAATCCTTTTTCTTTCGCTTTGGACGGAAAAACAAAACTTTTGGCCTCTCCGAGAGTCATATTTGCGTAATAATAAATCACGATTGAATATGAAAACTGCATTGTTTTTTAAGCTTTTGTTCGTTTGTCTAGCGTGCGTTGCGATTCGTCCCGTATCGGCGCAAGTACTGGGAGCTGGTGTCTTTGAGTTGAAAGGACAGGTTGTGGACTCATTGACAAATGAGCCGGTCTCGTTCGCGACCTTGCGTGTGACGAGGGGTGAGGAGATTACGGAGCCTCTCGCTTTATTGGCTTGCGATATTGACGGGTATTTCTCTGTCTCCTTGCCCGAGGCCGGATCTTATTATTTCCATATGAGTTCTATCGGGAAAATACCTGCTCGGAGGAAAGTGAGCGTTTCGGCTCAATCGCCCGTATGGAACGTAGGTAAATTATATATGAAAGATGATGCCCGGACGCTGGGAGAGGTGAGGGTCTCGGCGCAAAGACCTTTGGTCAAGGTGGATATTGATAAATTGGTCTATAACCTAGAGGAGGATCCCGAGGCGAAAGTCAGCAATACATTGGATATGTTGCGGAAGGTACCGATGGTAACCGTGGATGGCGATGATAATATCCAACTGAAAGGAAATAGTAATTTTAAGATCTACATGAATGGCCGGCCCTCGGGATTGCTTAGTAGTAATCCTTCGGCGGTATTGAAAAGTCTTCCGGCCTCCAGCATCAAGGATATAGAGGTGATAACAGATCCCGGTGCCCGCTACGACGCTGAGGGCGTGAGTGGAATTATCAATATTATTATGGTGAGACGTGTCTTGGATGGATATACGGGGACGGTGAGTGCGGAGGTTACCGCGAACGAGGCATACGGCGGCGGGACATTTGTCTCGCTGAAAGCTGGGAAACTGGGACTTACGGCGAATTACAATCTGGAGTATGAACGTGAGCCTATAGCGGATATCACTTCCTTCCGCGAGAACTTATCGGATGACGCTAACCGTTACCTCTCCCAGATCGGGGAGCATTGGGAAAGGGAGAAGATGCACCGGGGATATTTGGAGGGAACTTTCGAGATCGACTCGATGAACCTGATTAGCGTGGACGCCAATTTGTTCCGCAAGCGTCAGAAAGAGTTCTCGGATCTGAGCGTGGAGATGCGTGACATGAACCGAGACTTGATTTATGCTTACGATCGTTTTAGCCAGAATCAACCTGTCTTCGGCTCCGTGGAGGTGAATGCCAACTACCAGCATGAGACAAGGCGTAAGGGGGAGTTGCTGACTTTGTCTTATCGTTTCACCAATGATCCGAATGATGATGAGAACCGGATGCGGATAACGGGTACCTCGAATTACTCTGATTTCCTGCAATGGGACACGAACCGGGCGAAGACCAATGAGCATACGGGACAATTGGATTATATAAGACCCATTGCCGGGGGGCATGATCTGGAGACCGGAGTAAAATATATCTTGCGCCAGACCGACAGTGAGATCACGCAACGGCTTTATGATGAGACTTCCGGCAATTGGCATGAACCGTCGGGCAGCTTTGTGGATTTCAGCCATACGCAACATATTTACTCGGTATATCTGGGTGGCACCTTTCGTTGGAATAAGCTGGGAATAAAGGCTGGAGTACGTGCGGAAGGAACGAGCTTGGACGTGAGCTATTCGAATGATCTGACGAAAGACTTTCATTCGAATTTTGTGGATATCGTACCGAACGTTACGTTGTCTTACTCGATCGGACAGTCGCAACAGATCCGTCTGGGATATAATATGCGTATCCAGCGTGCGGGTATTGATTATTTGAATCCTTATGTCGACGAGCGGGATCCGCTAAATGTTTCTTATGGCAATCCAGACTTGGATTCCGAGAAAAGCAATAGTGTGAACCTTAATTATACCTTATTCACCCAGAAGTTTAACATAAATGCCAGCGTAAGCCATGCATTTGTGAACAATTCTATCGAGCAATATACTTTTATGGATACGGAGCGTCCGAACGTATCGGTCTCTACCTATGGTAATATCGGCAAACGGCACCAGACAGGCTTTTCCCTTTATATGAATTGGAGCCCTGTCCCATTGTTCCGTTTTTTCATGAATGGTGGCGTGGATTATATCAGTATGGAAAACGAGGAAAGAAACTTGTCGAACAGCGGTTGGAGCGGACGTGCTTTCGCCGGTGTCCAATTTTCGTTTCCGAAAGATTTCCGGCTGAACATGAACGCCGGTTATATGTTACCCAAGATTCAATTACAAGGGAAACGATCTGATTTCCTGTTTCACGGCATTACCTTGAATAAGGATTTTTTCCATAAGAAGCTCACGTTTTCTGTCTATTGCAAGAGCCCTTTGATGAAGACTTGGAAGATGGAGAATAAGACTTATAACAATGCGTTCACCCTTTATGAGACGGAGAATAAGGTGATGCGTGAGTTCGGTATATCCGTATCTTATCGTTTCGGGAGCCTTACGGATACTTTCAGGAAAATCAAGCGGGGCATCGTGAACGATGACGTGAAGGATTGTGGGGGAAAGGACGTCGATTAGTAACGATAGTATTATGATTACGAATAGGTATTCGAGGACGATGTGGATTTTGATGCTGTTTCTCTCACGGCTTTTTCATTTAAGTTTTGAATTGGGCGTACAATGCCTCTACGCATGCCAGTGCGGCATGGGCGAGAATACTATTCTTATAGACATCAGTCGGGGTGGCGGTCTTTATGGAGTCTTCAAGCCCATAGCGCAAAGATCTTTGATTCTTGCCGAAGCGGATATTTCCCTACGGAAAACCTCTGCAAAAGCAGACATTCGATCAGCCATCTTTTCATTGTCTATGCTTTGAAACACACGGCAAAGCGTAGTTTCCAAGGGTAACCCATACGGAAATAACTCTTTCGCCTGCAGGCGTTTCAAGTGACGTTTGCCAAATTGAAGCATTTTAATTCTACCTACAAAGATAGGTGCGGAGGAAGGCAAGCTCACGCTCTTCCTTCTTGGCTTTCAGCCAGTGGGTGAAGGTGTGCGTATTGATCCCCCTTCTTTTCCGGGTATCCCTGAATAAGAAGAATTTTACAATAAGCAGAAAATCAGGTCGTGTTTTCAAGGGGTTGAAAATCAGAGTCGTAAAAACATCGTAATGTTTGCGTCGAAACACGTACATGTTTTTCCGAAAAGTCGTACATGTTTTTGGATATTCACGTACGTGTTTTTCCGGAAATGATATTGATGTAAAATAGGAACATTAAAAAAAGACAATAACCTTACCTTGTGAGATTCTGTCACAAGAGATATTCCGGGTATTTGATGGTTAGATCGATTTGGGTACGGTTCTCCTATTGGTATCCGAGGACGATGTGGATTTTGGATATTTTCTATTATCTTTGTCACTTGAAAGTGTATTATCAATTCAAAATGTAAATAATATCATGAGAAAATTATTGTTAGCCTTTTGTGCGTTCGCAACGATTTGTAGCGCCGGGGCGCAGTGGAAGCCCGCCGGAGACAAGATCAAGACGGACTGGGCTGAGAAAGTAGATCCCCGGAATGTATTGCCAGAATATCCACGCCCCGGGATGGAACGTGCGGATTGGCAGAATTTGAACGGCGAGTGGGAATACGCTATCCTTCCAAAAGGACAGGCAGAGCCGACGAGTTTCGATGGGAATATCTTGGTGCCGTTCGCCGTGGAATCCTCCTTGTCCGGCGTGCAAAAAGAAGTGGGGGAGAAGAATGAGTTGTGGTATAAACGAACCTTTACGGTGCCCTCCTCATGGAAAGGAAAAGATATCTTGTTGAACTTCGGCGCCGTGGATTGGAAAGCGGACGTGTTCGTGAATGATATCCTGATCGGTTCCCACACGGGAGGCTTTACCCCGTTTTCCTTGAATATCACTCCCTATCTGAATGGCAAAAGTACGCATAAGCTGGTGGTGCGTGTATGGGACCCGAGCGATAAAGGCTACCAACCCCGTGGAAAGCAAGTGGCCAACCCGGAGGGAATCTGGTATACGCCGGTCACCGGAATCTGGCAGACCGTATGGCTGGAGCCGGTCGCTTCCTCGCATATCACCTCTATCAAGGCGATCCCGAATATCGATAATGGCGTGATGAGCGTGACGGTCGGGGCTTGTTCCGACTCCCCGGTGTCGGACATCGTGGAGGTCAGCTTGCTCGATAAGGGGCAGGTGGTTGCTACCGCCAAGGGCGTACAAGGGACAGAATTACGCTTGGCCGTGCAAAATCCTACGTTGTGGGAACCTTCCAATCCTTATTTATATGATATGAAGGTGAGCTTGTCGAAGAATGGCAAGAAGGTGGACGAGGTGAAATCGTACACCGCCTTCCGTAAGATATCCGCCGAGCGTGACGCCAACGGCATCATGCGTATGCGCTTGAACAACAAGAACCTGTTCCAATACGGCCCGCTGGATCAAGGCTGGTGGCCCGACGGGCTTTACACGGCTCCCACGGACGAGGCGTTGCTGTATGATATCGTGAAGACGAAAGCGTGGGGCTTCAACATGATCCGCAAGCACGTGAAGGTAGAGCCGGCCCGCTGGTACTATCATTGCGATAAGGAAGGTATGCTGGTTTGGCAGGATATGCCTAGCGGCGACATGGGTAACCAATGGGCGCCTCATACGTATAACGGTGGAACCGACAAGGAGCGTACCGAGGAGTCTATCCGTAATTATTACAAGGAGTGGAAGGAGATCATGGACCTGTGCGTCTCGAATCCTAGCGTAGTAGTATGGGTGCCCTTCAACGAGGCTTGGGGCCAGTTCGATACCGAGAAGGCTGCCGAGTGGACAAAAACATACGATCCTTCCCGTCTGGTGAATCCGGCCAGTGGCGGTAATTTCCGTGCGTGCGGCGATATCTTGGATTTGCATAATTACCCGGGCCCGGCGATGTACCTGTTCGATCCGGTGCGTGTAAACGTATTGGGCGAGTATGGTGGTATCGGCTTGGCCGTGGAGAACCATTTGTGGTGGAATAAACGCAACTGGGGCTATGTACAGTTTAAGAATAGCGATGAGGTGACCGCCGAGTACGTGAAGTACGCCAAAGAGTTGAAGGCGATGGTCCCGAAGGGTTTCTCCGCCGCTGTCTACACGCAAACCACGGACGTGGAAGGCGAGGTGAACGGCCTTATGACCTACGACCGTAAAGTGATCAAGATCAACGAGGCCGAGGTGCGCAAGGCGAACCAAGAGGTGATCAAGGCCTTGTCTGAGTAGAAGGCTTAGAAAAAATAGTTATTTGACTCGATGATAGATCCGGTCCGGGCAAAGAGAGATTCTTTCCCGGATCGGATTGTTTTAGCGAAATGAATATGATTCGGAATGTGAGTTTGCGAGACGCCAAGGCGATCGTGGATATATACAATGAATATGTCGTGAATAGCGTGGCTACGTTTGAGACGGAACCTTTGCGGGTGGAGGAGATGGAGGGTCGCATAGCCGGGATCTCGGCGAGCTATCCTTATCTGGTGTACGTGGATCAGGATGAGGTCGTGGGATATTGCTATGCCCATACGTGGAAAGAAAAGGCAGCTTATAAATATACGCTTGAGACCACCGTTTATTTATCCCCGAGATACAAGGGCAAGGGGATCGGCCGGCAGCTTATGGAAAGGCTGATCGAGGAATGTCGGACAGGCGGCTACCACGCCCTGATCGCCTGCATCACTGAGGGGAATGAGGCCAGCTACTCGCTGCATGAGAAGCTGGGGTTCAGAAAAGTATCCCACTTCGAGAAAGTAGGGCTGAAATTCGGGCGGTGGCTGGACGTGGTAGATTATGAATTGATAATTAAGCCTAACGAGAGGTAACTTTCGAATCTCAATTTTCAATTCTCAATTAATATACCTATCTTCGCGATAAACAAAATGTAAAGAATGAAATACAATACAGAAGGAAAAAGATTGACTTTGCCCGAATACGGACGCAATATCCAAAATATGGTGGACTATTGCGTGACTATCCAAGACAGGGAAGAGCGTAAGCGTTGCGCCAACACGATTATCAACATCATGGGAAACATGTTCCCGCACTTGCGTGACGTAAACGACTTTAAGCATATCCTTTGGGATCATCTGGCGATCATGGCCGATTTTAAGCTCGATATAGACTATCCGTACGAGATCATCAAGAAGGAGAACCTGTATAGCCGTCCGCCTCGTATCCCGTACAACAATAACCGTATACGCTACCGCCATTACGGAAAGACCTTGGAGCTGATGATCCGCAAGGCCACGGAGCTGCAACCCGGCATGGAGAAAGACCAGCTCGTGCGACTGCTGGCCAACCAGATGAAGAAATCGTTCCTTACTTGGAACAAGGAAAGCGTGGACGACCGTAAGATCTTCAAGGATCTGGACGAACTCTCCGGCAGCAAGATCGTATTGAGCGAGGAGGAACATAAACTGGCCGAGAGCCGTGATATATTGGCCCGTAATAACAGTGGCGCCCACAAAAGAAACTTTACGCGTAAAGGCAGATGAGCTCGTTCGTTATAGAAGGTGGTTATCGCTTGTCCGGCGAGATCGTCCCGCAAGGCGCCAAGAATGAGGCGCTGGAGGTGATCTGTGCGACATTGCTAACACCGGAGAAGGTGACCATACACAATGTGCCCGATATCTTGGACGTGAATAACTTAATCCAGCTCCTTAGGGATATGAGGGTCAAGGTGGAGCATCCGTCCGCCGATACCTATACCTTTCAGGCGGACGACGTGGACATGGAGTATTTACGTACCGAGGAGTTCCTGCGCAAGAGTGGTAGCCTGCGGGGTTCCGTGATGATCGTAGGCCCGTTGGTAGCCCGCTTCGGCAGGGCGCTGATCCCGAAACCGGGTGGCGACAAGATCGGGCGACGCCGGCTGGATACGCACTTCGTGGGAATCCAGAAGCTGGGCGCTTGCTTTAGCTACGACGCCGAGCGGCAAGTATACGAGATAGAGGCACGCCAGTTGAAAGGCGCTTATATGCTGCTCGACGAGGCTTCCGTGACCGGAACGGCGAATATCTTGATGGCTGCCGTGCTGGCCGAGGGGGTGACGACGATCTATAACGCCGCCTGCGAGCCTTACCTGCAACAACTTTCCACGATGCTGAACCGCATGGGAGCGAGAATCTCAGGTGTCGGTTCTAACCTATTGACAATAGAAGGTGTACGGTCGCTTTCCGGCACGGAGCATACCATCCTCCCCGATATGATCGAGGTGGGTAGCTTTATCGGTATGGCCGCTATGACCGGATCGGAGATCACCATCAAGAATACAGGATATGATAAGCTGGGGATCATCCCGGACGCTTTTCGCCGCTTGGGTATTACCGTGGAGCAGCGAGGCGATGATATTTATATCCCCCGGCATGATTCCTACGAGATCGATACGTTTATCGATGGTTCTATCATGACCATCGCCGACGCTCCTTGGCCGGGGCTTACACCGGACTTGCTGAGCGTATTTCTCGTAGTGGCTACGCAATCCGTGGGAAGCGTGCTGATCCACCAGAAAATGTTTGAGAGCCGCTTGTTCTTTGTGGACAAGCTAATCGATATGGGAGCCCAGATCATCCTTTGCGACCCGCACCGGGCTACGGTGATCGGGCTGGGCAACCGCTTCAAGTTACGGGGCTCTACGATGGTATCCCCGGATATCCGTGCGGGTATCGCCTTGCTGATCGCCGCCATGAGCGCCGAGGGCACCAGCACGATCCATAATATAGACCAGATCGACCGGGGATATCAAGGGATCGATAAGCGATTGAACCGGATCGGGGCACGTATCACGAGGATTTAAAGATTTTAGGCGATGATTAGAGAAGAAGAGGTTTTCAAGATCGGGCAGTTTGCCAAGCCCCATGGCATCAAGGGGGAGTTGTCGTTGGTGACGAATAGCGATGTGCTGGAAGATGCCGAGGACCCGTACATTGTTTGCGAGATGGATGGTATCTTGGTACCGTTCTTCGTGGAGGATTTCCGCTATAAGACCGATACGGTGGTCTTGGTGAAACTGGAGGACGTGAATTCCGAGGAGGATGCTCGTATGTTTGTGGGCAAGGAGGTGTTTTATCCTTTGGACGCCGTGGACGAGGAGGATCTCGTGGGGGATATGACGTGGGACAGTTTTATCGGTTATACCGTGACGGACGTACAGAAAGGCTATTTAGGAGAGATAACAGACGTGGATGAGACGACAATCAACGTCCTTCTGCGTGTCGATCATAAAGGCGAGGAGCTGTTGATCCCAGCCGTGGAGGAGTTGATCACCGAGGCCGATCATGAGGCCCGTAGCCTCACTGTGTCTTTGCCGGAGGGACTGATTGATTTATAATTGAGAATTTATAATTGAAGATTAGGGGTTGAAAAAGAAGAATACGAAATCGTTTTGGCACCGGATCCGGTTTAAATATAAACTTTCCTTCATCAATGAGGGGACGTTGGAGGAGGTGTGGTCTTTCCGGCTTTCGCAGTTATCGGCGTTTGTCACTTTGGCGGTGTTCGCCTTTTTCTTGATCGCCGTTACCGCTTTTATCATCATCAAGACACCGATTCGCAACTACTTGCCGGGTTATCTCGACGTGGAGGTTCGCAAGGAGATTATGCAGAATGCCTTGCGGGCGGATTCGTTGGAGCGTATGATCGAGATCCAGTCCCTTTATCTGGATAACGTGGCCGGAATCATTTCCGGTACGATGCCCTTGGACTCGATCCGCCAGATAGATTCTTTGGCTAGCAACGATATTAACTATGAGATTCCTCGTAGCAAGGAAGAGACTCGCTTCGTGAAAGATTACGAGGAAGAGGAGAAATATAATTTATCGGTATTGACCGACCCGGGCAAGGTCCCGACCGAGGGGGTCTTTTTCTATAAGCCCGTGAATGGCGTGGTCACCTCTCATTATGAGACGGATGTCCATCATTATGGCGTGGATCTGGCTGCGGCCCCGAAGGAGAGTGTCTTGGCTACGTTGGATGGTACGGTGATCTATACCGGTTTCGATCCGAACCACGGAAACGTAATTCAATTACAACATAAGAACGGATTCATCTCGGTTTATAAGCACAACGAATTGTTGCTAAAAGAGGTGGGAGACCATGTGGTAGCCGGTGAGGCGATCGCTTTGGTCGGGAATACGGGAGAGTTGTCTACCGGGCCGCACCTGCATTTCGAGTTGTGGTATAAGGGCAATCCTGTGAATCCGGAAGAATATATAGCTTTTTGATATTCCATGAAAAAAAGACAGTTAGCGATATTAGGCTCGACCGGTTCCATCGGAACCCAAGCCTTGGAGGTAGTGAGCGAGCATTCCGATCTTTTCGAGGTGTATGCCTTGACCGCGAATAACCAAGTGGACTTATTGATCAATCAGGCCCGGAAATATATGCCGGAGGTGGTGGTGATCGCCAACGAGCGGAAATATCCCGAGCTGAAAGAGGCCTTGGAGGACTTGCCGATCAAGGTATGGGCGGGTGCCGACGCTATCGCCCAGATGGTGCAGTCGGAGCCGATCGATATGGTGCTGACGGCGATGGTGGGTTATTCCGGCTTGCGACCGACGATCTCGGCGATCAAGGCGGGAAAGGCGATCGCCTTGGCGAATAAGGAAACTTTGGTCGTGGCCGGCGAGCTGATCATGAAGCTGGCCGCCGAGCATAAGGTGCCTATCTTGCCGGTGGACTCGGAACATTCGGCCATTTTTCAATGTTTAACAGGTGCGTACGATAATCCGATCGAGAAGATCTTGCTGACGGCTTCCGGCGGTCCGTTCCGGCGGAAGACGCTGGAGGAGCTGGCTACCGTGACGAAGGCGCAGGCCTTGAGGCATCCGAACTGGACGATGGGGGCGAAGATCACGATAGACTCGGCCTCGATGATGAACAAGGGCTTCGAGATGATCGAGGCGAAATGGTTGTTCGATGTCACGCCGGATCAGGTACAGGTGGTGGTGCACCCACAGTCGGTGATCCACTCGATGGTGCAGTTTGAGGATGGCGCCGTGATCGCCCAGCTGGGAATTCCCGACATGAAATTGCCGATCGCCTACGCTTTCTCGTTTCCGACACGTATGAGGAGCATGGTGCCCCGTCTGGATTTTAACCAATATTCGACTTTGACGTTCGAGGAGCCGGATATGGAACGTTTCCGCAACTTGGCTTTCGCTTTCGAGGCGGCCCGCCAAGGAGGGAATATGCCCTGTATCTTGAATGCCGCCAATGAGGTGGTGGTGGCTGCCTTCCTGCAAGATCGTATCGGCTTCTTGCAAATGAGCGACGTGATCGAGCGGACTATGCGGAAAGCCTCGTTTATCGTCAATCCCTCGTATGAGGATTACGTGGCTACCGACACCGAGGCTAGGCGGTTGGCGGCCGAGTTATTTTGAAATAATTTAAAACAGAACAAACAATAGTAGATGGAAACTTTTTTGATTAAGGCGTTACAGCTCATCTTGAGCTTATCGATACTGGTGATTGTCCACGAGTTCGGGCATTTTATCTTCGCCCGGATTTTCAAGGTGCGGGTAGAGAAGTTCTACCTCTTCTTCGATCCGTGGTTCTCGCTATTCAAGTACAAGCCGAAAAACAGTGACACGGAATACGGTGTAGGCTGGCTTCCGTTGGGAGGATATTGTAAGATCTCCGGTATGATCGACGAGAGTATGGACAAGGAGGCGATGGCCCAGCCGCCCAAGCCTTACGAGTTCCGCTCCAAGCCGGCCGGACAGCGTTTGATGATTATGGTAGCGGGCGTGGTGTTCAACTTCTTGCTGGCTTTGTTTATTTATTCCATGATATTGTTTACGTGGGGCGATACGTACTTGCCCTTGAAGAACATGAAGATGGGTATGAATTATAGCGAGACGTTCCAGAACGTCGGTTTTCAGGACGGTGATATCTTGCTGAGAGCGGACAATGAGGAGTTGGAGCGTTTCGGTAGCGACAGTTTCCGCAAGGTGGTGGAGGCAAAGACCGTGACGGTGCTCCGTGACGGGCGGGAGACCGTGATCTCCATACCGGAGGATATGATGCAACGTTGCATGCGTGACGGAAAAGGCTTCGCCGATCCTTTGCGTATCCCGATGGTTGTTCGTGAGCTTCCCGACAAGAATGCCCCGGCGGCTCTTGCCGGCATGCAGCCGAAGGATAGCGTGGTGGCTATTAACGGTGTGGCTACCCCGACGTTTTATGATGCCTCTGGGTTATTGTCAGAGAATAAGGGTGAAGAGGTGACAGTAGATTTCTACCGGAACGGCCAGTTGGAGTCCTTGACCATGAGGACGGACTCGGCCGGGAAAATTGGCGTAGCGGTGATGTTGCCTACGGATCTCTATCAGACCGTGACCCGCAAATACGGTTTCTTCGAGTCGTTCCCCGCCGGTATTAAATTAGGTATTAATACCTTGAAGGGATATGTGAACGACATGAAATATGTGTTTACGAAGGAAGGTGCCTCCAGTTTGGGCGGTTTCGGTACGATCGGCGGATTGTTCCCGTCTGTCTGGGATTGGCGGATTTTCTGGGAACGTACGGCTTTCCTATCTATCATCTTGGCGTTCATGAATATCTTGCCGATTCCGGCCTTGGATGGCGGACACGTGATGTTCTTGATCTATGAGGTAGTGGCCCGTCGCAAACCGAGCGATAAATTCCTAGAGTATGCCCAAATGGCAGGTATGTTTATCCTGTTCGCTTTATTGATCTATGCGAATGGAAATGACATCTTCCGCTTCTTCTTCAAGTAGCGTATGTCTCTACAGCTAGATACAAAAAACCTCCCGGATCACATAGAAAAGTGATCCGGGAGGTTTTTTTGTATGAATAAAGTCCTCTTTCTTATTTCAGGATGTCGTTGATAGAAGCGAGGATCTTCTTGGAGTTCTCGTCTTTCGGGTCGAGTTCGACTGCCTTTGTCAAATATTCTTTCGCTTGCTTGAAATCTTTGTCGGCTTTCGCTTTCTCGGCGTTGTATTTATCCGGCTCGGAAGTAGCGATCGGGGTAGCGGCCTGTAATATCTTCGCTCCGTTGCCATACAGCATGGCGCCAAGGCTGTAGTAAGCGTTGCTCTGGTAATCCTTGTTCGATACGGCTAGGACCTCTTTGTACATTTTCTCGGCACCGGCCAGATCTCCCTTCTTTTGGGCGGCTTGTCCTTGTTTGATGCAGTAACCGTAAAGCAACTTTTCCAGATTGGTCTTATTCTTGTTTCCATCGGGAATCACTTTTAATCCCTCTTTTACCGTAGTCAGGAATTCTTCTGTCTTGTTTAAGTTACGGTAAGCCATGGCCTCGCCTACATAAGAGTCGTCTACGTTGTAGTTCATCTTAACGGCCATGTCGAAATACTTGGCGGCCTCGGCGTAGTTCTTCGCTTGATTAGCGGCGTATCCGCAATTGAAGATACGGGCCGTGTCTTGGTAATTGTTTTGTTTCAAGTATTCGCCGTATTTTGTTACGACGGTAGCGTAATCTTTTGCTTTCAAAGCAGCGTCACCTTCATCTCTTAATTTGTCAGCGTCTTGTGCGAATAGGTTTCCGACACATAGGCATAAAGCCACTAATAAAACAATTTTCTTCATGGTAATTATTAAATTTGATTGATTTTGTGCTCTAAGTTAAGGCGTGCGGGAAAAGAAGCCAAGATATTTTACGTTTTTTAGAAAACAATAAAAATAGAAAACATAAAAAAGGGATTGCTTACGGCAATCCCTACTGATGAAAGATTCTTTGAAACTTATGCTTTGAGTGAAGGAAAAGCCTCAGCCACGGCGGGGTAGACAATCTTTCCTTCCACGATGTTTAATCCCAGTTCTAGGCCCGGATCTTCTTCGCAGGCTTTTTCCCAACCTCTGTCGGCAAGCTTGATCACGTACGGCAGGGTAGCGTTGGTCAAGGCTAACGTGGAAGTCTGCGGGACCGCTCCCGGAATGTTGGCTACGCAGTAATGGAGGATATCGTCTATCTCATAAACCGGATTGGCGTGCGTAGTCGGATGGGAGGTCTCGAAGCAACCGCCTTGATCGATGGCTACGTCTACCAATACGCTGCCCGGTTTTAATAACTTCAACATATCCCGGGTGATCAAGTGCGGGGCCTTGGCTCCGGGGATTAATACGGCGCCGATCACTAAATCGGTTGTGGGTAATTCCTGTTCGATCGTATGCGTGGAAGAGAACAATGTCTTCACGTTTTTCGGCATCGTCTCGGACAGATAGCGCAAGCGGGGAAGCGAGATGTCGGCAATCGTGACATCGGCGCCTAGCCCGGCGGCCATCAAGGCGGCGTTGTGGCCTACCACACCACCGCCTAAAACTAATACCTTACCCGGTTTCACGCCTGGCACGCCACCTAGCAATACGCCTTTGCCACCTTGCGGTTTCTCAAGGAAACGAGCGCCTTCCTGTACGGACATGCGTCCGGCCACCTCACTCATAGGAATCAAAAGGGGTAACGTATGATCTGGGTTCTCCACGGTCTCGTAAGCCAGACAGATGGAGCCGCTCTTTATCATGGCAAGGGTGAGAGCCTCGTCGGATGCGAAATGGAAGTAGGTGAAGACAAGCTGTCCTTTGCGTACCAAGGGATATTCGCTGGCGATCGGCTCTTTTACTTTTACGATCATTTCGGCAATTCCATATACATCCTCAATGGCCGGGAGTATCCGGGCCCCTGCCGCCACATAGGCGTCATCGGCGAAACCACTGTTTATACCAGCCGTGTGTTGCACATACACGGTATGACCTCTTTTCACCAACTCTTTGGCTCCGGCGGGAGTAAGAGCTACCCTGTTCTCGTTGTTCTTGATTTCTTTTGGAATTCCAATAATCATAATGGTAGCATTTAATGGGTTTATATGCCTGCAATATACAAAAAAGAGGAACAGATTGGTATTCTGTCCCTCTTTTTTTATCTTATTTCTTGTTCCTTATAAACCTTGTCCGTGGCAGTTCTTGTATTTCTTGCCACTTCCGCAAGGACATGGATCATTGCGTCCTACTCGTTTCTCGGCACGGACCGGAGCTTGCTTCGGTTGAGGTGCCTCGGCTTGGGTGTTGTTTCCGCTCAAGTCTGTTTTCTCCGTGCGGTAACGGCTCATATCCTCGTGCTTCTCCGGGGCGGCCTCTTGTACGGCGATACGTTGACGGGCTCTTTCCTCGGCGATCGCTTGGGCGGCTTGCTGGGCTACGGCCGCTTGACGGGCTTGCATGGCTTGGCGTTGCTCCTCGGTCGGCTCCTCACGTACCGGGATCTGTCCACGCATCAAGATGGCGGCTGTCTTACGGTTCATGTTGTCTACCATTGTCTTGAACAGGTTGTAAGATTCAAGTTTGTAGATCAACAAAGGATCCTTGTTCTCGTAGCTAGCGTTTTGTACGGAGTGGCGCAGCTCATCCATCTCACGTAGATGCTCTTTCCATCCCTCGTCGATCATATGCAATACGATTGATTTCTGGAAGGATTTAACGATTGCCTTACATTCCGTGTCGTAAGCCTCTTTCAGGTTGCAAGATACATTATACATGCGCTTGCCGTCCGTGATAGGGATCATGATATTCTCGTACATCGCTCCTTGATTCTCGTACACTTGCTTGATGACCGGGTGAGCGACTTGCGTCATGCGTTCCATACGACGTTTATAAGTCTTCAATGCCTCCTCGAACAATTTCTCTACGAGTTGCTCCGGTTTCATGCTCTTGAATTCGTCTTCCGTGAACGGGCTTTCCATGGCGAATGTCTTGAACAATTCCAACTTGAAGCCCTCGAAGTCCTCGGCGTGTTGATCGGCGATAGCTGTAGAAGTATCGTAAATCGTGTTCAATACGTCCAGACCGATACGCTCTCCCATCAAGGCGTGGCGACGGCGGGTGTAGATTACGTTACGTTGCGAGTTCATCACGTCGTCGTATTCCAACAGACGTTTACGGATACCGAAGTTGTTTTCCTCTACCTTCTTCTGGGCACGTTCTACGGACTTGCTCAACATATTGTGCTCCAGAACCTCGCCTTCCTTGAAACCAAGCTTATCCATCAAGCCGGCGATCTTCTCGGAAGCGAATAAACGCATCAAGTCGTCTTCCAGTGAAACGAAGAATACGGAAGAACCCGGGTCTCCCTGACGTCCGGCACGACCACGTAACTGACGGTCTACACGACGGCTCTCATGGCGTTCCGTACCGATGATAGCCAAACCGCCTGCGTCTTTCACGTCCTTGGACAGCTTGATATCGGTACCACGACCGGCCATGTTGGTAGCGATCGTAACCGTACTCTTTTGACCCGCCAAGGCCACGATCTCGGCCTCTTTCTGGTGCAACTTAGCGTTCAATACATTGTGCTGGATCTTACGCATCGTAAGCATACGGCTCAATAGCTCGGAGATCTCTACGGATGTTGTTCCCACCAATACCGGACGGCCTGCTTCCGTCAGCTGAACGATTTCCTCGATAACAGCGTTATATTTCTCACGTTTTGTCTTGTAGATACGATCGTTCATATCGTTACGGGCGATCGGTCGGTTGGTCGGGATCACTACTACGTCCAATTTGTAGATATCCCAGAACTCGCCTGCTTCCGTCTCCGCCGTACCGGTCATACCGGATAATTTATGGTACATACGGAAGTAGTTCTGCAAGGTGATCGTGGCGAATGTTTGTGTAGCGGCCTCTACCTTTACACGTTCCTTAGCCTCGATCGCTTGGTGCAGGCCATCGGAATAACGACGTCCGTCCATGATACGACCCGTCTGCTCGTCAACGATCATAACCTTGTTGTCCATAACCACGTACTCATCATCCTTCTCGAATAAGGTGTAAGCTTTCAATAATTGGTTGATGGTATGTACACGCTCGCTCTTGACGGAATAGTTCGCCAATATCTCGTCCTTTTGGGCCTGTTTCTCTTCCTCGGTTCCTGTCATATTCTCCAATTGGGATAATTGGGAAGTGATATCGGGAAGTACGAAGAAGGTCGGGTCGTCCGTCTTACCGGTCAATAGGTCGATACCTTTATCCGTCAATTCGATACTGTTGTTCTTCTCGTCGATCACGAAATACAACTCATCGGTCGCCTCGTGCATATGGCGCATATTCTCGGACATGAAATATTCTTCCGTCTTCAACATTTGAGCTTTTACGCCTTGCTCGCTTAAGAACTTGATCAACGCCTTGTTGCGGGGATATCCCTTGAAGGAGCGGTACAGAAGGATAGAGCCTTCCTCAACGACCTTCTGGTCATCGCTAGCCATTTTCTTCTTGGCCTCGATCAATAATTTGGAGCAAAGGTCTTTCTGCGCGTTCACGACAACCTCCACGTTCGGGCGGAATTGCTCGAATAATTGTTCCTCGCCACGAGGGATCGGTCCGGAGATGATCAGCGGCGTACGAGCGTCATCGATCAATACGGAGTCCACCTCATCGACGATGGAGTAGTTATGCTTGCGTTGTACCAAGTCTTTCGGGCTGATCGCCATATTGTCGCGCAAGTAGTCGAAACCGAACTCGTTGTTCGTACCGAACGTGATATCCGCCTCATAAGCCTTACGGCGAGCCTCGGAATTCGGCTGGTGCTTATCGATACAGTCTACGGAAAGCCCGTGGAACATATAAAGCGGTCCCATCCACTCGGAGTCACGTTTTGACAAGTAATCATTCACGGTTACCACGTGTACACCGTTACGTGTCAAGGCGTTCAAGAATACCGGAAGGGTAGCCACCAAGGTCTTACCTTCACCGGTAGCCATCTCGGCGATCTTACCTTTATGAAGAACGACGCCACCGAATAGCTGAACGTCGTAATGGATCATATCCCAAGTGATCTCGTTACCACCGGCTTTCCAGTGATTGGCGTAGATCGCCTTATCGTCCTCGATGCGGACAAAGTCGAAACGAGCGGCCAGATCCCGGTCGAATTGGTTAGCGGTAACTACCACTTCCTCATTCTCGGCGAAACGGCGGGCCGTATCTTTCATGATGGCGAATACCTCGGGCAAGGATTGCTCCAGTACTACTTCCATCTTGTCCGTGATGGCTTTCTCAATTTTATCTACCTCGGCCCAGATCGCCTCACGTTCTTCCAGTTCCTTATCCTCGATGCCTTTGCGAAGCTCTTCCACTTGCGCTTTCTCCTCGGCTACGTAGTCCTGGATACGTTGTTTGATCTCATCTGTTTTCGCACGCAACTCGTCGTTCGAGAGTGCCTTGATTGACGGATATACGGCCTTTACCTTATCTACGTAAGGTGTGATTTCTTTAAGGTCACGCTGCGACTTATTGCCGAACAGCTTCGTCATAAACTCATTAAATCCCATGATTCTTATGTTAATGGATAGTTGAGCAACTATCGTCTGTTATTACTTTGTTGTTTGAATAATTAGATAATAATAAATAGAAAGAAGAGCCACAACCCTTGATAATTATCAACTTTAATAATCAATTCTCTATTATTTGGTTGTCAGCTCCCAGAGCGGCAAGCTTTGCGTAGCGTTTGGTGGCCTGATTCTTAGCACATGGGTTACCGTGGGGGCTACCTCAGTGGCCTTGACTTCGCGGTAGATATGTTGGGGTTTCAACCCGTTGCCCATAAATACCAGCGGGGTGATAACAGCATTATTGCGTATAATCTTGACTTTTTCTTTCGGATTGTCGAGGTTCACTTTCCAACCGGGTTGCAACTCGATGATCAGATCGCCCCGTCTCAGATGGTGCGTACCTTGACGGAACTTGGCGGTTCCCTCGTTCCAGTCACCCGTAAGCAAGCTTCTACCCGTAGTGACGAGTTGTACGCCACTAAATTCCTGTATGAATTCGGCGGCCTTGTTCTGTAAAGTCGTCAAATCCAGCTTGGCGTCTTCTATCGCCTTGCGGTTCAAGTAGATCTGGTTGTCGTAGTATCCTTGTACCCAGCTGGTATGTTGGCCGTAAATGGCCATCAAGTACATATTAAGCAGGGCTAGACAACGTTTCGGGTGAAACTCGCCACCGTTCACCATCAAGCCGTCCGGATAAGACTCCTCGCTTTTATAATAACCGGAACCGGTGAAGACTACCAATGTATTGGCCAAGCCCACTTTCTTGTCGATCGTATCCAATAGCTTCTCGATGTCTTGATCGAGTTGGTAATACGTATCTTGAATCTCCCGGGTGTATTCCTTGCTCATCGTACCCCGGTAATTGCCCGCGTAGTACGTGATAGACAACATATCCGGGCAACTGCGTGTACCAAACCCTCCGTACTCTAGGAACTGGAGGGCCAAACGATTGATCTCCTTATTGATGAACGGCGAGGTCTTCAGGTTCGGATAGCAGTTCGCAAACTTCTCGCTGAACGTATAGCGGAAAGGTAGATCGTCTAATACGTAAGGAAAGGCATTGTATTTCTCCATTGGAAGGGTAGGAGTCCATACCATGGTTTCCAAGCGTGACGCCAAAGATTCCGGGCCGTTATTATAGCGGTCTACGTACCAAGGGATTCCCTTATAATACGTCGTGGTAGCCCATTTCCCGTTGGTGTTATCCATCCAGAAAGCTCCGTTCGCCGCATGTCCGGCGGAAAGGATGGCGCTCTCGGCATCCGGGGCGATGGAATATACGTCGCTTCTTCCTTGAGAGGCGATTTTCAACTCGTCGCCGATCGTGGAACTGAATAAATTCTTGGGCGAATAATTCTCTTTCGTGTAATTACCCAGATATTCGGGATCATTTAAGATCGAGACCTCTTTCTCTTTCTCGAAATCAAATGTCTTATCTCCGGCGATACCGCTGAAGCAAGGGTTGCTTCCGGTAAAAAGAGTCGCGAACGCGCTGGCTTGGTCTATGTCAGAGAACTCGAAGCGGATATTGTTATACACCAACCCCTCGTTCATCAAACGCTTGAAGCCCCGTTCGCCAAATGTATTATAAAAGTATTCTATATAGTCGCCCCTTAGCTGATCCACAGTAATACATACCACCAATTTGGGGGTACGCTGCTGCGCCTCAAGGTTTGTTACCACGAGGATAGCGATAAGTGACGTTATAATTTTTCTCATCCGATTCTCCATATCTTTCTGTAAACACCCCAACCCGAACGAACCCAAATCGAGGCTACAAGCGGAATAAAGGCACTGTTTAGATGTTGCGGAATGAAATGCCATCCCAGTAACATCAGCGTAAGCGCCGCAAAGTTAATAAAATGATAGTAATATGCAGCCTTCTTCAGCTTTTTTACGCAAAACAAAATAACAGCGATCAAATCGAGCGGCTGTAACCATACCAAAGACCAGTTCGGCCACGTGCAGGGATGGACGGATATGAAGCTAAGAAAGAAGAGGATGACACCTCCGGCTCCGGCTACCGAGAAAAGGACACAATCCACCCACAGGAAGTATTTTTTTTTGCGCCATTCGATCCAAGTAAGCCCTAAAACGATTCCGAACAGAAGCCAAGCGCAGACTAAAGGGGTGAATAAATCCCAGATATCTTTTTCCGGCTCGTCGGCTTCCCCGGCTCCGATCACGTGGGTCTCGCTCACCAATGGGCGGATTGTCCCGTCCGGGCCCGTGATGGTGGCTTTAGAGAACGCTTCTTTTAGATAAGGGGGGAGGAAGAGCATCTCGTGCTGGGTGGCCTCCCGGTCGGTGGGGCTGCCTAGCGCTAGGTCGCATCCGAATGTGAGCCACGGATGGTTTCGGGTACAATAATTAATAAGATCCCGGAAGGTCTGGGATTGATAGGGATACTGATAATCGACGCTCCCGTTGATCTCCTTTTCCAAGATCGCGGCAGGGCGGGTAGCGCAATTATCGAAGAAGAAGTTATAACGATATACCCTGTTCTCCGGCCTGTAATTGATAAGCAGGGCGTCCCATATATGCTCTTTCTCTTCTTGGGTGAGGTTCAATACTTGCTCCGTAATATCGCTGCCCCGCATTTGGTACTCGATCACATAGTCTTGGAAATCGGCCACTCCCAGTTTATAATCCGTCTCTCCTTTGGCGAATCGATAGATAAAATTAGGTTTGGAGAAATCAAATATACCGTAATTGAATATATAATCTATATTTTGCTTGGGATCGTATATGCGTAGAGCGGCATGCCCGTACACGGTGAATACCTCTTCATCGTACGGTGCGCTGGTCATCAGACTGATACGGGCTTCCTCGCTCAGTTTGGGTTGCGCTATCGCCGATAGGGAAAGAATCCCCAGCAGGAATAGAAATATGCTTTTTGTCATTCTCTTCTTAATTATTTGACGCAAAGGTAGATTATTTTTCTTAAACAGTATAGATCGTTTAAGCATAACATATGGCTTTATGTCGAGAAAAGAGATAGCTTTGTTTTTATTATAAAGGGAAAAGGAAACTTGGTTACGTCTTTGATTATAAGAATGTTGCAGTTTTTGTGGTTTTTTTTAAAAAGAAACTTTAGTTTCTTCTAGGGAAAACAAAAGTTTTCCTATGAGGAAACAGAAGTTTCCCTTGCACAAAACTCTAGTTTCTAGCTAGAGAAACAGACGTTGCTTTTAGAAGGAGCATTGAGGAGATAAAACAAAATTAGGCGACCATCCTTATTTGGATAATCGCCTAATGCCTGATAGAGCGGTAGGCGAGGCTCGAACTCGTGACCCTCAGCTTGGGAAGCTGATGCTCTACCAACTGAGCTACTACCGCATTGCGAGTGCAAATGTATACAAATCTTTCTTTTTTTAGTAACTTTGGCGAGAAAATTTTATAAAAAAGAATTAAGTATGGAAAAACTAGTCTTGATAAAGGTAGGAGGGAAGATCGTTGAGGAAGAAGAAACGCTTCGTCAATTATTGAACGATTTCGCTGCTATCGAGGGATATAAGGTCTTGGTGCATGGGGGAGGACGCTCGGCTACCAAGCTTGCCGCCCAACTAGGGATCGAGAGCAAGATGGTGAACGGTCGCCGTATTACAGATGCCGAGACCTTGAAGGTCGTGACAATGGTCTATGGCGGGTTGGTGAATAAAAACATCGTAGCGGGCTTGCAGGCGTTGGGCGTAAACGCTTTTGGATTGACTGGTGCGGACATGAATTTGATGCGCTCCGACAAACGTCCCGTGGCAGAGGTGGATTATGGTTTCGTAGGCGACGTGAAAGAGGTGAATGCCGATTTGCTAGCCTCTCTTATCCATCAAGGTATCGTGCCGGTACTGGCTCCTCTTACACATGATAAGCAAGGCCATATGTTGAATACGAACGCTGATACGATAGCGGGAGAAGCCGCTAAAGCGTTGGCAAAACATTTTGAGGTGACATTGATGTTCTGTTTCGAGAAAAAAGGCGTTTTGTTGGACGAGAACGATGATGAGAGCGTGATACCGGAAATCGATCGTATAGCGTTTAAGGGATATGTAGAACAAGGAATTATCCAAGGGGGCATGATCCCGAAGCTGGAAAACGCTTACCAAGCGATAGACGCCGGAGTGAAGCAAGTGATTATTACGCAAGCCTCGGAGATTCACCAAGGAAAAGGGACGAGAGTCTTTTAAATAGATGAGGGGCTGTTTATGGCCCCTCACGTACATTATATAATAGGTCTATCAAAGACTCCGAATCTTGATATTACGGAACCAGATTAATGAATCTCCATGTTTTCCTTGTAATCCGATAAATCCTTTGGTCGGTAATTCGGCGAAAGGTTTGGGCAACCAACTTGGGATATCGCTTCCATCCGGGTTCTTGGTGCCGGAAGTCCATTTGCTCATATCCATTTCGGTAACTTTCTTTCCATTGAGGATAACCATGATATGTTGTCCGGCGCATTTGATACGCATATGATTCCACTCTCCGGGTTTTTTGACTACCTTGTCTTGCACGGCGCCTAGATGTCCGTAAATGGCTCCGCATTTCTCATACGGCTTGCCGTTTCCCCATTTTTCACAATGGTCGTCCGCTATCTGTATTTCTACCGAGTTGGGTATCCAATCCTTCGTGTCCGTACAGTAAACGACTACTCCGCTGTTCGTGCCCACGTCGGTCTTAAAATCAAGATCCAGCTCGAAGTTCTCATATTCATCCTTTGTCCAGATAGACTCGTCCTTCACGGCGCCTAACACGCCATCAGTCTCGCTCCAAACTTCCGGATTGTAGTTGGCGTTTTCCAGATTTTTACCGAAGAGAGGCTTCCATTTATTGTTATCCGCCGCGAATGAGGAGAATGTACTTGCCACACACCATAAAGTAGCCATGGCTAAAAGAAAATGTTTCATGCTATTAGTTTTAAAGATTTACGTAAGGCAAATGTATTCATTTATTTTGGAAGGAACATAGTCTACGAAGAACGATTTTATTTACAAGTGAAAGCGAAATAGGTTGAAATGCTATGATTCTTAAGGAAATCTTCTTTTTTTTATCAAAGATCAAATAGTTTGTTAAAATGATATTAAAATCTTGTATAATCTTTATTGTTGTAAAATAGATTAACTAAAAAACACCTATTGCTTGATTGGTTTTGTGTTATTATGATATTGCTTATGTGTCAAAATATACATTTAATAGGTCTGTAAATGACGTTATGAAATATATTTGACTGTTTTAATGACACAAAATCATGGTATTATTTGTTTTTAACAGAAAATATTCTTTATATTTGCAATGTGAGGATTAGGTGTATGTGTGATTGTATGTAAAAGTAAAGTAAATATTTTAATGTAATTTTATATATATGCATGTATAATCCTGCTGTTTTAAACTAAGTTCTTCGTAAACTATGGTAAGTTATGTGTGAAATTTGATTTAAATAATTAATTGTTAAATAAAAAAGTGTGTTTATGAGAAGGTTGACTTTTTTGTTATTATGCTTGTTTATAGGCATAGGAGTCGCAACGGCACAGACGATGAAGATAACAGGTAATGTTATATCATCGGAAGATCAGCAACCCGTGATCGGTGCGGCTGTCGTTGTGAAAGGCACTACGATTGGTACGGTTACGGACTTTGAGGGAAACTTTAGTTTAGATGTACCGAGAGACGCTAAGATGATCTTTATTTCTTATGTAGGATTGAAAACGAAGGAAGTACCTGTGGCATCCGTGATCAACGTTGTTTTGGACTCGGATTCAAAAGCGTTGGATGAGGTGGTTGTAACCGCTATGGGTTTGACTCGTGAGAAGAAAGCCTTGGGTTATGCCCTGCAAGAGGTGAAATCTGATGAGTTGACAAAAGCTGGCCAACAGAGCTTGGCGACCTCACTTTCCGGTAAGATCGCCGGTGTGCAGATTACTTCTCAAGGTGGACAGGTTGGTGCGTCGCAGAATATCGTGGTTCGCGGTAATTCCTCTTTTGGTAATAACCAACCGTTGATCGTTGTGGACGGTGTGCCTATCGCTAATGATAATGCGAAAGGTGCCACTGTAAACTTGGGTTCCGGCTTGAATGATATTAATCCGGAGGATATAGAGTCCATCTCTGTGTTGAAGGGTGGATCTGCCGCTTTGTATGGTATGCGTGCCGGTAATGGCGTTATCTTGGTTACTACTAAATCCGGTAAGAAAGACAAGGGTGTATCTATCTCTTATGAGGGTGATATCACGATTGACCGGGTTTATAATTTGCCTAGATTGCAGAATAAGTACGGACAAGGCTATTACGCTTCCGAGTATGATTGGAAGGAAGCGCAAGCGGGGGGATATTCTGGCGATTATCAAACTTTTGCCTTGGAGAATGGTTACAATTATGTAGATGGTATGGGTAGTGGTATCAACGATAACGCGGATGAGTCTTGGGGACCTCGCTTGGATATCGGATTGAATTTGCCGCAATACAATAGCCCGGTGATCGATGGCGTGCGTCAGGCTACTCCTTGGGTTTCCTGCCCGGACAATATCAAGAATTTCTTCCAAACGGGTTATTCAATGAATCATACGGTGGCTTTGTCTGCCTCTACGGATAAAACGTCTACACGCGCATCTTTATCTTTCCGTGATCAAAGCGGTACGACCCCGAACACTGATCAGAAGCGCTATGCTATGGCGGTGAACACGAAAATGACGTTTAATAAGTATATTGATTTCGACTTGTCTGCGAATTATATTCGCACGAAAAGCGCGAACTTGCCGGGTACGGGATATAACAGTACGAATGCTTTGCAGTCTATCATGCAGTGGTTTGGTCGTCAAGTTGATTTGAAGGATTTGAAGAATAATTGGGATCAAGTGGATGAGTATGGAAAATATACGCATTATAACTGGATACAGTCTTTCCATGCGAATCCGTATTGGACATTGAATAAGAATACCAATAGTTATGATCGTAATCGTTTCTATGGCAAGACCTCTTTGTATATCAAACCGACCGATTGGTTAAAGTTTGAAGGTCGTATGGGCTTGGATCATTACGATTCTAATCAGTTCTCTCGTATTTTATGGAATATCGACTATCCGAATGGATATTTCCGTAGCTTCGACCGTTCGATGACTGAGTTTAACGCGGACTTTATCGCCTACGTGAACAAGAACTTCGGTGATTGGGCCTTGAATGGTTTGGCTGGAGCCAACTATCGTGATTATCAAACAGCTATCATGGGGACAGGTGCGGACGAATTGACCGCAGAGGGGTTGTTTACCGTAGCGAACGCTCATGGAACCCCGTACACCTTGAACGACCATGAGAAACGTCGTTCAAACTCTGTATACGCTAATGCCTCTATCGGCTACAAGAATATGGCTTATGCCGAGGTAAGTGTCCGTAATGACTGGGACTCTACGATCAAGGACGCTTTCTTCTATCCTTCTTTCAGTGGTAGCTGGATCTTGACCGAGACATTCCCCGGATTGCAAAATGGCGATTATTTGAATTTCTTGAAATTGCGTGGTGGTTGGGCAAAGATCGGTTCCGCAACGGACCCGTATCGTTCGAACGCTTATTATTCATTGATCAGTTCTTCGTTCAATGGTACTACATTGTTCTATAATCCGACAATCCTTCCTCCTACAAATCTTCGTCCGGAGAGCGTAAAGACTTGGGAAGTTGGTGTTGAGGCTAATTTGTTCAACAATCGTTTGCATATTGATGCCGCATATTATAATAAGGTGACGAGCGATCAGATCATGAATGCGAACGTGGCTACCTCTACTGGTTATACCTCTATGTATATCAACGCTGGAAAGATCAGCAACAAGGGTGTCGAGTTGCAGGTATCCGGTGATATCATCAAGAATCCGAAGGGATTCAACTGGACGGCTACGTTGAACTGGGCGAAGGATAAGAGCCGAATTGATGAGCTTTATACAGATCCCGTTACCGGACAGTCTTTGGACGCTTACCAAATCGGTAGTAGCTGGAGCGTGAAGAACTATGCGATGGTCGGTAAGAGTTGGGGTACTTTGGTAGGTACAGGTTACATATATAATGAGGATGGCTCGATCTTGGTAGAGGATGGTATTCCTGTCTACGAGGCCGGAAAAGAGATCGGTGATGTTACGCCGAAGTGGTTGGCTGGTTTCAGCAATGAGTTCTCTTATAAGGATTGGAGCTTCGGTTTCTTATTGGATTTCCGTTTGGGCGGTGACGTATATTCTGTTACACAAGCATTCGGTTCTCAGACGGGTATCTTGAAACACACGGCAGAAGGCGATTTGCGTGAGAATGGCGTCGTACTTGGCCAGAATTATATGACGGACAAGGTCTTCAAGACTGCAGATGGTAAGATTAATGATGTCGCTGTCAATGCGGAGGACTTCTTCTATAATTATTATACGATTTGTGAGATGTCTGTATTCGATGGTTCTTACTTGAAATTGCGTGAGGCTCACCTGACGTATAATTTCCCGAAATCAATTCTAGAGAAGACTAAATGTATCAAGGCCGCTCATGTATCATTGGTTGGTACGAACTTGGCGTTGCTTTGGGTGCATAAGTCAAATATCGCTCATATTGATCCGGAGTCTACAAGTACCGGTGGCGATGACCCCGAGACTACGGCTACAAGCAGAGGATTTAACTCTGGTGTAGGTTTTGAGTCCAACTCTTATCCTCCTTCTCGTAGCTTTGGTCTTAAATTAGGTGTAACATTTTAATCAACATTAATCTGAGGAATTTAATATGAAAAGATATATCAAGAATTTCATGATGGCTATGATGGTCGGTGCTACTGTATTCGGTAGCTCGTGTACCGATTCGTTTGAGGAGGTCAATACAGACCCGGATAGCCCTACGGATGTGCCTACGACGAATCTTCTGGCGTATTCTTTATATTACACATCCTATCGTCTGTATGATCGGTGGTTCGCGATGGATGAGCCGATGACTTTCTGCGGATATGCTTCGAAGATGACTTATATCGACGAGTCCCGCTATAATTTCCGTACGGGTGTACAGGATACGAACTGGGAGTATTTGTATCGTATATTGAATAACCTAAAAGATATCGAGAAGCGTGCCACGTTTAATGAGACTCCTAATATGCTGAACGTATCGAAGGTTATGCAGGTTCATTTGATGCAGGTAGCCACGGATCGTTGGCGGGATGTCCCTTATACGGATGCTGCTAAGATGACAGATGGGGTCTTGCAGCCGAAATACGATAAGCAAGAGGATATTTATCCGGGCTTATTGGCTACGTTGAAGGAAGCTGCGGATGGCTTTGCCGATGGTGGTAGTGATGACTTAGGCGAGGGAGACTTGTTATTCGGTGGTGATATCGAGAAGTGGCAGAGATATTGTAATTCTATGCGTCTTCGTTTAGCGATGCGTATCTCAGAGGTTTCCCCGGCGTTGGCTAAGGAGACCGTAGAGGAAGTCATGGGTAATCTCACTAAGTATCCGATCATGGAAAGCAACGATGATAATGCTTTCTTCTGGTGGATCGGAACAGACCCCAACTATTACGAACCGATGGCAGACGGTTATCGTACACGTAAGACGGAGTATTGTGCCGCAGACGTGATCGTGGATCATATGAATACACGTGAGGACCCTCGTCGCTCATCTTATTTCCAACCCACAAAAGAAAGTGTGGAGGCCGGTGAGCCTAAGTATGTAGGTTATACGATCGGGGCGAAAGCGAATGCGGTAGCTTCTAAATATTCCATTTGGGGAGCACGTTTCTTTACGGACTTGGCTGGTTTTTCTCCTTATATGCGTGTCGCTGAGCCTTGGTTCTGTGTCGCTGAGGCATCTATGTTGGGATGGAATACCGGAATCTCCGCAGAGGACGCATACAATAAGGCTGTTACCTATTCCATGGAAGAGAATAGCGTATCTGCCGAAGATATAGCGGATTACCTTGCGAACGCGGGTAAGTTCACGAATGATAAGAAACAGATTTATTATGAGGAATGGGTTGCCATGTTCAAGCAAGGAATGGAAGGTTGGTCATTGTATCGCCGTACAGGCGTGCCAGACAACTTGTATCCGGCTCCGGGCCGTCCGGCAAACTATTCTAATCATAACGTACCTCCATTCCGCTCTCCGTATCCTGATAAGGAACGTAATTTGAACAATGCGAATTGTGCTCCCTTCGATGCGGAAGTCGTGGATAATTTGTGGGGTAAACAAATGTGGTGGGATACACGTACAGGCGTTCATTAACTACTAGTTAACATAGACATACCAAGTGCCTGTATACTATAGAGGGGCTGCTCGTGAGGAGTGGCCCCTTTTTTTGTCATTATGCTGTCATTTTTTAATAAACTATGTATCTTTGTCCGGCTTATTTAGAAAAAAGATGGAAAAAGAAGGAATGATGGTGGTCGATATTAAGAATATCGTTACTCGTTTGCCGGAATTGCGGTTTACGGCACCCGTGAATTGGAGAATTGATGAAGGACAGCAATGGGCTGTAATCGGTCCGAATGGCGCTGGTAAAACCTTGATAGCGGATATTATGCAGCGTAAATTCGCTTTTAAGGAAGGTGAGGTCGTGTTCTCCGGGGATGGTAAGGTGAGTGACTTTATCAAGAGCATAGCGTTTAAGGATATTTATTCGTTGGCGGATTGCCGGAATTCTTATTACCAACAGCGTTGGCATTCGACAGAGACGGAGGAGATGCCTATTGTCGAGGAATTGTTGAAGGAATATGCCGGCTCTGATAATTTAGCGAAGATATTGACTCTTTTCGGTATAGAGGATTTATTGCCTAAGCGGTTGATCTTCTTATCAAGTGGTGAATTACGAAAATTCTTGATTGTCCGGACGTTGCTTAGCCGTCCTCGTGTCTTGATCTTGGATAATCCTTTTATCGGCTTAGACGCTCCATCCCGGGATTTATTGGTAGAGATGCTGGGGCAAATGACAAAATTGAATGGCGTTCAAGTTGTCTTGTTATTATCTAACCCCAATGACATACCGGCAATGATCACGCATGTATTGCCTATCCATGATCGTACTTGCCTGCCTCCGCTGACTCGAGAGGAGTTTATGTCGGATACGGAATTAATCGCCCGTCTTTTTCCAACGGAAGGCATTCATGCATGCGAGGAAGTTGGTAAGGTTCGTTTACCTGTGGATATGAACAAGATAGCCTCTTTACATGAGGTGACTTTACGCATGGAGCATGTGAAAATACGCTATGGTAGCCGTACGATCTTGAAAGATTTGGATTGGGAAATCAAGAACGGGGAGAAGTGGGCGTTATTCGGTCCGAATGGCGCTGGTAAATCTACCTTGCTGAGTTTGGTTTACGCGGATAATCCCCAGTCGTATGCGAATACGTTGTATTTGTTTGATAGAAAGAGAGGTTCCGGGGAAAGTATTTGGGATATCAAGAAGCGTATCGGATATGTATCGCCGGAGATGCACTTATATTATAAGGAGAATGTCCCTACCTTGAATATTGTCGGTTCCGGCTTTTTCGATTCGATCGGCTTGTTTCGTAAGTGTAATGCGGAGCAAGAAACGGTAGCCTTGGAGTGGATGAAAGTTTTTGGCATCGAACATTTGAAAGACCGTTTATTCTTGACCTTATCATCGGGAGAACAACGTTTGGCTTTATTAGCGAGAGCTTTCGTGAAAGATCCCGATTTAATTATATTAGATGAGCCTCTCCACGGTCTGGATGTGAGCAATAAGAAAAAGGCGGCTGCTATTATCGAGCAATTCTGCGATCGCCCGGGAAAAACCTTGATTTACGTAACCCATTACCCGCATGAATTACCTGCTTGTGTAGACAAGCGGTTCGAGCTAGTGAAGCACTCGTGAGCGTACAAAGAAAAAGAGGATGTGCCGTGGTGAAGTGGCACATCCTCTAAAATCAATAAATACTTATGGATAAAGGATTAATATCCTGGGTTCTGTATCAACTGACCTCTTGATACGGTGATTTCTCCGATAGGAATTGCCATGATCGTACGGTAATCGCCCGGCTTAACCTCACCTACGAATTTATTGTTGACAGACTTGCCGTTACGCCAAGCGTCCCAAGCGGTATGTCCTTCCGTGAATAATTCTAGGCGTCTTTCCAGTAAGATATCATCCAACGTGATAGAAGCGACATCGGTATAATTCTCAATACGATTCTTGCGTAACGTATTCATATATCCGGCGGCCGCGGAGGTATCCCCTGCTTTTAGTGCGGCCTCGGCCGCTATTAGGTAAACTTCGGAAAGGCGCACGACCTTTGGATTGTTTACATAGATTTGCCCGTCACGTCCCTTATACTTTTGCGGATAGGTCCCGTCATAGCCATTATCGGTCTCTTTTGCGAATAATTCCGTACGGATATCTCCCGGATGCTTAGCCAGCTCTTCCAGGAAAGATTCAGTAGCGGCACATTCACCGTAGCCGGAGGCATGTGTAAAATAACCGATAGAGTTACGTTGCGCGTTATAATTTGGGGTAACTAAGATCTCGAATATAGCCTCGTTCGTTCCTTCCTTATCCCATGCGCCTATATATTCATCCCGTGTGTATAACTTATAAGGAGAGGAAGCGATAATCTCCTTACAGTCAGCCAGTGCCTCTTTATTCTTTTCTAAGTAAAGGTAAGCGCGTGCGCGGATCGCTAAAGCCCCCCAATAATTGATGTGTCCGGTTTGTTTATCTTTACTCAAAAGAGGCAATGCGGTCTCGATATCTTTCAATATCTGGTCGTATGTCTGCTGTAAGGTTGCCCGGGTCCCGATATAATCCGTGGGATAAACCTCTGTGGAGAGTACGATGCCCAGATCGTTCATATCTGTTGTTGATGGTAATTTAGCGAATACTCTGGCTAAATCGAAATGATACAAGGCGCGCATAGCGTATAGTTCTCCTTTCAATATGTCTACATCCGCACCTTCAAGATTCTCGGCGGCGGCTAATACATTATTAAGGCGAGCTAGACTATTGTAGAATAATTTATAGAAACTATAAACCATCTCATCGTTTTTACCTGTTTGGTAACGATACATGGGGCCGGCATGATTCACCGTGGAGATAGATTGGAAATCCCCACTTCGTAAATCGGCCAGCAATGTGAATTCCGCTCCATACGAGCCTACCTCTGTAGCCTGTTGCTCGTATACGCCATTCACGGCATTTGTCAAATCGGCTACGGAAGAGATTGCGTCTATCGTAGGTAATTGGGTAGATGATGTCTTTTCTAGGACATCATCGCAGGAGGCCGTTAATAAGGCGAACGCTAGACCTACTAAATATATCTTTTTCATATAGATTCTATTTTAATAAATTATAATGTGATGTTTACACCAAAGACAAAGCTTTTAGAGACCGGGGTATCTACCTGGCGATAACCATTCAAGGGAACATCCGGGTCGATGCCTTTTGTCTTTGCCCAGATCATGAACGGATTATTCGCACGGAAGTACACACGCAGATTACTGAATATGTTTTTCAATACCGGTACATTGTATCCCAAGGTGATTTCACGCATACGGATATTGTCAGAAGATACGATGGTACGACTGGAGAAGCGATCCGAGCGATATGGATTCTGGTAGATAGGCTTCGGGTATAAGGCGTTGTCGCCCGGGTTCATCCAATAATTACCCGCTACGCTCTTTTCTAGGTTGAATGAACCTAAACGGAATCCGTCATGATGGAAGAAGTAGTTCGGATAATCGAATATATCGCCACCAAATTGATAGGTAATCAAGAATGAAAGATCGAAATCATATAACCGGAACGTGTTTGTCAAACCTCCCGTTACGTCGGGAATGGCTTTGCCTACGATTCCTTTTTCAGCCTCATCGTACTTGTTCACTACTCCTTTGCTATGATCGTTTGGATCTTTCCAGAATTCTCCTAGTCCTGTATCCGGATTCACGCCTTTCCATTCCGGCAGATAGAAAGTATACATGGATTCTCCCTCTCGGTGCAGATACATATCGCCGTCTCCATATTCGATGTCGTTATGGTTCGGCAATTCCTTGATCGTCGCCTTCTGGAATGTAAGGTTGAAATTCGTGTCCCATGAGAAGTGCTGATTCTTGATGTTTTGGGAATTTACCTCTATCTCGATACCGCTATTGCGTAGCTTACCAAGGTTTTGCCAGTTTTTCTCAAAACCTGTGACGATAGAAGTCGGGATCTCGAATAACAGGTCGGTCGTTGTTTTGTTGTAATATTCTACTGTCAGATTTACTCGGTTGAATAAGTTCCAGTCAAAACCCACATTCATGTTTTTGGACTTCTCCCAACCTAATTCCTCATTTCCTGCTTGATTCCAATAGATGGCGGAAGAGGGGCCATAACCACCAGAGAACGCATATAACGCTTGGTTCGCGTAATATGAGCCCGGCAAGTTTCCATTTGTACCGTAAGAGAAGCGAACTTTTAGATCAGAGAACAATTCATTGTCTTTAAGGAAATTCTCGCCACTGATGCGCCATGCGCCAGATACGGACCAGAAATTCGCCCAGCGATTATCGGTTCCCAAGCGAGAAGAACCATCCCGACGGAAACTGGCAGACAGATAGTATTTATTGTCGTAATTATAGTTGCCGGTAGCCAAGTAGGATACGATTCCGGAGCCAAATACTTCGCTGGATGCGCCATCTGGTTGTCCGTTTCCTAATTCCGGTAACTTGTCGGTTGAGTATTGTTTTGCCGTAGTATAGATGGCTGTCAGTTCGTCTTCTGTTACCTCGAAACCACCTAGGATGTCAAAATTATGAACATCGTTCCATGTATTAGCGTAGCGTAACGTGGAAGAACTTGTTAAATTGCGGTTCTCGTAAGTATAGCGAGATCCCAAGCCGCCTACGGCCTTACCGTCCACGCTGTTGGGAGACCAATACTCAAAGTGTTTCGTATCGATATAGTCGTAACCAAAAATCGTCTTGAACGATAATTGCTTGGAGAATTTTACGCCTAAATCAATGTTAGACATACTACGCATTACACGGGATTTAATCCATTGTTCCTTGCCCAACATTAGATGCGGATTGGAAGCGGCACCCCAGTTTGAGTCGGCGTTGTATGTACCGTCCGGATTCTTTACGGGAGCCGTCGGGTCTGAGGAGTACACCAAGCTCAGTGGAGAAGCAGTACCGATACCTTGATCTTGATTTTGCTGATCACGGAAACCATTTTGGGTAGTGAATGCGATCATTTGCTTAACACCGATAGTCAACCAATTATTTACTTGATGATCTAAATTGATACGACCGGAGAAACGTTCGAAATCGCTACCGATTACGATACCTTCCGCATTATTATAACCAAGACCTACATAGAATTGTGTACGGTCGTTACCTCCGTTTACGGATAATTGATGGTTATGCGTCAAGGCTGTACGGTAAACCTCATCACGCCAATTGGTATCCGTGTTACCCGATGGGTCGTTGAAGAATGCTTCCATGTCGCCTTCCTTGTCAATCAAGGCGTATGCTTGATCACGGTTGCCAGCGAGTCCGTTTAGGATATAATAATTGGAAATCGCTTCTTTTCCGTACAGGAGCAATTCGGAGGCATTCATTGTCTCGTACTGTTTTACAGCCATATTGCTCCAGCCGACCTCGCCATTGTAACTTACTTTCGTCTTGCCTCTTTTTCCGGCTTTGGTCGTAATGATGATAACGCCATTCGCTGCACGAGAGCCGTACAAGGAAGCTGCTGCGGCATCTTTCAACACCGTCATGCTCTCAATATCATCAGGGTTCAAGGAGCTTAGCAAACTGGACTGTTTCCCGTAGTATGCCATATCCGAGTCTGATTTTACAGGCACGCCATCCACGACATATAGAGGAGACTTGGCTGCGCTGATAGAGCCGACACCACGGATATTGATATCACCGGGAGCTCCTGGATCACCAGTGTTGGAGGTTACGCGAACACCGGACATCTTTCCAGAAAGAGCCTTATCCAAGGACTCTTTGGAGCCAGCTACGATATCTTCTGCGTTTACCGCTTTAGCGGATCCCGTGAAAGATGATTTTTTCGCCGTACCATAAGCGACAACCATAACTTCATCCAGCTCTGTCGCCGCCGTATTCAAAACAACTTTCATTACATCTTGGATTGGAGCTTCTTTCGCAACCATTCCGACGTATGAAAATACCAGAGTCTTCGCGGAACTTGGTACATCCAAACTGAACACACCATCAAAATCCGTTACTGTACCTGTAGTAGTACCCTTGACTATTACAGACGCACCAATAATCGGTTCACTGTCTTCGGCGGAAATAACAGTACCTGTTACTTTCCTCGTCTGAGCTGTGGCCAATCCAATGCCTAAAACTAGGCAAAGTAAAAGATAAGTCAACTTGTTCATAGACACACTCTTTTTTTGTTTAACTTATATAATATATTCGCAATAGATATTCAAAGACTTATATTTTAAGGGTCGTATGAATGCAAATGTAACAATAAATTTATTATAACAAATAAATAATTAAAAAATTTCAATAAAACAACAAGAAAAGGCTAATGGGTAGAAAATATGGAGACTTTTTCAACCACAATTTAAATGCCGTAATATGTACACCAAATATTACAGCTTAGATCATCAACAAAGAACCATATTTTTAACATTTTGAAAAATAGGAATATATATTAGGTATGCATTAAAAAATAACTTAGGACGGCTCCGATATAAGTCATAAGTTCTACAACACCCAAAGACCTAGGAAAGGCTTTTCAAGTGATTAGTTATTCACTTCCCAAGCTGTTAGTTAGCGGCTAGGTATAGCCGTTAGTTATTCACTTGAGTAGCCGATAGTCGTTATTATTATTCGCTTATTTTCAATTATTTACGCATAAGTAGCCAATGCCTTCTCGCAATCCGATCCGCAAAGAAATGATCGCATGAAAATTGTAACAAGTTATTTCTTGAGCGTTACTGAATAATCACAAGCAATGACAAGGTTCCGCGAAAACTAAGTAATAATAAAAAATAACCTATTATTCATAGGTTCCGCGAAGACTCTGGTAATTTCTTATGTGGGTATGATTGCTCGTGAGGTTCCGGTACAAGATGTGTTGAGGGTAGTCCTTCAGTCTGGTACCCAGAATCTTGAGGAGGTTGTCGTAACTGCGATTGGTCTGAAAAAGCAGGAAAAGGCGTTGGGCTATGCAGCCTCTACTGTGAAGAGTGAAGATTTGAATGCCGCTAAGTCTGGATCAGTGATGTCAGGTTTGACTGGTAAGGTTGCGGGTTTGAATATTACTAGCGGTGGTGCTACAGGCTCTTCTCAGAAAGTAATCGTGCGTGGTATCAGTTCTTTCAGTGCTAATCAACCTTTGTATGTGGTGGATGGTGTGCCTATTATGAATGATTTCCAAGGTGAGGATTCTTTCTCTAACTCCGTGGATTTTGGTAACCAAGCTAATGACATTAACCCAGAGGATGTTGAGTCTGTAACAGTCTTGAAGGGTGCTTCCGCTACTGCCCTTTATGGTAGCCGGGCTGCTAATGGTGTTATCATGGTGACAACAAAACGGGCTGGGGCTGAGAGGCTTTCTGTTACGTACGATGGCTCATTTATGGGATCTAGCGTATTGCGTGTTCCTCAAACACAAGATCGTTTCGGACAAGGATGGGGATCTTTCGGACCTATGGAGAATGGTTCTTGGGGACCGGTTTTGGATGGTCGTGATCATATCTGGGGACCTTACTCAGACGGCTCAGAAGGTTTATTAACTCCGCTTTCTAAGCCTTTCTCGTATGTAAAGAACAATCTTCGTGATTTTTATGAAACTGGTTTTGAGACGAATAATAACGTCTCGATTCGTATGGGTAATGATAAACTTGGTTTTGTTGCCTCCTATGGTAATGTGAAGTCTGACGGTGTATTACCGGGTGACGCTGATTCATATGCTCGTAATACAATCTCGTTAAGAGGTAATATGAAATATAAACGTTTTTCTGCGGAATTAAACTTGAACTATGTCCGTAAAGATATCACACAAGCTGCTGCTGGCCAAGGAGATGATGGTGCAACGATGTTTTCTGAGATTTTGCAACATGCCGTGGATGTAGATATTAGCTCAATGAAAGATTATACGAATCCTTATTTTAATACGGATAACTTCTATACAGCTTATGCGGAGAATCCATATTGGGTGTTAGATCATAATCGTAATAAGTATCAAGATGACCGTGTCTATGGTAAGATCGAGCTTGCTTTTGAGATTATGAAAGGTTTGAAGGCGGTTGGACGTTTAGGTGGTGACTTTACGAACGCTACTCAAAAGAGATGGAATGAAAAAGTGACTTTCGCTTCAGGGTCTTGGAGTGAATTAGGTGGTAAGAAGCAGCAGCCCGGTACTTATACGGAACGTCGTGACAAGGTGGAGCAAATTGATGCGACCGCTTTCTTAAACGCGGATTATAAAATCGGTGAGGATATCGCTTTGAATGGTATGATTGGATGGAACTTGAATCAACAAACGAGTTCTTATTTGAAATCTTATCTGTATGGTTTGGAGCAACCGGGATGGTTTAACTTAGCGAATGGTGTTGATAAGCCCATGACTACGACTTACTCTGATAGACGCCGTTTGGTTGGTTTGTTCGCTCAAGGTGAGTTTGGTTACAAGAATTTCTGGTTTGTGAATGCTTCTATTCGTAACGACTGGTCATCTACTTTACCTCAAGGAAATAATAGCTTTTTCTATGGTGGCGTGAATACTTCATTGATCATCACGGATATGTTTGAGGATTTGAAATCTGATTATCTGAATTTCTTGAAGGTTCGTGCAGCTTGGGGACAGACTGGTAACGATGCTCCGATTTACCGTACTAGCAGTTATTTTACACCGACTCAAATCAGTTTAGGTTTTGGAGATTTATATTTACCTATTAATAATACATTAGGCTTGACAGAGTATAATCGTTTGCCGAGTATGGATCTTCGTCCGGAGATCACGACAGAATGGGAGTTCGGTTTAACAACGCATCTGTTTAACAATCGCTTGGATATTGATGCTGCTTATTATAATAAGAGTACGAAAGATCAGATAATATCTGCTAGTCTGGCTCCGGAGTCTCGCTATACGTCTATGACCCGCAACGTAGGTAAGATTGCGAATCAAGGTGTCGAGTTGGCAGTGAATGGCATTCCTGTTCGTACGAAAGATTTCGAGTGGGGATTAGGTTTTACTTTCAGTAAGAACTGGAGTGAGGTGAAAGAGTTATGGGATGATGTAACTGAGTATAAATTGACAAGTTCCTATCAAGTGGATTTCGTTGCGGAAGTAGGTCAGCCTTTGGGCGTTTTCAAGGTTCCGGCTTTGGCCACGACTGATGATGGTAAGGTGATCGTTGATAATAACGGTATGCCGACAATTGATGCTAGCAAGAAAGAGATCGTAGGAACGTCTACACCTAATTTCTTGATGGGCTTTAATACGCATTTCACATGGAAAGGGATTACTTTATCAGCGGTATTAGATTGGCGTAATGGCGGTGAGTTCTATTCATATACCTCTCAATTGCTTACATTTGCCGGAAACTCTACTTATACGGTGTTTAATAATCGTGAACCATTTGTGGTTCCTAATTCCGTGAAAGTCGTAAATGGTCAATACGTAGAGAATGATATACCTATCGTACATTGGGGAGGTGCTTCTAGCGCTGTTAATACCTACTATAATAACGCCTCCAACTACGCTCAGTATAGAAATTGGATTTTACCTAAAGATTACTTGAAATTAAGAGAGATTACACTTTCTTACTCTTTGCCGAAAGCATGGTTGAAACAAACCCCATTCTCTATGGTTCAAGTTAGTTTGATCGGACGTAATTTATTTATGTGGACCCCGAAAAAGAACAACTACGTAGATCCGGAAGGTACGAATTATGGTAATGACATCTTGTCTGAAATTGGTGAATTTGGTGCGGCTCCGACAAACCGTACGTTTGGTGGTGGTATTAAAGTTGTATTATAATAAGTAACTTTAAAAAGTAAAGATAGTATGAAAAGAAACAATTTAATATATACAGGACTGGTTAGCTGCTTGTTGATGGCGACTACAGCTTGTTCCGATTATTTGGATATTAACCAGAATCCGGAATATCCAACGGAAGCCTCTTCTTCTACTTTGCTTCCTTCTGGTATCGCAGGAGTAGCAAGTATTGTAGGTGGTACTTACGAATTATATGGTAGCATGTGGTCTCAGCAATGTACGCAGGGACATACATCCAACCAGTATAATACATTGGTTAACTATACGATAACTAACGCATCCGATTCTCGTTTGTGGTCTATACCTTATTCAATAGCACTGCCAGACTTGGATTTGGTTATCAAAAGCTCTGAATCGGCTCAAGAATGGAATTATTGGGTAATGGGTAAGACTATGACTGCCTTTATGTATCATATCCTAGTGGACTCTTATGGCTCTATTCCTTTTACAGAAGCTATTCTTGGGAATGAGAATACTACACCGAAATATGATGACAGTAAGACTGTGGTTTATCCGGGATTATTAGCGATGTTGGACGAGATTATCGCTAAAAAAGCGGAAGCTACCGCAGGTGGTTTGCCTTCGGTTACAAAACAAGACTTGGTGTTCGCTGGTGACGTGAATAAGTGGATTCAATTTGCGAAGAGTTTAAAGCTAAAATTGTTGATGCGTGATTTCGATACGAATAAAGCTGCTATCAAGGCATTGCTCGACGAAGGAGATTTGCTGAGTGTAGACGCTAAGATGGACTGTTTTCAAGATTTGGAAAATAAATCAAATCCATTGTATGAGAATGACCGTCGTAAATTGAATTCAACTGTAAATATTCGTGCGTGCGCTACGGTTTGCGATTATTTGAAAAAATATGAGGATCCTCGTTTAAATGATTTTTATTCACCTAATACGGATGGCTCCGGCGAGACAACAGCTTTGAAGTATGGTGACCGCCCAAACTCGGTAGCGGTAACAACTCGTATGATCTCTGTGGCTAAGCTAGGTCCTACAGATCCTGTTTATTTTATGTCTGCTGCTGAGGTAGCGTTCCTGCAAGCGGAAGCTTACGCTCGTTTGAATGATGTGGCTAAAGCGAAAGTGGCTTATGAGCAAGGTGTGAATTATGCGTTTGAACGTTGGGGGTATTCTGCTGCCGAGTTTGTTTCGGAAGGTGCTCCTTATGCTTTCGATAGTACGGACCAAAATTCAATGCTTACCTCTATTTTGACCCAGAAGTGGATCGCTTCCACTCGTTGTCAAGCATGGGACGCATGGTTTGATATCAATCGTACCGGTATTCCTGTTTTAGGGACAAAGCATGTGGATGAGGAAGGATATATTTGGGGGCAGTTGACTCCTTGCATTGGTTCTGCGTTGGCTCCGGGTGAATATCCTCGTCGTTTATTGTATCCGAAGTCATCTTCAGACTATAACCCTAATACTCCGGCGGTAGTTCCGTTAGCGGAAAAACAATGGTGGCATAAATAAATGGGTGTTATAAATGTATATTAATCAGAAAAGCTTTTTGAATATGAAACAGATAAATAAATTACTGGTTATCTTATTGGCGTTGGTCACCTTTTCTTCTTGTGAGACTTATGGTGATTACGAGATAGAATACACGGCTATTTACCCTTTATGTGGCGAATGGGTAGTTAATGTTACAGGTGAGGATGGTGGTGTCTTGGCGGAAGGTGTGACCTGCAATACTTACAATACGACTGATGATGCCACGGATAAGATGTGGATAAAAATGAGTGTTGCCACAAACGACTGGGGAGTACGTGGCAAGATTCATTGCGATGTCACTTCTAAATCTTTTGATGGGGATGGTATCGCTAATCTGCTCCATGCGGATGATGGTATAAATTCTACTGTAACCTTCAATATCTCTGGTAAAGTAATTGTGGATGGTTATACTACTCAAGCCAATACAAAAGTGGATGCCATTGAATTTACCTTGACTCAAAATGGAAAGTCGATGACGGTTAAGGGATTCCGTAAAACAGGTTGGGAAGGTGAAGATTATTGATATGATTTAATATCTCGAAAAGTAGGAGAGGCCTGCCATGTATTTGGTAGGCCCTTTTTATTTACTTGGATATATGGTTTTTTATTAGTAGGTAATCCGTGATAACAAACTTTTAGTTTGTAGATTGTGCTACAAAGAACTTATTATTGTTCCTTCGTGTTTACAATCAGATAATATATAAATGTATCATGGAAAAAGTAATTTACAACTTAGTGTTTAATCGAAAAAAGCAATTGAATGCGGAAGGAAAAGCTTTGATTCAAGTAGAGGCCTATTTGAATAGGCAAAAGAGGTATTTTTCAACGAAGGTTTATGTGAAACCTTGTCAATGGGACAACAAGAGACGTTCCATAAAGAATCATCCGAATATGGATGCGTTAAACCTGTATCTTCAGAACTATGTTATGGAGTTGGAGAGAGATGAGCTGGAGAAGAGACAAGCGAATAACGGTTTTTCGTTGAAGGATCTGCGTGAGGAGGCTTCTTCGACATCTACGTCTTCCTCTTTTCTTGTTTTCATGCGTGAGGAGATTTTACATAGTAATTTGAAAGAATCGACATTAAAAAACCATTTGTCCACTTTGCATGTTCTATCCTTATATAAAAAGGACGTTCTGTTTAAGGATATTAATTTCAATTTCTTATGCGATTTTGAATATTTCTTATTGAAGCAGGAGTATCATCGAAATACGATCGCTAAACATATGAAGCATTTGAAACGATATATCAACTTGGCGATTAATAAGGAGTTGTTCGAGTTGCACAAATATCCATTTCGGAAATATAAGATTAAATATCAAGAGAGTAAGCGTACTCATTTAACGCCTGAGGAGTTAGGTCGTTTGGAAAACTTAAAGCTGGATGGGCAGCGTACATTGCGCCGGTGTCTGGATATGTTTTTATTTAGTTGCTACACGGGATTACGTTTCTCAGACATAGTAAGTATAACGAAAGAGAACTTTTTGATTATTGATGATAAGGTTTGGCTGGTTTATTCATCGGTGAAGACAGATGTGAGTGTCCGTTTGCCGCTATTCCTCTTGTTCGAGGGTAAATCTTTACCTATCTATGAGCGATATAAGAATGCGCCGAGAACCCTGTTTGGTGTTCCCTTATCCTCTAATTCAAACGTGAATAAGCAATTACGCCGAATCAGCCAATTGGCAAGTATTGATAAGAAGGTATCTTTTCATACGGCTCGGCATACAAATGCTACCTTATTATTATATAATGGAGCGAATATAACTACGGTACAAAAGTTGTTAGGGCATAAAAGTGTTCGTACTACCGAAATCTATAGCAATATCATGGATATGACGATTGTCCGCGATCTTGAGAAGATTGAGACACGATTGAAGTTCGGCTAGAATGTGGATTTATAAGAAAGGAGAAAAATATCATTAAGATATTCTTCCCCTTTTTTGAATGTTGTCACTCGTTATGCTTTTATATATTGATTAGCGAGTTCCGCCAGCCCACCATACGTTTTCGGTAAACACATACTGACCATCACCATAAGCAGCTTGTATATTAGGATTAGTCGTAGTATCATCATTACCATACGGACATCTTAACGGGAACTTACCCGGATTTTGCAAGCCATAAATATCCTCACCCAAGCTCTTCAAACGACGTACGTCATTATAGCACTCGGTAGACTCTCCATCTGCGTTCCAGAAAGAAATATATTTCTGAATCATCGTTTCTTTCAAAGGATTAGCATCGAATAAGGGAACGACATTCTCATCAAAGTAAGAAGCGGCCTCCTCCGGTGTCACCTCGTTTGTTACATTCAAGAAACCTCCCCAATAATCAGAAGCGAGGGCAGACTTGATATTAACCTCCATATTAGCCATACCTGCGACAACAGCCTCTTTCAACACTGCTTTTGCCTCATCCTTACGATTTAAACGACACAAAGCCTCTGCCTTCAAGAACAATACCTCATGATAACTTAAGATGTGAGTCGGAGCGGTTTGAGCTGCACAGAACATGGAAACAGTATATTCTAACTGACTTTGCACTAAATCACCATTATGAGCAAGATTCAATAATGGATCATCCTTAGAAGCAATCATCGTTTGGCTGTTAGCCTCCACATAGCAACGTCTGATACGCGGATCATTACGCTCATTCAATTTATCAAACATACTTCGGCTGGCTACTTCACCTAAACGAGAATAGAATACTCCGAAAAATGGGTTGATATTAACACCCACACCATACATAGCATAGCTACATTGCTCGGCTGCCGAGGTGTACGACTTGGAAATATAATCCAACACCTTTTCCATATCGCCCTTAACATCAGCGCTACGTCCCATCAAGCGCATCGTATAACGAGCCTTCAAGCCATAAGCTGTCTTTAGCCAAGCCGAAGCGTCACCTTTATAAATCAAATCTTGATTAGACAGGCTCGTCAGATCTGATTTCTGAAGATCTTCAATTGCGGCATCCACATAGGCCATGATATCCTTATAAATCTCCTCTTGTTTATCGATAGCGGGAGTCATAGATACTGTATAGTCACAAGCCTCTTTCCAAGGTGTATCACCATACATATCTGTCAAGATCGCCAAATTGTAAGCCACGAAAAGTTCCGCAATGCCTTTTGTTATGAAGTTCTGCTCTTCTTCTGCGACTTTGACAGAGATCAAAGCATCTTTCAGTGTCGAATAGGTTCCCCCCCATGAGTTATTAAAGGTAGAAGCCGATGTACAAGAAGAACGGGTTTCCGCATAGTAGAATTGATTATGCGAACCTGTCTCATGTTCCACATACATACCACCATATAAATTGAAATCGCCGCTAACCACGCTAAACGCAGTCGAAGTCATGACATCCGTAAGGATCATCTTTGCGGGAACTGCTGTGGTATGATTATGATCTTTGTTGATCTCATCCATCTTATCCTCAGAGCAAGAGACCAAGGCTGCGGTGAAAACAACTCCCGTCAATAATTTTTTTGAGATATTTTGAAGTTTCATCTTTTGTTTCCTTTATTAGAATTTCACATTTAAACCGAAGCCATAGCTCGAAGCACCCGGCATAGAAAAGCGCTCGAAGCCACCGCCCATATTATTATTACCTTGAGAAGCCTCAGGATCCAAACCTTTCAACTCAGACCAAAGAATGATATTTCTGGCAAAAACATTTAAGTTCACGTTGATTCCATTCTTATCCCATATCGGATAACTAACGGACAACTCACGTAGTTTCAAGAAACCACTGTCATAGATACCAGCTTCGGAAATAAGCGTCATGCGGTCATAATATGATAAAGCGTCTTCGCCTTTGATATCTATGTCATTAGCTACATAGGAACCATCTTCCAACTGCTTTACAGCCGGATGACTAAAACGGAAAGTCTCGGCCGTACGACTTTCAACAGACTCCATACTTGTACCATAATAGTTCAACGTGTTCAATGTACCGCTATACATCTGTCCACCACATTTCCAATCGAACGTAGCGCCGATACGGAATTTGTAGATCTCAAAATTAGTATTGAAACCCAAGAGGAAATCCGGGGAAACCTTACCGATCACACCCTCACTACCGATCTGAGGCAAGCCATCTTCGTCTACGACAATGTCACCGTTGTCATTACGCAAGAAAGTCGTACCATAGATTACAGGGAATTTATCGCCAATATTCGCACGTACCTGCGGATCAACGAAACCTCCCAAGAAAATACTCTCTACACCCGGAGCCAGCTCATCCACGTAGTTATCGATCTTAGAGAAGTTAAATGCCATATCCCATTTAAAATTCTTCGTATTGATCGGATTGATTCCCAACGTAATCTCATGAGCGTTCGTATGGATAGCGCCACCATTGGTTACTAATTCTGCAGAGCCTGTAGAACCAGCCAAAGGAACCTCAAATATCTGATCTTTCACATTCTGCCGAGAGAAGGTATAGTTCAATGAGAACAGACCATTCAAGAAGGTCAAATCCACACCTAACTCATAAGACTTCGTGTTCTGAGGTTTCAGATTCGGATCATACACACGAGCATATGGAGTGAACGCCGTAATTCCACTCATAGGATATTGTATAGGCGTAGAACCATAAAAACCACCACCGTAAACAGGTGTAGTATAATAAGAATCATAATAATCTCCAGCCTGTCCTACTTCGGCGTAAGAAGCACGTAATTTACCATAAGTCAAGACATTATTCTTCAATGGTTCTAATTCTGTGAAAATCCAGCCCAAGGAAACAGATGGATAAGTGAATGAGCGGTTGTTACGAGGCATATTAGATACGATATCGTTACGAACAGTTGCGTTGAAGTAAACCATGTTAGCGTAAGACAATGAAATGCTAGCAAAGTTACCAACTGTGCGTTTCCGGCGTAATGACTCGGATGCTACCATAGTTGTAGCATTATCTATATGATTCCAACCCGGGAAGTTATAGTTCGCTCCATAAGACTCGTAAAATTTCCGCTGATTCTCTACCAATTCATTACCAACAAGGGCATCGAACAACCAATCTTCATTGATATTCCAAGTATATGCAGCGGTCAACAAAGAGTTCAACTCCGTGATTGAATATCCATAGTGATCAATCTCTCCATAACCATTTGCATGTCCATAACCCCAAGAATCCGTATAATTAGTCGTATAAGAGTCCACACCCAATTGATACTTGACATCCAATTTGTGATTATCGGTATTGAACTTCGTAGAATATTTCAAATAAGTATTTCCAAAGAAACGTTGTGAACGTTCCAAGAACTCGTTGTTATCTACCGCCCAATAAGCTCCGTCAAAACCTGATGTGCTACGGAATGTATTTTGTGTATACGGGTCACCCTCAACATGACTTGGGATACCGGCTAAATCGTAGCTAGAAGGAGCTCCGTAAACAGTAGCTAAGATTCCATTATTGGCACTAGACTGCTTGCTGATCTTCGAATTTACATAGGTACCGGTAAATCCAGTAGACCAGTTCTTGTGTAATTGAGCTTCGGCACTCATTTTTGCGTTGTATCGGTCCATGCCTGTATTTGGAATAATACCATCTTGCGTAGTATTACCGATCGAGAAGGAATAGTTACCTTTATCAAAAGCTTGAGCTACATTCACGGAGTTACTCCATGTCGTACCCACGTTGAAGAAATCCTTGATATTGTCGTAAGCTTGTGGTTGAGCCCAAGGGTCTAATCCCGCAGCGGCCCGCTGAGGTACATAATACATACCTTCATGCTTACCATATTGCTTGGTAAACTCATTATCCGTATTTCCTCCATAAGTCGGATCGTTAGGCAATTCGCTGATTAGTGGTCCCCAAGAAGTTGAAGCATACGGGCTATACTTGCCATTTGTACCCTGCGCATACACTTTTTGGTATTCAGGCATCGTTGAAACCTTATCAAAAGATAAGCTGGTATTAAAAGCGACCTGAGGTTTACCTTTACGGGCTCCCTTTCCACTTTTGGTCGTAATGACAATTACTCCATTTGTTGCACGCATACCATACAAGGCAGATGCGGCCTGTCCCTTTAATATATTAATGCTTTCAATATCGTTTGGGTCGATATCCACCGCACGAGATGCAAAGTCCGTGCCGGAAACAGAACTACCGGTGTCCACATCAGCCGTTGAAGCGACAGGCATACCGTCAATCACATACAAAGGAGTATTATCCCCTGTAAAAGATCTGGAACCACGAATCGTGATCTTAGAAGAGGCACCCGGCATACCGGAAGAAGGAGAGATCTCCACTCCAGAAACCTTACCTTGTAATGCGCCAGACAAACTAGTATTAGCTCCTTTCGTCAACTCATCCGCTTTCACATCTTGAACCGCATAACCTAAAGCTTTCTTTTCCTTTGAGATACCCATAGCCGTAACCACGACCTCATCCAAGTTCTGGGTATCGGCTAATAGTTTTACATTTACATTAGAAGTGGCCGCAACTTCTTGAGATTTCATACCGATGTATGAAATAACCAATTGTTTACCATTCGCAGGTACTTCTAGTTCAAAGTTTCCATCAAAATCCGTGACTGTTCCCACGGTTGTCCCTTTTACGATAATAGAGGCACCGATCACCGGCTCTCCATCTTCCCCAATTACCTTACCGGTAACCTTCGAGGTCTGTGCTGAAACCACACCTGCACTCAATGCAAGAAATAGTAGCACAGAAGTCAACTTTTTCTTCATAAACACACTTATTTATTAACTATATACTTAAAAATGTTTTCTCTGCATTTTAATGGTTGATTAACTAAGTTCATACAGAACTACTCCATTTTATGTTTTACGACATACCTATTAAATGAAAAACGGTTGCAAAACTATAAATTATACCTGAAAAAAACAACAAATTATTATTATTGTGATATATTTCCTTTGTTTTCTTAATTGTTAAATCTGTCAATTTGCAATATAACCACTGTCTAAATCGACTCAGGTGACATGATCGTATCACAAATCAATGAGTTATCGCTGCCGATAGTTTCTTTTTGACAAATAAAAAAATTATTTTTATCTTAATTTTATCGTAACAAATAGTGAGCTTACTCTTTATAGGCATGATATTGGACTTGATATCAACTTATTCTGGATATTTTATAGCATATAGCTTATCACTAAAAATATTTACAACTTTATTTTATGTAGATATTTGTGAAAAACGGCTGGCTTTTCTTATCCTCCCAATATGGCTGATAAACAATATCTCTCAAATCCAATATATTTATTACAGAATTTTAATAGATCTAAACTTATATGATAATTTTTTTTCATATGACTACACTAAATAAAATATTGAAAATTGGTAGTTCTGTATGAACTATAGTCCACGAAAGCTTAATTGAATTTCTAGTTTAGTTTAAATAAAAAGAATGTGTCTATGAAGAAAAAGTTGACTTCTGTGCTACTATTTCTTGCGATGAGCGTAGGAGTAGTTTCGGCACAGACCTCGAAGGTTACCGGTAAGGTAGTCGGAGAAGATGGTGAGCCGGTGATCGGTGCGTCCATTATCGTAAAAGGAACGACTGTGGGAACAGTTACGGATTTTGACGGTAATTTTACTTTGGATGTTCCTAGTGATGGTAAGCAATTAGTTATTTCATACATCGGTATGAAATCCAAGGAGGTAGTTGTGTCTCCCAATGTAAATGTAACATTGATGTCTGATACTCAAAACTTGGATGAGGTCGTGGTTACAGCGATGGGTATCTCAAAGGAAAAGAAAGCTTTAGGTTATGCCGTGCAAGATGTAAAATCGGATGAGTTAACACAAGGTGCTAACACTAGTTTGTCTGGGGCTTTGCAAGGTAAAGTATCCGGTATCGATATCGCTTCCTCATCGGGTATGCCAGGCGCATCTTCCAAGATCATGATCCGTGGAGCCCGTTCATTTACAGGGGATAACTCTCCTTTGTATGTGATCGATGGTATGCCGATCGCTTCTACGGCGGATGTTAATACGGATACTATGAATAATGGTAGTGTTAGTGGAGCTGACTATGCGAACCGTGCCGTAGACTTAGATCCGAACGATATCGAGAGTATCAACATCTTGAAAGGACAAGCCGCTTCTGCGTTGTATGGTATGCGTGCTTCTAATGGTGTGATCGTTATTACTACAAAGAGCGGAAAAGGTGCTCGTAAAGGAAAACCTCAGATCTCATTCAACACGAATCTTGCGTTTGATAAGGTTTCTACATTACCTGAGTTACAAACTGAATATGGACAAGGTAATGAAGGTGCTTATAACCCATATTCGGGATTTAGCTGGGGACCGTCTATCTCTGACTTGGCGAATGATCCTGTATATGGCGGTAATGTACAAAATGAATATACGGAAGGTGGATTGCATAATGGACAATACTATGTGCCTCAGCGTGCTGCGGCAGGATTGGATCCATGGGCTACTCCCCAAGCTTATAATAATGCGAAAGATTTCTTCCAGACTGGCGTTACTTGGAGTAACTCTGTAAATGTAGCTCAATCTTTCGATAAAGGAAACTATTCATTTTCTTTGGGTAATACGACTTCTGATGGTATCGTTCGTTCTACGGGAATGGATCGTTATAACGTGAAGCTGTCGGGTGAGGCGCAATTGCATGATAACTGGACGACTGGTTTTAACGGAAACTTCGTGACATCAAAGATCAAGAAGCAAGGAACCGCTAATGACGGTGTTACCGCTACGGTTTATACGGCTCCTATCAGTTATACTATGGCGGGCATACCTTCCCATATCGAAGGTGATCCTTATACTCAGAATACGTTCCGTGAGAACTGGATCGATGATGGAAACTGGGCGTGCGACAATAATAGCTTTACGGAGAGATCTCAACGTTTCTTCGGGAATGCGTTCTTGAAGTATTCTACTAAATTTGGTACGGACAATCATAAATTGGATGTGAAATACCAAATTGGTGATGACGCTTATACGACCAATTACTCTGATATTTACGGCTACGGTACAACTGGTTATGCGAATGGTTATGCTAGCGAATACGGTTTTACGGTAAATGAGATGAACTCATTGTTGACGTTTACGTATAACTGGAATATCAATGAGGACTTCGTATTCGATGCTTTGTTGGGTAATGAGCTTGTAGATAAGCGAATCAGTAATACTCAAGCCGTGGGATATAGCTTCAACTTCCCGGGCTGGAACCATTTGAACAACGCTTCTGTATTCAACAGCTCTCATGAGTATAAGAGAAAACGTACGGTAGGTAACTTCGCTAGCTTATCTTTGGCTTGGAAGAATATGCTTTATTTGAATGTTACGGGACGTAACGATATCGTGTCTTCTATGCCGAGAGATAACCGTTCGTTCTTTTATCCTTCCGTATCCCTTGGATGGGTATTCACGGAAGTGGAAGCCTTGAAGAATGATATCTTGACATTTGGTAAGATCCGTGGCTCTTACGCAGAGGTAGGTATGGCAGGAGAATATGTGCCGTCTTATTATTATACGCCAGGTTATGGTGGTGGTTTCTTCCAGGGAACACCTATTATGTATCCGATTAATGGAAATATGGCGTATATTCCTTATTTCGTGGTTTATGATCCGAACTTGAAGCCTCAGAACACGAAGTCTTATGAGCTTGGTGCTGACTTGACTTTCTTGAATGGTTTAGTTTCATTGAATTATACGTATTCTCGTCAGAACGTGAAAGACCAAATCTTCGAGGTGCCTTTGGCTGGCTCCACAGGTGCTTCCAGTATGATGATGAATGGTGGAAAGATGCACTCAAACGTACATGAGATTACATTAGGTATCTCTCCGGTTGATACGAAGAATTTCAAGCTGGACTTCGCTTTTAACTTCTCAAAGATCGACAATTATGTAGACGAGTTGGCTCCGGGCGTAGAGAGCATTATGTTGGGTGGTTTCGTGACTCCTCAAGTACGTGCAGGTATCGGCGATAAATTCCCGGTAATCTATGGTGTTGGTTACAAACGTGATGGCGAAGGACGAATTGTAGTAAACGAAAAAGGTATACCAGAGGCTGGTGAGACCCAAGTAATCGGTAAGGTTTCTCCTGATTTCCGTTTGGGTTTCAATACGAATATCGAGTTGTATAAATTCCGTTTGGCTGCTGTATTTGACTGGAAGCAAGGTGGACAAATGTATAGTGGTACGGCTGGTGAGACGAACTTCTATGGTACAAGTAAGTTATCTGGAGAGGTTCGTAAGAGTGATAAATATCATTTTGACTATGCTGCTGTTGAACAGAAGGGCGTAGATGCGGATGGTAAACCTATCTATGTTCCCTATACGGGTGGAGTGAAAGGATCAGATGCAGAGGAGTATTTCAAAAGCGTGAGGGGCATTGACGAAGCCTATGTTTATGACAACTCGTTCTTGAAATTGCGTGAACTTTCATTGTCATATCCTGTATATAAGAAAGATAACTTGAATGTAAACGTGAATGTTTTCGCCCGTAATATCATTGTATGGTCTGAGATAAAAGGCTTCGATCCAGAGGCTACTCAAGGAAATAACAATATGGCTGGCGCTTTCGAGCGTTTCTCCTTACCGGGTACATCTAGCTACGGTTTTGGTGTCAACGTAAATTTCTAATTTATAAAGAAGACAGATATATATGAATACAATAATAAAATCATTTAAAGGGTTGGCTGTTATGTCGGCCGTATCCTTGGCATTGGCTGGATGTTCCGAGGATGTAATGGATCGGATTAACCAAGATACGAGCCATACAAATAGCGTGGATGGCAAATTTATCTTGGCCGACTTGATTACTTCTACTGCATTTTCCAACGTTAGCGGAGACTTCAATACCTATTCATCTTCCTACGTGGAATATGAAGTGGGTATCGAAAACCAGTTATATAACGCGGAAATTCGTTTGAATGAGCCTTCTGCCTCTTCTACGTTTGAGAATACGTGGGGAAATGTTTATACAAGCTTGAAGAACGCTCGTGTTATTATCGGTCAATGTCAAGAAGGTAAGCGTGATGAGGGAAATTTAGTGACGAGAGGTATCGCTGAGGTCATGGAAGCTTACAATGGCGCTCTATTGGCGGATATATTTGGAGATACACCTTATAGTGAAGCTTCTTTATTGGATGAGAATGGCTCACCGGTGAATATGAATCCTAAAATAGATAAGCAAGAGGAGATTTATGTCTCTATAATGGCCTCCTTGGACAAGGCGATCGAGGATTTGAATCAGTCTGATCGTTCACCGGTTGGTACGTATGATTATTTGTATAATGGAGATGCCGAGAAATGGATTAAATTCGCTTATGGTTTGAAGGCTCGTTATACGATGCGTCTGATCAATCGTTCCACGGATAAGCAAGCTGACTTGAATAAGGTTTTGGACTATGTATCAAAATCTTTTACTTCTGCGGATGACGAGGCTGCATACGCTGTCTATGATGCGAATAATATCAACCCATTCTTTGGTTACTTCGATTCTCGCGCTGGTTTTGCCAATAGCCAGAGCTTGACGGACAAGTTGATTGAGCGTAAAGATCCTCGATTGGAAAGAGTGATGCTTTCTCCTACTACGGCTGACAAGAAACGCGTACAGGTTACAGGCTCTGCTGATAAGAACTTAGTTCCGGCCCCGAATGGTACTCCTGAGCAGAATATGCAGAAATATGGTGTTTCCGCCTTTGTATATTCAAACACGGCTCCTACGATGTTGATGAGTTATCATGAGTTGAAATTCTTGCAAGCTGAGGCGTTATGTCGCTTAAACCGTACGTCTGACGCCGAGAAAGCGTTGAAAGAGGCGGTAGCTGCCGGAATCGCAAATGCTGAGAGAAGTGTCTCTTCTGCTATCACTTATATGGGTAGCAAAATGGTCGTGAATTCAGAAAAAATGACAGAGGAGACGGCCAATACATATTTCGATAACCAAGTTAAACCGTTGTTTGCTGTAAATCCTTTGAAAGAGACCATGATCCAGAAATATCTGGCTTTGTGGGGGGCATCGGGAGAGGCTACCGAGACTTTTAATGATATCCGTAGAATGAAAGGATTAGGAGAGAATTTCGTGACATTGGCGAATACGAAAAAATTCCCTCTTCGTATGCCTTATGGTAATAGTGACGTGGTATCAAATCCGGAAGTAAAAGCCGCTTATGGCGACGGTCAATACGTATATTCAGAGCCTGTATGGTGGGCTGGCGGAACTCGCTAATCTAACATATATAATATAAGGTATAGGGTGCCTCTCCGATTATGGAGGGGCATCTTTTTTTGTTATATATCTTACATGTTTTGATTGCTTCCCTTATCCCATTTCCTTGGAAGGCTTATTGGTTTTATATGGAAATATAGATCATCTAACAATTGGTGCATGATCATCTAACAGTCGTTGCATGATCATGCACCAACTGTTGGACGATCATGCACCAGTTGATAGATATTTAATGCTTCAAGAAAGAAGGTATAATGTGTTAAGAAGATATCGCTAAAAGTACGGGATAAAAAGGATAGGGAACTAAGGGAATGTTAAATTTTTATTGTCATAATGTTAGTATATTATATGGGTAAAAGTGTGTTTGTGATGATTACTCTTTCATTATGTCACTATTTCCTGTTGTTTAACATTCTTTTTATACGATAAATTTCTTGACTTATCCTTTGAAAAGTAAATAAAATGTCCGACTTTTGCTTCCATGATGAGTCAACCATTAGCAGAGAGATTACGTCCGAAGACGTTGGATGATTATATCGGACAGAAGCACCTGGTAGGCCAGGGAGCCGTGTTGAGGAAGATGATTGATGCGGGACGGGTTCCCTCTTTTATATTGTGGGGGCCGCCGGGAGTAGGGAAGACTACCTTAGCGCAAATCATAGCGAATAAGTTGGATGCGCCTTTTTATACGTTAAGCGCGATCAGTTCGGGAGTGAAGGACGTGCGGGAGGTGATAGAGAAGGCCAAGAGCAACCGCTTCTTCAATACGGTATCGCCGATATTGTTTATTGATGAGATACACCGGTTCAGTAAGTCGCAGCAAGACTCATTGCTGAACGCCGTGGAGACGGGCGTGGTGACGCTGATTGGGGCAACCACGGAGAATCCCTCGTTCGAGGTAATCCGTCCTTTGTTATCCCGTTGTCAGGTGTACGTGTTGAAATCGCTGGACAAGAATGACTTGCTTACGCTATTGCATAAGGCGATCGCCGAGGATGTCGTTCTGAAGGATAAAAACATAAGGCTGACGGAAACGGATGCCATGTTACGTTACTCGGGAGGAGATGCCCGGAAGTTGCTGAATATTCTGGAACTGGTGGTGTCTGCCGAGGAGAGTGACGATATTGAGATTCTGGATGAGAAGGTAGTGGAGAGGTTGCAGGAGAACCCTGCGGCGTATGATAAGGGAGGGGAGATGCACTACGATATAATCTCCGCTTTTATCAAGTCGATCCGGGGTAGCGATCCCGATGGCGCCATTTACTGGCTCGCCCGTATGGTGGCCGGGGGAGAAGACCCTGAGTTTATCGCACGGCGGTTGGTGATCTCCGCTTCTGAGGATATCGGATTGGCGAATCCGAATGCGCTTTTGCTGGCGAACGCATGTTTCGATGCCTTGAAGAAGATCGGCTGGCCGGAGGGCCGGATCATCCTGGCCGAGACGACCGTTTATCTGGCTTGCAGCCCGAAAAGTAATTCGGCCTATATGGCGATCAACGACGCTTTGGCACTTGTTAACCGGACTGGGAATTTACCCGTACCGCTTCATCTACGCAACGCGCCTACCAAATTAATGGCTGAATTGGAGTATGGCAAGGAATATAAATATGCGCACGACTACGAAAATCATTTTGTAAAGCAGGAGTATCTTCCGAAGGAAATTTTGGGCGAACGTTTGTGGAAAGGACAGGAAAATCCGGCCGAGCACAAACTAATTGAGCAAATGAGGCGCCTTTGGGGAGATCGTTTTTAATTGACATATTCTGATTGTAAATTAAAAAATGCTCGAAAAGTGTCGGCAAATGAGAAAAAATAGTTACATTAGCCGCCTGTTTTTGAAAAAATAGTTACTTTATTTATAATAACATTCTAAAAAGACATTGGTATGAAGAAGCACAATTTTTATGCAGGTCCTTCTATCTTGAGCGAGTATACAATTAAGAATACAGCCGCTGCGGTAGAAAATTTTGCGGGTATGGGGTTATCACTTCTTGAGATCTCTCATAGAAGTAAGGAGTTTGTAGCCGTAAACGACGAGGCACGTGCGTTGATCAAGGAATTACTGGATGTTCCGGCAGGCTATGAGGTTGTATTCATGGGCGGTGGCGCCAGCATGCAGTTCTGTATGGTTCCTTACAATCTGTTGAATAAGAAAGCCTCTTATTTGGATACCGGCACATGGGCTTCGAACGCTATCAAGGAAGCTAAGTTGTTTGGGGAGGTAGATGTTGTCGCTTCTTCCAAAGACAAGAACTATACTTACATCCCGAAGGGTTATGCGATCGCTGATGACTCGGATTATTTCCATTTTACTTCTAATAATACGATTTACGGAACAGAGATGCGTAAGGATCCGGATGTGAAGCAACGTTTGGTTTGCGATATGTCTTCCGATATTTTCTCTCGTCCGATCGATATTTCCAAATATGATATTATCTATGCGGGTGCTCAAAAGAACTTGGCTCCTGCCGGCGTGACTTTGGCTATCGTTCGTGTGGACGCTTTAGGGCATGTAGACCGTCCGATCCCGACCATGTTGAACTACGCTACCCATATTAAAAAGGATTCCATGTTCAATACACCTCCTGTATTGCCTATTTACGCGGCTTTACAGACCTTGAAATGGTATAAGGAACAAGGTGGTATCGCCGCTATGGAGAAGAAGGATCTTGAGAACGCGGCGATCTTATACGATGAGATCGATCGCAATAAGTTGTTCCGTGGTACGGTAGCGGAGGAAGATCGTTCGATCATGAATGTTTGTTTCGTGATGAATGATGAGTATAAGGAGTTGGAGGACGAGTTCAGTAAATATGCTACTGCCGCTGGTATGGTAGGTATCAAGGGACACCGTTCTGTAGGTGGTTTCCGTGCCTCTCTTTATAACGCGATGCCGAAGAGCAGCGTGGAGGCTTTGGTAGCTTGCATGAAAGAGTTCGAGAAACAACATTAATTAAGGAGGATTCAGACATGGCAAAGATATTAGTTGCTACAGAGAAACCTTTCGCCGCTGTCGCTGTGAAAGGTATCCGGGAGGTAGTGGAAGGCGCTGGCATGGAACTGGCTCTTTTGGAGAAATATACAGAGAAGGCGCAATTGCTGGATGCGGTTAAGGATGCCGATGCCGTGATTATCCGTAGCGATAAGGTGGACGCTGAGGTATTGGATGCCGCTAAGAACCTGAAGATCGTGGTTCGTGCCGGTGCGGGGTATGATAACGTGGACTTGGATGCGGCTACTGCCCATAAGGTATGCGTGATGAATACGCCGGGACAAAACTCTAACGCTGTCGCCGAATTGGTATTCGGTATGTTGGTGTACGGGGTTCGTAATTTCTATAACGGAACTTCCGGAACAGAGTTGAAAGGAAAGAAATTGGGTATCTTGGCTTATGGAAACGTGGGTCGTAACGTGGCTCGTATCGCTAAAGGCTTCGGTATGGAGGTTTACGCTTACGACGCGTTCTGTCCGGCTTCCGTGATTGAGGCCGATGGTGTGAAGGCTGTAGCTTCTACGGCGGACTTGTTCAAGGCTTGCCAGATCGTTTCCTTGCATATCCCGGCTACGGCCGAGACGAAGGGTTCTATCAATTTCGAGTTGATGAATTCCATGCCGAAGGGGGCTATCGTAGTGAATACGGCTCGTAAGGAGGTGATGGATGAGGCTGGCCTCGCTAAGATGTTGGAAGAGCGTCCGGATTTCAAGTACTTGACAGATATTATGCCCGCTATCCATGCGGAATTGGCCGAAAAATATGCCGGTCGTTATTTCAGCACCCCGAAAAAGATGGGTGCCCAGACCGCCGAGGCTAATATCAACGCTGGTATCGCCGCCGCCAAGCAGATCGTTGATTTCTTGGTGAATGGCAATGAAAAGTATCGGGTTAATAAATGAGAATATCCGGTTGTAGAGACGGGTACGCCCCGTCTCTACATTGATACATAAACCAATTAGATTTAATTACCATGGCAAAAATAAAACCTTTCAAGGGAGTTCGTCCACCAAAAGAATTTATAGAGGAGGTGGCTTCCCGCCCCTATGACGTATTGAACTCGCAAGAAGCTCGTGCGGAAGCGGAAGGAAACGAGAAATCCCTTTACCATATCATTAAACCGGAAATCGATTTCCCAGAAGGGACGGATGAGCATGATCCGGCTGTTTACCTGAAGGCCGCCGCCAATTTCAATAATTTTCAGGAAAAAGGTTGGTTGGTTCAGGATCAGAAAGAATGCTATTATGTTTATGCCCAAACCATGAATGGAAAGACTCAATATGGGTTGGTAGTCGGGGCTTATGTTCCCGATTATATGAATGGCACGATCAAGAAACATGAGCTGACCCGCCGTGACAAGGAGGAGGATCGCATGAAGCACGTACGTGTCAACAACGCTAATATCGAGCCGGTATTCTTCGCTTATCCCGACAACTCAGAGTTAGACGCTATCGTAATGAAATATACGGCTCGTGAGCCTGAATATAATTTCGTGGCGAAATTAGACGGTTTCGGCCATACGTTCTGGATTATCGATGAGGATAAGGACATCGCCCGCATCACGGAGTTATTCGGGGAGATGCCTGCGTTGTATATTGCCGACGGACATCATCGTTCCGCCGCCGCTGCTTTGGTAGGAGCGGAGAAGGCCAAGCAAAACCCGGATCATAAGGGAGACGAGGAGTATAACTATTTCATGGCTGTTTGCTTCCCGGCCAACCAATTGACCATTATCGATTACAACCGTGTGGTAAAAGACTTGAACGGCTTGACCGAGGAACAATTCGTTGAGAGATTAACGAAAAACTTCGTGGTAGAGGAGAAGGGCTCTGCTATTTACAAACCGGGTGCCTTGCACAATTTCTCCCTGTATTTAGGAGGGAAATGGTATTCTTTGACCGCTAAGCCCGGTACGTACGATGACAATGACCCGATAGGCGTATTGGATGTCACGATCTCTTCGAACTTGATTCTGGATGAGATTTTAGGCATTAAGGATTTACGTTCGGACAAGCGAATCGATTTCGTGGGAGGTATCCGTGGCCTGGGTGAATTGAAACGCCGTGTGGATAGCGGTGAGATGAAGGTTGCCTTGGCTTTGTATCCCGTTACGATGAAGCAATTGATGGATATCGCCGATACGGGTAATATTATGCCGCCGAAGACGACGTGGTTCGAACCGAAGCTTCGCTCCGGTTTGGTGATCCATAAATTGGATTAAGTCTTATATACATAAATATAGCTTTGGATTGGGGTATAATCGTTGAAGATTATACCCTTTTTTATCCTTGTAACCTAGATATACGGAATAAATTGTATCTTTAGGACTTAAATAGTATCGCAATGGGTAAAATAAAAAATATAGTATTCGATCTGGGGGCGTTATCATAGATTTGGACCGGGATGAACCTGTTCGTCGTTTAATAGAGATTGGGGTCAAAGATGCCGATGGATTGATAGATCCTTACGAACAAAAAGGGGTTTTTCAAGATCTGGAGACCGGAAAGATCGGAGTAGAGGAGTTTTGTCGCTATTTACGGAAGCATACGGGTAAAGACCTTTCTTATGAGGATATTTGTTGGGCTTGGTTTGGCTTCATTGGTGGCGTTCCCCAATATAAATTGGACTACATATTAAAACTCCGTGAGAAATATCAAGTCTATTTATTGAGCAATACAAATCCGATCATACAGCTTGAATGGGCACAGACAAAAGAGTTTACGCCGGCGGGCCGTCCATTAAATGATTATTTCGATAAATTGTATCTCTCTTATGAAATCGGTGTCACTAAGCCAGATCGTGAAATTTTTGATCGCATGGTCTTGGATTCAGGAATCAGACCAGAGGAAACATTATTTGTAGATGATGGTAAGAATAATATCGTAGTGGGGCAGGAACTGGGGTTCCATACCTATCAGCCTTTGAATGGAGAGGATTGGAGAGGGAGGCTCGATGAAATACTCTCAAAATCATAGGATCTCTATTCCTCTTAATTAAATCTATATCATTGAAAATGACAAATACTACTTTAAATTCTTATCAATTTGATGGATTAATTTGAAAGACAAACGCTTATGGAAGTTCTGAAAAGTCTAAGGTAACGATTTGGAGATTGTGCTAATTTCAGTACTTTACAGTCTCATACTTATGAACAACTTTTATAGGACAAAGATACTATTTTTTTTGAATAAGAGAATAATTTCACAGGAAAAATAGAAATTTTATGGGGAAGTGTTCTGATAGCATGTCGTTGTAGATTGTAGGGAGGGGATGTAAAACGGCAGGCACATAGAATTTCCGATATTCAGAAAGCCGTATTCCCAAAATAGAGATTATTTTTGAAAGAATCACATAATCCGCTAAGAATAAAAGTTTATGCGGATCATCAAAAAACGAGGTAACGAGTTGGCAACCGTTCTGGTTTCTACATACTTGCATCAATTGCGTTGATGTGCAACTCACTTTATGTAAAGGTACGATTTTTTACGGAACATGCAAAACACCTTTGATTTTTCTTTTTTAGCAACCGTCAAAAACAATCTTTCGGTTTCATATCCCGGTCACAAAGGCGGTACAGTCTCTTTATGAAAAGTAAACAAAGGTCAGGCAGGATTGAAACAGACTGTTACGAGAACAGTCAGAAAAGGATTGCATACAGGAATTACAGTCTGATACCGGGCAGGGGACGACTTTGTGCCAAAGTCCAAAAAGAGGTTCTTTTTCCAGACGGCAAACTCCCTCACCTCTAAAAAACAGTCTGTGGCTGGCGCACGCAAACGTCCAGCCTTTATGCGGACAGTCTTAATGCCCGCAGCCTGTACAAGTGCGTAAAAAACAGGTAAATGGAATCTTCATCCGCTTCCCCGCGCCTTGCCGACACTCCTATATTCCCGTTCCAACACCTGCTCGATCTCGCTCCTCTTGTACAAGACCTTGCCACCAAGTACATAGTAAGGCAGCGTGCCGTTGCTCCGATACTCGCCCAATGTCCTGCGGCTGACTTTCAGCATACACGCCACCTCACTGTCGCACAGGTACACGTCTTCTTTTGGCGGAACCGCGCCATCTCCGAAAATGCCGTCAATCATCGCCGACAGCCGGTCGATACGCTCGTGGATGGACTGCATCCACGCATCGTCTTTCGTTTTCAATTCATTAAACATTATATAGATTAATTTGTTATATGACTCATTTTGTGACTGATTCTGAAGTTGTGTAATCCACAAGCAATAAGAATCACCATATCTTCGAAACCGAATTTATGGCATCTGAATCGTTCTTTGACAATACGGCATTTTTTCATACCACCTATGGCATGCTCCACTTTAATCCTAACTCCGGAAATCCGCTTGTTCTCTTGTTTTTCAACACAAGTAAGCTCTTTCCCTTTAGGTTTCTTTTTGGGCATGCATATTTCAACTCCATCCGGTTTGTGTCCGATGAAACCTGTATCCTGCCAGAGCCTAATACCTTTGGGAAGTAGAAGAGGTTCTTCATCACAAATCTTTTTGTCATGGACATGACCTTTGTATGTGGAGCTCAACCATACAATCCGAAGATTGTTAGTACATAACAGGTTATTCTTTATGCTATGAGTTTTTTTTACCACTATAGCATGCAGACTGCCAGTCTTCATCCAAAGGACGCTGAATAGGTCGCTCGGTTCCGTCCAACAAGACTTCTTCGCACCCTTGAAGAATGTGTATCAGACGTTTGGAGTTACGGTCAGGCAATTCACCAAGCGTTTTCAATGTACGCCGGAGAATCTCAGAAAGAAGGTGAATCCATCTATTGGCCTGGGGCTGGGTCATCTCAAACTGAATAGCATGGAGTTCCTGAAGGGGATTGGTCTTCAGATATACCAATATGAAGAACATTTTGTCCTGAATCAGAGACAACACTGTTGTAAGATATACGTTGGCGCACTTTACCTTCCAAGGTAAAATGGCTGTAATATTCATCCCAATGGTACTTGAAAGTTATTAGCAAAGCGTCAAACTCAGCAGGAGTTAATCCTGTCGCAGCAAGCACTTGGCTATGACGGTGGCGAATCTTGTCGTAATACATCAATTGAACTTTTTAGATCACAAAGATAAATCAAAGAACGCTTTAATCAATTATTCGATATAAACTCTATTATACATACTGCTCATTTGTCTTTTGTTGATACTTCAGTTCAATTCCTTCAAATGGTGTGCCCCCTGTAGCGTGCATCCTTGCGTCTGTCCTCCACTTTCGTGACGATACGCTCCACGTCTTCCGGCAGGTAATAGGTACGGTTGCCTATCTTGGTATAGGCGAGCGTGCCGTTATCCCGCAAGGTCTGCAAGGTGCGCTTGCTGATTTTCAGCTTCAGGCAGACATCCTGGTGGTCGAGCCAGCCAGCCGTCCTCTTCACGCCTTTCAAATCCAGATGGGGATTCCCTCCACCCTATGTATGAACCGTTCGATTTTCATGGCAAATTCCTCGAACGCCTTCCTTTCAAAACATACGGTTTCCATAACAATCCGATTTTATGTTGATACTTCAAATTCATACCATCCGGAGAAACGGTCACTCGTGGTGCCGGTATAACAGCGCATGGAAGAATTTAATCTGAAAACTGACCGTGCAGATGTTATTGTTCCCGCCGCTGAGATATTTCTGATAATTGCAGGTATTGTCAAAGCTGAGTATATCCATGTTCCGGTCATTGGCTTAGCAGATGGTATTATTGACAATTTGTATGCCATATACCTGAAAACGGAATAAAAGGAATTGTGCATAGCTGTTTTAACTAGGGGATATTCAGTAAATCCTATAAAATTAGCCAACTAATTCATACTAAAAGTATTGCGAATTAGTTGGCTTTTTGTATCTTTAGGTATTTCCCCTAAAATTTTGAAGAACGATTGACAAATGCTTCAGCGGAGTCGTTCAATGCTAAAATCAAAGCTCTTCGAAGCCAGTTTAGAGGGGTGGCTGATCTGAAATTCTTCATGTTCAGACTGGCTAGGCTATACGCTTAAAGGAAAGCTTGCCAACCGGAAAAATCCGCTGCCCCTGGAAAAAGCAGCATAGCCAAAAGAAAATATAGCAGAACTGTAAAATATAAAAGAGTTTGTGCCAACGTTTTGACACAAACTTAGCAGATTACTATTCAGCTGATACCTATTCTGAAAGATGTAAACAACTTGTTTCTTAGATAGCCTTATAAATATTCTACTACTTATTACAGTTCATTTAGAAATGTTATTCTCACTTTTATTCCTCCGCTTTTTCACTTGCTCCACTGCTTCAGATATGATTCCCTTGTTTTCAAAACGCTGCGTGTAATTGGTGTAATCCGGGTGAATACGTTCGTAAGTTGGGTCAGTGAATAAGGGACTCGTAATAATGTGGTCCGCAGTCGAACGGTTACAGCAGAAAACAATATTTTCAACTCCAGCCAGTCTGGTCAATGCTTTCACATCCGTATCATGCGGCTGTAGTGTCATCGGATCTGTAAAAAAGAACAGATAGTCTATTTCTCCTTCTACGATCCGCGAACCAATTTGCTGGTCACCTCCTAAAGGACCAGATTTCAGGATTGTGATATCCCATTTGATTTCAGGATGTTTTTCTTCAAGGGCTTTTTTAATTAGTGTACCGGTTGTACCCGTACAATAGAATTTATGTCCTATCAGACGTTCCGAGTTCCAGAGAACCCACTCTATCATGTCTTTTTTCATTGCATCGTGTGCAACAAGTCCAATTCTACGAACAATTGTTTCCATAAAGCTAAATTATTTTATTTTTATATGATAATTATAATAACAAAAAAACTAATTCTATTGAAGGCCGGAGGATGACCGGATAAATCTGAGCAATTCTTTGTTTGCCTGGCTATCCATGACGGTTTCCCGTTTTTCTTCAAAAAGATTGAGTGTTGTGGAGCATTCCCCACAGATGTCAATGCCTACTACCTGTTCTTTCTGAAGAATAACAGCCAGCAGTTTCTCCAATTCCCATAAGCTGAGAGAACCTTGATCCCAGTTTGTTGCTGCCGAAGCCGGATTCAAGACATCCTTGTCTATGGAAATGTAAACCGGTCCGTTGATATGTCCGGAAGAAAAGTTCTGCCAACCCTCTTCGTGCATGAGCGTAGTTTCACTGTAAAACCGAACTTGTCTTTCATATCCTTTCGGCACAGCCTGTATCAGTTTGTCTGAAGAACCTACGATAATTACTTTCTTGCAGTTGTTGTTATGGTCCAATATATCCTTTACCCAACTTCCGCAAGAAAGTATGTTGTCAAACAACGGTGGCTGCATATCGGGATGGTGGTCGAACACAATCAGCGAAAACGGAGTTTCAAGTTTGTCTGTCCAGAATTTAGTCAAATAATGATAATTGCCTGAATCAATGAAATGGACTCCCTCCGCCGGATAATCAGCAATCATCCCCTTCAAAGCCAAAGCCCCCTCCCTGTCACAGTAGCCATCTGTACCATAAAGATGACGACAATCCAGCCATATAAATTTATTGTTCCGGGCAAACGCCTCGTAGTCATACACTCCCGTGAAGTTCATGATGATGATCGGCCATGCTATCCGTTTATCTGTTTTTTGATTTTGCCCGCTCATACGTTGTTTTTGCATATCCTTTTACTGTTCATTAAAACCATCGTACATAACAGAAATCTTGTCGGTGAGGTAACAAAGCATTCTTGGGATACATACGGAAGGCCTGCTTGAAGCTTCCAGCGTTGAAAATGCCGGATGTCGCCTTAAAGGTATATAAATTCCCATTCTTGGAAACCGGCAAAAGGGGAATAACCTCATATATGTGATCCTGACCGTCTTCACGCCTGATAATGACCGATTCTATTCCGATTGCGTCATCCAGGCCTTTCTCATCAACGACAACCGTCACCTCATATTCCTTTCCGGCTTCAACCGTGGCATTCAGCCCATTCCCTGCCTCTATGGATTTGATTTCTATGGCATCCCATCTGCTTCGGACGTTTGCTTTCCAGTCAGCCATCATTTTCGCCTTCGCAAAGTTGTCGGCTGCCAGAATGTGGAAATGCTCTGACAGTTTGTTATAGAACCTGTCATAGTAGTCGTCCAACTGTCTTTTCATGGTAAAATGGGGAGCGATTTGTGCGATTGAGTTCTTGATATACTTGACCCAGTCTTCCGAATAGTTCTTCCCCCCATGCTCGTAATACAGTGGCAGGATGTCATGCTCCAACAAATAATAGATGGCTTCGGCATCCAGCTGGTTTTGGTACTGTTCATTCTGATAAGTCCTTTTATCAGTCAGTGCCCATCCAGCATCCTTACGGTATCCTTCATACCACCAACCGTCCAGCACGGAGAAATTAAGCACACCGTTCATCAATGCCTTCTCGCCCGACGTACCCGAAGCTTCTGCCAACCGCGTAGGGGTGTTCATCCAAATATCCACCCCCGAGATAAGATGGCGTGCCAGGTCCATGTCGTAATTCTCCAAGAATATGATTTTACCTAAAAATTCCGGACGCCGGGATATTTCCACGATTTGCTTGATCAGCCCCTGCCCGGCACCGTCATTGGGATGGGCTTTGCCTGCAAAGATGAACTGTACCGGATATTTCGGATTATTCACAATCCTGGCAAGTCGGTCTATATCCGTGAACAGAAGATGAGCCCTCTTATATGTAGCAAAACGGCGTCCGAAGCCTATTAGAAGAGCATCGGGATTGAATCTCTCAAAAATGGAAACGCTCAATGCCGGATCAATCTGACTCCTGAGCCAGTCCTTGCTGCATTTGCTTTTGATATAGTCCAGCAATTTTGCTTTCTGTTTTAACCGGGTATTCCATATCTCTTCATCCGGGATGCCATAGACGGCCTCCCAGATTTTCTGATTGGACTGGTCGCAGAAAAAATTCTCATCAAAATTGTCCTTGAAAAGCTTTTTCCATTCTGCCGCACACCAGGTAGGCAGATGTACCCCGTTGGTTACATAACCCACATGGTTCTCTTCCGGGAAGTATCCCTTCCAGATCGGCGCAAACATTTGCTGGGATACCGATTTATGCAACTTGCTGACACCGTTTACCTCCTGGCAGGTCTTGCAGGCGAAGACAGACATGCAGAAACGTTCCTCCTTGTCTCCCGGATTGTGACGCCCGAGATCCATCAGGTTATCCCAGGTTATACCCAACTTGCCAGGATATCCCTTCATATATTTATTGAAAAGCCCTTCGTCAAAATAATCATGACCAGCGGGTACGGGAGTATGTACGGTATAAAGTGAGGAAGCACGTACCAGCTCCATGGCCTGCCCGAAATTCAAGCCGCCATTTATGTAATCACAAAGCCGCTGGATATTGATCAGTGCGGCATGCCCCTCATTACAGTGATATACATCTTTCGTTATACCTAAAGCTCTCAGCGTTATCATCCCGCCTATGCCAAGCAGTATTTCCTGTTTTAGCCGATTCTCCCAGTCGCCTCCATACAGATGGTGAGTGATAGGGCGGTCAAACTCGCTGTTGAGTTCATTGTCCGTATCCAGCAGATAAAGGGGAATACGCCCCACACTGGCTTTCCAGACATTGGCATGTACCACAAAACTGTCGGCATAGGGGACGTGGATTACCAGTTGTTTCCCATCCGGTTGCATTACCTTTTCAATCGGGAGCTGCCCGAAATTCTGCGCTTTATAATTGACTGTCTGCTGGCCGTCCATGGAAAGCGACTGGTCAAAATAACCGTAACGGTACAAAAGTCCTATGGCACAAAGGTCCACATTGCTGTCCGACGCCTCTTTCAGGTAATCCCCCGCCAACATTCCCAAACCGCCGGAATATATCTTAAGGACTTCATCCAAGCCGTATTCCATGCTGAAATAAGCTATTGACGGGCGCTGGTGATCCGGTTCCACATCTACGTATTTTTTGAAGGCGGAATAGACGGCATCCATTTTATAGACAAAGTTCTCATCATGTGCCAGCGCTACAAGCTTCTCATAATTTATCCGCTCCAGAAACAATACCGGATTCTGTTCCACCTCTTTCCAAAGTTCCGAATCCAAATCACAATACAGTTTCTTTGCGTCATCATTCCATGTCCACCAGAGATTATGTGCGATTTCTGCAAGTTTTCGCAGTTCTGCAGGAAGATGTGAACCTACTGTAATCTCCCTCCACTGAGGGGTATTTACATTATAACTTGAATATTCCATGACATTTTAATTAAATAAGTCCTAATCTTTATTCAGTCCTTTTATTATTTTTCGTTTACCGACAATCCATACCGTATCATTCTCCTTGAAAATTGTATCAGGGTCTGGATTCATAATATTCACGGTACTCCTCTCTATTCCGATAATGATGCTATCCGATATGTCTGCCTCCCGGATCGTCTTTCCGATCAATGGTGAACCTCCTTCGACAGGAAATTGCCCTATTTCCATCTCATCCTGCGAGGATGTTCCGTTCCCGTTCCTTTCTACCTTCTTTTGCTCCATGGATGTCCGGAAGCTTTCCAACTGTCGGTCCGTACCTACGACCGTAACCTTGTCATATGGATAGAGATGTTCTTCCTCTTGTGGTATATCTAGGCGTTTTTCTCCACGGGTGATTGAAATCACATTTATCTGAAACAAGGTGCGCAAGCTGCTTTCTTTTAATGTTCTGCCCACATATATGGAATCAGGGGATACTGTGAAATCCGCCAAATGTAATTCCTTGAACGGGATATTGCTGCCAAAGGTGGAGCCTGTATCACTTTCTGTAGAAAGTCCATTCCCGTCCGTCCCCTGAAAGTTTGCCATAAATTGTCTCTCTATAGTCAGCGACCGTTTCTTGATCCGCTTGGAAAAATAAATGACGGCAATGATAATGGAAGAGACTACCAACCCGGCTCCCAAGGCAACATTGAAAAGATGGGTAATGATACTCATCATGATAATCGTGCAGATCAGTATTTTGACAAGTACTATTGATACCAAAGGCCCTCTGTTGAACTTGTTGTCCGTCCAGAGTTTACGGAACTCGGTTGAATTGTTCCTTTTCATGATGATGGCCCATAGAAACGGGGATATGACAAGAAAGATGATGATGAAGCCCAACAAGTTCCCTTCCATTCCCGGCAGACTTTTCCTAATCAAAGGATGCACATAGGAAAAATATAAAGTGATGAAAAAAACGCATACGACCAGATAGAGTGTGACAGACACCAGCATAGACCGGATCAGTTTATGCCAAGTACCCTGGTGTTTTACAGTCATTGCCCCGGACGTATAGTGTACGAGATAATCTTTCAGGGATTCAGGCATGTGGATGTCTATAAACCGGTATGCTGGTTCCGAAAGCCGTATCATATAGGGGGTAAGAAAAGTCGTTATGACAGATACTGCCACTATGACCGGATAGAGATACTTGTCCGTAACATTCAGACTGACGCCTAAAGATGCGATGATGAATGCGAATTCACCGACCTGTGTCAGTGAAAAGCCGGACTGTATGGCAATTTTCAACGGCTGGCCGGAAAGCAAGACACCAAAGCTCCCGAACAGTACCTGACCGGACAGTACCAGCAATGTCAGGATGAGAATAGGGACGGCATATTCCCACATCATGGCAGGATCGATCATCATTCCTACCGACACGAAAAATATGGAAGCGAACAGGTCTTTTACCGGCTGTACGATATGTACGATTTTTTCCGCTTCAACGGTCTCTGCCAGCAGGGACCCCATGACAAAGGCTCCCAATGCGGCAGAAAATCCCGCTTTTGTCGCAATCATCACCATTCCCAGGCAAAGTCCCAGAGAGGTTATCAATAAAATCTCGTTGCTGGTGAAACGGCGTATCTTCTTCAGCAGGGTAGGTATCAGATAGATACCCAATGCCGACCAGAAAATCAGGAAAGCGGCCAGCTTCAATATACTTTCCAGCATCTCCTTCCCTTCAAAATGTTTGCCTACCGCCAACGTGGAAAGAACAACCATCATCACTACAGCCACCAGATCTTCGATAACAAGAATCCCCAAGACAATACCAGTGAATTTCTGTTGGAGAAGTCCCATGTCATTGAAGGCCTTGAATACGATGGCCGTGGACGACATGGACAACATTCCACCCAGAAAAATACTGCTCATGTGGGAGAACCCCATTGCATTCCCCGCTGTATAACCTATGAACATCATGCCACATACAATAGTGACAGTGGCAACGATAGCCGTAATGCCCACATTTATCAATTTCTTGAACGAAAAGTCCAGTCCCATCGCGAACAGCAGAAAAATGACACCGATGTCCGCCCATATTTTGATATTGGCAGGATCGGAAACAGTCGGGACCAGAGAAACGGAAGGACCCGCCATAATACCGGCTACAATGTAGCCCAATATGACCGGTTGCTTCAGCCACTTGAAAATGACGGTTACAATACCGGCAATAATCAGAATTATGGCAAGATCCGATATTAAAGGAGCAACTTCTGACATATTAACGGTTATTTTAGATCGATAATTCGTTAAGGACCCGGATCAGGCTTTTGTCAATAGGCTTGTCCTTTTTGATTGCCTGGACAAAAGGAACATAAACAATCTCGTTGTTCCGTATGCCTATCATAACATTTCGCTGGCCTTCCATTAAGGCCTGGATTGCGGCTTCACCCAGCCGGCTTGCCAGTATACGGTCATTGGCACTCGGAGCACCACCCCGTTGCAGATGGCCCAGGATAGAAACCCTGACATCATACCCGGGATATTCCTTCTTTACCCGGTCGGCGTAATATATGGCACCTCCATTCTTGTTTTCAGGACTTTCGGTCACAATTACGATGCTGCTGTTTTTCGTCTTTCTGAATCCGCGCCCGATGAATGTTTCCAACTGGTCCACGTCCGTCCTGTCCTCCGGGATGATGGCCGCTTCAGCACCGGAAGCTATTGCGCTGTTTTGTGCCAGGAAGCCCGCATCACGCCCCATCACTTCGACAAAGAAGATACGGTCATGGGAGGTTGCCGTGTCCCTGATTTTATCCACGCATTCCACAATGGTGTTCAATGCCGTATCATATCCTATGGTAAAATCGGTACCATATAGGTCATTGTCAATGGTGCCGGGCAATCCTATGCACGTCACATCATACTCCTCCGCAAAGATACGGGCTCCCGTCAGGGAACCGTCTCCACCGATAATTATCAAAGCATTGATGTTCTCTTTCTGTATGACCTTATAAGCTTTCTTGCGTCCTTCGGGAGTGGTGAAAGTCTCGGAGCGAGCTGTTTTCAGTATGGTGCCTCCCCTCTGGATAATGCTACTTACATCTTCCGTCGTGAGTTCTTTCACTTCACCGGCAATCAGCCCCTCGTAACCTCTATAAATTCCTTTCACTTTAAATCCGTTAAAAATGGCGGCGCGGGTCACGGCACGGATAGCCGCGTTCATTCCTGAAGCATCCCCTCCGGAAGTCAGAATTCCAATATACTTGTTATCCATAATTTGTTTTTTATATTTTAATTAATCAGGCAAAATTAGAAAGCAACTGTTTTAGCCTTTTTCTGCTATAAAAGATACGGCTTTTTATCGTACTCAGTGACACTCCTATCTTTGCGGCTATTTCCCGATATTTGACTCCGGTACAACATAAAAACGACATAATGTGCTTTAGGCAATGTTTTAAGGGCTTCCCTTATCTCTTTTGCATCATGCCCGTTATCCACGAAAATGAAAGAGTCGTCCCTTAACAGGAAATGATATTCAGGTTCTGATAATACATATAAATTCCCTCGTATTTTCTTTGTCCGGCAATTATTGATAAATGCATTGCGCATGATGGTATACATCCAGCCTTTAAAATTCGTACCGGAATCAAACTTATCCTTATTATCCAACGTCCTCAACATTGTTTCCTGCAACAAGTTTTCTGCTTCATCCTTGTCAGCAGTCAGTTTATATGCAAAACAATGCAGTTCATTCTGAAGGGCTACCAGCGCTTTATCGAAATCAAATCCTCTCATTATATTTATTTTGGAATTCAAATATCCGGGTGAAGGCATTCCCTGATAATAAGAAATGCCTTCTGTAGAGTCTCATCAAGATATCTTATTTGACATCAATAGTTTTGGTGGTTTCCTGAACCTTCTTATCTACGACTTTGGGAATATCGATAAACAGGACCCCGTGTTCCACTTTGGCCGAAATTTTATCTTTTTCCACATTATCCGGCAGCAGGATACTCTGCTGGAATCGGGAATAGGAGAATTCACGGCGCAAGTATTTTCCGTCTTTCTTCTCCTCCTTTTTCTCGTCCTTTTTTTCCATGCAGATTACCAGATTGTTGCTTTCATCCACACTTACCTTAAAATCATTCTTGGTCATTCCCGGAGCTGCCAGTTCTACCTTGTAGTCCTTTTCATTCTCAATCACATTGATGGCTGGAGCCGTAGCGTTTGCTCTTGCCATCCATTCATTGTCAAAGAAATCGTTAAAAATACTCGGTAACCAATTCTGGTTTGTTTTTACAGGTACCATTTTTACCTCCTCTTTAAAAGTTAATAATTAAAACTTAAAAAAAAGCATCTGCTTGATAGACAGATTTTTATTTTTTAGCCATCCCTTGTTTGGCCACAGCTTCTGCCCGTTTCCGTATCTCTTCCGGGTTTCCAAGGTAGTAGTCCTTGACAAGAACCAGCCTGTCGTCAAATTCAAAGACATAAGGAACTGCCGTAGGCAGGTTCAGGTTGGAAATATCCGTATCGGAAATTCCTTTGAGATGCTTGATGATTCCGCGCAGGCTGTTACCATGGGCGACTACCAGCAGGCTGTCCTTATACATCAATGCGGGAAAGATGATGCATTTCCAGTAAGGCATGACACGCCCAATAGTATCTTTCAGGGATTCCGTACGGGGAAGTTCGCTATCTGGTACACCGGCATAGCGGATATCCATGCCCGGATTACGGGGATCATCTTTGCCTACCGGAGCGGGAGCCACGTCATAGCTTCTTCGCCAGATGTGTACTTGTTCTTCACCATATTGGACCGCTGTTTCACTCTTATTCAGTCCCTGAAGCATGCCGTAATGCTTCTCGTTCAGCCGCCAGGTCTTTTCAACCGGAATCCAGTCTTTATCCAGCCGGTCCAAGACACAGTTCAACGTTTTTACGGCACGTTTCAAGTAAGAAGTGTAAGCTGCCTCAAAAGAAAATCCAGCCTCCCGTAATGCATCGCCTGCCTTGCAGGCTTCTTCAACTCCTTTCTCGCTTAAATCCACGTCCGTCCATCCAGTAAAACGGTTTTCTTTGTTCCATAGACTTTCGCCATGACGTAATAACACTATTCTTTTCATGGATACTTCTTCTTTATGCAATGGTTATTGAAGAATCCAGATATACGTCCTGAATGGTGTTCAGAAGTTGAATTCCGTCTTTCATCGGTTTCTGGAAAGCCTTACGACCGCTGATCAGCCCCATACCACCTGCACGCTTATTTACTACTGCCGTTACGACAGCATCATGCAGGTCGGATTCCCCATGGGATTCACCGCCCGAGTTAATCAATCCGACACGTCCCATATAGCCATTCGCCACCTGATAACGGCAAAGGTCTATCGGATGGTCAGTGGTCAGTTCCGAATACATACACTCGTTTGTCTTTCCGAATCCGATAGCCTTGAAACCGCCGTTATTGGATGGAAGCTTCTGCTTCACGATATCGGCTTTAATGGTAACCCCGATATGGTTGGCTTGTCCTGTCAAGTCGGCAGCGGCATGATAGTCGGTACCATCCTTTTTGAAGCTGCTGTTTCTCAAATAGCACCACAGAATAGTAGCCATTCCCAGTTCGTGGGCATATTCAAAAGCCTGTGACACTTCCACTATCTGGCGGCGGCTTTGTTCCGAACCGAAATAAATGGTAGCACCGACAGCTACGGCTCCCATGTTCCATGCCTCTTTCACCGTACCGAACATTACCTGGTCGTAGCTGTTCGGATAAGTCAGCAACTCATTATGGTTCAGCTTGACGATAAAAGGTATCTTGTGTGCATATTTGCGTGCCACGGCGCCCAACACACCGAATGTGGATGCCACGGCATTACACCCTCCTTCAATGGCCAGCTTTATGATGTTTTCGGGATCGAAATAAAGCGGATTGGGGGCGAAAGACGCTCCTGCAGAATGTTCTATGCCCTGGTCTACAGGCAGAATGGATACATAGCCCGTATTGGCCAGACGTCCATGTCCGTATAAAGCCTGCAAACTTTCCAATGTACGGATATTCCTGTCGGAATTCATCCATACCTTATCTATCATATCCGGTCCCGGAATATGGATAAGTTGTTTGTCTATCGTCTTACATGTATGGTTCAGGTAGTACTCAGCCTTTCCTCCCAATAAATCTACTATTTTCATTTTATTTATTTTTATTGATTATTCTGGTTTATGACTCCCGTTCACCCAGTTTTGCATCCATAAAAAGGATAGCACAGTCTCCGGCTTTCCTCAGATGACTAACAATATTGAGTACATTCGCTTCATCTTCTACTTGCTCACGAACAAATTGCCACAAGAAGTCCTGAGTGGCATTGTCTTTCTCTTCGGATGCTACCTGTACCAACTCATCAATCAGTTTGGAAACATGTTTTTCATGCTCCAAAGCATGCTCGAATACTTCAACAGGGTTACCCCAACCTTGTGGAACCACATCGACCTTGTCTACTTTCGGGGTTGCCTCACGCTTAATCATGTACCCGGCAATGGCATATGCATGCCCGGTCTCTTCTGCAGACTGTTTCTGCATCCAGCGAGCCATTCCGGAAAAGCCCTCTCTTTCCAGATAAAAAGACATTGATAAATACAGGTTGGCAGACCATAATTCTGCTGTGATTTGCTCATTCAGAGCATTTTGCAATTTTTCAGTCATGATGAATCAAACTTTTAATGTTAATAATAAATCCAAATTATCTCTCTTCTTTAAGAACAAGCATGGGCTTGTTTCAAGATTTCAATTAATACCGGACGTATCCCGCTGATAAAACATTCCACGGCGATCACCATTAGAATAAGTCCCATCAGTCTCATCATCACATTGTTTCCCGTCTCTCCCAAGATTTTTAAAAGCTGGGTGGACGCGCACAGAATAAAGAAGGAAAGAATGCAGACCAAAGCGATTACGCCAAGCAATACTATTTTGAAAGTATATTCCGAAGCATCTTCCATCAATGTTATTCCACTGGAAATCGCTCCCGGACCGCATAACATCGGAATGGCAAGAGGTGTGATGGTTATATCTTTGGAATATTCTTTTCGTTCAGTTTCATTCAGTTTCACATGGGTAAAATGTGCCTGCAACATATCATATCCGATTTTAAAGATGATGATACCTCCCACAATCCGGAATCCGTTTGTTGAGATGCCGAAAAAATGAAACAGAAACCTGCCCGATAATGTAAAAAGGACTAATATGATAAATGCAATGGTACATGCTTTCAAGGCGATATATCTGCGTTCTTTCGTATCCATTCCATCAGTCATTTGCAGGAATACCGGCATCACTCCAAGAGGGTCCATCAAGGTGAATAGCGAAGTGAAACACAATGTTAAATATACAAATATATCCATGATGACATATAGTTTATTATCGATTATTATATCGCAAAAAACATACCAGATAGCATTCTGCAATATTAAATTTTGCATAACATCAATCTTAAATCCATACCGTCAAAAATAAGGTAGTTTCCGTTCGTTTTCCTTGGCGAGGATACGTAACAATTCCATAAATGCCGTACTTACATATATACGGTCTGCATACAGCCCGCTGATGAAAGAATGGAAGGACATGCTTACATTCCAGCATAATATGAGAAATGTGTTTACCTGGCGTGATATGTACTGCTCATGTTCAAGCAATTCATTCAAGGCATTCAATGGCGTTGTCCATTCATGTGTATCCCGTTTCATTTCATTGATTACAACACATCCTCCATCATGGCATATCCGATTCATCATCTGATAAACCTTGTTCATATTGTCCTGTGCTTGGGAGTTCAGCCAGGAGCTAAGTATTGGAAGCCGTTCATCTTCAAAATAAACCTGCAATGACAGGTATAAACCGGTTGACCATATTTCTGTATTGATCAACTCATTCATGGCGTTTTCTATTCGTTTATCCATTATCACTCTGAATATTGAAAATCCATTACTAATATCATGTGTTATTCTCAGTATATAAAAATTCCATTCGATTGTGGGTAACCCATAAAACGGAATTCTTAAACGAGGCTTAAATAATAGGATAACTTATCGGCGTAGACAAATTGTCATAAAAAATAGCACTATGATGTCTTTTTGTCTTGCCTCCCTTGCAGAATATCCAATAAGACATCCAGTTCTCTTTCTATTCCTTCAATCTTATCGGAAATACAGTCCAAAGTATTATGGTGCAGACTAGCTTTACACTCCTGCAACTCTCTTGACAGAGAAAGTATCTGTAACCAAAGTTCTTCCTCTATGTGATAGGGGGAGTTACTATTATCTAGTACCATAGCAGGAGAAGGCAGAAAAGTGCTTTGGCATGTAATTTGTATGATAATGAACGGTATGTTCCGAAAGAGACAGGAATGGAAATGAAAGGATAGAATATTCCACAAAAGACAGTAACAAACAAAGGGGGAAAGTCGTTGGAGACAGTTGTCTCGCTTTTAAAACAAGTTGCTTTCATAATGTTTATTATAAGCCAACCCTGTTCCCTGGAGTTGTGTTTATATAAAGTTAAGCGTGGGAACTTTGGTATTACCGTTCAGAAGTATCCCCATACTCAACAACATATAATACACAAAGCCCCACGCCTATATATAACAAAAATCCATATAGATAGAACGTGGAGCGTCCAATGTATTATCCAATTGTTGTTTCGAAATTGGGGATTTCCTGAACTTGGATAATGCCTTAACGCTTTACTATAAATCTTCTATTTTCAAAAGACTAATACAAATGTAATAAAAGAAATGAATTCTTTGAAAGGAAATATCTCTTTTTTTTAAGGGGTGGCTTAATTTTTCTTTATTTAAAGTCTTAGAATTACTGCCCACCAAAGCCCGTCACGAATGTTTTGAAATCCTCAAGCTGTACATTAAGCTCTATATAGTATAGCAGAATAGCAGAAAAACAGACCATGATACCGCAGGTATATAGGTCATAACCCACTCTTCCGTAAGTATCTTATCTATTTGACAATAATAAAAATGTAAAGGAGGATAATGACATGGACAATATTCGTATCCCAATACATATAGGTTAACATATAAGGGAGAATGGTCACGGAGTCCACAAACCATAGAATGAAAAAATATATTTCCATCGTGTACGGTTTATGTCTCTATCCGGATATTTGACCGGTGCCGCAAATGCGCAATGCATACTCCACAAAAAAACACCAGGGAGGAAAAATAAGTCATACTGAATAACGCCTGTCTGTAATGGGCCATGGATACAAATGAACTACAGATAATAGCTGCAATAGATATAACGATACAAGCACAAAATAATGTACGAACGTGTCCATCAGTTGCATTTGGATGAAACAGTACCACTTTATGCAATGTTTGGTTAGATTGAGTCTGAACATAGGACCTTAAAAATTAGACGGATATAAATTTACTAAAAATCTGTGGAAAAGAGGAATAGAAAGGCGGAAATGTTTTTAAAACGGCTATGAATAAAGCGTTTGTGAGGACAAATGAGGACAAAGGCATAAAACGAGGTAACGCAAAAAAAAGTAAATTTATGAAGTAGAAAGGTTGCTAAATCATTACCCCGTGAAAGGTGGTTTTTGATACTCCGTGCTGAATTTTTCTCCGTATGGCTTCGGTTGGTTTACAAGGCATAACTCATTGATACTTAATTTTAAACTTAAAAAACGAGTATGGCAAGAAGTACATTCAAAGTGCTGTTCTACGTGAACGGCAACAAGGAGAAAAACGATATTGTCCGCATCATAGGACGGGTAACGATTAACGGGATTGTGACGCAGTTCAGCTATAAGTAGAGTATCCCGAAAACGCTTTGGGACGTGAAAGGGAACAGGGCGAAAGGCAAGAGTGCGGAAGTACGTGATATCAACCTTGCCCTTGACAACATCAAGGCTCAAATCATCAAGCACTACCTGCGTATATTCGACCGTGAAGCGTTCGTGACGGCTGAAATGGTGAGCAATGCTTATCAGGGTATCGGCAGTGAGTATGAGACACTGCTCAAAGCGTCCGGACGTGAGAACGAAGTATTCAAGAAGCGTGTCGGAAAAGACAGGGTAATGGCAACCACCGTTCACGGGTGGTGGCAAGAAACCATGTGGCAGCGTTCATCAAGTCTTTTTACAGACGGACGGATATGTTCATGCTGGAGATTAAGCCCGACTTCATCAAGGGGTTTGCAGCCTACCTATCAACGAAAGCGGGACTTCACAACGGGACGATATGGGAAAAATGCATGTGGCTGAAAGGCGTTGTCATGTGTGTGCACTTTAACGGACTAATACCGAAAAAAACGTTTGCCCAATTCCACATCAGCCCTAATGTGACGGAACGTGAGTTCCTGACGGAAGATGAACTGAAAACGTTGATGACGCACGAGTTGGGGATGTCCAACTGTTCTATATTCGTGACATTTTTGTTTTCGCCAGCTTCACTGCCCTCTCTTTCGTGGACATCAAGGAACTAACCAATAGCAACATCGTAGAAGTGAATGGTGAGAAGTGGATATTGTCCAAACGGTACAAGACAAAAGTGCCGTTCCAAGTGAAACTGTTGGATACTCCTTTGCAGATTATCGAGCGTTACCGACCCTGTCAGGAAGACAATCTCATATTCCCTAATCTCAACTACTGGTCTATCTGCAAATCTCTGAAAAAGGGGATGAAAGAGTGCGGATAACAAAGGATATTTCATTTCAGTATTAAAACTATTAAACGGGCGTAATTTAATTCGACAGAAAATCCGGCTTCTGACAGCCATTTTTTCACTTCATTCCGAGAGTTTGCAGTTTGACTGCCATAAACAGCAATATTTCAGCATGGGGACATAGTTTGCGGATATTATCCACACTTTGTGCTGTTCCGCTTCCTCCATGTGTACAGAATGGGAGTATCTTTTTCCCGGACAAATCATAACCGGACAGGAAACTTTTTACAGGAGAAGACAGAAGACCACCCCAAATAGGACTACCGATAATCAATGTATCATAATCATCCATATTCTCTACTTTTGTACGCAGAGCTGGAAGAATATGATTGTCTCTTTCATTTTTGAAACGGTCAACCACTTCATTATATTCATCAGAATAGGGTTCTTCCGGTTCAATCTCCACCATGTCGCATCCAATAAGTTCATGGATAATGTTGGCTACAGTTTGCGTATGTCCGCTCCATGAGAAATAGACTATCAATGTTTTCCCCGGCTCTGAGTGAGGCAACGAATCTATCTTATCTTCAACAGCCGGAGTGTTGCTGCACGAAAGGAAGGTTAAGAGCAGCATTGCCAATAAGCACTTCAGTTTCATAACTATTTTTATTTAGGTTTTGGGGTTATCCTCTGTTAATTTCTATCTGTCCAGCTGTTTCTCATACAGCCACTTCGACAGCAGGTCAGCTACTTCCACATTGTTCAAATCCGACATCGGGAAGTGCGTATTCCCATGCAGACCGACATCGGGCAGATGAATGACCGTCACGTCACCGCCCAGCTTATTGAGCATTTCGGCCCACTTGCGCATGAGATGCAGACGGCGTGTCCATTCGTAAAGTTCCGGATGTTCGTCTGTTTCGGGCAGGTTATCCCCATAGTAAATGATGATGGGAATTTCCATGTATCTCTTGAAAACTGCCATAGGGACTTCTATTCCTTCTGTTTTTTTAGACCGTGTCAAGACTTTGCCTTCTTCGGGAACTTGACCGGTTGGGAAGGGTACACTTCCACCGGGTTCGTATGCTACAATGGCTTTGATGTTCTTCGTTTTGAGCAAAGTAAACCAACCCACCGGACCGCCTTGTGAATGAGTGACAAATATGGCCGGACCGATTTTGTCAAAAAGAGCAGCATAGGCATCGGAATAGACATCGAAGTCCAAAGGTCCGATGGTCGGCGTCATCTGCCGGAAGTACTGGTTTAAGGCTTCCCGGTCGCGACTGAACTGTACACCCTCGAAATAATCAGGATAGATTCCCACACGGAAACGGTTGAACCATTCTTCTTCATCGAATACCGGTTCCAGTGTGACAGCTTCCGTACTCCGTCCGGCATTTCCCCGGCGAGGCTGGTCGACAAGATAGGTGGAGAAACCTTTGCGAAGAAATATATTCTGAAACCCTTCGCGTCCGTCAGGAGTGGTCTCCCATGTTTTGGAAAACTGGCCGACACCATGTGCAAAAACAAGCGGATATTTCCGTGCATCAACCGGTTTCTGATAAAATACATAAGCATGGTCGCCGTGGTATTTGTGTCCCAATGAATCGGTCAGTACGGTGCCACCTACGGCAAAACTGCCTTGTTCCTCTATTTGCAGAATATTCCCTTTGTAACAATTACAGCCCGACAGTAAAGCGATGAACGTCATGTAAAATATCTGTTTCTTCATACACGGATTATTTTGGGATTTTAGACTCCTGCAAGGCATCGTAGCGGCTACCCACCACAGGAATGGCAGCTACGGCTGTTTCCAGTTCTTCTATCTCTTCTGCCGTGAAACGGATGTCGCAGGCACGAAGGTTCTCTTCCAGATGAGAGAGTTTGGTGGTGCCCGGAATAGGCACGATAAAAGGCTTCTTGTTCATCAGCCAGGCCAAAGCTATCTGTGCCGGGGTAATGCCTCTTGTACGGCCGAAAGCGTTAAGAACTTCCACAATACGATAGTTGGCGCGTATGGCTTCGGGCTGGAAGCGTGGCAAGGTCTGCCGGTTGTCGTTGGTAACATCAAACTTGGTATATTCATTGATCATACCGCCCAAAAAACCACGGTTCAGCGGACTGTATGGAACGAAACCGATGCCCAAATCCTCGCACAGCTCCAACACTCCGTTCGTCTCTACCATGCGGTGCATCAAGTGATATTCGCTTTGGATTGCCGTAACCGGACATATCTTGTGCGCACGGCGGATGGTATCAACGTTTACTTCACACATGCCCCAATGCAGGATTTTACCTTCCTTGATGAGTTTGCTGCATGTTTCAGCCACCGCTTCAATCGGTGTGTTCGGGTCTATGCGGTGCTGGTAGAACATGCCCAATGTTTCAACTCCGAGATTGCGCAACGAGTTTTCACAAACCCGGCGGATGTTGGCCGGAGTGCTGTCCTCTTCGGTTTTAATCTGCACACCGTTTACAAACTTATGTCCGAACTTCGATGACACAAATACCCGGTCGGTATATCCTTTCAAGGCTTCGCCGACCAATTTTTCATTGATGTGGTAGCCGTAGCTTTCGGCTGTATCGAAAAGGGTCACCCCACGTTCAACAGCTTCATGCACCAGGGCGATTTCTTTTTCCCTGCTCGGGTACTGGCTGCGGTTATGGTTCAAGCCCATACAGCCATATCCCATTGCAGAAACAGTGAATGCCGTATTTCCGTGTCCCAATGTTCGCCGAGTGCGCACCGCCGCCATGCCTGCAGGGATGTTGTTTGCAACTTGTTGTTTCCCCATCCATACCCGTTCTGCTGCCGTTACCTTGTTCAAGGTAGGCCCGACACACATGGCAGCTCCTGTCAATGCCGCCATTTTAAGGAATCTCCGGCGGCTCATATCCTTGTCTTTATCCATATTTGATAGTCTTTAAATTATTTCTGTTGCAAAGTTAACGTGACAGAATTGATAAACTTTTTTTGATATATATCATCTAAGCTGAATGATGTATTATCCTGTATTCCAAGCGATATTTATAGGCAACTATCTTTCAAAATCGTATATATTCAGTCCTAAATCCGGATTATATGTGCGACTTATCCGCTCGCTATAATCTTCCACCACGAACTCCCCTGCACCATTCTGTATTGCGGAAAGTAGATGTCCGGCTAAAGCGGAATAGTCGCTCCTGCCGACGGTTATATGCAAATGAAGATATACCTGCTCATTCATAGATGATATATTCCCTGTAAGGTTGGATATTTCCATTTGCTCCCGGAATGTCTTATCATCATATGCTTTTGTCTTGGGATTGAAGAAACGGAGGGTCAGCTCTCCGATAGCACCAATCCCGTTGATAGAACCCGACAGAATTCCTTTCTCCTTGCAGAAAGCATTCAGGGCTTTCACAATTTCAGTATGATTGTTAATGCTGACAATATACTTGTTGCCAATTTTCTTGTACGAATACATATTCTTTTCGTTTTGTGCGTTTGCCGGAGCAATCAGTACCCCGACAAACAGCAAGATAAACAATAATTTCTTTATAAAATGCCCCATCAGTACACTTATGACTGTCTCTGTTTTGATTAATCTTACCATAATAGATAAAATTATCCCACATCAGTGCTTTCCACTTTTGTTTTTAATCTGCACACCGTTTACGAACGTTACCTTGTTCAAAGTTGGCTCTTCCTTCTTATTTTCCATATTCTTCCATTATATCACGCGGAATTTCCCATAAAACACTGTTTTCTACAGCATCCATCATAAGATGTGTTGGCTCTCGGTTAAAATAGCTGTCAATACACCAGACAACATCTTTTTCACATGCTAAATGTTCTATCACATCCTTATCATGCTTTAGGTAGTGCTGTCTAATAAATCCCTTTTCTATATAAAATAGGCAATTACAGATATCACCTTCATTTAGAATTATATCACCTTTTTGATATTTCTTAGGCTGAATAATATCTGCAAAAAGGCGAATATTCTCCAACTTAAGTTTGCGATTAGGGCATGTTTCAGCTATAATCTGTTTTGCAATGTCAAATTGAATACTCATAGGCTAAAGTTATTTATATCCAACATTTTGTTTCAATTTTGGGTTCAAGTCTATACTTTTTTGTGGAATAGGAAAAACTGTGGTATACCCATTTTTCTCATCAGCCAGTTGGACTCGCTGATCGTATGATTTGTGATAAACTCCAAAACGCACCATATCTTGTCGTCGCCAGCCTTCCCATACTAACTCCAACAAACGCTCTTTCAATATGTTCTCAAGCGTAGCTTCTCGATATGGCATACCAACACGACCTCGGACTTCGTTCAACTCCAACGAGCCATCCTCACCATTACGTACCTTTGCCTCGGACTTCATCAGGAGAGCATCGGCATAGCGGAATAGCACGATGTCGTTATCCGGTTGTCTACCGTCGGAATGTGAGGTCCTATCAACCTCATATTTTGCCATACGAGCACCAGCTGTCTTGACATAGGAGCTTCCCGTAAGATTCAACTTTAGCTCCAATGGGAAATACTCCAACTGCTGTCCATTGTCCATCATTACAGGCTTTCCATCAACCTCTACGATGCCGGCATAGAAGTTCTTTTCAAAGCGAGCATCTACATCATCTGTGCCGTATCCGTTGGCTAAGACTGTTGAGATATTGGCACTGGTACCATTTTCCGATGAGCCACCCAACGCACCGCCATGGTTGTAGTGTCGTGATCGGAAGAGATACCAGAACTGCGCAGCATAGAGGTTCTTATCCAACGGAATGGTGAATATGTTTTCGTTGGAGTTCTCGTTATGCACAGAGAAATTATAGCTATAATCGTCCTCCAACCGATAACCTACCTCGGCAAGTTTATTGCAATATTTGATACAGGTCTGCCAAGCGTTGAGTTTCTCACCATCGACGGTGAAAAATATCTCTTTACCGTTCCGTGGAACGCCATCAGTCCAATTATCATCACAATATATCTCGGCATTAAGAGCCAACTTAGCCAAAAGGAAATTAGCTACAGGTGTTGTTATACGACCATAGTAGTTACCCATCTTATTACTACGCTCATTTGGCAACAACTCGGCAACCTCCTGCAACTCATTCACGATAAAACGGAAAACCTCGCTACGCTCGCTCTGCACAACTTCATCCTGCGGTTGTTCATAGGATGTTACGATGGGCACTCTGCCATACATATCCATAATGTAGTAGTAGAAAAGTGCTCTCAGAGCTCGCACCTCAGCTTCGTAGGCCACTCTCTGCTCCTCAGATAGGTTATGGCTATACTTATCGATGATATGCAGAGATTTGTTCGATAACACAACAACCTTGTAGAGGTATTTCCAAGTATTGTAGAGTGGTAAATCATTAGGACTCCACTTATGCTGATACATATTCGTCCACAAACCTCCATCGTACCAGTCGCCACCACGAATAGGTATCATGGCTTCGTCTGTAGTAAGTGTGTTATAGTCATAAATCCCACGACAGGTCCCCTGTAAACCCTCACTGTCTGCACTGCCACCAATGTAATTGTAGAGCACAGCCACTGCATTAATATATATGTTGTTGGCATTGTTGTAAATGTCTTCTTCATAAAGTTGATCTCTAGGGTCTTCAGTAAGACAAGAGGTCATCATCGTTGCCAAAGCAACCATCAATATGTTTATATATCTTTTCATAACTGTAAGCGGTTAGAATTGAATACTAAGACCTAACGAATAGGTACGATATAAAGGATAGGTGCGTTTGTCGTCAATGCCCAAAGTGTTGCTTACTACATAACTGTTTATCATTGGAGTAAGACCGCTATAGCCTGTGATTGTTGCAAGGTTGCTAATGCCTGCCGAAAGACGCAATGACTTCACAGCCTTGGATTTCATTGGAATATTGTAGCCTATGGTAATATGTTCAATATTTACATAGTCACCTTTTTCCAACCAATAGTCTGAAACATTCTGATCAATAATATTTTTTTCAGGAGCACCCTTCAATACATTGTAGTCAGGGAATATAGACATATTGGTATAAGCCAAGCCCGTGCCATTGAATATCTTATGACCGAAAGCACCATTTATCTGCATGGCAATATCAAAGGACTTGTAACGGAAACTGATGTTTGATCCAATAGTTACCTTGGGGGTTGCCTGACCTGCTATATACCTGTCTCCGCCATCGCTAAAATCAATCTCGCCATCATCATTCAAATCTTCAATATCGTAACTGTAGCCACCAAGTTCATTTTCTTTAAGCCCTTTGCAGTGAGGTAGATAGAATACCCCCAATGGCTGACCTACAATCTGATATACTACATTATTGTCTCCACCGTTCTGACCTGCACCATAAAGCGAGCCAATCGGAGTAATATCTGAAGCTGTCATATGCATACCATTATACTCTCCACTAAGCGAAAGTAACTTATTCTTCTGGTAGGACATATTGAAGTTGATATTCATCTCCATATCCTTTCGTTGAATGGGAACTACCGAGATTCCTAGTTCGACACCCTGGTTAGACATCGAGCCGATATTTGCCATCAGTTTATCGAACGCAAAGGTCGGAACGGGAACATCATACTCATAGAGCATATCCGTTGTCTTTGAGTAATATAATTCCGAGGTAAGCATCAACCGATTATCCCATATACCTAAGTCAAAACCGATATTAAATGTTGAACGAGTCTCCCACTTAAGGTCCGGATTCGTGTTGCGTATACTTCCCATTGTTACGGTAGGTGCACCGTTGATGGATACGATACCATTCTCCTTTACGGTATTAAGTGTTGTATAGGATGTTATACCTCCAAGATTTCCTGACCGACCATATCCGGTTCTTAGTTTCAACATTGTTATAAAGTCAGTATCAGAGAGGAAGCCTTCTTTTTTTACATCCCAACCCAGTGATACTGATGGGAAGAATCCGAAAGTATTGTTATCGCTTACCATTGAAGAGCCATCTCCACGGAGTGCTGCCGCAATAGAATATCTATCCTTGTAACTATATGTGACACTACCCATTATTGAAGCAAGTGACGGGTCTTCATAGCTACTGCTCGTACCACCGAAAGGACGCGATGATGTTGCTCCGATGTTATTATAGGAGAAATCATTTGTTGTTATTCCTTTTGCCTGCACCCATAAACCAGTCCTTACCTGTTTAAGATATTCTGCGCCAACAACAGCATCAAGGTGTGAGTCTCCCCAAGCATTGTTATATGAGAGGGACACATTTGTAAAGTAGTCTTCACCCTTGAACTCTCCACGATAAACATTGCCTTGCGCCCACACCCATGTAGGACAAAATTGAGCATTTCCCGTAGATGAATATGAATAAGAGCCGAAAGCCGACAATATCAAATTGTCAAGGATATTAAATTTCAGCCCCAAATGTGTATTGAAATTCCGTTCTTCGGAGTCATTTTTCTCATAGAGGAGTGCTCCGGGGTGGTTGATGTGTGATGCAGCCGAGTTCTTCACCCAGTTGCCATTAACATCAGTTCCTGCTGGATATGTAGGATTCTGTGCAGCTGCCGAGTAAAACAGTATTCGTGTATCGAAAATGTCGTGTATCTTTGACGAGTAGCCATATACACCAAAATCGCCAACTAAGCGACCATCGAAAGCCTTTTGTGTAGCATCAAGTTTTACCACTAAATTTCGGTAATCGTTAACTTTGACAATTGTATTATGATCCATAAAACCGAACGATGCTCGATAGTTTGAGTTTTCCGAACCACCGCTAAAAGCCAAGTGATGCTGATGTATCAAGCCCGTACGAGTAATTACATCGTGAAAATTGGTGTTGTAGCCACCATTATTGTAATCTAATCCAAGTGCCTCTGCTGTAGCTATATACTCCGGGCCGTTGAGCATTTGCAGATGTTTATACATTGACTCGAATCCGTAGTTGCCATCATATGATATTTCGAAACCTCGCCCCGTTCCTTTCTTGGTCTTAATCTCAATTACACCTGAAGCACCACGGGAACCGTACATTGCCGTTTCGGTAGCATTCTTCAAAATAGTGAAACTCTCGATGTCTGCGGGATATATGGTAGATAGCGTAGCGATGTCAGATGTCACTCCGTCAATAATTACTAACGGGTCATTGCCACCCATAATGGATGTGGTACCACGCACACGGATACTATTCAGCATAGCGAGCCTGTCAGTCCCATTAGTGGTGACGTTCACACCGGCAGACTGACCACTCAATACATCCAAAGCATTATTCAATGGTCCCTTCTTGATATTCTCGGGCCTGATATGCTCTAATGATTTAGTCGCCGAAATGGTATCTTGTTTCTCTCTGATATTCTGTACTTGTGCATCAATTTTTTGAGCACTACAGATGAAGAACATTATGACAAGACAAAGACTGACTCTTCCCATCTTGATTCGTTAAATCTCTGTAGATTCCCCAGACCAGACAGTTAATAAATCTTATACGCAATGTATTATAAAGAGGGGGATTGGGAATCTGTACTATTTCCCTGCCTGTCCGTCCGCTTAGCCATTGTATATTTTTTTTTGTTATTTCATATCAGTGATGCTGATAATCCAAACAAGAACAGAGTAAACATCTACCTCTTTTATACATAAATCCTTTCCAAGGACTTTATAAGCGCAACCATTAACTACATTACATTACAAATGTAACAATAATTTGTCATTTGAAGAAATTTAGAAAAAAGAAAAAGTCATTATGCGTGATATTTTTTATTTAATTACGACATTTATCAAATACAAAAAATCATAGAAGGACAAAAATCTTTAAATGATTTGATTATAAACAAACTTTAAATAGTTAAATTGCAATAATACTATACCATGGTTGTTCTTTACCTTAATGTAATACTACTGTTATATATCTGGTCATTTATCTCCTTTTGTCGGATGCAAAGGTTGCCAAACCTCTTTTAGAAAACGAAAAGTTCAAGCGGTAAACCATTTGGAGCAGTTTCGTCCTCCGTTGGAGAGTAAACAGCTCCAAAACCTTTTCTTATTCATCGGCTTGGCTGAAAACTGCATCCGGCAACGGAGATAAACGACTGACGAAATAATAGCATAAAACAGCATAGCCCCCCCTTAATAAGGCAATTTTATCAATGCTGTTTTCATTCTTTTCAGAGGACTATTATTTTCGACAGAGAGAAATTTGGCAAGCGGCAGATTTCACTCCCTCAAAAATAATAGATTTGAATTGCTGTCCTCTTGCCTTTATTGGAAATTGTAGTACCTTTGTAGTGGCTTGTGCGAACGAGCCAAGCAATGTGGAAAGATGGGAACATCGAACCATCAATAAAGTACCGAAAAGAGGGAAAATACCCTCTACCACCGCTCTTTGAGTGTTAAGAAATAATAAAAAGGTTAAATCTTCACCTTTTAGAATGTACCCCTAAAGGTTATGCCCATATTTCTGACTTATAACTCACAAAATATTGAGTAATAACTGGTTGCAAATACTATAATCTTTAAATTGTTTCTGTTGCAAAGTTACCCTCCTGCGTATTCGCTTTGCTGTATCATAATCACGGATAGCATTACCATTTTCATCTGAATTACCGCAAAGCATACCAGAAGAATTCCGAAATTTTTTCGAACGGTATCTTATCCATCCGGTCATACAAGTCTACATGATTGGCTCCGGGAACGATATACAGTTCTTTCGGTTCGCTGGCTTCTTGATAGGCATCCTCACTGAAATAGCGCGAATGTGCATGCTCGCCTGCAATGAATAGCACGGGGCGTGGTGAAATCTCTTTAATCATGGCAAACGGATAGAAGTTCATCAATGCCGCCTGACTGGTAAAGCGTATACCTTGATAGCGCGGATGATAGCCACGCAAGGGGTTGCGATAGTAATCGAAAAACTCCTTCTGCACGGCATTGGCATTTCCCAGCAGTTTCTCCGGTGTGCCAAAGCGGATACGTGCTTCTCCCGTTTCTGCTTCCTTCCAACGTTGTTCGGCAACTTCATCCAACAGTTTGCGTCTTTGTTCATCCGTCATCGAATCCCCCAAACCGTTACGGGTGGCACGCCCCATATCATACATGCTCACGGTTGCCAATGCCTTGATGCGGGGGTCGAGAGAAGCCGCACAGACAGAGAACCCGCCGCTTCCGCAGATGCCAATCACACCGATACGGTTGCGGTCAATAAACGGTTGTAGTCCGAGCCAGTCTACAGAAGCACTGAAGTCTTCCACCAATGCGTCGGGCGATACCGTGTGACGCGGTTCTCCTCCACTTTCGCCTTGATAGGAAGCATCAAAAGCCAGAGTCACGTAGCCTCGCCGTGCCATTTCCTGTGCATAGAGTCCGCTACACTGTTCTTTCACAGCCCCGAACGGGTGTCCGATGATGAGGGCTGCATAGTGTTGCGCTTCATTGAAATCCTTCGGGAGGTACATTTCGGCGCAAAGCATGATATCATACCTGTTTTTATAAAAGACCTTACGGACAGTAATTGTCGGATCTGTTTGAAAAGTCTTTGCCGGTTCATCGGATTCAGAAAGCACCATTCCGTTCCGACAGCGTGCCGCCATGATAAGTACTTCGTCTATCTGAGCCTGTGTCACGCCGTTGTGCTTGGCATGGGCAATGTGAGTATTCAACTCATTCTTCACGCCGTCCAACACCGACAAGGCAGCCACAGTAGACAGTTCACGGGTACGCCAGTCGAGATTGTCACGGCTGAATATGTCACCGAACAGATGAGCTTTCAGAAATTGGTCCAATGCCGGAGCAAATGTCAGCACTTCTCCTAGTGCCGGACGACCGAACAGTTTCAGCTGGTTTTGTCCACCGACAACAAACATATCCGAACTCTTTACCGGAGAAGGCTCCCGTCCGGCTTCATCCTTTATGCCTTGTGCTGCACGCTCTTTGGTGAGATTCATCAGCGTAACCAATGCACCCATGCTGCGTGGAAAGCCGCAATAGGCATAGAGCTGGGTAAGTACTTCTTTTTCTTCGCTCACGGTCAGCCCACAGTCAAGTCCTCTGGCAAGGATCACTTTGAGGCTGTCCTGATTGCCACGTGCGGCATACATACTGATGGCGGCAATACTTTGTTCTTTCTTGCTTAACATATTGTTCTTGTTTTGTGCCTGCGTATAAACGATACAGCATATCAGGCAGGCGATGGTTGTAATTAACTTGTTCATATTGCTTTCTGTTTAGTGATGAATTTATAAGAACTTGACAAACGCCGGTCTTTCCAGTCGGATATTTTTTCCCGTATTCTTCAGTAACCCCGTATTTCGGTTTCTTTCGAATATCTGTATGCAGTTGGCATCCCTGCAAACCACTGCCAAATAGCAACCATCCGGAGAGATGGCAAAACTTCGCGGATAAAGACCTGTTGGCTGAAATCCTATTTGAACCAATGTTCCTTTTTGGGAATCAATGGAATAAACAATTATGCCATCTTCTTTCAAGTGCTTGGAAGCATAGAGGAATTTGCCATCGGATGAAACATGGATATCTGCATTTCCCTCTGCAACGAAAGGGTCGCAGACAATTGTTTGTAAACGTTCCAACTTGCCTTCATTATAGGAGAATACAGTTATTTTACCCGAGAGTTCACTGATGAGATAAGCAAATCTGCCATTCGGGTGAAAACATATATGTCGAGGTCCTGAGCCGGAATCCATCTGTATGCGGACTACTCTTGATTCATCCAACAGAGAATGAGCCTTACCTGCTTCCGGTCGTTTGCCTATCGGAAACAGATAGATACAATCTGTTCCCAAATCGGTAGCAAGAAGGAATTTGCCATCAGGTGTAAAGGTCACGCAATGCAGATGCGATTGTTCCTGCCTTTTTTTATTCGGCCCATTTCCAGCAAAACGAATTATTTTTGTATCACGTTGCAACTTTCCTTTCTTATCCTGTGAGAATACCGTGATGCTGCCACCCTTATAATTTGCTGTCAGAACAAAGTATTCCTTTGGACTGAGAGTAATATAAATAGGAAGTTCACCGTCTGTAGATTGCGAGTTAAGCAGAGACAGCAGACCACTTTCCTTATCAAAAAGCAAAGCATTGGCAGTCGAACTTTTCCCTTCATCATCGCCTATGGCATAAATTCGATTACCAGTGCTATCAGATGTAAGGAAAGCAGGATTTGAAATCCCTCTCAGCCCACACGGATAGTCGACATCGGCAGTTTGTCCGTCAAACCGGTACATTCTGACACCTTCTTCGTCTGACTTCATATAACATCCTACCAACAGAAATTTTGCATAAGTTCCCTTATCCGGGACATCTTCGGTTGACCGCGCTTGAATCGTAGTGAAGCTAAGCCATAAGATTAACATGACAAATAAAGCTTTTGGTTTCATCTTATTTACCTTTTTGGTTTCACTTGCAAAATTACAGCATTCACATACTGAAGATTAGACCTCAATCACTGATAAAATTACCACTTTCATCGGGCTTGGACCGGGTTAAATGTTATCTGTGAAAATGGTAAGACAGTCTGTGATTAGGGTTATATGTTCGTTGATTGAATGAACTAACTTTGTCGTCATGGAATAAAATAAATAAGGGATAGAAAAGAAACAGCTGTTCCTCAGACAGCAATGTCAATATAAATACTTATTTTTGTAAAAAACAAAAGGATGGTTATGGGAGATATAACAAGAATAGATACAGTTCAGCAGTACTGCGACCTTTTCGAAGTCGAAGCTCTGCACCCGTTGGTCAGCGTTGTGAATTGTTACGAGGTGCAGCCCATCAGACACTCAAAGAAACTGTACAACATTTATGCTGTGTTGCTGAAAGATACTGACTGCGGTACGATGAATTATGGACGGAGCCTCTATGACTATGAAAAAGGCTCCATGCTGTTTATCGCTCCGGGGCAGGTAATGGGTTCTGACGATGATGGCAGTCTGCACCAGCCGGCCGGATGGGCCCTGATGTTCCATCCCGAACTATTGCGCGGTACTTCCCTTGCACATATAATAAAAGAGTATTCTTATTTCTCATATAATGCCAACGAAGCACTGCACCTGTCAGAACAGGAGCGCAAAGTAGTCATTGAATGTATAAACAATGTAGCAGAAGAATTGAGGCATCCTATTGACAAGCACAGCCGTTCTTTGATTATTGATACCATGAAGCTTCTCCTTGACCGCTGCATCCGCTTTTATGACCGCCAGTTCATTACAAGGGAAAATGCCAACAACGATTTGTTGGCGCGTTTTGAATTGTTGCTCAATAATTACTATCATTCTGCCTTGCCAACGAGTAAAGGTATTCCGACGGTACAGTATTGCGCTGACCAACTGTGTCTTTCCACCAATTATTTCAGTGACCTGGTAAAAAAGGAAACCGGTATGTCAGCAATCAAGCATATCCAGCAAAAAATTATGGATATAGCCAAAGAGCGCATCATGAACACGCAAAAAAGTATCAGTCAAATCTCAGATGAAATGGGTTTCCAATACCCGCAACATTTCACACGTTGGTTCAAGAAGATGGAAGGTTGCACACCGAACGAATATCGCAATGAAATTATAAAACAAGCGATAAACTAACTGGTCTTATCATCATTTATTCGTAGAGTCTCTTACAAATAATACTCTGGATATAACCAACAAAGCAATTAATGAACAACTTTGAAATCTTGAACCGATAAACAAAAAAGTTTGATGATCTCCTGCATACACTTTTCCCATCGGATGAACAGCTGTTGTCCGGTCTTTTTCCTGCGGTAAGTCAGGATTCCGTTCGCAATGTCTCCCTTTTTCAGATAAGCCATGTCCACAAAGGACATCCCCCGTGTGTAAAAGCAGAACAGGAACATGTCACGTGCGAAATCAAGGTGGGGTTTCAGGGACAAGTCCAGTCTTTTGATACGCCTGATATCATTTAAATGAATGGCCCGTTTCAAGGTCTTTTCCACACCTGTATAAACAGACTTGAACAGGTTCCGCTGTCCGGTCAGTCCGTTCTCCACCGCACGGTTGTAGACCGCTTTCAGAATGCGCATGTAGAACGAGATTGTATTGGGTGAGTTCCCCCTGTTTTTCAGATAAGCCTCGTATTCCATGAGCAAGTCAGAGCTAAGTTCGCCAAACAGTATATCGCTACCTTTCATAAAACTGCTGAAACTTTTGAGCGCGGCTGTATAGGTTTCAGAGGTCCGTATCTTTCCCAAACGTTTCAGCCTTACTATCTGTTGCCGGATATAGTCGTTAAACGAAGGTTCTTGTCCGCTGTCATGGAAACGTATGACGATATCATCCGCTGTAAACGGACCGGATTGGCTTAATGTCCTGATAGCCTTTTCCAGTCGGATTTTGTCCCGTCTTATCCGTTCCCCTACCGATAGAAGATAATTGTCCCGTTCCATCCCTGCAGGATGTTGACAGGGAATGACCGCTTCGGAACGTTGGTCCCATTCCGAAGCGAAAAGTTTGTATCCGGTACTGATCTGCCTGACCACACGGTTATGAATCACCTGATAATACAGTGCGCCCTCCCTGCCTTCCGCGGACGAGGACCTGAATTTGGTTCTGATTGTTGCCATAGTGCAGTCATTTTGAATTGGGATTGTCCAGTTGCTTCCTGATTTCCTGTGCCTCCCTGAACAGCCGGTGCGCCAGACTGTCCTTGTAGGCTGCCATTTCATGGTTACGGATGCGGTTCCTGACCGAGTCCTCAAAAGCGGTCACCAGCCTTTCCACACGCCGGATCTTTTCCTCGTCCCGCTTGATGGTGAAATGCTTCTCAAGGAAGGCGATGTCGGGATCATCCCCCGGCAGGCAGATCCTGATGGCTCGGTATTTCAAATCGGCATCTTTCAAAAGCCGGTTCGTGCGGTACTGGTTGCAGTTGGTCCAGACGGAAATGATCAGTGCCAGGATCAGTGCTGAAGCTGTCGTTACCACTGCCTTGGATGCGCTTTCCAGACGGTAGGTCACCAGTCTGCGCTCCGGTTCCTTTTTCAGCAGGACCATTCTCTCATCCAGCCGTCTCACTGTCTCCTTTACAGCTTGGCAGTCTTGACTCAGGCAGTATCTAATCTTTTCCATCTCCCCGGCAAACGTTTCGGCAGACAACGGCCAGCCTTCCGACAACCGGACGGTATGGTTACGTACCGCTGCTATTTCCAAGCCGTTTTTCTCCACCGCGGATTGCAGGCGTTCCAGACGGATTTTCAGTTCCGCAATCCCTTCCGGGGAACTGGTCCGGTTTCCAACTGCGGGGCTTGTGCCTTCCACGGGCAGCGTCTCCACTTTCTTCTCGATCCTTTCAAGGCATCCGTAGATGCCTTCCAGATAATTTTCCTCTTTCATCTTTCAAAGTTTTTTGTTATACATATGGTTCACAAACTCCTTCCTTTCCTGCGCTTCTTCTTTCTCCGCAGGCGTTCCGCCTCTTTCTCGTCCTCCGTCGGTGCCACCGACGGCATGAACACGCCACCCGTACCGGTGACTTCGACCAGGTTATCAATAACAGAACCATGACTTTGTTCATGGTACGGTTGCTTTTGGGAAACGTCATTTTCCAGGGACGTGACATGGTTATGGTCCAATGCCGCATCCAGCCTTGACCAGCTGAAACTGCGGTCAATCCCACTTCCCTTGAATGACAGACCGTTCTTTATAAAGCGGATGCCCTGCACTTCATTAGTGTTTTCCTTGTACTTGAATTCCATTTCCACGCCCATTTTTAAGAGCTTATTTTGAAATTCTTTCCATGTATCTGCACTCCTCAAAGCTTCCTTGACCGCACGGTATATTTCGTATTTCACCTTTTCGGAAGCATGCAGCTTTTCCGTTTTAACGGACTGTTTGCCTTCGGAATAGGTGAGCGAATACTTGTCCTTAAGCATTTTTGTCACTTTCTCGTTGCGCTTGAAATCGTTGTTGTCGGAAATCACCTTCCCGTCGAAGTTCACCCGGTTGAAGACGATGTGGCAGTGCGGGTTGTCCGTCCCGTGATGCCTCACCACGATGAACTGCGTGTTCCGTATCCCCATCAGCTCCAGGTATTCCTCCGCCAGCCTTGCCATGAACGCGTCGGTCAGCCTCGGTGCGTCCTCCGGCTTGAAGCTGAGCGCAATGTGCCCCACCGGTTTCGCCACGTCCGGATTCAGCAGGCATTGCCACCGGAAACTGCGTGCCGTCTCCTCCACCGTTCCCAGCAGCACGCCTTCCGAGGCGATGATTTTTGCGTCGTCCTTCTGCGTCACGTAGCGTATGCAGCCGCTGAACGAGCGGCCTTTCCTGATCTTCCCTATCATGAGGCTATCCTCCTTTCGGCCTGTAATCATCCATGATCCGCTTCAGCTTTCCCAGCAGCCCCTCTATCAGCAGCCTTGTCCTGTAAAAGCCGGTCTGGTGCGAGAGCTTTGTCAGCTGGTTCAGGTTGTTCGCCATTCCCGCCAGGCTGCGCAACAGTGCGTTCTCCTCCGGTGTATGCCTTGCCGTAACGGTGGCCGCCAGTGCTGCCTCCCTGATATAGACCGCCAGACTCCGGCCGGACTTCCCTGCCCTGAACCTGAGAGCCTCGTAGCTGACGGGGGAGAACTTCACCGTCACGCCTCTGGTCAATTTACGCGTCCTGCCCAGTGCCGGACGGCCACATTTTTTCTTCATCCCATTCACATCGTTTGTCATATGTTTTTTCTTTTTCGTCCGTACTTCTTTCATTCCAAAATCTGCGACCGGCGGGAGCGGATTTGCCCTCCCAGCAACCGCCGGGCGCGGGGAGCAAGGGTTTTCGGGAATCCGGAAACATACCCTTGCTCCCCCCACAGAAAAATCCCCCCCCCGCATTTTCCACATTGAAGCGGGTATACAGGGAACAGTGCATACATCGGGTATACTCCACGCCCGGTAACAGGCTGTCAGATTTTTCTCCACTGCTCGATGTCCCCACGGTAGGCGGCAAGATGCTCCCTGGCAAGGTTCTCCAGCAGTCCGGAAACGCTCATGCCACGCCCGCCGAGCCTGCGGACGACGGCGTCCAGTTCGTCCCTCACATCCTCACTGACGAACACCGTCTTGCGGTTCCTGATCTTCGGGACGGTGAGGTACGTTTCCCGGTACTCCTCCAGCGAGGCCCTGCGTTGCCTGCCGCTCGTTCTTCTTCTCACGGGGTCTTCCGGTTCCGGCGGGGTGTCCTTTCTTCTCGCCTCCCCGGATACCTCCTCCGCAACGAGCCCGGATGGAATCATCGATTCCGTCACGGAAGCATCCGTACCGGCGGATTCCCCCGGACCGGGTTCCATCATGAGTCTTTCCCACCACTCGTCGTGGCCGGCTCCGGGACTACGGCCGTTCTTTCTGTCTGCGGTTTCGGATACCGCCATTTTCTTCCCTTTCGTTTTTTCAGTCGGTTCACTTTTCATTGTACATGGATTTTAGATGGTTGATACTGTGGGCACGGTCTACCCGTTTGCCCGATTGTCGGAAGCAAATAAAACGATAATAACAAGTGCTGTGAAACGGACGGGTCCGATTGGCGGGGTTTGCCGTGTTATTCATATTGTTGGATCAGTCTGACGGTGATGACTTCACAAATATACGCACCGGAAATTTCCCACTCTTCGGGAACGGATCTGAACGTCTGTTTACTAAAAGCAAATGAATATTAAAATCCGATTTCCATGACATCTGATGACATATAATGACATCTGATGAAGGGGCGGAACCATATCCGGGAACAATCATTTACTTTGCAGATGAAACAAGTACGCATATGGTGTCAAAGGTAGTCATCCTGTCTTGAAATTCAGGACGTTCCGCCGGGATTCACTAAATTGCGGAACGGAATCCGGATCCGAAAAGAGAATGAAACAGATGTCAAACCTGAAATTACAGTGATTATGGAAATAGTGAACATTGAGGCAAGGACCTTCGAGGCGATGCTCTCGGCCTTCCGGACGTTTGCGGACCGGCTGGACACCCTCTGCCGGCTGTACGGCGACATGGAGGAGAAGAAATGGCTGGACAACCAGGAGGTGTGCCTGCTGCTGAAGGTCAGCCCGAGAACCCTGCAGACCCTCCGTGACAACGGCACGCTGGCATACACACAGATCTGCCACAAGACATATTACAAGCCCGGGGACGTGGAAAGTATCATCCGGATAGTGGAGGAGCGCCGCAAGCGGGCTGAAAGTATGGGAAGGTCGATCTGAAAGGCCATGAAAAACGAATGTCGAACAAAAAAAAGATCAAGTCATGATGAATACCGATAACCGTCTGCTCACCCGTGAGAGCAGCGAGCATATAAGAGAGTTCTTCTCCACCGTCGAACGTCTCTCCGTTTCCATGGAGCGTCTCTTTGCCGGCAGGTCACCGGCGATGGCGGGCGAGAACTTCTATACGGACCGCGAACTGGCTGAAAAGCTGAAAGTGAGCCGCCGCAGCCTGCAACAGTACCGTGACAGCGGTCTGCTTGCCTTCACCCGGCTGGGCGGCAAGATACTGTACCGTTCTTCCGACATCGAGAAGCTGCTTGACGGCTGCTACCGGGAGGCGAGAACCAGGCCGGAGGAACTTTAGAAAAGTTCCGTACGGGATCGTGAATGAAGGGGCGGTCGGTTGTCATACCGGTCGCTCCTTCATTTTCTTTCCACCGGATGAACGACTTTAATTTGCTCGTAAAATACTTATACACAGAGTGTTTTTTTCTTTATGAATTATGATCCGGTGACAACATTGGCATAACATGGCGGGACATGGAAACATTTTTCCGATATGGCAATAAGATACGGGGATTCCATTATAAAAAAAGACTCTTATTTTATTATGTCATTATGTTATTCTGAAATTGGGGCGGGCCGTTCGTGTACCGGTGGGACGATCCGTTTCCGTAATGGCGGCACATTCCGTACTGGTATCATTATCCTCCGGCAATGCCGTTTCCCGGTCTTTTCGGAGTGACCTTATGCCGGCCGGTGACAACCGCATGTCCGTGTGTAAACATGGCGGCGCATAAAAACAGGCACATCCTCCGGGCTCCTGTCCCGTCGGATGCACCTGTCTCCGTCATGTCATATACAGCCGGACTCCTCCGGCCCATGCCTCTATCTGAGTATCGGATTCGAGAGCAGTATCTTGTAATAGGCCACTCCGCCAATCTCTACCGGCATCCTCGCCATCATGAACTGCACGCTCTTCCTCTCCACCTTCGCCTGCCGCATGAGTCTCTGCACGATAAACCCCGCCGAGAACCTTGCGCATCTTTTATCCTTCCAGACAATGAACCCCTCGCTGTCATCGGCCCGGCAGATGTACCAGTCATCCGTCTCGTCGTCGTGGGCGAAGTTCACCCGTCCGCCACCGAGGATTCCCAATTCGATTGACATCGTCTTTGACAGATAGACGGTCCCCCTGCTGTCAAGGTTGATGGTCCGCTTTCCCTTGTATGTGACTTCCTGCGGACGGGAGTTTTCCCTGTTGTATACTATCAGTGCCATAACTTTCTTACTTTTCCGTTAAACAATTTTTTCAATACATGAAGCTTTCCACCGCCAGCATCTGACTTCTCCATGCGAAACCGCTGTGGGTACGTACCGCGTCCACTATCCTGCATACTTTCTGCGATATGGCCGATGCCGAGATACCCATGCATTCCGCCAGTGCCTTGAACGAGAACTGCGCCTCATAGAACCTGAGCATGAACATCCGGTACTCCTCGTAGGAGAACTTCTGCCTTACGAAACGCAGTATGTCTCTTACCAGCCGCTCGCACCCGTTCAGGTCGTCCTCGGAAAGGAATTTTGCCTCTTCGCCACATCGGAGGAAGAAATCATCTTCAGGGTGTGCATACCGATTCTCCCTTTTAATCTTTACCAGGGCCGCCTTTTTGTAGCATCCGATGAAATACGCGTCATAGTCCGTTATGTCCTTTCCGGGAACCAGCACCTGCCTTCTTACAAAAAGGTAGGTGTCATGGAAATTGTCCTCGTCCAGCATTCCGTACCGGCGTAACGTCCCTCTCAACCTGTCATAGGATGCAGTGAACCACTCGTTGAACAGTCTTTCCTTTTCTGCGCTCTTGTCTGCCATAGCTTTATATTTTTTTGAGTTATACATGGCCTACACGGGTAGGCATTCTTATTTCTTGTGCTTCCTCCAGTTTGTTTTTCGGCGGTCTCCGGCAAGGCTTGCCGTGAAAAAATACGCTCACGCGAAGCGTGAGGAAGATTTTTTCACGTGCAACCAGCCCGAAGGGCCGCCTTGCGGGACCGGCCTGAAAAACAACTATTTTTGCCGCAAGAAATGAGGATGATGGATTCCTTCCTTCTATCTATTGTCTGTCCGGTGAGAATTTAGATTCCATGCAGCTTTTCTGTCTTTGGTATGTTTGGAGAAATATTCAAGGATATGAAATGAGAACGGCAATACGTGATGTTGCGGAAGGAGCAGATATGGGATTGGAAACAGGAAGCGTGCCCGGGCTTTCATGCAGTTTATACGGCGGTGTTGATTTTGGGGAGGATTACAGGGAAGTGACAGGAAAGTCGGCCGTTCCGGAGAAATTGTATGTGTACGTTGTTCCTTCCGAAATACGGAGTCTTTTAAAATCATGGAAGACCTCATTCGGGAGTGTGTCTCGATATTTGCCTGAGACAAAATTATAAGTCGCCTATTCATGGATAAGTATTTGGAATATATCAACGACATGCTACGATGCAATAAAGAGAATCGGAACGGCAGACTGAAACTCGCAATCTGCTGATAATGCGGACTATTCTAAAACAAGTGTGGAAAACTTGAAGACATCCGACGGAAAACCTTGGAAAAAGAAGAACCGGACAAAGTCTCCGCCTTCAAAATAATGCTCTATTATGCCACAGGTGCGGCATTACTTGTCATTCCGGATTGGCTTCCCATGAAATCCACCGCCCGCCATCAAGAAAACAGCCGGTGCCATATGGCAGGTAATCGTAGCGACAGCCTGTCTTTGGAACCCGTTGTCACCCTAAAGGATTTTACTGATATATTATTATGTCAGTCCTTTTTCAAATCAAAATACAGCAAACGGGTTTTCAAAGGTTCATCTTGCGGAATATCATAATATTGCTTTTCTATCACGTCTGTTTTATAGAGTGGAACGAAACCGTTTCTTTCATAATACCTGAGAATCTTTTCCTCATTGTATGCATCCACCACGATAAAACGGCATCCTGTCTTGTTGTCCTCATGACGGAACCAGTCTTTTATGAAAGCCATCAGTTGCCGTCCTACGTGGCTTGATGTACCCTGATATTCCAGGTTGACCCCCAGTCTTCCTATCAGCACGGCCGGATAGCTGCGTCCACGTTTAGGATTTACAATATTGCGTTGCAGCCTGTTTTTATCATTGGGGGATATTAATCTGGTCTTGATACTGTCATTGGACAAGGTAAACAAGGCCACAATACGATGCGGGATTTCAGTCGTCACCCAACAATATGTTTTCCCAAGGAGTTCATCCGCATACAGATCGGCATCATTGAGAAAAAAATCATCAAGGTCATTCTCGCCACAAGTGAAAGGAAGGCAATTCCTCCGTACTTCCTTGTTATAGGCAAGCATGACACAATCATCATATAAAGAAATACCGTCCATTGCTGTTAATTGAACCGGAATGAACGGGATTTCTCCAATACTTTTCGCAACCGTTTCTTTGCCTCCACTGATAACCGGGGTGTTACCTTTGCGGCGTTCTTGTCTGCACTGCGTACGAAATCTTCCGCCGTAACGCCCTCCAAAACCGGAATGTTCTTGATAGTTATAGCCATAATATTATTTTTTGCAAAAATACAACTTTGTTGTTATACAGCCAAATAATAGCCCGTCTTCCACTCTTTTTTCCGGAATGTTCCTCCATATCCGGAAAAGTCTGTGTCACGCCACCCGTTGCGGTAAGCCGTTTTTCTCAAGGAAAGGGCAGGCAATACCGGCGGACGTGGATATGGGCAAAACAACCCGCATATGCAATGCAGAGGGAGCAGGAGAGCCTTCACCACAGCCGGAGAGAAAAGTGGTTTCATGCCGGGGTACGGCATGAAAAGGGGGCTCCCGGACAGTTCTTTTCCTTGTCGCACATGCACTACGTCGGTCGCAGTTTTCGCCTTCTGAATCCCTCTTACGTCCGTCCCTGCGCTTTCGGAGCGTTTTTCCGGCAGAAAATTTCGCCGTACGGAAATTTTCTGCCGGAAACCGAAGGGAAAACGCGGAGTCCCGCAGGGACGGACGAACTTTGATGAGGAAGGGGAAAATCATCCGTTTCATAAATACCATTTCCTCAGATGGCATCGCATATTTCCTTCTCCATCTTTTCCAGCTTATGGGACAGGATTTCCATGTCGCTGCTGATCTTCTGGTTGGTTATCCGGGCATATATCTGGGTGGTTTTCAAATCCGTATGCCCCAAAAGACGGCTTACGGTCTCGATGGGTACACCGTGCGAGAGCAGCACGGTGGTGGCGTTCGTATGCCGGGCCACATGATAGGTCAGCCGTATCTTGAAACCGCACTGCCTGCCAAGTTCCTTCAATATGGTGTTGCATCTGCCGTTGCTCGGTACCGGAAATACATGACCGTCCTTGGACAGTCCCTTATACTTCTCTATGATGCGCTTGGGCACGTCCAGCAGGCGGATGTTGGACTCGGTGTTTGTCTTGCGACGGCGGGTGATGATCCAGAGGTTGCCGTCGAAGAAGGTCTGGAGCCGGTCGGTCGTCAGTGCCTTCACGTCCGCGTATGCCAGTCCGGTGAACACAGAGAAGATGAAGAGGTCGCGTACCAGTTCGCAGGTCCCGCTTTTCACCGGGGTCTCCATCAACGTCTGTATCTCACGCTCCGTCAGGTAGCCTCGGTCAACGCTCTCGGGGGAATTGATGTACCCGGCGAAGGGGTTGAAGGGAAGCGCACCGCTGTTGCGGGCGATGGAGATGACGTGCTTGAGCCCGATCATGTAACCCCATACGGTATTGGTGCGGCATTTCTTCTCCGTACGCAGGAAATACTCGAAGTTGTTGATGAAGGTCAGGTTGAGTTTCTTCAGGGGGATGTCGTCACGGCGGTATACTTTCGGGACGAACTCGCAAAGGTGCCTGTATATGGTACGGTAGCGGTTGTATGTTCCCTGCACGCGGCTGTGTCCCACTTTCTTGATGAACTCCTCGTTGTGCTGCTCGAAGAGCTTCAGCAGCGTCTCGCGTTTCACGCCCAGCCCGAGGCAGGCGTCCCTCAGCCTGGCGGCGGTGACATAGCCGTCGGACTGCATCAGTTCCTGGTAACGGCGGTTCACGTCCACGCGTATCCGGTCAACCGCCGCATTGATTTTCTGCGCCTCGGCGCTCTTGCCCGTGGCACGTGCCGTTTTCACGTCCCAAAGTTTCGGGGGCACGTCCAGCTTGCAGCTGAACTGCTTGATTTCGCCGTCTACCGTAAGACGGCACATCAGGGGGAGATAGCCGTTGGCTCTCTCGCTGCCCTTCTTCACGTAGAAGAGGATTTTGAAGGTCGATCTGCTCATACTCGTTTTCATACTTTTTTGATCGTTACAAAGTTAATATCAAGCGAGTTGTCCTCAGGTATGAAAAACTGTGCAAATTACTGAAATAGAATCTGTTGTGCCGTTTCTTGTTCCTGTTATATCAGTAACGATATGGGAACTGAAGTCTTTCGCAGCTTTTATCGGACCTCCTTTTTCAGCTTATGCAGTATTATGAGTTAAACACCTAACCACTTAATAGACTGCATTTTTGCTGTATTATCATCAACCTTGCTTTTTCTTTCTGCGTTTACTTTAAATTTGGAAGAACTACTCTGTGGTGTAAACGAGCTAGTCGATACGCTTTGGATCGTCACATTAGGTAATGAAAAGGTTGAGATAGTCAAAGATTCGATGACTCCCGAAAGGGAAGGAGAATGTTTGGATTATACAGAACTTTGCCAGACTTACATTCAAGAATATGTATATCCTGCGGATTTAGGGAAATGGGAGGAGATCTTATCCTTGAATTCATTGCGGCAAATGGCGGCTAGCGGCGTAGCAAATAAGAAGTTCGACATGCGTTTCTGTAATGATTTGTTGGGTTTTGAGTGGCATGAGGCTTTTATTCGTATCTTGAAAGATAAGAGTGGAATTCCGGATCGTGTCATTCTTTTCAGCCGCTATGTGAATCATTGTCGCAAGGCACAGATCGTAGAGGCTGCCGTTCAGACTGAGTATGATTATGTCGTTTATATAGAGGCAAATACGAATAGCTATGTCATGTATACTTCCAATCGTGAAAGTGGGACGCCGGTCCCCCCGATAGCGAGTAATGACTATGAAAAAGAGGTAGCCGAGTTCCACCACAAATATGTGCCGGAGGATCAGCGAGATGAGTTAACCCGAAATCTTTCCCTAGATCATGTCTTATCTATCTTACAAAATTCCCGTGAGTATGTCTTGTTCTGTCAGGTGATGGAGAATGGCGTTTTTAGGGATAAGAAGTTGCGTTTTAGCTTTTTCGATAAGGAGAGGAATATACTTCTTTTGACCCGGACCGATATTATGGAGGTTCGTGAGGAAGAGCGGCAAAGGCAATTACTTCAAGATGCCCTACAAGTGGCTAAATCGGCAAATCAGGCTAAATCGGATTTCTTATCCCGTATGAGCCATGATATACGTACTCCGATGAATGCCATTATCGGTATGACCACTATCGCCAGTATGCATATCGACGATCGGGAGCGTATAGTGGATTGCTTGAAGAAGATTATGGTTTCTTCCAAATTGTTATTGAACTTGATCAATGAGGTCTTGGATATGTCTAAGGTAGAGAGCGGACATATTTTGCTGACAGACGAGGAGTTCGATATGGGCGAGTTATTGCAAAGCGTAATTACTATGGTTCAGACTTCGGTCAGTCAGAAGTTTCAGGATTTCCGGGTTCACTTGTTTCAAATCAAACATGAAAAGCTGATTGGCGATGTGCAACGGATTCAGCAAGTATTGTTGAATTTGCTGTCAAACGCCATAAAGTATACGCCGGACTATGGGAAAATAACACTTGAGATACGGGAAAAGCCAATTAAAAATGGTAATTATGGTTTATTTGAGGTTACGGTTATAGACAATGGTATCGGGATAAAGCCGGATTTCTTACACAAGGTTTTCGAACCATTTGAACGTGCGGAAGACGCAACCTTGCGGAATATACAAGGAACCGGCTTAGGCATGGCGATAAGCCGTAATATCGCTCATATGATGAATGGTGAGATTCTGGTGGAGAGTGAATATGGCAAAGGTTCCGTTTTTACATTTACGATGCAGTTGAAATTGCAGGATCAAGGGTGTTTTGAGGATGATCATTTAAGGGATTTACCGGTTCTCGTGGTAGACGATGATATCGTGTGTTGCGAGAACGCATGTATGAGGATTAACGAGATCGGTATGAAAGGTGAATATGCCATTTCTGGTGAGGAGGCTATCGGGAAAGTAGAGAGGGCACATCATCTTAATGATGACTATTTTGCCGTTATCCTTGATCTGAAAATGCCGGGAATGGATGGAATCGAGACCGCTACCCGTATCCGAAAAGTCGTTGGCCGGGATATTCCGATCATTATTCTTTCCGCTTATGATTGTCCGCATTTTGAGGAGATAGCCCAACGAGCCGGTGTCGATGGATTCATAAGTAAGCCGTTGATGAAATCCAAGTTATTTTATTTGATGAAAAGTTTCGCTATCAAGCAAGAGGAAAAAGAGGAAGAGACGGAGAAGCCTCAATATCCTTTCGGTAACTTTGAGGGTAAGCGGATCTTGCTGGTGGAAGATAATAGCTTGAATAGGGAAATAGCGACTGTGTTACTAGAAGAGACCGGTGCGGTGGTAGAGGAGGCGGAAAATGGCCTTGTCGCGGTGAATATGGTAAAAAACTCTAGTCCGGGATATTATGACTTGGTATTTATGGATATCCAGATGCCGGTCATGAACGGGTACGACTCTACTCGCCATATTCGGGCATTAGAACGTCCGGATATCAAGTCCATGCCGATAATAGCCATGTCTGCGAACGCATTTGCGGAAGACATCAAGTTGTGTAAAGAATCCGGAATGAATGAGCATATCGCTAAGCCGATCGATTTCGGGAAAGTTCTTGAGATCTTAGAGAAATACTTGTAGATATAAGGATATAAAAAAGGCCATATCTTAGCTAAGCGCTATCAGATACGGCCTCTTTTTTGTGTTATTTACTGGATGCCACGTTCTCTCAAACGTTTCTGCCAGTTCCATGCGGATTGCAGGGTGTCGGCTAAAGTCTCCTTGGCGGTCCAGCCTAATACCTTATTCGCGTGCTCCGGATTGGCCCATACCTTCTCGATATCACCTTCACGACGGCCCACGATCTTGTGCGGAACCTTAACGCCTGTTGTCTGCTCGAAGGTATTGATCAGTTCAAGGACAGAAACACCATTGCCGGTACCTAGGTTGAATATCTCGATATGCTCATCAGACTTATTCTCAAGCATACGGTCCATAGCGATTACATGCGCTTTCGCCAAGTCTACGACATTGATATAGTCACGGATGCAAGAGCCGTCTGCCGTATCATAATCATCGCCGAATACGCTTAATTCCTTGCGGATACCCATAGCCGTCTGTGTCAAGTACGGGATCAAGTTCTGGGGAACACCATTTGGCAACTCGCCGATCTCTGCGCTTGGGTGAGCGCCTATCGGGTTGAAGTAGCGCAAGATGATACTCTTGAAAGGCGCTCCCGCATGGATCGTATCCCGGATAATCTCCTCGTTGATCTGCTTCGTGTTTCCATAAGGAGACATAGCGGGTTTGATCGGGGCATTCTCGGTTACCGGCAAGTTCTCCGGATCCGGTTGTCCGTATACCGTACAAGAGGAAGAGAATACGATACCTTCGATATTGAATTCAGGCATCATCTCCAACAAGTTCACCAAAGTGACAATATTATTGCGATAATACTTCAAAGGCTGCTGTACGGATTCTCCTACCGCCTTGCTAGCGGCGAACAAGATAATGCCTTTGATGCCCGGATGAGCTTCCAATGCCTTGCGAGTACCTTCCTTATCCTTTAGATCCAATTGGATAAACTCCGGACGGATGCCCGTGATTTTCTCGATACCATCGAGCACCTCGATATTCGAGTTTGACAAATCGTCGATAATGACTACCTCATATCCGGCGTTCTGCAATTCTACTGTGGTGTGTGAGCCGATATAACCGGTTCCGCCCGCTACTAAAATCTTCTTTTTCATTCTAGTGTTCATTTAGATAAGTTTGTTATACGATACCCGAGAATCCCATAAAAGCCATAGCTAGCAAACCGGCCGTTATCAAGGCGATAGGAGTGCCTTTCATGCCTTCCGGAACATGCGTCATGGCTAGTTGCTCCCGAATACCCGCGAAGATAATCAAAGCTAGCGCAAATCCAATAGCGGTCGAGATAGCATATACCACAGATTCTAATAAATTATACTCTTTTTGGATTACAAGGATCGCCACACCCAAGATACAGCAGTTCGTGGTGATCAACGGAAGGAATACGCCCAACGCCTGGTAAAGGGCGGGAGAGACCTTCTTCAATATGATTTCCACCATCTGAACCAAGGCGGCGATGATCAAGATGAAACTGATCGTCTGCATGAACCCTAATCCGAAAGCGTCCAATATGTATTTTTGCACGAGGAATGTAACAATCGTGGCGATCGTAAGCACGAACGTAACGGCGGCTCCCATGCCTGCGGCAGTCTCCACTTTCTTAGATACCCCCAAGAACGGACAAATTCCCAAGAACTGTGCCAGTACAACGTTATTAACGAATACGGCGGCGATAAATATCAATATATATTCCATATGATCCGTTTATTATGCTTTACGCAGTTTGTTTACTATTGCTACCAGATAACCCAAGGCGATAAACGCTCCCGGAGCCAATACGAAGATCAGCGAACCATATTCCTCGGGCATCAAGGTTACGTTGAATAACTTACCGGTTCCCAAGAACTCACGGCAAGCGCCCAGCAGCGTAAGAGCCATCGTAAAGCCCAGTCCGATACCGATTCCGTCGAAAGCGGATGGGACTACGCCGTTCTTCGCAGCGAAAGCCTCGGCACGTCCTAGTACGATACAGTTTACCACGATCAACGGGATAAATAATCCCAAGCTAGCGTATAAAGCCGGGACGAACGCTTCCATGCACATCTGCACTACGGTCACGAACGTCGCGATCACAACGATATATCCCGGGATACGCACCAAGTCGGGGATTACGTTTTTCAAGGCGGAAATCACGATATTCGAGCAAATCAATACGAACATCGTAGCCAATCCCATACTCATGCCGTTGATGGCCGAAGAGGTCGTTCCCAAGGTAGGACACATACCTAACAGTAATACAAATGTCGGGTTCTCCGTGATGATACCATTCATCAATATTTTTAGATTACTCATTGTTCTGTCCTCCCTTTTTATTTGTTATCAGTTGAAGTGGCACCCGTTAGTCCGTCTACGCCAGCGAATGCGCTATACGCACGGTTCACGGCATCGAGGAACGCACGGCTGGAGATTGTCGCTGCCGTGATAGCGTCCACATCGCCACCATCTTTTGTTACTTTTAAGCCTCCGTCCGGAATCGTACGTCCCAAGACACTTTGCTTGTTCTTGTCCGCACGGAACCATTCTTGCATCTTGGCTCCCAAGCCCGGAGTCTCGGCGTGTTGCAATACGGAATAGTTCAAGATCTTGCCATCCATATCGAAACCTACGATAACCCGTATCTCACCGCTAAAGCCTTTTTTCGTATTACTCTCTACAGCTCCGCCAACGACTTGTCCGCCTTTCTTGGCAGGATAAATCTTGAGGGAATCACCATCGGAGGAGACGGCCATATAGACGTCCTCAGTCGGTTTGTTGTCGAACTCGGGAGCAACGGCTTTAATCGCTTCCTCCAAGGCGGTCGCTTTGGCTACCGCTATAGGGCCGGCGGTAAACTGGTTCACTCCGGCTAGGATCGCCCCTGCTACCAAGCAAATGCCTGTTAGTGAAAGGAGCATATTGGGTAATGTTGATTTTAATTTTGCCATGCTTACTTTCCTCCGAAATGTTTAGGTTTGATATAGCTGTTGATTAGCGGAGTAAATGCGTTCATGATCAGGATAGCGAACGACATACCTTCCGGGTAAGACCCGAACAAACGGATCACCGTGGTAAGGATTCCGATTCCCACGCCGTAGACAAGCATTCCGTTCTTGCTCATCGGCGAGGTTACGTAGTCGGTCGCCATAAAGATGGAGCCTAATAACAAACCACCGGATAATAAATGAACGAACGGGCTGGCGTATTGTACCGGATTCACCAAGTGCATGATGCCCGTGAATACGAATACGGTAGCCAAGATGGATACCGGGATCTGCCAAGTGATGATCTTTTTCCATAGCATGAATAAAAGACCGAGGATCAAGGCCACGGCGCTCACTTCACCGAGACTACCTCCCATAGCCCCTACAAGCATATTCCCGTAAGACGGAAGCTCGGTCACGCCCTCGTTCATCAACGACAGTACCGTCGCACCGGTCTGGGCGTCCGTATAAGTCATCGGGAAAACGTTCAAGGCATCTACCACCGGCCAAGTCGTCATCTGCGCCGGGAAGGAGATCAATAAGAATACACGTCCGACCAACGCCGGATTGAAAATATTATTACCTAATCCACCGAAAGACATCTTGCCGATGCCGATCGCCGCCAACGCTCCGATGATAATGATCCAGACCGGAAGGTTGGAAGGTAGGTTGAAGGCCAGCAATACGCCCGTCAGGATAGCGGAGCCATCGCAAAGGGTCGGTTCCTTTTTCATCAGGAATCGCTGGATCAAATACTCGAATATCATACAGGCCAGAACCGATACGACCGTAACGATCAACGCTCCCAGACCGAAGAAATAAAGGGATACCAAGAAAGCCGGGATAAGGGCAATCAGTACACCATACATATTTTTGCTTATGCTGTCGCCTCCATGGATGTGGGGCGAGGGCGATACGTATAAATTATTTTCCATGTTGCTCTTGTTTTATGACTTTCTAGACCGGATAATACCCATAACTTTTCCTTTACCCAACCGGATCTGATCCAGCAACGGACGGTTGGCCGGACAGGTATAACTACACGACCCGCACTCGATACAGTCGGTGATATAGTTCTTCTCCGCCAATTCCCAATTCTGGAATTCCGTGGCGTTCATCAATAGGGTAGGGTTCAATCCCATCGGGCAGACACCTACGCATTTGGCGCAACGGATGCAATCCCGGATCGGCTTGCGGACAGATTCCTCCGTTGTCAGTAATAAAACACCGGAGCTTCCTTTGCAAACCGGCACCTCGGCGCTGATCAACGCTTTACCCATCATCGGTCCGCCACCGATAATCTTACCCGTATTCTCGGGCAGGCCACCTGCGGCCTCGATCAAGCAACTGATCGGTGTTCCCATACGAACCAAGAAATTGGAAGGATTAGCTACCGCCTTACCCGTGATCGTCACCACACGCTCGAACAACGGTTTATTCTTTTGTACCGCCTCGTAAACGGCATAAGCAGTTCCTACGTTCTGTACCACGGCACCCGCCGAGATAGGAAGCGCACCACTTTTTACCTGACGGCGAATAACGGCGTCGATCAATTGTTTCTCGCCTCCTTGCGGATATTGTACCTTAAGCGGCATGATCTCTATACCTTTATAATTTACCGCCAACTTTTGCAGATGGGCGATAGCGTCCGGCTTGTTATTCTCGATACCGATCACGGCCTTGTTCACGTTGACCGCTTTCATTAGGATCGTGACACCGACTAGGATTTGCTCGCCTTTCTCCAGCATCAACGAATGGTCGGAAGTAAGATAAGGCTCACACTCCACGGCGTTGATGATTACGATCTCTGCCTTGTTTCCGGGAGGCGGCATCAATTTCACCTGCGTAGGGAAAGTCGCTCCACCCAGACCGACGATACCGGAAGCGGCGATCTTATCCACGATTTCCTTGGAAGACAGCGTGCACTCCTTCACTAAGGTCTCGCTGCGGTCGATCGTCTCTTCCCATTCATCACCTTCCACATCTATATAGATAGCGGGACGTTTGTATCCGCTAGCGTCGAGAGCGTTATCTATCTTGTTCACTTTGCCGGATACGGAAGAGTGGATGTTCGCTGATACGAAACCACCCGCCTTGGCTAGCAATGTACCCACCTTTACCAGATCCCCTTTCTTCACCACGGCCTGCGCTGGGGCACCGATATGCTGGCTGAGGGGGATAATCACCTGTTTAGGCGTAGCGAGAGCCGTAATTTTCTTACCGGCAGACAGTTTATTCTCGGGGGGATGTATACCTCCGATTCGAAATGTCCTTAGCATACTATTAGATTTTAATTTAGATTTGTTTTTTCTTCACTTGTAGCTTTCGGTGTGGCTTCCGGTTTCACGGTAGCCTCTGCCTTCGGCGCCGGTTTCACGGTCTCCGCTTTCGGAGCGGGAGCGGCTTCCTTGCGAGGAGGGAAATTCAGCTCATGAATAGCTCCTGTCGGACATACAGCCACGCATTTGCGGCATAAACGACACTTCGTATAATCGATATAAGCTACGTTATTTGTTACGGTGATTGCCTCGAACGGACATTCCTTGGCACATTTGCCACAGCCGATACAAGCGTTGGCACAAGCCTTGCGAGCGGCGGCTCCCTTGTCCTTATTTACGCAAGACACGTAAATCCGGCGTGATTTAGGTCCTTTCTTTCTTAGCTCGATGATATTCTTCGGGCAAGCCTTCACACAAGCACCACAGGAAGTACATTTTTCCTCGTCTACCTCGGCGATTCCCGTAGCCGGGTTGATGTGGATGGCGTCGAAAGCGCAGGCGTTCACGCAGTCGCCATAACCTAGGCAACCGAAAGAACAATTCGTCTCGCCTCCGTAAAGGGTAGAGGCGATGGCGCAACTTTTCGTTCCATCATAAGAGTTTGTACGTGGGCGGGCCTGACAAGTTCCGTTGCAACGGACAACGGCTACCATGGGTTCGGCTGTACCCGCCTCTTTACCCAGTATTGTAGCGACCTTGGCCATGACCGGGCCACCACCAACGGGGCAGAGCAATCCGTCTAATGAGTCAGCTTTTACGCAAGCGCCTGCGAATCCGGCGCAACCCGGATAACCGCAACCTCCACAGTTCGCCCCGGGAAGGACTTCCTGTACTTGTGCGATGCGAGGATCTTCGTAGACTTCAAATTTCTTGGAAGCAGCGTAGAGGAAAACCGCTCCGACCGCCCCGATTGCTCCTAATGAAATAACGGCAATTAAAATCATGATATATTATCAATTAAGTTTTTTCAAAGTAAATATAAATCGTCTTTTTAGTTTGTCACGCATTAAGTATAGTATACAGTAATAAGGCAGTAAAAGCGATAAACCGGTTAACCCGCTCGTGGTCTCGTCCCATTGTAGATTCGTCCCGATTACGATGGCCCCCACGACTATCACCAAAGGAATGACAAATGCTAGCAATACGGCCTGAAGTCCCATGGAATTTTGTCCGCATATTATCACTACCTCGTTTACGTGAAACCGTCCCGACCGATCGGGTACCTCAATGATCTTATCCTTTTTCTCGGATGCCGAGCACATAGACTGTGCGTGGCATCCCGAGCATGCGGATTGTTGGGTAATGCGGACGAAGACGGTGTCGCCATCGATCTTCTCTACAAATCCTGTATGATTTATACTTTCGCTCATATTTGTAATCTCGACATTGCAAAATCAAGGCAAAAGTAAGTATAATTTAGAAACTATGTCACGATTAACAAAGTTTATTATTCGAAATCTTAAATCCTAGCTTACCATTTGTAATTAAAACCGAAACTTAACAACTCATTAAGCTGGAAATAACTCTTGTTATCCTCTGTTTTTTCCACTCCATCGTCGTATCTAAGGTGAAAATAGATACGTGTGGAGAAAAAGCGGCTGATGGCCAGAACCAAGGTATTCTCGAACTCCCCGATGGTATGATCGCCGTAAGTGGTAAAGAAATAAAGACGGGATTGCCAGCTTACGTTACGGTTGAAATCGAAGGCGAGGTCTGCGCGGATCGTGGAACCTATTTGGCTTAGCTTGTTATTGAACTCACCGGTTTCCTCGTTTTTCTTGAAACCGTGACGGCTATAATCGATCTCTTGTGTCGTATACATATATGTATAGGAGATCGGCGCCAAGTTGGTGCTGAATTTAATCTTCTTATGCTTGTCGGTAAATTGTTTTTCCAGCTCGTATTTCATACCGAGACCGAAGTTGATAGAGAACGGGGCTAGGAATGCGGCCTGTTTGATGCGCTCGTTCTCTTGGTAGTTGGTGAAGAACTGGGTCTTGAACTCAGCGTCGAACGTATAGTACCATTTGTTGAACGCTTGGTAGCCGACGTTGCTGTGTATACGGAATACGTCGTCACCGATCTTATAGTTCCTTAAGGTATCCTTCGGTGCCGTATATACGCTGGCTTTGAATTCCAGTTCGTTCGTTACTTGTACCTTATCTTTCTTATAGTCGTATTTTAAATTGTTCTTGGTGAACAGGTTCAAGTTGCTACTTCCACCTTTATACCAGTTCTCCGAAACGTAGTTCTGGGAGAATTGGATGGCGCTCTCGAAGGCCGATATCCAGTATCTCCGCTCCGGGATAAAGCGGGCGGGAGCGTCTACGTCCTCAAAATTGGCATCAGCCTCCACCTTGATCGGCAAGTCCTCATAAATATTCTTCTTGATGAATTTAGGTTTGATTACCTCATTGGGCAGATCCCTCTCGGAGTAGCGGAAATAAGTCGGGTAATTGTTCTGTACATATTTGTAAGCCATCTCCTCGAATTGTTTGTTTCGTTCCAGATCTTTGAAAATGGAATCTGCCCGGTATAGGTTATCATAGGGAGTCCTCTCCTTCAACGAATCGAAGTTGTAGAATATCAAGTTCTCGGGTAAATAATCTCCCCGGAAAACGATCGGCATGAACAAAGGGTTTACGATCACGGTATCCCGGAAGGTCATCGTATTATCGAAAATCGTGGAGGCGTCTCGTACCAGACGGGCCCAATACATCGCCTCGTCCGAGATTTCCAGCTCCTCTTTCTTCAAGAAACGCAGTAAATTCGTGCTTGGGGCCAAGGGCTCCGAGTAAGTCTTGTTTTGCTTCTCGAATTGCTTACGAATGTCTACGATGTTGTCTAATTCCTCTTCGCTAAGATTGATCGCGGGAATCGTATCATCCGATACGACTTGCTGTGCGGGACGTTGAACTATCGTTCCGGTAACTAGCTGGTTCTCTTGACTGTATGCCGAGCCTCCAATTAGTGAAAGTAATAATAGCGCATACACACCATGCCTCTTCATCATCATAATACCTTATTTACATCTATTAGTTGTAGTGGTCGCAAAATTAGCTAAAAAGAATGATATATAACATACGATTTGATATTTATCTGGGCAAAAGTTACGATCACTGAGGCAAAGCAGGTGTGTCTAACGAGGCTTATACGGACTTGCCTCAGTACTCCGCTGGAAGTACTGGAATACTTCGCTCAAAGTACTTCAGTACTTCCTGCGTAGTACCGAAGTAATTCCATGAGAAGTACTGTCTTTAGTGCCGGGCTTCGGGTCGGGAATCGGAAGAGTCCTGCCGAAGCCCGGGTCAGTTCTGGAGATATTCAGCGAGAAATAAAAACATTAAATTTGGCATGTCTCGATGAAAATCGCTAACTTTGCGGTTTCGAAATGCAGGTGTGCAATTAAAAAGATAACTAAAATATTACTATCGTGGCAGATACAAAGTACATTTTCGTTACAGGCGGCGTGGTCTCTTCCTTAGGTAAGGGTATTATTTCCGCTTCTTTAGGTAAGCTCCTTCAAGCAAGAGGTTACAAGGTTACTATCCAAAAATTTGATCCTTACATCAACATCGACCCGGGTACGTTGAACCCTTATGAACATGGGGAATGTTACGTGACCGTCGATGGACATGAGGCTGACTTGGACTTGGGCCATTACGAGCGTTTCTTGAATGTCCAGACTACCCGTGCGAATAATATCACTACCGGACGTATCTATCAAAGCGTGATCAACAAGGAGCGTAAGGGGGATTATCTGGGTAAGACGGTGCAGGTGGTGCCTCATATCACGGATGAGATCAAGCGTAACGTGAAATTATTGGGTAGCAAGTATAAATTTGACTTCGTGATCACCGAGATCGGTGGTACGGTGGGTGATATCGAGTCTCTGCCTTTCATAGAGAGCGTTCGCCAGTTGAAATGGGAGCTGGGCAAGAACTGCCTTTGCGTACATCTTACTTACGTGCCTTATATCGCCGCGGCGAAAGAGTATAAGACGAAGCCTACGCAACATTCCGTGAAGCAATTGCAGGAATTAGGCATCCAGCCGGACGTGCTGGTGTTGCGTACGGAGCATGAGCTGAACGCGAACTTGTTACGTAAGGTGGCGTTGTTCTGTAACGTGGCCGAGGATTCCGTGATCCAGTCGATCGACGTACCGACGATCTACGAGGTTCCTTTGGTATTGCAACGCCAGAAGATGGACGAGGTGGTCTTGCGTAAGGTCGGTATGGAAGTCGGCCCGACTCCGGAGTTGAAGCCTTGGAAGGAATTCCTTGCCTTGAAGAGCACGGCTACGGATACGGTGAAGATCGGTTTGGTTGGTAAATACGTGGAATTGCAAGACGCTTATAAGTCGATCGACGAGTCTTTGTTGCAAGCCGCTATTTACAATCATCATAAACTGGATTTGCATTTGTTCCATTCGGAGAAATTAAATAACGAGAACGCCGCCGAGCAATTGAAGGATATGGATGGTATCTTGATCGCCCCCGGATTCGGGCAGAGAGGTATCGAGGGCAAGTTTGCCGCTATCAAATACGCTCGTGAGCATGATGTCCCTTGCTTGGGCATCTGCTTGGGTATGCAGTGCATGGTGATCGAGTTTGCCCGTGACGTATTAGGTTTGGCGGATGCCAACTCTACGGAGATGGAGCCGAATACGGCACATAAGGTGATCGACTTGATGGAGGAGCAGAAGAACGTTACCAATATGGGAGGTTCCATGCGTTTGGGCGCTTACGACTGTACGCTGAAAGAGGGCTCCAAGGTATTGGAGGCATACGGCAAGGAGCATATCCAAGAGCGTCATCGCCATCGTTTCGAGTTCAACAACGAGTATAAGAAGCAATACGAGGCCGCCGGTATGATGTGTACGGGTGAGAATCCGGAGACAAATCTGGTAGAGGTGGTAGAGATCCCCGCCTTGAAATGGTTCGTGGGCGTTCAATATCATCCGGAGTACAACAGTACCGTGGTGAATCCGAATCCTCTTTTCCTCAGCTTCGTGAAAGCTGCTATCGAAAATAAAAAATAATTGGTGATAAATGGATAAAAACACATTAATAGGTTTTCTGCTGATCGGTGTCGTATTATTCGCGTTTAGCTGGTTCAACAGGCCAACGCCTGAGCAGTTGGAGGCACAGCGCCGTTACCAAGATTCAATCGCGAAGATTGAGTATGCTCAGCAACTGGAGTTGCAGAAACAAGAGAACAAGAGTGCTTTAGTGGAGGATTCGTTGGAGAACCTGCCGGACTCGGTACGGGCGCAACGTTTGCAGCAGAGCTTCGGCGTATTCGGCGACGCTATGGTGGGCACGGAAGATTACACGACCCTGCAAAATGACGTGGTCGAGCTGCGTATCAGCAATAAGGGCGGACGTATTTGTTACGCACGCTTGAAGGAGTATGATACGTATAATGACGAGCCTCTCGTTTTGTTCGACGAGAAAGAGTCTAATTTTAATTTCACGTTGGTCACGGCTACGAACCGTGTCGTGAATACGAGCGATTTGTATTTTACCCCGGTTAAAGGGAATGACCCGAATTCCGTGATCATGCGTTTGAACACCGGCGAGGGTAGTCATCTGGATTTTACCTATACCTTGAAACCGGATGATTATATGGTGCAATACCAGATTCTGGGTACGGGATTGAACGGTGTCTTGGCACCGAGCACGAATGCCTTGGATTTATTGTGGGTGCAGGATATCCGCCAACAGGAAAAAGGACGTAAGTTTGAGGATCGCTACGTGACCTTGAACTACAAGTTCATGGCGGACGACGTGGAACACCTGAGCGAGTCGAAGAGTGACAGCAAGCAGATCCCGAACCGCTTGAAATGGATCGGTTATAAGGATATGTTCTTCTCTACCGTATTGATCTCGCAAGAGGGCTTTGAGGCTACTACCTTAGACTCGAAAGCGATTCCGGAGGGGGATGTGTTGAAACAATTCAAGACGACCGCTTCCGTACCTTTCGACTTGCAAGGTAAGGAGGCCACGAACCTGTCCTTTTATTTCGGACCGAATAAGTTCGCCTTGTTGAAGTCCTTCGATAAGGGAGTCTCTGCCGAGCAGCAACTGGATCTGGAGAAGTTGGTTCCGCTAGGCTGGGGTATCTTCCGCTGGGTGAACCAATATTTCGTGATCCCCTTGTTCGACTTCTTGGGTAAGTTTATCCATAATTATGGTATCTTGATTCTTTTGATGACTATCATCGTGAAGATCATCCTTTTCCCGTTGACGTATAAGTCTTATATGTCGTCCGCCAAGATGCGTGTATTGCGTCCGCAAGTGGAGGAGATCAACGCTAAGTATCCCGGACAGGATAAGGCTATGGAACGGCAGAAAGCGACGATGGAGCTATATAGCCGTGCGGGGGCGAGCCCAATGAGTGGTTGCTTGCCGATGTTGTTGCAGATGCCGATCTTAATCGCTTTATTCATGTTCTTCCCGTCGGCGATCGAGTTACGTCACCAGAGTTTCCTTTGGGCGCACGACTTGTCTACTTACGACGCTATCTTTAGTTGGAATAAATATATTCCGATCATCACTCCGTATTTCGGAAATCACATCAGTTTGTTCTGTTTGTTGATGACGATCACGAATATTTTTTATACCAAGTATAATATGGAGATGACGAATACCGGGCAGCAACAGATGCCGGGCATGAAGGCCATGATGTACATGATGCCGTTGATGTTCTTGGTGTTCTTCAACCAGTATGCTTCCGGTTTGACGTATTACTATTTCATCTCTACGTTGATCACAATCGTGCAGACATTGATCTTCCGCTATACGATCAATGAGGATAAATTGTTAGCTAAGTTGGAGGCAAACAAACGGAAACCGATGAAGAAATCCGGTTTCATGAAACGTCTGGAAGAGGCTCAACGAGCACAGCAGGAGACGTTGCGTAAACAACAAGAGGCTAAGAAAAAACGATAGGATAATAGTAATTGTTGTCCTTGAAAAAGGTCCCTTTATCTGCTTATTGGTAGATAAAGGGACTTTTTTGTATATCTTGGCTCGTCTACTTGAAAAACAAGACGTCTTGATCATGATTCTATTTGTTTATTTGTATTTATTCAAAACTTTTTGTTTGTTTGCATTGTTTTGTATTCAAAAGATTGATGAGGAAATTGATTTTTTCTATATTGAGGAAATAGGGAGGTTATAAATAAGAGATTTTGTCAATGACAAAAAATGAACGATCGCTTCAATGGGTAATAGCGGGAATATTCTTCGTAGTATGCTTTGCTTTCTTTCAATGGATTTACCCAAACCATTTGTTCTTCAAAGAGCAGATGAGGATTTTTTTGTATACCACCGATTATTTTATTTCGTTCTGGGATGAGCCGGCTTGGTTGAGCTGTTATGTGGGGAATTTCTTGATACAGTTCTTCCATTTGACTGTGATAGGCCCGTTAATCGTGACGTGCGTGTTGTTGCTCTTATGGTACTACTCTATGCGGGTTTTACGCAAGTTCGGGAATGGTAATATGGTCTCCATATATGCGTTGTTTCCGGTAGCGTTAGAGTGGGGATTGATTTGCCGGTTGTCGTATAGTATAGCGTCTACGCTTACGTTGATTTTCGTGCTATGGCTCTTCTTGGGATACATCCGGATTAAGAATAAGAGAACGTCCGTTTGGGTGGCTTTTATACTTCTTCCCATAATTTATAGCATGGTCGGTAGCCGGCTGTTTGTCTTCTCCTTGATGGTGATATTCTATGAGGGAGCCAAGAATAGGAAACGGTGGTGGTTCTGGCTTTCTCTTTTGTTATCGAGTTATTTATATCCGTTGTTCATGCGTCATTTTTATGGATTGAGCATTGAGGAGGCCTATAAATATTCCCATGTGGATGGCTTGAGCGTATATTTCCCCGCTTTAGCGTTGATTCTAGAGATATTCGCTTTGGAGATTAAAGGTATACGTAGGATACGTCTGAACCGGCATAGCTTGCTTATAACCTTTTTAGTCGTATTTGGATTCTTTTCATTTGTTATAGCGGGTACGAACCGGAAGCGGGAAAAGGTTCTGGCAGTAGACCAAGCGATCTATAGGGGTGATTGGGAGCGAGTCTTGGATTTGTCTGCCGGATTTGATTCTCCCGATATCTTGGTAAGTTATTATAGGAATATCGCTTTCTCCAAGAAGAACGAGTTGCCCCAGAATTTGATGGATCATTATCAACGAGGGGCGGACGCCTTGTTCTTGCCGATCGATTTGAGGTCTTCTATACTTCCCGTGTTTTTCAGTAATGAGGTGTATTATCAATTGGGAGATATGGATATGGCCCGTCACCGGGCGATCGAAGGAATCTTGTTCAGCCCTAAACAAAGAAGCGTACGGCAGATCAAGCGGCTGGTGGAGATTGATATGCGGCGAGGGGATATTGAGGAGGCTAGAAAATACCTGAACCTATTGGACGCGACGTTATTTTATCACTCATGGGCAAGGTCGAAGGAGGAACAGTTGAAGGGTGAGGAGACCTTGTCGATGGAGAAACGTTTGCCGAGGAAAAGTGATTGGGAGCGAGAGCACGACATACTAATGTCCATATCCGATTATCCGGGCGTACTGTCAAGTTTGGTGGCGGAATATCCGGAAAATAAACAGGCATTGGATTATTTGTTGTGCTATTATTTACTGAACGAGAATTTGAATAGTTTTAAGAATACGTTCGATACTTATTATAAAGGAAAATTTGAGGTTGTACCCCGTTTGTACGAGGAGGCTTTGGTACAAGTCTTATCTAAAAGCTCGGACGAGGAGGTGGCCGGTTATCAGATACCTCAAGATGTTATCGAGAATTACCAAGATTACATCCATTGTAAATCGGGTAGAAAAGCAAAGGAGGAATTACGAGAACGTTATTCCTCCACCTATTGGTACTACTCTGACTATATTCATTGAATAATAGTGTAAGTGATCAGCGGTTCGCAAGGAAGGCTAAGGCTTTCTCCATGTCCTCCGGTGTATCTATACCGATCGTTTCTTGCTCTGTGATGCCGACCTTGATTTTATATCCGTTTTCCAACCAGCGTAATTGCTCAAGGCTTTCCGCCAGTTCTAAAGCGGATTGAGGTAATTGGGTGATTTCTTTCAGCACTTGCGCACGATAGGCATATAACCCGATATGTTTGTAAAAGGTATGACTCGGCAACCATTCCGTATATTTCTTGCCCCGGATATAAGGAATAATAGATCGACTGAAATACATAGCCTCGTTGTTTTTGTTGAGTACGACTTTCGGGGAATTGGGATTGAATAGGGAACTCTCGAAATCATCGTCCGAACGGAAAGGCTTTACCAATGTCGCTATTTGCGTGTTTGCGTCGGCGAAGCAGGTTTTGATCGTCTGGATTTGCTCGGGATGGATAAAAGGCTCGTCACCTTGGATATTGACAATCACATCATACCCTTCGCCTATTTTCTGATAAGCCTCGTAGCAACGATCCGTACCGCTACGATGTTGATCGGAGGTCATGACGACTTGGCCGCCGAAGGCTTTAACCGCATTCTCTATCCGGATATCGTCGGTAGCTACGCAAACGGAGTCTAAGACATCCTTTACTTGCTCATATACACGTTGTATCATGGGCTTTCCGTTCATATCCGCTAATGGCTTCCCCGGAAAACGGGTAGAGGCGTATCTCGCCGGAATAATTCCTATAAACTTCATCATTCTATATCATTTTGTTAACTGGTTACTACTTTTCCTTCGCTTAACTGGATCAACTTATCCCGTTCGCCTACGATCCATACGATATCTCCTTCCTCGAAAACCGTACTAGGAGGCGGATTCTTGATCGAGCTACTTCCACGTTCGATACCGATTACCAAGCAAGCGGCTTTATCACGGATACCGGACTCTATGATGGAGCGGCCGATCAATCGGGAACCTTCCGAGATAATGATTTGCTCCATATTCATCTCTTCCTTTCTTGTGTTCGATTGCTCGGCGTATGATTTCTTGTAGCGTTCCTCCAGATATTTCCTAAAGTGCTCCAGATCATCATCTGCGCCAACTACTACCAGTTTATCGAACGGGTAGAGCCGCTCGTCTCCTCCCGGTATGTTGATTCGCTTCTCTCCCCGGATAATCGTTACGATATTTACGTTGCACTTTTGCCTGAAGTTTAATTCTTTCAGGCTTTTTCCCATACTGGGGGAATTCTGCTTCACCTCGAAATCTGCTAAATGGAGATCTCGTTCTAATAAGTGGTTCGCGAAACGCTGGTTAATCGGGGCTTTTCGCTCTTGCTCCATTTCTCTCGCTACAAGGTTACTGAAAAAATGCCGTTCCATCAAGATCGACTGCCTCTTTAGCCGTTTGGAGAATATCATTAATACGATAACAGCGGAGGCGACCGCCAGCATAATTCCTAGCGCAGCATTCAATAACCGTGCGACAGGAAGCATGACGAGACCGATACAGAGCAGGATTCTGAGGATCACGAGTGATACTAGGGGACCCCGGTTATATTTATTATCGTTCCATAATTGCTGGAACTCCACGGAATGATTCTTTTTCATCATGATCGCCCGCAACATCGGGGAGATCAGAGCTAGGATTAAGATCAAGGAGATTAGACTTCCTTGGATGCCGGGCAAATGTTTACAGATGAACGGAGTCACGATTTGTAGCCATAAAAAGATAAGTACTAGGCAGACGGCGGTATAAGTACCGACGATGCGGACCAAGGCTTTTAGTAACTTATTCCATGCGCTTTTTTGACGGATCGTATTGGAACCGGATGAATATCGCTCCAAGAACTGTTTCCAATTCTCCGGTATGATCCGCTCCGCCCATTTGTAGGTAGGTTCCGCTAGCCGGATCATATAAGGTGTGAAGAATGTCGTGATCACGGATACGGCGACAACGATCGGATACAGATATTGATCCGTCACGTTTAATGATAGTCCCAAACCTGCGATGATGAAGGCGAATTCTCCGATCTGCGCTAACGAGAAACCAGACTGGATGGCTATTTTTATCGGTTGTCCGGACAGTAATACTCCGAAACTGGCGAAACAAATCTGTCCGGCCATGACTACGAGCGTGATAATGAAAATCGGGATTTTGTACTCCCAGAGCATCTGAGGATCGATTAACATGCCTACAGACACGAAGAAAATCGCTCCAAATAAGTCTTTTACGGGTTTTACCAAATGCTCGATCCGTTCAGCGTCAATGGTCTCGGCCAAAATAGAACCCATGACAAAAGCTCCGAGAGCCGATGAGAATCCGGCTTTTGTGGCGATCATAACCATACCAAGGCATAGCCCGATGCTCACGATCAACAGAGTCTCCTCATTTAGGAAGCTTTTTGCCTTTTTCAGAAAAGAGGGGATCAAATAGATCCCGACAACGAAACAGAATAAAAGGAAAATGCCTAATTTGACCACGCTATCCAGCATCTCCATGCCTTCCACGTGTTTACTTACCGCTACGGTAGAAAGTAATACCATTAATAATACGGCGAATAGATCCTCCACCACCAAGATACCGAATACGACACCGGCGAATCGTTGGTTACGCAATCCCATGTCGTCGAATGCCTTGAAGATAATCGTCGTGGAAGACATCGATAACATACCTCCGAGGAAAAGACTGTTCATATGTCCCCAACCCAGTGATAAGCCCGTGATATATCCCGCTGTCATCATACCTATAACAACGGTTATGGCTCCAATGACGGCGGTTCCTCCCACCTTCATCAACTTCTTGAAACTGAAATCGAGCCCCAAAGCGAATAACAGGAAGATAACGCCTATATCAGCCCAGATACGGATACTTTCCACATCTGTAACTGTCGGTATTTGCTCGATGGAAGGTCCGGCGAGTATTCCGGCTACGATATACCCCAATACGACCGGTTGCTTTAACTTTTTGAATAACAGGGTAACCAACCCGGCGGATATGAGTATGACCGCAAGATCTGATATTAGCGCAGGTATCTGAGACATCGTTTATTGTTTTTTCGATTGCCAAAGTTAGGTATTTATTTTAATTTTGTGTCTCAAAACAGAAGCCAAAATGAAGAAGAAACATCCGATTGAAGCGCTTATAGAGCAAGGGGAACATCAACAACTTGATTTCAAGTTTGAGGTGAGCGACAGCAAGAAGATTGCCCGGACATTGAGTGCGTTCGCGAATACAGATGGCGGGCGGCTGCTGATTGGAGTGAAGGATAACGGCGCTATTTCAGGTGTGAGAAGTGAGGAGGAATATTATATGATCGAGGCTGCTTCTAAAATGTATACGCATCCCGAGGTGCCGTTTACAGCTAAGCGCTGGGATGTCAACGGGAAGACCGTATTGGAGGTCTATATCGCCCCAAGCGATGAGAAACCGCATACGGCACCGGATAAAGACGATAAATACAAGGCCTATATCCGGGTTGCAGACGAGAATATATTAGCGAACGAAGTCCTCATGCAAGCATGGAAGAAGCAGAAAACCAAAGAAGGTACATTGCTGAAAATAAGTAAGCCCGTCGAGATCCTGTTTTCTTGGCTCGACGAGCATCCTTATATCAGCATAAAGCAATTTTGCCGTATCGCCCATATCAATTATTATGCGGCCCGTAACATCCTAAGTGATTTGATGGCTATGGGAGCGATGGAATATGTCGTGATCGATAAATGTATTGCCTATAAACGGATCGCATAGACTCGTTTATAGGTTGATTACATAGACTTGCGCGCTCTCGAATCTGACGACTTTGATAGGAGTCCCTTTCTCGATGAAGCCAGACTCCGATACGCCGTCATACAACTCTCCCTCGATAGATACTTTACCCGAAGGACGTAAAACGGTAGCGGCCGTGCCCTCTTTTCCGATCAGTTGTGTCAAATTGGGGCTGGATACCGCTTTTTCCAAATCAGCGTTTAATGCCATTTTCTTTAGCGGTCCTTTATGTCCTATTTTGTTGGATAACCATATCACTAACGTGAATCCGATACCCAGACCTAATAGAACCGTTAAGGCGGCTCTGCCCGTATCCATTCCAGATACGTTTTGAAAATCAAAAACAGTATTGTTCAGTAAGCTCATCGTAAGTCCGCCGACCACGAGAATAATTCCACTTATCCCCGCTATGCCAAAGCCCGGGATCACGAATATCTCCAACATTATTAATATAACGCCGAGAATGAATAACAGGATTTCCCAGTTTTCAGCCAACCCGTCCATATAGAGAGGAGCGAAGTAAAGGATAGCCGCTATTATCGCGGCGGCGGATGGAAAACCAAGCCCCGGGGTTTGCATCTCGAAGTAAATACCACCGATGATAATAATGATTAATAAGCTCTGTATTACCGGACTCATAAAGAAACCTTTTACATTATCGAACCATGAGGGTTCATAACTTTTAATCTCATAGTCCTTACATCCGATATATTCTGTGATTACTTGATCCGGACTCTCGGCGATGCCATCGCAATAACCCCATTTGAGTGCTTCTTGAGAGGTAAGTGTCAATACCTTACCGCTATCGATGAGGTTGGGGACGATCACTCTGTCATCGACCATCGCTTCGGCGATTAAAGGATCTCTTTTCCATTTATAGATCGTGTCGCCGTTTTGTATAAGCGTATCTTTCCCTTGTGCCTCAGCCGTCGAACGGATCATGGAACGCATATAAGATTGATATTTATCAGGTAGAGCCGCACCCGTTTGATTGACAACCGTTGCCGCACCTATATTCGCCCCTTTCCGCATATAGATTTTCTTGCATGCTATGGAAATTAAAGCACCTGCTGAAGCTGCGTTATTATCGATAAATACATATACTGGTATGGGACTATATAAAATAGCCGTTCGCATAGAATCGGCAGATTCCAGTAATCCGCCGTATGTGTTCATATGCAATAAGATGGCATCGGCGTTCAATTGCTTGGCCTCTGATAATCCGTTATGGAGATAAATCCACGTGGTGTTATCGATCTCTTTTTTTATATCAATCGTATATATTAAGGACTTCTCTTTAGCCTCTGATTGAAGAGAGATTGCAAGTATTAATACTATAGCTGTTAATATTGTTAATAAACGTTTCATCTTGTTTGTATTATATTCGTTTTTAATATTTGGTTGAAAATTGTAACTGGCTTGTTGTAAATGTTGATTTTTGTAACTTGTGCAACTTGTAAATAATACTCATTTTCAGTAAGATTTACAACAAAAATATTAAGTTACGATTTTTAATATTAATATTTATTAAAGAACTGTATATCTCCATTTTTAATTTATATATTTGTTGCATCCTTCAATGTTTGAGGGATAATACTTATACAGTATTAAACTTTATTTAACTAGTAAAAATATGAATGCGTTGCAATTTCAGAAAAAATTATTGAGCATGCAAGAAAACATGATGAATTTTGCGCTTATGCTTACAGCGAATAGGGATGATGCCCAAGATCTGATGCAGGACACAACGCTGAAGGTTTTAGACAATCAAGAAAAATTTGTAGACAATATCAATTTTAAGGGCTGGGTCTTGACTGTGATGCGTAACATTTTCATTAACAATTATCACAAGATCGTTCGCACGCAAACTGTCGTAGATCAAGGTGTCGACTTATATAACTTGGATGTCGTGAACGATTCAGGTTTTGACTCTCCGGATGGCGCTTATCAAATTCAAGAGATCACGAAAGCGATCAACGGTTTGAACAATGAGTTGAAGGTTCCATTCTCTATGTTTTTGAGCGGCTATAAGTACAATGAGATCGCTGATAAACTGGATGTTCCTCTGGGGACGGTTAAGAGCCGTATTTTTTTCGCTCGACAAGAATTACAAAAAGTTTTAAAAGATTTTCGTCAAGGATAAAATTTACTTTATATAAAAGAAGCCGTCTTTAACAAAAGACGGCTTTCTTTTTATTCGGCCGGTTGGTATAAATATCTCTTGATGCTTCTTTTGGGTGTTTTCTCGAATTCTTCTTGATACAGCTTGAAACAGGTGATTTTACTGTAATTCGGCATCTCCTCGTTTACTTGGTCAATGTTGGTCTGCATCAACTTCTCGATTTCGGAATGTTGTATACCTGCCTTATCTACTTGCTCCCAATCGGGATAGATGAGGGCGACTAGTTTACCTCCTTGGGAGATGATGAGCGATTCCGCTACATATAGCATATTATTCAAGCGATCCTCGATCTCTTCCGGATAGATATTTTGTCCGCTGGGGCCTAGAATCATGGTTTTACTACGGCCGCGGATATATAAAAATCCATCTTTATCGAGGGTTCCCAGATCGCCGGTACGCATCCATCCGTCAGGCATCATAACGGCTTTCGTAGCCTCCGGATTCTTGTAATAACCGAGCATCACGTTCATACCCTTCACCAATATTTCTCCCACCTTGTTTTCCGGGTCCTCTGAATCGATGCGGACTTCCATACGGTCGACGATACGTCCTACGGAACCGGGCTTAAACTCATCCCATTGCGCATAGGAGACTAGCGGGCCACATTCGGTCATCCCGTAGCCTACGGTATAGCGGAAATGGATGGAATGAAGGAACGTTTCCACTTCTTTATTGATAGCGGCTCCTCCGATAACGATCTCCCCGAAGTTCCCTCCGAAAGACGCCGTTAACTTGGCGGAAATGGTATCCAGCACTTTCTGGTCTATATAGGGGACTTTCAAGAGCAATTTAATCAAAGGCTTCTCCAGTTCGGGGAATACCTTGTTTTTGATGATTTTCTCGATAATCAGAGGTACGGCTAGGATCAGCGCCGGCTTGATCGTCGTGAAAGCTTCCGCTATGATTTTCGGGCTGGGGGTACGTGTGAGGAAGTGTACATGGCAGCCTTTATTCACGGAATTCAATACCTCGAATGCCAATCCGTACATATGGGCCATCGGAAGCATACATACGATATTATCACCCGGATGGATGAACGGTAAATTGTCGTAAGCGAATTGCGTATTACTCCATAAGCTCCGATAGGGGATCATAACCCCTTTCGAGAAACTGGTGGTTCCGGAAGTATAATTAAGTACCGCTAATTCTTCCGGCTTTTCCACGTGATACCGAACATCGTTCGACGTGAATGAACGAGGGTACTTTTTACCGAAATATTCATTAATCCGATCTCTTACTACCCGGACTTCTTTGCTTTTACTGTGAATGATCGAGAAGTTATCCAGCATCATGAACAGTTTCACGTCAGGCATCATGCGTTCATTCATATTCTCCCAGTTGCTGGAAGCGGCAAGGACTGCCTTTGCCTCGGAATGATTTACGATATGATGTATATTATCCGGTTTGAATTCATGTAGGATAGGCACGGCTACGGCTCCATAAGCCAAGATCCCGAAGAAACAGATCGCCCAGTTGGAGGAGTTCCGTCCAACTAAAGCCACCTTATCCCCCTTTTTAATGCCGGCATGCTCTAGGATAATATGAAATTTCTCAATTCGACGAGCTACATCTTTATAATGGAAGGTATGTCCATTATAATCGGAGAACGCCGGGAGATCCCAATGCTCCTTGATGCTATTCTCTATGAGTCCTAAAAAACGATTCTCCATACTAATTTATTTATCAAATAACCATATGACAGGGTGGAAAGTTGTCAAAAGCCAAAGATAGTGCCTTTTCTGTAAATTATGAGTTTCAGTCTGCCGGAAACTGAAATATTCTTTACCTTTGCCTCTCCAAATAGAAGAATATGGTAGCACCTCTGGTAAAACGGATATGGATCTGGTGCAGGAATCTGTTGATCTTCCTGTTTGTATCCAGTATATTGGCGGTAATGGTATATAAATTTGTACCCGTATATTATACGCCATTGATGTTTATTCGTATGTATGAGCAGCATCAGGATGGGAAGAAAATGAAACTCGATCATACGTGGGTTCCTATATCCAAGATCGCCCAGCCTTTGGTTCAAGCGGTCATAGCGTCGGAGGATAACCTGTTCATGGAGCATAATGGCTTTGATGTGGAACAAATCCAGAAGGCACGGGCCGAGGCCGAGAAAGGTAAAAGGGTAAGAGGTGCCAGCACGATTTCCCAGCAGACCGCTAAGAATGTATTTCTTTGGCCGGGGAAAAGTTATTTACGGAAAGGTATCGAGGTCTATTTTACCTTCTTGATCGAATGGACATGGGGAAAGGAACGTATTATGGAAGTCTATCTGAACTCGATAGAGATGGGGGAGGGCATCTATGGCGCGGAGGCGGTAGCGGAGGCTCATTTCGGTAAGCATGCCTACCAATTGACCAAAAGCGAGGCAGCCTTGATAGCGGCCACACTTCCAAATCCCCGGAAGTTTAATTCTGCTAAACCGTCACCTTATATGCTGAAACGACAAGCGAAAATAATTTCCTTAATGGGAAAACTGATAAAAGTAGAAATGGGATATGGTGCCGGGCAAGTTGATCCCGGTACCGGAAAGGTTAAAAAAAGAAAGAAATGGAGAGCTTCCGTTATCATGACTTGGGACGAATCGCTTATGCCGATGCGTTAGAATATCAGACAGCTGCTTTCGAGGTCTTATTGGATGCGAAGGCAACGGGAAAGAAAGAGGATAATCAATTATTCTTTTGTGAGCATTTACCGGTCTTGACGATCGGTAAAAGTGGCAAGGACTCTAATTTGCTTATTCCCGAGGAAACTTTACGGGAACGAGGGGTCTCGTTTTACCATATAAACAGAGGGGGGGATATAACGTATCACGGGCCGGGACAGATTACCGGTTATCCGGTATTTGATCTGGAATATTGGAATCTGGGATTGAAACAATACATCCATATGCTGGAAGAGACGATCATCCGTTTCCTATCGCTTTACGACTTGAAAGGGGAACGTTTGGAAGGGGCGACGGGTGTATGGCTAGACCCTGAAGTACCGGGGCGTGCCCGTAAGATCTGTGCGATTGGCGTGAAAAGCAGCCGGTTCGTTACGATGCATGGCTTTGCTTTGAATATAAATACGGATCTGAGTTACTTTTCATTGATCAACCCTTGTGGTTTTACGGATAAAGGCGTTACCTCCTTGGCTATGGAGTTGGGGGTACCCCAAGACTTTGAGTTGGCAAAAAGTCAATTGAGATCGATTTTCATGGAAATCTTCGCTTGATATGGCAGTCATTCATTTCGCTCCTTTGCAAGGATATACGGATTCGGTTTATAGAGAGGCGCATACCCGAGTATTCGGGGGCGTAGATACCTATTATACTCCTTTCGTAAGGATAGAGAAAGGTGGTTTCCGGAATAAGGACTTGAAGGATATCGCTTGCGATAGAAATAGGCAGGTACATGTCGTACCGCAATTGATCGCTTCCACACCAGACGAGTTTCGGCCGATCGTGCGTTTATTCCAAGAGAATGGATACAAGGAAGCGGATATTAATTTAGGATGCCCTTTCCCTATGCAGGTCCGTGCGCATAGAGGCTCGGGACTTTTGCGGTACAAGGAAGAGGCCGAGTCTTTATTACGTACGATTGAGGAGTTCCCGGATATTTCTTTTTCTATGAAAATGCGTTTGGGGTGGGAGTGTACCGACGAGTCATTCGTGCTTCTTTCCTTATTAAATAAGTTACCTTTGAAGCATATAACCTTGCATCCCCGGTTAGGGATACAGCAATATAAAGGAGCTATCGATTGGGATGGATTCTCTCGTTTTTATGATGAATGTGAACTTCCCTTATATTATAATGGAGATTTAGTGGGGCTGGAAGATATCCGAGGAATAAAGGAGCGTTTTCCGGGGCTTGCCGGGATCATGCTGGGACGAGGGTTATTGGCCTCTCCTTGGCTGGCCACTGAGTTTGTGTCCGGACAGGTCTTGACCGTGAATGAGAGGCGGGATAAACTAGTCATGTTCCATGAGTCGTTGATGGATGAATATGCTGCCCGGTTGGAAGGTGGCGAGCATCAGGTATTATCTAAAATGAAGACAATCTGGGATTATCTTTTGCCGGAGGCCGATAAAAGGCTTCGCAAGAAAGTATTGAAAAGTACTTCCCTTACTTCTTATCAGTCGGCAGTGAAAGATTTGTTGAGTCTTTGACTACGGGAGGGACATTCGTAGAGTCTTTGGGGATCAAGGGTAAAAGAGGCCTCTTTCTTCTCCTGAAAATCTCAGAGAAGTTCGTGAAGTCTTTCCGGTACATGATACCTACACCTTGTATGGTTAATGCTTGCTTCAGGCCGAAATACATATCTCTGGCATGGTTATAAGCCTTTAGCCGGATCTCACCGGAGGGGGTCAACTTATATTCTAGGTCGAACTCTCCGATAAAAGTGTTATTTTTGCCTGTAGTGACCGTATTTCTCATACCGAAATTACCATTGATCAATAAGCGGTTGTTTAGCAACTGGCTGGATAATATCATCTCATATTCCGTGTCTTCCTTGAAACCGTCCTGTCCCGCTCGTATGTTTGTCCCTATTTGTACTTTATCCGTGAAACTACCTAATAGATTGGATAATTGCGCTGAGATAGCGGATGAAGCCACGGCGTTTAACTCGCTAGACTTATAACTCGTTTGGGCATATTCTGGTGTGTAGAATTTATTTAACACCAGCAAATAAACAATTTGCCGAGTCATCATATCCTCTGTGTCTATAAACGCTTTGACTTGACGCTCTAATTCCTCGTTAGAGTTCGGAAATTCTAAGTCGAAGGAAATAGACGGGCTGCGCAATGCGCCTTTAAGGTTTAAGACGCAATTGACGGGTATGTTTGTTCGAGAACTTTCTTGTAAGAGACTCTGATCCAAGTCTCCGATATTTGCGGTCAGATTGTAGATCGCATTGATATCCATATGGGCATTAAAGGGATCGCCACGGAAATTGATCGTGCTACCGTCTCTGATCTTAAAGTCTTTATGGATGATTTGCTGTAAGCTGAAATTATAGTTTCCTTGTACGATATTCACGTCGCCATACATACGAAGATCACTTCTTGTTCCATATTGTATTTGTAAACTTCCACTGGCGTTTCCTTTGATACGGTCTCCCGCTATCGGGTCCATGATTAGCTCTATATCGGCATCGGGTGTGATATCAAGGAGGAAGTTCATTCGTAGCTCGGCTCCCTCGTCTGTCTCGTGTACGATATTCAATGGGTGTGTGGACGTGGAATCTACGTTAGCGGCCAACTTGCTTTTATCGACGAACGTGATAAAATCATAGTCCGTAGCCGAGTTCTTATTCATGAAGTCCAGATAAATAGCGGTCTTAGGTTCGCTTTTCATATTAATATCAAAGTCGATCAACTTACCGTTACCCTTGATCTGCGCCGTTCCACTGGCGAATACAGTTCCGTAAATCAGCGGATTCTTTTTCTGGTTGGCGTTATACATCAACATATTATTGCCTTGCACGTTTACGAGGAAGCTATAATCCCGGAAATGCAAATGGTTGAACTTGAGGCTGACTTTCCCTAGGTTGCCGAATTGATCCTTGACCGTGATATTCCGTAAATTGACGGATGTAGAGTCAAGGTGGACGGAATCGGAGAAGGTATAATACGTATCCAAGAAATCAACGCCTACCCCTCCATCCATGACATAGGCATCTCCCTCGACATTCAGCTCCTTAAAGGGGCCGTGCAAATGTATACTTCCGAATCCCCGGCCTTGCAAGTTCTTTACGACCGTATCGACAAAGGGCTGCAAGAAAGCTAGATTGATATCATTGGCATCGAAATACAAGGATAGCCCCGCATTGGGTCCGACCGGGAATACATAGCCGTTTACATCCGTCCAAGTGCTGTCGTTCTTGTAGATGCTTCCCAGCATAAGGATACCTTTCTGTGCGTCGTCCCATTCGCTGAAGAGATTGAGGCGACCCAAGGGGGTTTGGTTGAATGAGAAATTCTTTACTTCCAGATCCGTGTTTAGCATACGGCTATTGAATAAATCATTCACGTAGAACTTACCGGTAGCCTCACCTCCGAATTGCAAGACTGGGATATTCAATACGTCGAAGACATAACTCAGCTCTATTTGCTTCAAGTCTACCAATAAAGTATCTGCCGGATCTTTTGAGATCGTCCCTTCCATAGATAAATACTGGGTCTCATGATCTACCCGGAAATGCTCGATACCGATCTTGCCCTCACGAATCGTTATATTCGCCGGATTGATGGTCCAGAGCGTGTCTTTAATAATGAGGGGGCTTTTATTCAACGTGACTTCCGTACGTAACTTGGCCGGCCCTTTCTCGCTTTCCTCTTCGACAAAAAGGGTAGAGGCGGAGATGTCGGCCTTAAATAACCGCTCTTTATTATTCGCCCAGCCAATCAGGGTGTTCACCAGATTATCTTTAGCGTCTGCTTTGATATCAAGGTAGTTACGCAGTCCCTTGTCGTTATAATTAATCGTTTTTAATTGTAGGTTTACCTTATCGTTCGGATTGTCGCAAACCAAGTAGCCGGATTCGAACATGGATTTCCCGAGATTGAACTTCGGAAGCCACGCCTCGATACGGAACTTATTATAAATATTATTATAATGTCCCGTGATCCGTCCGGGTTGCACCATCGTGAACGGTAGTTTTAATGTCGTAGAAAGCGCTTCCGTATTCTCGATCGTTAATAGGAGGGCGAAGTTATTCTCTTTCACGATTTGTTTTTTCTGGGTCGTGTTGATCAAGGCTGGCACATATCCCTTGAACGTATTCATAAGGCTGGGGATTAGCGTGTTGAATGAGTAAGACCCGGTGACCTCTCCATTCAAGATATCGGACGTTATGGTTAATTGCCGGTCGAGACTATGCCCCGAGGCAACTACTTCGAATTTCTTAAGGAAGAAGCTGCTGGGAGTGGTCTCGAAAGAAAGACTGTCCAACGTGATGCTACCTTCCAGATTATCGATATTATCTCCGGTGAAATCCGCGTTTAAAGCCAAGGAGATATTCGGCGCCTCATATTTGTCTGTCAGGTTCAATCGGTCCGGCCGGAAATGATCGAGGCGGGCGGTGAAATTAAACAAGGAGTTTTGCCCTTGGTGCTGGAAGATGCCTTGGGCGTGTAACTCGCCATTGGGATCGTTTACATGGATAGTCCCATCGAAACTACTCTTCCTGAAATTACCGGAAAGATTTATATCCTTGTATTTATAAGCTTTATAATCGAACTCCTTGACTTGTGCTTGGATATTTCCGGAGAAATTTCCGCCAACAAGTCTACGGGTATCGATATTGATGTCGAAGCGAGCCTCCCCGAAAGGATTATTCTCACCAAATAACTCATGGAGCCGCAAGTTGCTGGAGGCGATGCGTCCCCGTAGGTAAGCGGCTATATTCTTATCCTTGTTGCTACCGAATATCAAGTCTGTCTGTATGGAGCCGATGGAAGACGATAATTTTCCGAAAGCGACTAGGTTATCAAAAAAGCCTGATATCTCGCCCGTGAAATTGATCGTCCCCAATTTGACGACCGGGGCCGGGAGACTCTTCGGACGCTCATTGAAGTTATTGGCCAGACTGGAGATGCCGTCTGTCGTGATATACATCTTATTCACCTTCCCTAAAAGATACGTTTCCTCAGGATAGGTGATGTTTTTCAGTTCCATCTGGCCGATAAACAGCATCTTATCGCTATACTTCAAGGTGAGGCGCTTCAAGTTAAAATTATTGATGTAGCCGTTTGCCTCGGCCGATAACTCAATCGTGTCGGCGAAGTTCTTGAACGCCGGGACGAAAGGGGATAAGTCTTTCAGGCAGATTTGCGAAGGTGTTATATTCAAATCGATCGGAGCGTTGTTCAAGAGAGCGGGAAGGCTATCGATCTCGCTTAAATCGATCCGGGCACGCCCGATCTTCAAGTTTGTCTGCGGCAAGCGTACCTCGAAGTCCTGCACGAAAGCGCTATCCCGGTTCCCGACCACGTTCAGCGATAACTTATTCAAGGAGAAACCGGATGCCTCATCGAAACTCATCTTCTTGATATGGGCGTTCACGCTGTCCTTGTTAAAAGCCTTGAGGGATATCTTGGCACTCAGGTTCTTGATATCGATATGCTTGGCGTTGAACTTTCCCGGGGTCTCTTTCTCGCTATCCACGTTATAGCTGAAATTACCTCTTCGGATCATGATGGAGTTGAAACGGAGATCGATATTCTTCTCTTTCTTTATCGAATCCTTGCTGGCGAAAGCGTCGATGACGAATTGCAGGTTCAAGGGGCTTTCGGGCGTATGTTTTCGTAGGTTGAAGGAGAAACCGAACAAACGTACCGTCGTGAAGACGAACTTCCCTTCCAGTAACGGCATGATCTCGAATCCCGCCGCCACATGGTTCGCCTCGAACATGACTTTCCCATCTTGGTCTTCCAGATAAAGCCCTTCCAGTACTAGGCGATTGAACCATTCGATATCCACGTTACCGATCTTTACGGGCACACCGAGGTGGCCGGATAACTGGGTCGTGGCTACTTCTGATACTTTGTTTTGAATATAAGGAATTCTCAGTAAGATGCCCGGCAACGCATAGAATATCCAGAATAATGTAAGCAGGGTAATGATTATGTATTTAAGTCCTCTGATATCTTTTCTATTTATTTAGCGCAAATCTACAACAATATCGCGATAGATTTCGTTAATTCGCGGAAAAAAGAATGAAGATATGAGTATAACGATATTAGGAATCGAGTCTTCTTGCGATGACACTTCCTCTTCGGTGATCCGTGACGGCGTGATGCTGTCCAACGTAATAGCCAGTCAAGCCGTTCATGAGGCCTATGGCGGGGTTGTCCCCGAGTTGGCTTCCCGTGCCCATCAGCAGAATATTATTCCGGTAGTAGCCGAGGCCATCAAGCGTGCCGGCATTGATAAGTCCGAGTTGAGTGCCGTGGCGTTTACTCGTGGACCGGGTTTGATGGGTTCTTTATTGGTCGGGACCTCGTTCACCAAGGGTTTGGCCGCTTCCTTGGATATCCCGATGATCGAGGTCAATCACTTACAGGCTCACGTGTTGGCTCATTTTATCAAGGAGACTCCGGACGATGACCATGCTCCCTCGTTTCCTTTCCTTTGCTTGTTGGTTTCGGGCGGTAACTCGCAAATCATAAAGGTGAACGCTTATAATGATATGGAGGTGATCGGCCAGACGATCGACGACGCCGCAGGAGAGGCTTTCGACAAATGCGCCAAGGTGATGGGACTGGGTTATCCCGGTGGCCCAGTCGTGAATCGTTTGGCGAACGAGGGTAATCCGAATGCCTTTACGTTCAGCAAGCCGCATATCCCCGGATATGATTATAGCTTCAGTGGCCTGAAGACCTCCTTCTTATATACCTTGCGTGATCATTTGAAAGATGATCCGGATTTTATTGAGAAGAACAAGCGAGACCTATGCGCTTCCTTGCAAGCTACGGTAATCGATATTTTGATGAGTAAATTGCGTAAGGCGGCGAAGGATTTGTATATAAAGGAAGTAGCTGTCGCCGGAGGTGTATCGGCCAATTCCGGTTTGCGTGAGGCATTCTTGGATCACGCAAAACGTTATGGCTGGAAAGTGCATATCCCGAAGTTCTCGTTCACCACGGATAACGCCGCTATGGTAGCTATCACGGGATATTATAAGTATATGGATAAGGAGTTCTGTCCGATGGATGCCGCTCCTTTTTCTAGGGTTGTCTTATAGGAAAAGATAGTTTTGCTATAGAGAAACAAAAGTTTCTTCTAGGGAAAACAAAAGTTTCTTCCTAATGAAACTATTGTTTTCCCATAATGAAACTCCTAGTATCATTATAACAATGGAAGTAGATGATTTACCAATAGAGTTAGAGGTAGCGGACGCACTCAAATCAGGACACCTGATGATGGGTACGGCAGAGAGTTGTACAGGCGGAAAGATTGCCAGCATGATAACCTCCATGGCGGGCAGCTCGGAATACTTCACCGGGGGCGTGGTAGCCTATTGCAACGAGGTGAAGCATCATGTGCTCGGTGTCTCCGAGGCGGACTTGAACACTTTCGGGGCCGTAAGCCAGCCGGTCGTGGAGCAGATGGCCCGTGGGACTATGCGGGTATTGGGATGTGATTGTGCCGTCGCTACCTCCGGGATCGCCGGGCCGGGAGGCGGGACTCCCTCGAAACCGGTGGGAACGGTATGGATTGCCGCCGCTTATAAGGAGAGGATTCTCTCCGAGTGCTATCATTTCGGGGAGAATCCTCGTATGGAGAACATTCGCTTGTCGGCAGAGGCAGCGTTGCGTATGTTGCTCGGATTGATTCGTGAGTAAAGGGACTATCGCTTAATGGGCGATCTCGTCCACGATTCGTTTATAGCCTTCCTCGTTCGGGTGTAATCCGTCTGAGAATAAGGATTCGTTTATCTTGCCGTCTTCCTGAAGCAACTTCGTACCCGGGTTCTTGAACGTGTACCATCCGGTCTCGGCTATTTGACGGATGCGGAGATTGAGATTCCTTACCCGTTCTTCTTGGTTACGGCGGGGCAAGATGCCGATTACCTTGATCTTGGCCTCCGGCTGCCGTTGCCTGATGGCGGAAAGCAAGAAACGAATGCCTTCCACGATCTCGTTGTCATTGTTGATTCCGATGTTATTCGTGCCGATCATCAATACTACTTCCTCAGCCTTGTATCCATCCAATTCACCATGATAGACTCTCCAAAGTACGTTCTCGATACGGTCGAAACCATATCCGAGATTGTGGAATCCAGCCGGACGCATGATTTTCTCCCATGTTTCCATACCTCGCACGGACGGTCCTTTGGGCTCTCCTCCCCAGAAATGCGTGATGGAATTACCTAGGATCACCCGTCGAGGCGGGTTACTTTGATTCAGCGAGAGAATATCCCGGTGACGTTTTTGCCATTCGTAATTATTGGGTTCCCGGCGCTGGGTGACAGGCATTGTGGTAGAGAGGTCTCCTTTGGGGATGCGTAATATCTCCCGTACTTTCCGCTCTACGGCGTTCGCTTGTGTTTCCATGCCCCAGTCGGAAGGATGGACGTAATCTACCCAAGCATCCGGGTGCAGTCCCAGCTCTTCTCGTGTAAGGTAGTAGATATCTTTTATCCCTTGTGCCTGCAATTCCTCGAATGCTTTTTTAGCTCCTTCGTTCATGCGCACATAATCTTGTAGCTTCGTATCGTCGGCGAGTGCGTTGCTATATCCGGCATGCTCCACCAATAAGATCGGAGAGGAGTGGGTGGCACGTATTTGCTTGACTGCGTCCGATACGAGTTGCGTGATCTCATCTTTGCTCTTTGGCGTGAGGTTGGGCAGGCAGTCAAGGATATAAAGGCGTGCGTCTATCTCACAAATAAAATCCAATACCTCTTTCTCTAAACGTCCGTTACCGGAGAAGCCTAGGTTGATAAGCGGATATCCCAGTGAACGCTGCAAGATCGTACCCCAAGTCATGCCCGGACGGGAGGCGCATGCGCCTTGGGCGATCGAGGTTCCGTATAAAAGAATCGGTTTCTCGGGCGATACGGGGATAAACGTAAGCTCATCGTTTTCGGGCACGCCGATTTCCAACCACTTTATCGTATTATAAGGAGGCAGGTAGAGGCGGAACTCATAGCCCCTGTCATGATACAGATCTTTGCCTATGTTCGTATAATGGTATTGAAGCGTATCTCCGGAAGGATAACCGCCGAAATAAAATCTCCATTGGCCATCACTATCGATACTATATATATCTACACCGGATACGCCTGTCGTGGGCATATGTGGCATATTCAGCGGTCCGCTTACTTGATAGCGTACTTTTAGTTCAGGGGCGTTGCTGAAAAAATGAATCGCCAAACCGGCGGAATTGCGGGATAAATCCCAGACGGGTTTACGTACCTTGCCTTCGGCTCTTTGGGGAAGCCGGACGTAGCTGTCTCCGATCTCTTCGGTCCATCCTTGGTTTTGTATGACAGGGAATCCACATTCGAGCGGGTTGAGCCATTTCCATTGTGCGTGGGCGGATAGAGCCGTGAGGCATACGAGCGTTAAGAAGATTTTGTGAAGTCTCATCATTCCGGTATTATTTGTTTTTTGTTATGAATATGACAAAGATAATATATATTTGTATTCATAAACAAACTTAAATCAATAAACCATGAGTAAAAACATTCTATTTGCTTTTCTCTTTTTAATGGGCGCTATCCCGTCGATCGCCCAGAAGAATTACCAAGTCCAGTCTCCAAACCGGGATATAAAGGTGGAGGTTACGGTAGCCGATAAAGTCACTTTCGCTATCGTACAGGATCATTCGGAGGTGATGAATTCTGCCGTATCTATGACTTTACAAGGAGGTGAGGTACTTGGCGCTAACCCGAAAGTCTTGAAAGTGACGAAGACCTCGGTAGACAAGGAGATACCCTCTCCGTTCTATAAGAAGGACGTAGTAAAGGATATCTATAATGAGATGCAAATCTCGTTCCGGGGAAACTACGGGCTGGTTTTTAGGGTGTATAACGATGGAGTCGCTTACCGTTTCACGACGAAAAGAAAGGAACCGATCGTTATCGCCGACGAGGAGGCCGTCTATAACTTCCCTTCGGATTATAAGACATTCACCGCTTACGTGAATAGTACGAAGCCGACGTTCGAGGAGCAATTCTTCAACTCCTTCGAGCAGCCCTACGTAAACGAGACGATCTCTAGCCTAAATGATAAACGCCTGAAGATCCTGCCTCTTTTGGTGGATCTGGGAGACGGTCGCAAGGTCTGTATCACGGAAGCCGATCTAGAGGATTTCCCCGGGATGTTCTTGAATAACGAGACGGGAAAACCTTCCTTGAAAGCGGTTCATGCGCCTTATCCGAAAGTGAAGGAGCAAGGTGGCCATAATCAGTTACAGATGTTGGTGAAAGAGCGTGAGAACTATATCGCCAAAACATCCGGAACCCGTTCTTTCCCTTGGCGTGCGTTTATAATCTCCCGGAATGATAAGGAGTTGGCCGATTGCGATATGGTCTACCGTCTGGCTTCTCCCTCCCGGGTAAACGATATCTCTTGGATCAAGCCGGGTAAGGTGGCTTGGGATTGGTGGAACGACTGGAATCTATACGGTGTGGATTTCCGTGCCGGAATCAATAATCCCACCTATAAATATTATATCGACTTCGCCGCCGAGCATGGCATCGAGTACGTAATCTTGGATGAGGGCTGGGCCGTGAACCTGCAAGCGGACATGATGCAAGTAATACCGGAGATCGATCTTCAAGAATTGGTGGATTACGGTAAGTCCAAGAATGTCGGAATTATCCTTTGGGCGGGTTATTGGGCTTTCGCCCGTGATATGGAGAATGTCGTGAAGCATTATTCGGATATGGGCGTGAAAGGCTTCAAGGTGGATTTCTTGGATCGTGACGATCAGGAAATGGTGAACTTTGTTTATAAAGCCTCCGAGGTATGCGCTAAATATAAGATGCTAGTGGATTTCCATGGCGTATTCAAGCCGACAGGTCTTCAACGGACCTATCCGAACGTGTTGAACTATGAGGGTGTGAATGGTTTGGAGCAAATGAAGTGGTCTTCCGAGAAGGAGTTCGATATGGTGACGTATGATGTCACGATCCCATTTATCCGTATGATCGCCGGCCCGATGGATTATACGCAAGGTGCTATGCGTAACGCCGCCAGAGGTAATCATCGGTCGGTAAACTCGGAGCCGATGAGCCAAGGAACCCGTTGCCGCCAGTTGGCTACTTACGTGATCTTCGAGTCTCCTTTCAATATGCTGTGCGATGCCCCGTCTAATTATAGGAGGGAAAAGGAATGTACGGAGTTTATCTCTAACATTCCGACCATCTGGGATGAGACGGTCTCATTGGCTGGAAAGGTCTCCGAGTATGTAGCGATCGCCCGCCGTCATGGTAATGATTGGTATATCGGGGCGTTGACCAACTGGACGCCGAGGGAGCTGGATTTAGACCTGTCTTTCTTGGGCGAAGGTGATTATACTTTGGAATTATTCAAGGATGGCATAAATGCCGATCGTGCCGCCCGTGATTATAAGAAAGAGGTAATCCCAGTCCCGACAGATCGCAAATTAAAGATCCATATGGCTCCCGGTGGAGGCTATGCGGCTCGTATCCAGAAACGATAATTCTTTTTTCGTCTAAAGCGACCCTGCCTTTCGTCGAATAAACGCTTGCGTTCATAGGCGCAGGCGTTAGATTCGTTTACTTTTATAAAAAACGGTATTATGAAACTCACGAGGCAAGATTATATATTGGCGGGAGGACAGGCTTTATTGTGGATCACCTTATGGCTGATTCCTCCTGCGATCGATTTTTTCATACGCTTTAATCCGAGCTCGGCTTTCGAGGTGTGGAAGATTAATACGGGGTTCATTACTCCGTTGGCTATTGTTTTCACCGCTAATTTCTATGTATTGGTTCCCTATTTGCTTTATCGGGATCGGAAGATGCTCTTTGGTTTGATGAATTTGCTATTGATCACGGGGGCTAACCTATGGATATTTTCTCCTAAGGCGGATTTCCCGGACGAATGGCGTTCGGGAATGTATATGGTCGCTTTCGGAGCGTTCTTCTTACATTTGCTAGTGATTGGATGTGCCGTGGGGTTCCGTTATATCGTACGCTGGGGCGATATGCAGATGCGTTTGAAAGAGGAGCGGCAGAAAAACGCCGAGGCGGAATTGGCTTGGCTGAAGAACCAGTTGAATCCGCATTTTCTCTTTAATACCTTGAATAATATATCCAGCTTGGTCCAGATAGACCAAGATACGGCGCAAGAACGTATCGGGCAATTGAGCGATTTGCTGCGGTATACGCTCTATGAGTCGAACCATGAGCTGGTACCGGTGGAAGGCGAGATCGAGTTCATGAGCAATTACATCGAGTTGATGAGATTGCGCTGCAATGAGTTGGCTACCGTGGAAGTTGATCTGCGGATCCCGCCTAAACCGATGAGGATCGTTCCGCTCTTGTTCATCTCTTTAATAGAGAACGCCTTCAAGCATGGCGTGAATAGCCGTAAGTCGTCGTTCGTACGTATTCGCTTCAAGGCGGAAGGAGATGACCTCGTCTTTACCTGCGAGAATAGCGACCATCCGAAACCGGACGTGAACCGTAGCGGATCGGGGATCGGGCTGGAGAATCTGAGGCGTAGGCTGGATCTGGCTTATCCCGGTCGTTACCGATATGATCAAGCGCTTCGGGAAAATAGTTACTTTGTTCAAATAACACTTCGAGACTGCTTATGAAAACACTGACTTGCATGATCGTAGACGATGAGCCCTTGGCGGTGAAGATGCTGGAGGACTTCGTAAGCCGTACGCCTTATCTGAGGCTGGCGGCTTCCTTCAATGATCCGGTACTGGCGCTCTCCACGTTGTGCGAGTCTCCGGTGGACGTGCTTTTCTTGGATATCCAGATGCCGGATCTGGACGGGCTGAACCTCTCCCGGATGGTACCGCCCAGTACGAGGGTGATCTTCACGACCGCCTTTAAGGAGTATGCCTTTGATAGCTATGAGGTGAATGCCCTCGATTTCCTGCTGAAGCCCATCCGATACCATAAGTTTCTCGGAGCTGCGGAGAAGGCCCGCCAATGGTTTGAGATGAATAGCGTGAAGGAGGAGAGAGGCAGCCTTTTCGTGCGGGTGGATAGCCAGTTGCGGCAGGTGGAAATCTCCCGGATATTATACGTGACGGGCTTGAAGGATTACGTGATGATCTATCTGGAAGGGGAGGCCCGTCCGCTTATCACCCACGTGACGATGAAGGCCATGGAAGAGATGCTGTCTACCGGTCGCTTTATGCGGGTACATCGTTCTTATATCGTGGCGTTGGATAAGATCCGTTCCGTTGATCGGAATAATTGCGTTTATATCGGAAAGGAGATCATCCACGTGACGGATGCCTACAAAGAGGCGTTCAACGCTTATCTGAAAGCTGCTCAACCTTCTTGAACTTGGATGCCCATTCAAAGCTCCTTACGATGGGCATTCTAACGACCTTACAATGCCCATTGTAGGAACCTTATAATGGGCATTCTAAACTTTATGTGTATATTCGTGCCTTAATTAAGAGAAAACGATATGAAGAATAGCATTCCTTTAGGGTTTATCCGGATCTTTATCCTGCTTATATGTCTGACCTCGTGCGGTAGCAAAAAACAACAAAAAGTAGCTTTGCCCGCCGATTTCAAGGGACCGAAGGAGTTGGCTCGCTTATATGGGGTACGTATCACACCGGAAGATAATATATTCTTGTACAACGAGGGGGCCCGTTGGTTGGGTGTACGTCATAAATTGGGAGGGAGCACGAAGCGGGGCGTGGATTGCTCCGGTTTCGTATCGATCGTTTATCGGGAGGTATACGGAAAACAGCTGGCTCGTTCCTCGGCGGATATGCTGAAGTATAATTGCAAGAAAGTGAGTCGTGCCAAATTGCAGGAAGGAGATCTGGTATTTTTTAAGACGGGTCGTGGCGGGAAACGTGGCGTTCCGAATCACGTGGGGATTTACTTGAAAAATGGGCGCTTCATCCATACCAGTACTTCCAGTGGCGTGATGGTAAGTAGCCTTAGCGAACCTTATTATACAAGAACTTGGTTAACGGGTGGTAGGGTAAAATAAAATTACTAAATTCGCGTCTTAGAAAAACTATTAAACATAAATAGAATATGTTGACAATCAAATTAATCACTGAAAACACGGATGCCGTAATCCGTGGACTGGAAAAGAAACATTTTAAGGGTGCGAAAGAAAGCATCGATAAAGTGTTGGAATTGAATGATAAAAGACGTATCGCACAAAATCAATTAGATAAGAACCTAGCGGAGGTAAACGCAACCTCGAAGTCGATCGGACAATTAATGAAAGAGGGCAAGAAGGAAGAGGCGGAGGCCGCTAAGAAACATGTTTCCGAGATCAAGGAGGTGAGCAAGGCTTTGCAGGTTGAGATGGATCAGGCTGCCGAGGAGCTGCAGAACTTACTTTATACGATCCCGAACGTACCTTATGATGAGGTACCCGAGGGTATCTCTGCGGAGGACAATGTGGTAGAGAAAATGGGAGGTATGGAAACGGAACTTCCGAAGAACGCTCTTCCGCACTGGGAATTGGCGAAGAAATATGATTTGATTGATTTCGATCTGGGTGTTAAGATCACGGGAGCAGGTTTCCCGGTCTATAAAGGACAGGGCGCTCGTTTGCAACGTGCGTTGATCAACTTCTTCTTGGATGAGGCCCGTGACGCCGGTTACTTGGAGATCATGCCGCCTACGGTGGTGAACTCGGCTTCCGGTTATGGTACGGGACAGCTTCCAGATAAGGAGGGACAGATGTATCATTGCGAGGTAGACGACCTCTATTTGATCCCGACAGCGGAGGTGCCCGTGACAAATATTTACCGGGATGTCATTCTGGATGAGAAGCAGTTACCGATCAAGAATTGCGCTTATACACAATGCTTCCGTCGTGAGGCCGGATCTTATGGCAAGGATGTACGTGGTTTGAATCGTTTGCACGAATTTTCTAAGGTGGAGTTGGTTCGGATCGATAAACCGGAGCACTCTAAGCAATCTCACCAAGAGATGTTGAATCATGTGGAGGGATTACTTCAGAAGTTGGAGTTGCCGTATCGCATCCTTCGTCTTTGTGGGGGTGATATGAGTTTCACGGCTGCCCTTTGCTTTGACTTCGAGGTGTATTCCGAGGCACAACAACGCTGGTTGGAAGTTAGCTCCGTGTCCAACTTCGATACGTATCAAGCCAACCGCTTGAAATGCCGCTATCGTGACGAGAATAAGAAAACGCAACTTTGCCATACCTTGAATGGTAGTGCCTTGGCTTTACCTCGCATCGTAGCCGCCTTATTGGAAAACAACCAAACCCCCGAAGGTATCCGCATCCCGAAAGCGTTGATCCCTTACACTGGGTTTGATATGATTAAATAAGCATCAGATCATTTATATAAAATATCCCAGCATTGTCCTTATTGTGGATATGCTGGGATATTTTTTTTGAATGAATTAGATGAATAAGTTTACGTTCGCGTCTTCCGCACGTTCCAGATAGGTGGCTACGCCTCCTAGGACAACGTTATCCATCAGTTCTTCTTTTTTGACGCCCATTACGTCCATGCTCATCGTGCAGGCGATCATCTCGATACCATTCTCTACGGCTTGTGCCATAAGGCTTTCCAAGCTGTCGATCCGTTTCTTCTTCATGATAAGGCGCATCATCCAACTGCCGGCTCCACCCATATTCATTTTAGATAGTTTCAGCTTTTCGCTATTTGCCGGAAGCATCCAGCCAAACATCTTGCCGAAGATATCTTTAGATACGGCAGGTTTTTCCCGTTTCTTAATCACGTTAAGTCCCCAGAAAGTAAAGAACATAGTCACCTTCTTTCCGGTGGAGGCAGCCCCGTTCGCTATGACGAATGAGGCCAACGCCTTATCGAGGTCATCGCTGAAAACGATCAATGTCTTGTTGTCGGCACTATTACCACCTGTCGCTATTTTGCATTCAGCTTTTTTTTTTCGTACCGTGGCGGCGATCGTGCCTCCCTTATTTTCCAGAGAGACTAACTCTGCCCCGGTTATCTTGCACCATGAAGAGACATCTTTTCCGAAAGCCTGATCTGTTGCGGTGATTTCCAATGACTCATTTTCCCGCAAGTTCTCATAGTTCTTTTTCAACTGCATGATCGGTCCCGGACACATTAATCCGCAAGCGTCTACCTTAATCGCCGTAGCTGCCGGAGTCGATTTGCAAGAGCTACTTTTACCAGATGCCTTATCAGAAACAGCTTCGGACGAACAAGGTGCGCAGGCCGGCTCATTCTTGATCTTTGCTGTCGCTACACTCCAAGTCTTGTAACCACCGGATAGGTTCCGGACATTTGTGAAGCCATTTTGAGTCAGGATGCGATAAGCCAAATAGCCCCTTAATCCAACGGCGCAAGTCACTACGATCGGTTTATCCTTGGGCAGTTCCGCCAAATGTTCTCTTAACTCATCAACCGGGATATTGATGAAGCCGGGGATTGTCCCTAAGCTGTACTCGTCACGGGTACGGACATCGATACGTACGGTATCTGGCGATAAGTTCTGGATTTCTCTCCACTGGATCGCTTTCGCTTTTCCCGTAAGCAGGTTCTCCGCTACGAAACCGGCCATATTTACAGGATCTTTAGCGGCTGAATAAGGAGGAGCATACGCATGTTCTAACTCAGTCAGGTCATAGACCGTACCTTTCCGCTGGATCACTTGCGCTAACATCTCGATCCGTTTGTCTACGCCTCCGAAACCTACGACTTGCGCCCCTAACAGTCGTCCGTCTTCCGGTGCGAACAATATCTTGATCGATAAAGGCACGGCTCCCGGGTAATATCCCGCATGCGAGGCTCCATGCGTATAGGAGGATTGATAAGCGATTCCTTCCCGTTTCAACAGCTTAGCGTTAGCTCCCGCCGTGGCGACCGTCAAGTCGAATACCTTGGCGATAGAGGTTCCCATCGTCCCGTCATAAGTTTCCTTATTGCCGGATACGATATTATCGGCTACGATACGTCCTTGCTTATTCGCCGGACCCGCCAATGGGATCAAGGCTGGTTTGCCTGTCACGAGGTGGCGTACTTCCACGGCATCTCCCAACGCATAAATATCCGGGTTCGAGGTCTGCATATATTCATTGACAGCGATACCGCCGAGTGCTCCGATCGTAAGTCCCGCTTCTTTGGCCAATCGGGTTTCCGGACGGACACCGATACTCAATAAAACCATATCCGCCGGGATCTGCTTCCCACTTTTCAAATGAACGGTCACGCCTCCGGAAGTCTCCTCGAAACGAGATACGCCATCTTCCAGCATCAAGCCTACCTGCTTGCCGATCAATTGCTGATGTACGATAGCGGCCATGGAATAGTCGAGGGGTGCCATCACTTGGTTAGCCATTTCCACGACAGTGACGTGGATACCCAGCTCATGCAAATTCTCCGCCATCTCCAAGCCGATGAAACCACCCCCTACAACAACGGCGGTACGGGGCTTTTCTGTGTTCACGTAATTCTTGATCGTGTCCGTATCCGGCACGTTACGTAACGTGAATATCTTTTTACTCTCGATTCCTTCGATGCGTGGACGCAAAGGCTCCGCACCGGGAGAGAGCACTAGTTTATCGTAAGTCTCCGTGTAGGTTTCTCCTGTGCCGAGTTTCTTTACCTCCACTTGCTTGGATTCGGGAAGGATTCGGGTCACTTCCTGCTCCGTACGTATATCGATGCGGAATCGATCCGTGAAGCCTTTCACGGTTTGTACGAATAATTTATTCCGGTCGTTGATCGTGTCTCCTATATAATAAGGTAATCCACAGTTTGCGTAAGAAACATATTTTCCACGTTCGAAAAGGATGATTTCCGCTTTCTCGTCCATTCTACGCAGCCGGGCTGCTACGGTAGCTCCACCGGCTACACCTCCAATAATCAAATACTTCATATCTATTTTTATTTAATTTGTATTATACATATTTGTTAGTAGACAATAATTAGTTAAAAAAAGGGATTCATCCCTTTTGTATGTATTCTTTGAGTTGATTGAACAGGCTGTCCATGTTTAGCTCGGCCTGCATCATCTGTTGTATTTTCTCTTTCCCTTTTGGGGTGAGCGAGAAAAACATTTGCCGCTTATCCTCTTTATTGATGTTCCTGCGGATAAACCCCTTGTTCTCGACAGAGGTGATCACCTTTGAGACCCGGGAGTTTGAAAGACCGATATAATCGCAAATCATTCCCGCCGACTTTGCCTCATTATCCTTTAAGCAACAAAGCAACATGGCCTCGTTGATGGTGATAGCATGTACTTCCGAGAAATTTTTCTCGAACTGGTACAGTATCTTATAGATATCCTTTATGGCGCAAATTGGTTCCATATTTCTTTATAACTTGTTTGATGATGCAAAGATATAACTATTTTCCAATAAAAATACTTTCTAGTAGAAAGTAATTAAGACTATTGTATATTATCCTATAGTAGAGACGGGGCGTGCCCCGTCTCTACTACTAGGTATTTCTTTTAATCTCTGTTGGAGAAATATTTCATGAATTGTGAACGCTCATACATCGCCGGGTTCGGGATATTGGCGTAATTCAATTTGCCTTGGAATTGGGAAAGGGATTGGTAATGTGCCTGATGCATCCACTCTTCCACGCAAGTCAATACTTGGGAGATGATTTCCGCTCCATGTGTATAGACAGCGCTACACATCTGTACGGCGGAAGCGCCGGCCAATAGACATTTAACGACATCTTCCCAATCATGCACACCGGTAGAGGAAGCGATACTGATTCCCGGGATCTTTCCGGATACGATAGCCGTCCAGCGAATCGTGTCACTCAAATCGGAATGATTGCTAAATACATTACCCGAAACGATCTGCATATTATTGATGTCGATATCCGGCTGGTAGAAACGGTTGAATAGCACGACACCATCAGCACCGTTTACTTTCAACAAATTAACCAGTGAAGGAATATTGCTGTAATTCTTTCCGATCTTCATGATAACCGGAATCGATACGGTCTCTTTTACCTTGCGGATGATACTGACATACGTATCCCGGATACTCTCGAAATCTTCGGTCAGCTCGGTTTCCATGAAGAACACGTTCAATTCCAAAGCGTCCGCTCCCGCTAACTCAATTTGGCGGGCAAAGTCGATCCAAGCGTCCGCCTTATAGCAATTGATGCTGGCGATAATGGGGATCGTACATAATTCCTTGCTCTTCTTGATCAGTTCCAGATAATCATTTACTTGATTCGCTTTTACATAACCACGGATATAATCCGCCGCTTCGGGGTAATCGGAGTCTTGCATCAAAGCCTCGCTCTGCATCTCGATCTGCTCTTCGAAAAGAGATTTCAATACGATAGCTCCAGCGCCTGCTTTCTCAAAATCCCTGTTACGTTCCGCCTTATTGGTGAGTCCGGAGCTCCCGACGATAATCGGATTGCGAAGTGTTAACCCTGCGTATTGGGTTTTAATGTCAATCATGTTGCCTATATTTAGATTTAATAATTACTTTAATATTCCCGTTCGCCAAAGATACTGGTACCCACCCGTATCAAGGTGCTTCCTTCTTGGATAGCGATCGGGTAATCGTGGCTCATCCCCATGGATATCTCCTTGAAATCGACATTATCTTTACAGAGCGTCTCTTTCAGTTCGATAAATAAATCATGGATCTTGCGGAATTCTTCCCGTATCAACCCCGTATCATCGGTATTGGTAGCCATACCCATCAATCCGCAAATACGAATATGCTGGAATTCGGCCAAGGACTCGTCACGCAACAACTCCTTGCATTCCTCAGGACTGAGTCCGTGCTTGGATTCCTCTTGCGCCACATGGATCTCCAATAATACCCGGATCGTGCGGTTGTGTTTTTTCGCTTGTTTATTCACCTCAGCCAAAAGCTTCAAGGAATCTATGCTATGGATCAAATGAATAAAAGGAGCGATATCTTTTACCTTATTGCTTTGTAACGGGCCGATAAAATGCCATTCGATATCCTCAGGTAGTACTTTTTGCTTGGCGCTCAGTTCCTGTGCCCTGCTTTCGCCAAACACCCGCTGTCCGGCGTTGTAAGCCTCCCATAGAGCCTCCACCGGGTGAAACTTAGAGACGGCAACCAACGTCACCCCTTGCGGGAGCGACGTTTTCAGTTGTACTATGTTTTGAGCGATACTCATGTTTTTATCCTCTTTGTTCAGCTTGTTGTTTTTGCTCCGCTATCAGTTCCTCGCCACTTTTCTTCTCGCCGGGAATACTGTTTGCGTCGAATGGGAATACATCCATCAACTGGGTTTCCGTTACCGAGGCGATGGTATAATCCGCCAATGTACCCTTCATTCCATCTTCCAATACGGCGATGGCCTCTTTCAGCGTAGTGGCTTGGGCAAGCATTTGTGCGGCGGTTTTCTTTTCCGCTCCGCTCTTCTCGTCC